>Ga0247840_10001544_pt1 | contig 44901 bp, 42 predicted proteins | sample LaCruzMarch2015__FD_192404 | JGI IMG/M metagenome (GOLD analysis project Ga0247840, IMG submission 192404) | Freshwater microbial communities from meromictic Lake La Cruz, Castile-La Mancha, Spain - LaCruzMarch2015_17m | ecosystem: Environmental > Aquatic > Freshwater > Lake | place: Spain... | reverse complement strand
CTTAAAAGAAAGATCGAACACTGGAACAAATATTACAACAATTTAGAGCATTGTGGCCTAAATGGCAAAACACCAAATGAAATGTTAGAGTTATTTAAAGTGACAAATGTGTGTGCCTAAAACAAAAGGATCTTTTTTCGCGTATGGAGCCAGGATTTGGTGCATAGACAGCTTATCGCTTTTCTTCTCTTCTGATAGAACGATCTTTTTAAACAACTCAACCTGGTGAAAATAATACAATCCACAGATTACCTTCCCTTTTCCAGTATAAAATTGAGGTTTATCGATAAAGGACAGTTTTCGCCCAGACTTTTCCACAAAGCACCATTTACTACTGTCATCATATTTTTTAGTCGTCACCAAAAAACTTTTAATGAACGAGAGAGGACCTTTATAAATAGTATCTCCCAAATAAACCAATATGTGTTTATTTGTGACTTGTTTGGATGCCAAGTACATAGCATAGCCTAAACCTCGGCCAGTACTGCGGTCATAGATCACTTTAAGATTACACCGGTCACCATATTTTTTAGAAACATATTTTTCCGTATTATTGTCTTGACGGTTTAGAACCACCACAATATCATTAATCTTTCTTTCCATTAGATCTTCAATAATATAGCCGATCACCGGTTTACCATTGATTGGGATCATGGCATCAGGCAAACTATTGTTGAAAATAATCTTATTCGTCGGTCGTCCAGCGGCCGGAATTATAGCCGTAATATCGAGAAACTTTTTTTCCATATTTTTATTTCGCGCAATCAAGACTCTTCTTGGTAATAATTAAAATAAAGTCTTCCCGATGTAATATCTTTATTAATAAAATTAATATCCTTTTCAAAAAACTACGGAAAAAAGATGACTTTATTTGAGGACCAGTGGCACGTCCCTCCCAACTCTTCATCTGAAATCGATCTCTCGTAATGGGACCACCCATCAAATAATGTAAAAGTTTTTTAATACTCAAACCAGTCAAATTGCTCCCATCCTGTTTAACCCCAATAACTTCAAACCCTTCTTGTTTTAAAATTTTAGTCAAAACTTCTTTTGAAAAATAAAAAAGGTGTTCCAAAGCAATATATCTCCAAGACAAGCCATCTTTCTTAGCTAAATGACTTTCTATATTTGGTATTCCTATTACAAAAACCCCACTCGGTGCCAATTTTTGATGAACGTCTTTAATAAAAGACCGTGGATCAGTCAAGTGTTCTAAAACATGCATTGCCGTGATTACATCAACCGTCCCCTCCAATTCTGCCAAATCATTAGTCAAAATATTCAATCCTCGTTTTACCCCCGCCTCTACCAAAATATTATTCTTTTCTAAACCAATCGCTTTAAAACCAATCAATACTGCTTCTTCAACCAAAGCGCCATAATTGGACCCCACATCAACTAACAATTTACCAACAGGATCTTTTACATATCTAGATATTGTCTTTAGATAGAAATAAGCCGTTTGAGACATTTGCCGAACCAAATCGGGGTTTGTCGCATTTTGGGCATAAAAAACATTATCTTGATAGTAAGAATCAAAATTAGTGGAAATCTGTTCAGGGGCTAAAAAGACAATTCCACAGTCCAAACATTGCAACATTTTGTCACTTTGGCAGTATAAATCAAGCCGATCACTACCGCATAAATTGCATTTATGGCTAATCATATGAGGCTCATATTAACACGCAAAAGGCAAAAAGAAAAATTTTTAGCTCTTTAATTTAGCCTTCAAATATCTCAAAAAATATTTCTTATAACGCAAAATTATTTGCCGTTTTTTCTTCAAGTAATTGATCATTCTATTCCTCAGTGTGTATGGTTTCACTCCACCAAAATCACAGGAGTACTGACAATTATGTTCTCGACATAGTTTATCCCATTTTGATTTAACATAATTAAAATCCTCAAATTCATTTATAGTCTCAGAGTTTCGCTCTTCTTTAACAATAAAATGATCGAGTTTTATCATTTCCGAGGCAACGATTTCTTTATCTGTTAAAAATTCAATAGCCATAGACGCATCAGTGCTGTATCCAGCCCAATTTATTTTTTCATCCCAAAGCCCGATTTCTTCTAAAACATCTTTTCTTACAATCGCAAAATCAGATAAATATAAATCTTTCCAATCTCCTCCATCTTTTTTTGTTTTTCCAATGACTGGAATTCTCTGGCCATAACTAACATGTCCAATATGAGTAGAGACTACAACCATCCCAACATTAACATTAGCCGGAGTAGATATAAATTTAATAAATTCTGCATACCAATCGGAAGCACAAAACATGTCATCATTGACAACAAAAATCCACTCACCAATGGAATTTCTAACACCTTCGTTCATATAATGAGCTAAACTATCTTTTCTCACCTGCCAAGCTTTTCTGGTTCCAGCCAAAACTACTTTTACATCTTTTTGTTCTTTTAACCATTTTACTTTCTCTGAATCAGACAAGTCGGAAGAAACCACAATAATTTCATAGTTATTCTCCGGTGTTGTTTTTCTTACTGACTCAATTAGATCTTTTAGGTATTCAGATCGGCCGTAAGTGGGAATAATAATACTAATTTTAGGCTCTGCCATAAAATTTAAAGAAATTTAATTTTTAATTCAATAGACCTTATGATAACACATTAAAACACAAAAAAAAGGCACTCCCGAAAGAGTGCCTTGACCGTCCGAAAACGGTAAAAAGATCATAGATTATTTACTAGTCAGTTTAATCAAAGTATCAATCATCATCCCGACCGACTGACTTTTGACTTGCGGTCGTAGGTACAATTCCGCTTGACGAGCTCTAAGCTGATCAAACGGCTTTTCTCGCAAGTAACGAGAAATATCCAACCAACTCCGCGCCAACAAGGAAGTTCCCAACTCACATGGCATCCAAACACGCCGGCCGGATTCTTTTTCAAGAAGGTCGAGGGTTTCTGATGAAAGAAAAGAGATGACCGGAATACGCTTACAAGCAGCCTCAATTCCAATACTTGAGGTACTTTCAATTACCAGATCAGCACCACAAAGCAATTCTGCCGAAGGCACCTGTTCTCTTATCCAAACCGAGAAAGGTACTAATTCAGTCGAAAACAGTGCGACCATCCAGTCATACTCTTCTCGCGAATTACGATCACCCGGATGGAGCGAAAACAACACTTTAGTTTTCCGCGGATTCGTCGTATGAATTCCAGCATAAATCGCTCCCAGTAGCTCACAGTTGAGCGACAAAAACTTCACTCCCGGAACTAAAATGACGAAGTCGTTTTCTTTACAACCGATTTTACCACGAGACTCTTCACGACTCAGTCGCCAATCAAAATATCCCTCGTGCGTCGGATTACCAATCGGCACAATCGTAGCCTTAGGAAAAATTGTACTTACCTCATCAGCGTCAGACTGATTCAAGACAAAGACAAAATTGGCTTGATCATGAAACGACGAAAACCATCCGCGTTTAGCCACTCCAAAACTGTCGGCATAAAAACCAAATGGTTTTTTCTGTTGAACAGCCCATTTAGCGACCGAAATCTCTGCTTTTGCCCATTCTGAACCAGAAGACATCCCAATTATGATAATGCCGCAATCCCCAAAAAACTCACTCCAATCATTGGGTGGCGTTTTTCTTCCCGCCTCCAATAAAACAGAACGAGTCTGAATCCCTCGAACTTTCAAGCCAGCTTCCAGTAAGCCAAAAGCTTGACATGGAGCAATATCATGAGCAACTAAACCAACTCGTAGCAAATTCATTATCTCACCCTCCTTTCCTGTTTTTCAAACAAAAAATTAGAAATTTCCCTCTTACTTATAGCATGTAATATAATTTATGTCAAAAAAAAGGCACTCCCGAAAGAGTGCCTTGACCGTCCGAAAACGGTAAAAAGATCATAGATCGTTGACACGGCGAAGTTTTGCCATTGTCGCTTCTTCCGTTGGCAGAACACGTTTGACGCCATCACCCCGCAGAATTTCAAAACGTCTCACCTGTTCTACAAGCTTGGCCAATTCCGCTGGCTCCAAACTGGCTTTATGATCAGAACCAGGAAGCTTGCGGTCGAGAGTCAAGTGCACTTCAACAGCGCAAGCTCCCAAAATCGCAGCAGCCAGAGGTGGAAAAATGTCCTGACTATGGCTCGAATAGCCCACCGGAACCTGCGGATAGATACGTTTGAGGGTATCCATGACCACAAGATTGGTGTCTTCATCGCGGGGAGGATAAGCCGCCACACAATGAAGTAGGACCAGATTGTCAGTACCAAGGATGTCCACCGCCTGAATGACCTGTTCCAAAGTACAAGAACCAGTCGACAGGAAAATGGGCTTACCCTTCGCTTTCACCCGTTCCAGGAGATCACGATTAGTAATGCAAGCCGAAGCAACCTTGAGCCATTCTACACCGAAACCATTCACGAAGTGAGCCGACAATCCGTCCCAAGCTGAGGCCGACCAAGTCAAACCGAGCTTGTGACATTCCTGATCAATGAGGTCGAACTCCTTCTCGCCGAACTCCAGTGCATACTTGAGCATTCCGTTGGTCAACAGACCGCCGGCCTCAATTTGCGCCCAAATGTCAGGAGGAAAAACATCGTATTGAACACCCTCGATGGTGTGCCGAGCCAGAGCGTTGTCCAAAATACTCCGGTCAAACTCTCTTGGCTTGGCCAATTCTTCCGACGTATACACAATCGAAACATTCCGTTTCTGAAACTTGACCGCTTCAGCACCAGCTTCTTTAGCTGCCCATAACAATTCCAGAGCCATCTTCATACTTCCGTTGTGATTGATACCGAGCTCAGCGATGAAAAACACCGGATGACCGGGTCCAATTCGCCTTTGATTGATAGTAACCATTTGTTACCTCCTTTTTTTCTCAGGTTGTTTTGAATCAAGTAGTAGTCCATCCGCCATCCACGACAATCGTCTGACCAGTCATGTAACTCGAAGCATCTGAGGCAAGATAAATAATTGCCCCAACCAAATCAGATGGATGACCAACCCTTTTCAATAAGGTTCGATCGATCAATCTTTGCATAAACTCCTTATTCTTATTCTGTTCGGAGTTTTCCGACTTCCGTTCGTTGTTTGGAATCGCTCCAGGCGCCAGAGCATTCACCCTGATTTCCGGACCAAACCAAGCGGCCAAATAATGAGTCTGCGCTACAACGGCCGACTTTGCCATACCATAGCCGACCGGATTAATATAATCCTGACCTTCATATAACAAAGGATTGGGTGCCACCAACGCATACATCGACGCAATGTTAATAATCGAACCAAAACCTTTTTCTTTCATTCCTGGTGCGACTAATTGCGACGCGCGCATCGGCCACCAACTGCCCGATTCCAGAGCATTCATCACCTGGCTCTTACTAGCCGTTTCTACTCGACCGGTTCGGTCATTGAAACCCGATGCCGGACCAAACTGAAATGAATTGTTGATAAGTACATCGATTGGACCTTCAGCCAAAATTTGATTGAAAACATTGAGTGTTTGTGACTCATCTGACTGGTCAACTTGAATAATCTGAAAACACTGGAAACCCAAAGAATATAATTCTTCTTTCAGTTCCAATAAACCAGTCAAATTGTAGTCCAAAAGATATACACAACTGACTTCAGCTTGAAGCAATGCTTTGGCGAAATACCGGCCAAAAAAACCGGCCGCACCTGTCAAAACAACTTTTTTCCCCTGAAGGGAAAACAGATTATCCTTCATAGTGGAATTCTCCTTTTCTTTAAACAACCTTTTTGTCAATGTGTCTAGCCAATTTCTACCATTTCAACAGCAAAAAAGCAAGATAAAAAAAGAAAAGGGTTCCAACAGGAACCCTTTAAAAAAATACTCTATCTGGTCGGTAGAGAAAAAGGATCTATCCCCCGAGCATTCAGAATCAAATTGGCCACATCCCTGACCGCTCCAGCACCACCAGATCTCGGAGTCACCCAATCTACCATATCGAGAATGACGGACTCAGCCTGAGCCGGAGCAATCTTGAAACTAACCAAACGAAGCATAGGGACATCAACCAGATCATCTCCCATTGCAGCACATTCCTCCGTCGAAAACCTTTGTTCTTTTAGCCACTCGCGCAGAATAGAACCCTTATCCTGATTCGGTGTCATAAACAAACACACCGAGGACCAGCCATTCAGATTTTCCTGGCAACAAGATGACGGCAGATCGTTCCATTTCTTCACCAATCTCTTAATGAACTCACAGCCAGGAGAATCACTATCCTCGCTGGTAATGAATACCACCCTGAGACCGATTGCCCGCAGAAGCGATATCCCTTGACCATCGTTATGACTACGAGCCTTAGCAATCCCACCACCAGGTAAAAAATACTCTGAATCAAGAGTCAAGACTCCATCCACATCAAAAGCTATCGCTTTGATATTTCTGGCCAACTCCAAAATTTCCGTCATCGTTTTCAACATAAACTACCTCCTATTATTTACAAGATTTCAATCCCTAAAAATTATCAGGGTGAATATTTCTATTACTAAAAATACATTATATTTAAAATATTGTCAATTCATTGACTTTTCCCATATTTATCATCATAATCACACAAGATTCGATCATTGAATCAACTAGTCATAAAATCCAAATAAAGGAGGGCACGATATGAACTCCCCCTTAAACGAATTCGTAAAGGGAATGTCATTTTCAGCCTTGAACGGTTTAACCGTGTCAATCATCAACATGCCGTTGAGAGAGGGCGCTAGACCTAACACACCACCCCAAGGACCAGGTCTACTGGCAGCTCGTCTTCGTCAATATGGTGCCAAAGTCAATTTGATTGACTTAAATGGCTACCGGATAGATGATGAAGAGGCTAAAAAAGCTGGGCTATCCTATGGCCGACATCTATCAGAAAAAGAAGCAACGGGACTTATTTCCCGCTATTTCAATCGAGATGGCGAACCGAACATCATTGCTATCTCGGGAATGATTACTACCCTACGATGGCAACAAACTATCATCAGTATCTGCCGCAAACTAGTACCGGACACTTTCATGCTTTCCGGTGGCGGTCTCGCGACAGAGATGGGAAAAATCCTGTTTAACTGGATTCCCGAACTCGACGCAATTGCTTGTGGTGAAGGCGATAATATTATTCTCGCTATTGCAAAACAAGTAAAAGATGGTCTGAAACAAAAGGAGCAACGTATCTACCAAGGTGAAAGACCTCCGTGTCTGGATAAGCTACCCTTCCCTGCCTGGGACCTTTTGGAACATGATGTGGATGGTTATCCCTTACTGGAAGATTATATTCACACTCCAGTTTGGGGCGGATCGGCAAACAATAGTTCAGCAACTTCTTTCACAATGGAACGAAGTCTGACGACGGTGTCCTCTCGAGGATGTCCTTATGATTGCGCCTTCTGTTATCGCGGAGCACAGGGAAAACGTGATTATGGGAGACGTAATTCCGATAACATAATCAAAGAAGCTATCTGGCTTCGAGATTGTTATCAAATCGACTTCCTTGGATTCCCTGATGATAATTTTGCTGTCGACCGGAAAAGATTAACCAATTTGGCTGACCGTTTCCCAACAGAGGTTGGTCTACGTTGGGGCACACACACCCGCCTTGATGAAGCAGATGAACGACTGGATCTTATGGCCAAAGCTGGTTGTATCTATATCGGTTTTGGAGCTGAGAGTGCTAGTGCCAAAGTTCTAACTAGAATGAACAAAGGCGGCTTCATGCTCAAACGAGGGTTAGTCGACATCAATGGGTATTCTTTTCCTCGCACAATGACGGAAGGAATCAAACACTGTCTGGAAGTTGGAATTCATTCCAACTGTACTTGGATTATGGGCTACCCGGGAGAAACCTTGGACGATCTCAAAGTAAGTGCGGCTTTCATTTGTTGGCAAATCGAAGAAGCAACCAACGGTCTCACTTCTGGCTCGCCAGAATACAACCGAGCTATTACTTCGATCAATCAGAAAATGTTTGTCGCCACCGCCTATCCTGGGACTGCGATGTTTCAAGAACCGAAGGTTCGACATCTCTTATCCCGCCATTTTGGACTCGTTTTCGATCGTCTTGGAGAATTAGTCTACGACGAAAACTTAAAACGCTATGTCGAAGAACTCGATGATGCGTCCAAAGTCCTCTCGGCAAACGATGGCGAACCGATCAACTACGGAGAAATGACAGTTAAACAATTCTTAACGGCGCGAGGATATATTAATCGAGGACAAATTGAAAAAATCCTTGAAATGTAAGCTCGACAATCCTGATCCACCTTTCCTTAAGGTGGATCTTTTTTACCTATTTTTATAAGCCACCATTAAAGAAATTTCTTTGGGAAAGTTTTTTATCGGTGGACAAAAAACCAAATTAGAAATTTCCAAATTATTCACTTTTTTATTTTTATACAGTTTGCTCGTAATCATTATTTGAAAATTAACTGACAGTAAGCTGATAGCTTTTTTTAATAAACATCCAATCTTTCCACCAGCAATCCGCGCCAAATGATAGTGTTCAATCTCCCTTAAACCCCCGTCTCGAAAAGCCTTCTCCCAATCTTTCAAACGATATTCTTGCTCACCATTTTGCCTTCGAGTTTGTGGGATATCAGGCGGTAAACCCATTAAAATTTTACCGGCACGGTCATATTCCTTATCAAGTAGGTGTTCTAGGTCGGCTGGTGTCAAATTATTATTTCTCGCTTTATCAAAACAAAAGATAAATCCACCAGACTTAAGCACTCGTGCCGATTCCTTAATAGTTTTAACCAAGTCTGGCGAATGATGCAGAGAATAAAAATCAAAAATAAAATCAACTGAACCATCGGGTAATTGTAAATTATCAAATTCCCCCACACAACCAATAACCTTATCTGTTTTACTTCCAAGAACATATCCAACAATCTTAGGACCCAATTCTCGCACAACATTTTCTACTACTTCTACATTATATACTTTCTCTACTTCGGGCTGTTCAGCCAGCATTGCACACATAAAACCGGCACCTCCCCCCAATTCCAATCCCACCCCTCGTAACCTTCCTTTTAAAATTTTTTTATCTACCCAAGCAAACAAATCTTTCACTTCAGACAATGCCAATTTTGGAGCTACTCCATCAAAAGTCAGACGGCTAATAATCTCCCATGGTTCTTTATCTTTTAAAGCCAAAGCAAAAGCTGTCCGATAATGCTTATCGGCTTCAGCTTTTAAATTCTGATTAATTGACCAGGTTTCTATTTTCATTATCTGTTTGCATATACTCGAAACATAAAGTATTATAACCCCATATGGAAATTTTAGGAATTATTCCAGCTCGCGGTGGATCAAAAAGAATCCCCGGTAAAAACATCAAACTAATCGGCGGAAAGCCGTTAATTGCTTGGACAATTGAGGCCGCTAAGGGAAGCAAAATAAACCGAATAATCGTCTCTACCGACGATTCAAAAATTGCCCGAACTGCCAAACGCTACGGAGCTGAGGTGCCTTTTTTACGACCTACTGATTTAGCCGGTGACAAACTAGGTATTGAACCCGTCTTGATACACACACTCGAATGGCTCGTAAAAGAGGAAAACTATCACCCCGATGCCATCGCCTTACTAATGCCTACTTCTCCCCTCCGCCAAAAAAAACATATCAACGAGGCTATAAATATATTTACCAAAAAAAAACCTGATTCCGTCGTTTCAGTGATTGAGGCTCGGGCCAACCAAAACCCATATTGGATACTGAAAAAAAATAACAAAGGAGAATGTGTTTTATTTACCGACCAACCCTTAACTGAGATCATTACTCGTAGTCAAGATTTGCCCGCCTGCTATTCCCGCAACGATATGATCTATCTTCTTAAACCAGCCAACTTAAAAGAAAAAAAACCAAATCTATATGGTAAAAAAGTTGAACTATATGTGATGGATGATTTTTACAACGCCGATATCAATACCCCTGAGGATCTATTTATCTGCCGGCAAAAAATGAAACTACTAAAAAAACTGCCCTAAGGCAGTTTTTTTACATAATTTAAAATAAATTCACCTATCCGTTTACCACTTTGGCCATCTAATTTATATAGTTGTTGACTAACCATTTTATCACGCCCTGTCTGGTCTAACGTTGGATCATTTAGATAATCATTGATTAACCCAATTAAATCGTCGGAAGAAATTGCCACTCGCACTCCACCACAAGAGATCATTATTTTCATATGGTCCTCATCATGATAGCGCCTGACGCTATGATAGTAATCTATAGTTTCTCTACCATCAAAATCGATAATAATTTCTGGTTTATTAAAAACCAATGCATCCAAACCCAAGGTCGTCGCCACATAAATAACCACATCTGCATAATAAACAGTATCGGCTAAGTGCACACTGTCTTGTTTGGTTATCTCTGTTTCTTTGGGATTTTTATTAAATGTTTTTCCGGGATTTTCGATAACAAAATTTTTTGTGCTATCCAATTTTGAAAAATCAGCTGGGTGATTGGGATGATTCCTAACCAAAACTTGTACCGGTTTATTAAATTTTCCGTGATCAATGGCCTGGTCTAAAATTTCCCCAATTTGCCAATCTGTATCAGACAAGATCGTCCCCGCGGGAGCAAAAACAATAAGCTTCTTTAGCGGATCCAACCCCAAAGACTTGAAAAATTCTTCGCGAAGAGTTCGAGGATTGTTAATAAAATGATCAAATTGAGGTAATCCGCCAACAAAGATATGCCCTGGATTCATTTTATGAATAGTAACAGCGGCTTCTTGCAAGGTGTTATTATTAACAATCATTTTATCTGGTAAAACCCGCAAAATCCCCTTACTATGACAGTTGTCCCAAGAACGAACCATCCCAATCAAAGGAAGCCCTCGGCGTCTAGTTTCTCCAGCAAACAAGGAATCAGTTTCACTAAAGATATCCGTCGAAAAAACAAAATCTGGACGACAGTGATCAAATAGATTCCTGATTGCTATAGACCGAACAAAATGAAGAAAAAGCCAACGATAAAAAGGAAACAACCAAGTCGCCCAACTCAAAATTTTTGTCAAAGAAACTTCACGAAAATATTTCAAATATCCAACCAGGTTCCTATTTTTATCCAATCGTTCTCTTTTTTTATAATACAAATAATGAGAATCTTGCAAGGCAAAAAAGAATCGAGAAAACAACTTTACCCAAAAATCTTGACCCAAGACATCAGTATCTATCCCAAACACAGTAGTCTGCTGATCTTCATAAATCTGCTTGAAAAAATCCAACTTATCCTTTGGAACAGACAAAACAATATCCAACTCTGGCTGAGACTTCAAGATAAGCAAAACATCCGTATTAAGGATATTTTTAGTAATAAAGTTATTAAAAACAGTAATTAATATTTTTTTTCTATTCATCATTTTTATTGTGACTTATCCTCAAAATAATTCCTTGACCAAACATTGACGGCCAAAAACGATTCAAACAAGGAATACCCTCATAAGTAGCTACGGATATTAAATAGAGTTTGAGTGCCTTAACCCAAGAATAAACATCTTTAACTGTCCAAAAACGCAAATGTTCTCCCGGATGGACTACCCATTGTAGTGGGAAACATCCAAAGAGTAATCGTAAACGATGAATATAATACCCAGAATTTGGAAAGGAAAAGATCATCTCCTTGCGAACCCGATTGGCTACTTTTAAAACAAATTCTTCTGGGTTGGGTAAATGTTCCAAAATTTCAAATCCAGTCAAAAAATCACAATTAGGAATTTTCTCCCAACTCTCAGGAATAGATAAATCAGACTCAATAGTCTCAAATCCTTTCTCTTTAGCCTGATTCAAAATAAATTTATTATTATCAATACAAACACAGTGAATATTTTTATGAGACCGCCAATATTCAAGCATTGCACCTTCACCGCCCCCTACATCCACAACAACATCACCATCATTTAAAAGTGGTAAAACCAATTCCGCCCGCTTACGCTGCCAAGCCGATAATTGAAAATGTTGGCTTTCTCCTCGTCTCTTGCGCCAATATTTATCATAATCTATTCGCCCATCAATCCCCCATTCTGGAATTGGATATACAAAAAGCCTCTTCATATCCCCTTTAATTTTAAATAGAATATCTTTAATTATCATGGATCTGCTTATATATTTGCATATATTGAGAAGCAATTGTTTCCCAACTATGTGCTTTAGCCCAAGACAGTGCCTCGCGAGACATAGTAGCATAACGGCTGAAGTCGGACAATAAATTAATAACTTCCTCCGAAGTACTTTCCACATCATTAGCTTTTGCTAAAAAACCAGTTTTTCCCGAGGCAATAGCCTCCTCTCCCCCATTATCATAAGATCCCACAACAGGCAAGCCATAAGCATTGGCTTCTAGATAAACCAAACCAAATCCCTCAAAGTTATACTCATCACTAATCGGGGTAAGAATAAAAACAGAAGCTTGCTCATAAAGTTTTTTTAATTCTTCATCAGTTAAATTATGAAAAAAAACGACATGTTCTTCTAAATTTAATTCACAAATTAGGTCTTTTAAATATTTCAGATACCCCATTTCTTCTGGCCGGCCAACAATATAATATTTAAGCTTAGGGAATTTTTTTAAAATATCGGGCAAAGCTTTCACCACCAGATGAAAGCCTTTCCTATTTTTTATAGCGCCCACCCCAATCAAAATAGGATTATCTAATGACTTAGATAATTCATTATTATCAAATAGAAAATTTTTCAAATCAACCCCATTCGGAATTACTACAGTTTTAACTCTTGGAAAAACCGCCAACAATCTCTTCTCAGTATAATGGCTGACACAAACTATTTTCTTCGCCCAAGAATAACATAAAGATTGAACTAAGCAGTAAACAGACTGGCGAGAAGCTTTAACCCCAAAAGAACCGTGAACCGTTGCCAATAGAGGCACCCGAGCAAAAAAAGAATAAATTGTAGAAAAAGGGAGATATGTCTCAACCACGCAATGAATCAGGTCAGCTTTCTTTAATTTTCCACGATGTTCAAATATTTTAGACAGGTAAAGCCAAAAAAACAAGTAGCATTTTTTGTAATCAAGCGGATCAGGCAACAAAGCAATTTGTTCAAACTCGGAGAAAACCGGATTGATTTTTCGACAAACAACCACCAATTCATGATCAGCCAATTTAAGATGATTAGCCAAATCTAAGGAATAACGGCCCCAACCAGATTGCTCAGATAATTCATTTGTAACTAGCAAAATTTTCATAAAAATATCATTGCATCAAATAGATAATTTCACCCCCTAAGTTAACTACCAATTTAGCATAATTTGATGTATCGAGCACTTTTTTGATTTGCTCATATTCGGGGTACTTTTTACTCAATAAAATATAATCAATTTGATAAGTTTTTAATACTTGACCAATATCTTTTTGCTTGAAATTTTTAAACTTTTGCAGTAACTCAGCAATACTCTGTGAATCTATTTGAGTCTCTGGCAAATATGGCTTCTGAGAAACAAAAGACATTATTTTTCTCCGATTTTCACGCGATTGATACGAGTCAAGAAAACGATTTCCCCAAAAATCTCGCTGATTTTCGGTAAGATATTTTTCATCAAGTTGCGAATTAAAAATATTATTAATCAGCCAACGGTCTTCTGTTTCCTTATTTGGCATCACAAATAAAGTAGCGTAAAAATTATAATACACCTTATTATGAGTATAGACTGGCAATAGAAAACTATAATCACTACCCAAGGTATAAACTACCGAGTCAGCCGGAGTATTTTTATTTAACCAATTAAATAGATCTGACTGCTGTCTGAGAGAGACTATAGTTGCTTGGTTGGGACGATACATCCATTTAGTCCAAAGCCCCCTAAATTCCCCCTGTTGACGATAACCTAAAATTAGAACCACCACAATCAAAGCCAAACCTATTTTTTTACCTATTTTTCCTCTTTTTTCTTTTTCCAAATCGAGCCTTGACCGATGGACAACGGCCATTACCAGTATCCCATAAAGAACAGTTACTAAAAGATAATGACTAGAAAATTGTAACGACTGACCGGTAATAACGTTCTGCCAATTTAAGATAAAAATACTAACAACTAGGCTAACAACTAAAACCAAGTTTTCCTTCGATAATATTTTTCGGGCCAACCAAATCAAAACTGCAAATAAAATACCAAGTAAAATATTAGTAAAACTGCCTGGCCAATGACTAGTAATTAAGCCGAAACGCTCAGCTGAATCAATATATCCAGGAAGTGTCGAGGCTCGATAAAAGTAATAACTATAAAGCAAGGTGCAGGGTAAAAAAGCTAAAAGAAACCAGCCAACTTTTCTGAAGGTTGGAATATATGTTTTTTCAACCCAAACGATACCTATTATCAGTAAAAAGTAGAGTACCGCCAAAGCTGTCCAATAATAAGGAGAAATGAAGAGTAAAGCACCTACATCCAAACCCACTAAAAAATGAAATGCCGAGGAATTGTCGGATAAATTTTTTCGTTTTGTATAGATTGAGTAAATTAAACCTAAACCAGCAAACAAAAATAAGCTTGTAACCTGCGGGCTTATCGGTCGACCGAAAGTTTGGATAAACAATAAGAAAAAAATGGAAGTATAAACAATTGCCCAACTCCGAATCTGCAGTATCCGCCACAAAAGTAAATATAAAAGTAAAAAACTAATAAATGAAAAAACAACATCCCCCAAGGTTGTAGTAATGGGGATGGACAATCCCAGACAAGACGAAATCCCTGCAACTAGCCACTCAGCAACTGGTGGCTGTAAAAACGGATCATTCTCGTGTTCTTTTATATAGGCATTACCAATCTCCAAATGACCACGGATCACCTCCGCAATTCTTGCCTGATAATAAATTTCATCATCGCTAAAAGTTGGATAAATATCACTAAAATCACCATCCGAGCGAACAGAAGCAATAAAATGTGGAGAAACGACCACAATAGAACAAATTAACGCAAAAGCAATCACTATCCACTGGCGTTTAAATTTAACGACTAATTTTTTCATATTTTATTTAGATCTTCACTAGCCATCAAAGTACTAATGATCGATGTCCCTGAACAACTATTAGGGAACAAAATGGAATCAAATATAAAAAGATGAGCCAAAAGTTTGTGACCTAAAACAGCCAGACCTGTCGGAGGAACAATTTTTGTCTGACGCTTGCCAGAAAAATGGAGGAGTACTCGAGCCGGCAAATAAAGAAGATGAAAAAAATATCGACTGGAGATAGTTGTCCACCCACCCTTCTCCGCAGACTGTTTTAAGCTTTGTAGATCATACCGTCTCAGATGACCATTGAAAGTATCATAATTAGACCAAAGTTCTATTCGAGCTGGAACAGTCACGATAAGATATTTTACTTTAGGGAAAATTTTTCTAATCCGATTCAAAAAATCCTGTTCGTTAGCCAGGTGCTCAATTACATCAAACAATAATATTACTTCAATTGAATCAATAAATTTTTGATCCAAGTTAGTAAAATCCATTCCGGAATGAATATATTGCGTAATTTTTAGCAATGAATTTACTGGCGCTAATTCTACGCCATAACAATCAAAACCTGCCTGCCGTAAAAAATCCACTACAATTCCGCGCCCACAACCAATCTCAAGAATTTTTTTACCATGCAAACTACCCCGCAATAGCTCCCTCTTTATAATTAAATTACGTGCCAGCGTCCAATAATGCCGTTCAATTCCTGACGGATAAATAGACTCAAATTGTTCTTGGTTAAACTCAGTCTGGGGCATGAAAAAACTATATAATTTTATCTATAATATATCTAGGACGATGTTTAACCTCCTTGTATATCTTCCCCAAATACTCCCCAATTACGCCCACAGACAGTAATTGGATACCTCCCAATAAGTAAATAGGTAGAACAATCGAAGACCAACCAGGCACAACGTTCAAATAAAAACGAGAAAATACAACATAAATGCTTAAGACAATACTGGCACCAAAAACTAGGAACCCGGCAATTGTAACGAAACGAAGTGGCTTAATCGAAAGAGAAGTAATCCCCTCCCAAGCAAAAGCTATCATTTTTGCCAATGGGTACTTAGATATCCCCGCCATCCGTTCCTTCCGATCATAAGTAACCTGAGCCGTCGAAAAACCCATCATGGGGAAAATACCGCGTAAAAAAAGATTTTCTTCACCATATTGTTTTAACGACTCTATTACCCGATGACTCGTGAGTCGATAATCCGCATGATTATAGACAATATTTGCTCCCAAAATAAGCATTAACTTGTAAAAAAATAAAGCAGTATATTTTTTAAACCATGTATCGTGATCACGCTTTTTACGCACACCATAAACAATTTCATGACCAGACTGATATTGATCAACCATTTTCTCGATTGCAACAATGTCATCCTGTAAATCGGCGTCAATAGAAACCAGAACATCAGCAAAATCATTAAAAGTATAAAGTCCCGCTAGTAGAGCGTTTTGATGACCACAATTACCAGCCAACTTCAAAGCCTTAATTTCGCTATATTTTTTTTGAAGATCAACAATTAAATGCCAAGTTTGATCACGACTGCCATCATCGATAAACCCAATAAAACTGCCGGGGGCAATTATCCCAAAAGACACCAGTCGCCGGATTTCATCAGATAAAACCTTAGTAGTTTCAACGATAACCGCTTCTTCGTTATAACAAGGGACGACAAAGCCCAAGATGGGGTTTTTCACAGTTTCCATATAATTTCAGTATAGCCTATCGCTGACGAAAGATAAAATTGCGATTAATAAAATAATTTAATAATGAAAGAATGAGTGTGATAACTGTTTGTGATACTAAATATTGGATATGAAGTATATCCACAAAAAGATACATCAAACAAGTATTCGCTAAAAGATATCCAATCGATATAAGGCCATACCAAAACATTTGATTACTAAGAACTCCCTCATTTTTATTTTCAAAAACCCAAAATTTTTGCAAAGTAAAATTGAGCACGACTGCCATAAAATATGAAATAATGGATGATATTAAATACCAAAAATGGAAAAACTCTGTAAATAAGTACAGAAAGAGTAAATTGAAGACTGCAACTAATCCTCCCACAGCTAAAAACTTTATTATTTGCAAATTATTTTTACTCATGGGAAAGTTTTTTAACTAAACGAATAAATTCCTCAGCCATTTTTTCCCAGGAAAATCTATTAGCATTCTCATATCCCTTTTTAATCAATTCTTCTACTACAAAACCTCCATCGACAATCACCCTCATTGCCTGACCAATTTCTTTAAAAGAATTAGGATCAACGAGTAAAGCGCCCCCGCCAGACACTTCAACCAGTGAACTTACTTTAGAAGTAATTACTGGCACTCCACAATCCATCGCCTCCAAAACAGGTAACCCGAAACCTTCCAAAAATGATGGGTAAACCAGGGCAACAGTATTTTTATACAAAGAACATAATTCTTCATCAGTAATGTGTCCTAGAAACCTTACTCTGGATTCCAAATTATTTTCAATAATAAAATTTAGCAAAGATAAATAATATACATTGTTTGTGGAATATTTACCGGCTATCAGTAAATTATATTGACCACCAAATTCACTATTTTTTACAAAATCATCAAAACCCTTAATAATATTTAGAATATTCTTTCTTTCCTTCATTGTCCCTACAAAAAAGAAAAAAGGGGCTTTGGGAATATCAAGCTTTTGTTCTGGTAGCAAACATATTTTATTAAACCCAGGATAAATTACTTCTAATTTTGTATTATCTACCTTAAAATATTTTACTAGCTCCTTTTTTGTTTCATTCGATATACAAATTATTTTTGATGCTAAAGAAAACATTCGGCGGGAATATATATCTATCACTAAAGTATTCAAAAAATTCCTAATCCCCTGATTTTTAAGCTTGTAAGCAAAATCATAGACAATCGTAATACTTCTCTTTGGCCGGAACAAAAGTGATCCAATTGGTCCAGTAAAAATATAGACATCCGACCGCGGAACAAGCAAAAGTCCGATGTCTTTCCAAAATTTACCACCAAAAACTTTTATTACTTTTACTTTGGGTAGGCCACTTAAAAAATGAAGACTGTCCAAGTTTGTCCCTTTTTTAGTATAAATATAATATTCATCTTCACAGTCGAGTGTAGTCAAATTATGAACCAACTCATAAGCATAGCGTTCTAAGCCAGCCGGATTTTTAGAAATATAACTAATAATAATGCCAATTTTCATATAGATTTTTCTCCTACTTCCAATTCCCAAATTAAAATCTTTACGGGGAATAGCAAGGAAAGATACTGATCAAAAAATCTTGGATGATGGCTGACCCACCCCTTAAATGACCGAACAAAAAAATTATCTGACTCTTGTGGCCAGCCGTGCCAAAAACCAATCTTTTTAAAATTTTTATTAGTATAGCAATAATTAGACAGGGAGTTATTTTCTTTAATAAAATAATCCAATGAAGAGGAAGTAAAAAAATGTTTATGTGTGATATCAGTAAAACTATCGATGCAACGAAAATAAGGGACTGTAATAACTACACGGGCACCAGGTTTAGCTAAGCGCCAGATTTCATCAAACAAGGCAACAATATCACTAAGATGTTCAACCACACTATGAGCTAAAATAACATCAAAACTACTCTCCAAAAGCGGCCATGGCATTTTATCCAAATCATGGGTGATATCCACTTGCCCCAGAGGTAAAATATCAATTCCAATGGCACCAGACAATTTATGGTGACCACAACCAAGATGTAAAACTTTTTTACCGGGAAAGATATTTTCTCGAACAAAACCGTTTTTGGTATAAATTTTTTGAGCAATAAAGTCCATATTTATTTAAAAAGTTGACTGTTTATAAAATTAGAAATGTTCTCTGCTCGTTTAAGCCAAGTATATTGCTTACTGAGTTCAAAAGCCCTTTCAGCTCGCCTATCCGCCTCTGATACATCATCCAGACTCTCAATTATGACCCGGGCAAGATCTTTGAAATCATTGGCTTTAAAAATATAGGCGCTAGACTCATCAAGTATCTCTTTTAAGGAACCAAGATCTGAACAAACGATTGGTCGGCGGGCAGCCATATATTCAAATAATTTCATAGGAGAAGTATACTTTTCTGAAGTTTCATCGCCTTTTTTATTTGGAAGAACAAGGACATCTGCCACAGCCAAATATTTTGCAACCTGTATGTGAGAGATATGTGGGACCAAGACAATATTAGTGGTATTATTTTCCCTCTCTATTTTTTCTATCTCCGGTCGAGTGCCACCAATCAAGACCAGCAAATAATCAGATGGCAACAAAACAGCAGCAGCCAACAAAATATCTACCCCTTTATACTCATAAGTATAGAAACTACCAGTATATAGAACTATTTTTTTATCTACTGGTAATAATAATTCTCTTCTGGCATCAGCCTTACTCATAGAAATATTCATTTCTTCAAAGGTTACTCCATCTGGAGCCCATAGAACCTTAGTTTTCAATTTATAAACATCTTCCAATTCACGCCGATAAAAATCTGTCACAGTTATCACTCCACAAGCTTTATTGGCAAAACTTAAATACCTCCTTAATAAACGATTGGGCTTAGAATGAGTTTCCCAAAAAATCGGCCAAACAAACTTAGCTATCAACCCTAAAAATAAAACAGAATCCCCTCGGGTATAGATAACTATATTCTTTTTCGTTGTCAGCTTTATCCAAAGTAAATATATATTAACAAAAAAAGCAAAGGAGAGAGAATTAAGCCAATAATTTTTCTTACCGAGAGCTGGATTACCTAAACTAGGAATATTTCTTATAAAAAAAGTCTCACCAACCCCATAATAAGCAAACGGGGAAGTTTTTTTATCCAAATAAGGAACTATCAATTCCACTTCGTGACCTAAAGAAGCAAAGACTTCGCACATTTTCATTACCTGAAGACTGTGTGCTCGTTCATTGGGTATTCTGATATTGGCAATGTAGATTAATTTCATATCTAGATTTGAATTGAACAATTTCTTAAATAACCCAGACTGATTACTTTTAGCGTTTTTTAATATTAAATAGACAATAAAAAGCTTTTATACATTTCTCGTAATCCAGTTTCAAAATCAATCTTTGCCTTCCAGCCAAGATTCGTTAATTTAGAAACCTCCAACATCCTCTTTAACATACCATCAGGCTTACTAGTGTCAAAAACTAAATCCCCCTGATAACCGACAATCCCCTTTAAAAGAAAAGCTAATTCTTTTATCGAAATATCCTGTCCGGTTCCAACATTTAAAAAGTCTTTACTATCGTAATTATTCATCAACCAAACTACAGCGTCCGCCAAATCATCCACATGCAAAAACTCTCGCAGACTTTTTCCACTTCCCCAAATAATAATTTCTGGAGAGTTGGCTAATTTTGCCTCATACATTTTTCTCATCAAAGAAGGTATTACATGAGAAGTTTCTGGATCAAAATTATCGCCTGGACCATAAATATTGGTCGGCATACAAGAAATAAATTTTCTATCATATTCTGAATATATTTTCTCGCACAATTTAATTCCAGCAATTTTAGCAATTGAATAACCGTCATTTGTTGGTTCAGGTTTTCCATCTAATAGATATTCTTCTTTTATTGGTTGGAGAGAGTCTTTAGGATAAACACAAGCACTGCCTAAAAACAACAGTTTTTTTACATCAAATTTCAGTGCTGACCAAATTATATTATTCTGTATCTGAAGATTCTCATATAGAAACTCAGCAGGAAAAGTCATATTAGCCTTTATTCCCCCAACTCGAGCGGCAGCATCAATGACATATTCAGGTCTCTCCTGAGAAAAAAATTCAGCAACTTTAGCTTGGTCCAAAAGATCTAACTGTTTTCTATCTCGTAAAATAAGCTTGGTATATCCTTCAGCCTGCATTTTTCTTACAATTGCTTTTCCAACCAAACCAGTAGACCCAGCAACGTATATTTTAGAATCTTTTTGCATTACAAATATAATTATTTTTAACTTAACAACTTGATAATTAGTGACACTTCTTTTTCTGTAAGTTCTGGATTATTAGCAAAATAAAATCCATTCTGATGAATAAATTCGGCGTTGGGGCAATCTATTGCCCCACGAATATGTTTTTTATAAAATGGCTGACGTAAAATATTACCAGCAATTATTGGTCTGATTTCTACTAATGAGGAAAACTTCTTCTTATAAAATTCCATTTTTTTAGGCGAAACACAAACAAGCGGCATTGCCATATTTGACACAATTTCCAAATGATCAAATTTTAAGGGTAAAAAATCTTTATTCGAATTAATAGCTGATACAAAAGCCAAAAAATTATCATGTCGTTTTTCAACTATTTCCTTTAAATAAGATAGCTGGACATTACCGAGAAATCCAGTGATTTCTGTTGGGCGGACATTGTAAGCAAGATCATGAAAAGTGTATTTGGCATAAAAATCATCATTTCTAACTTTTTTCCTCAAACGCCTCTGAGATTCAGCTGATAAATTACGATCCCAGCCATGTGCTCTAACAATAACCAACATCTCATACAATTTTTCATCATCCGTACAAACCATTCCCCCTTCAATAGTCGACAAATGATGACCGACAAAAAAAGAAAATGTGGAGGCCAATCCGAAATTTCCCAGTAAAGTACCGTCCATTTTTGAACCCAAGGACTCACAATTATCTTCAAGCAAAATGACCTTGTTCTTTTTACAGATCTTTCTGATTTCTGGAAGATTATCGCATAAACCAAGGACATTAGTAATAAACAACCCTTTTACGTTTTTTATCTGTTTATTCACATCAGTCACGCTTACATTAAGAGTTTCTTTACTCACATCAAGCGCTATGGGAATCAAACCTAGTTGTAGTAAAGGCATAACATTGGTCGCCCAAGTTAATGAAGAAATTCCTATTTTATCACCTACTTTAAATAGACCGAGATTCAACATTGATTGAATCAGAATAAGATTGGCCGTCGAACCACTCGAAACAAGTACCGCAAAACGCCTACCTTGTTTTTTAGCAAAAGAGTTCTCAAAACGACGACACTCCTTATCCATGCTTAAGATAGCAGTCTTGGAAATGAAATCTATCAAAGATTTTTTTGTCTCAGCCTCCCGATAAAAAGAGGATTTTTGCAATTTGATCATATTATCCAATCAAACAATTTTTTACTTCATTTTACCCGCTTCATTTCTAAGATCGTATTCTACCATCTTTTCAACCAATTCCTTAAATTTTATTTTAGGCTCCCAGCCAAGTTTCTCCTTGGCCTTGGAAGCATCACCAATCAAAAGTTCCACTTCGGTCGGACGGAAATAGTAAGAATCAATTTCGATTAAAACCTTCCCCGTTCTCCTATCAACACCTTTTTCTTCAAGCCCCTGTCCTTGCCATTCAATGTCAAGACCCAAAAACTTTCCAGCTTCTTCAACGAATTCACGGATACTATGGGTTTCTCCGGTTGCCAAAATATAATCATCTGGTTCTTCCGCTTGAAGCATTAACCACATGCCTTTCACATAATCTTTGGCATGTCCCCAGTCACGCTTAGCATCCAAATTTCCAAGATACAGCCTCTTATCCAAACCTAATTTTATTCTAGCCAAGCCTCTGGTAATTTTTCTAGTCACGAAAGTCTCACCGCGTCGCGGAGACTCATGATTAAAAAGTATACCATTACAAGTAAACATCCCATAACTTTCTCGATAATTTTTTGCTATCCAGTAGGCAAACACCTTGGCACAACCATAGGGTGATCTAGGGTAAAATGGTGTCGTTTCTTTTTGCGGAACCTCTTGCACTTTACCAAACATCTCTGATGACGAAGCCTGATAAAATTTTGTCTGCAATCCTGCTTCTTTAATTGCGTCTAAAAGGCGGAGCGTCCCCAATCCGGTCACATCCGCGGTATATTCTGGCACATCAAAACTCACTCTCACATGGCTCTGTGCGCCCAAATGATATATTTCATCGGGTTTTATTTTTTCGATCAAGCGTGAAATATTGCTACTATCCGACAAATCGCCATAATGAAGAATCAATTTTTTTTCTAATTCATGCGGATCCTGAAAAATATGCTGTATCCGTCCCGTATTAAAAGTGGAAGCCCGACGAATAATGCCATGGACTTCGTAACCCTTACCCAACAACAATTCCGCCAGATATGAACCGTCTTGACCCGTTATGCCCGTAATTAATGCTTTTTTCATAGTCTCCCTATCCTACTCTTTTAGCTATTTTTTTCAACCTTCGAAGCATTTTTAACAGCCAACCCAATATCGGCATTCTTTCAAGCCGGCGATTAAAATACAGCCACCAAGTCTCCACCCCCCGGTGGGTTAAATCGATTGGAACCCCCTCTTGCCGGCAAAACCTCACCGCATCATATTGCCAATGACCCTTCTTAATAGCCGTAGCCAAATACTCAATGGCTGGCGATTCCTTCCATACACTCAAAAAAAGTTCATCAGACAGCCAAGATCGTCTTGTACCGTCTAATTCCATTTGCCAAGCATTTTCTCCTGGTTTTAGTAATCTAATAAAAGCTTCTTTATCCCAGATAGCCGTCATTGTTGAAACTCGATAGGGAGCTTGTTTACCAATTATACCTAATTCCTTATTGAAAAGAAAAGGACCGTCAGGACCAGGGCTTGGGTATAAGCGCAAACATGAAACATTATTATTCTTCAATACTTCCAATAAAGAAAGAATCCTTTTGGTATCTACAGTCTTCGTTAAAAAAACATCTTCCAAAAAATACAAAAAATATTTTTCTGGAATAGTTTCTAAACTAACTTTCATATTATTAGCCCAACCATTATCAACTCCCAATGCAATTGTCTGGACTCTCGGATCAGAATATATCTTTTCTCCAGTAATTAGATAAACTGGAAAAGGACAATCTGGCCAATATTTAAAAAAGAAACTGAAAAAAGGCAACCAAGAATCTTCATATCCATCACAAGAAGGAACCACGATTGCACAATTATGGCCATTTTTTTCTTCATTCATAATATGGGTAGTTTATATAATTCGTAAGGACTTGGCAAACTCAATAATTTTGTTGACACGAGAGATACTGTTGTGTCTTATTAAAATTGATTCATATTCAGATTTTAAATCTAAACCGAGATAATCGGTGCGTAAATATCTGCCCAATTTTTCTACTTGCGACTGAAAATCAAACAAATTATTAAATTGATAAATGCGACGATAATCCAATTCCAAACTGTCAGATTCAAAAATATCTATTTTTTCTGTCAACAACAAACAATTATTTCCCAAAATTTCCCAAAAACGAAAAGTATCAAACCCTCCTCCCCCAACCGACACTCCTACTTTTGCACGAGCCAAAAGCTTATAAAATTCTTCTGAAGATTTTGTTTTAGTGGTAACACAAGTAAAATTATTCTCTCGACAATATCTTTCCAATAATTGACGAGTATACCGACGCATAATAGGATATTCATCTTGTCCAAAAATACAAACAAAATCTATATCTTTTTTTATCCCCTCTTCATAATTTTGAATATATTGAGTCTCTATTCCAAAAGGCAAAGATTCTATCCCCTCTAAATAAGGTTTCTCTCGCCTAAAATACCCACGGCACTTTTTTAACATTTCCCTGTCTATTTTGCCACCATCTTTATACTCTCCAGCAATAATTTCCTTCTGAATAGAAAAATCGAAACGACGATTTTTCCCTACTTCAGACCCATCAATATAAATAGTTTTATCCCAACAATTAATTTCTTCTGCCAAATCGATATCTGTGCCATCCTTACCCCATATAATAAAGATTAAATCTGCCGTCTTAGCAAAAGAAATAAAAAGGTCTCTAGACAAATAATGCTCATCTAGAGGCAAATTATAATCAAATTTATTAGAAAGTTTAAAATCAATATTTGAACCAGCATGGTTAATGGCCAATATTCCGTCAAAAATTGTTCTTGCTAGACCATCGGGTCGAAAAGGATTAATTATGGCTATTTTGTAATTATGATTTTGCATAGAGAATAATTTTCTCACTATCTTTTAACCGAACAAAAATACACAATCTGATGTCCAAATAAATTAGGCCACCAATTTTTCAACCATGGTAAAAAACCAAACAAAGTAAAACCATTGGAAACCTCAGCCCTTATTAGATGCAAATTCATAGCAGAAAGCCAGTCCACAAAATCAATATGCGACCAAAAACGTAAGTGTTCAGACGGATGATATACCCATTGAGTAAAAAAACGACCTCCAAACATTAGATGGAACCGATAACGATAAAAAGCACTATTGGGGATAGTTATTAGAAAATTATTAGTATATTGCAACAAAAAAGTAACAATTTCTTCTGGGTTTTTTGTGTGTTCCAATACCTCACTTAAGATAATATAATCGTAAGAATTCAAACTACTCTTAAACTGATCTATCTTTTCCAAATCAAGAACAACCCCATTTATCCCAAACTGAGAATAACCTTTTAATACTTCACCAGAAATATCTGCAACCGCCACATTACACCCCTTATCTTTTAAGGCAACTGGCAAACGAGAATTTCCACAACCAACGTCAAGAATTTTAGAATTTACCGGAACTAAATCAAGAATAATAATGTCTCGCTCTCGTAAATTTTTATGTAAAGCAAAACCCCGCTCCCGCCAATAATGGTTGTAGTCAATGGATTTTATTTTTTTAAAATCAGGTTTCCTTGTATTTGGAAAATAAAACATTATTTTAAAGCCTGTTCAATATCTAATAATAACTGCTCAACAATTTTAGTTGGGGTCAATTTTTCTTCATAAAGTTTTCTAGCATTTTGACCAATCAACTCACGCTTAGATAGATCTAAGGATTTGAGTTTAAGAATTGCCTCCTTTAAAGATTGGTCGTCCCCCGCTCGACATAAAACAACATTCTCTCCATCATTGAGTAACTCTCGAATAGCAGGAGAATCCAAAGTGATAATAGGACGGCCACAAGCCAAAGCTTCAAAAACCTTATTCGGAATAACCCGAGAAGCTTTATCTGTTATTCCAAAAATACCCAAACAAACATGGGCGGAGTTTAAATACCCTCTAAGTTTATCATAATCAACATAATCAATAAACGCGGTGTTTGACACTTTTAAATCTTTCACTAAAGCCTCAATTTTTTTACGCTCTTGACCACGACCAATTAAACGAAAAACTATATTAGAATCTTCTAAAAGCATCGAGGCTGAACGAACAATATATTCTATCCCCTGCAAGGGAATAAATGAGCCATGAAAATGAACTACAAACTTATCACCAGACAAAACATTAGTCCTTTCGGCTGGATAAAAATACCTATCATCCGTTCCCACAAAAACTCTAACGGCCTTTGTTTGATCTAAACTAAAAGTCTTATGGAAATATTCAATTTGAGCTTTAGTATCCAATAAAACAATTGGGGCTAAACTAACAGCCCACCAATCAAGACAAAAATCTTTCCAAGCTCGTGGATCAAAAGAAAAATATAATTTTCGATCCATAACATTTGAATCATACAACGAAACAAAAGCATCAAAAATAAACTTTTGACCAAACAAAATTCTCGCTAGCCACACAACGGTATGTCCAGGAAAAGCTACTACAACCAAATCACAAGGATTATGCTTTAAATCTAATCTCTTATATGTCTGATATAATTCCCAATATTTAGATATTCTACCAGACGTTCGTGAATCAATCTGGCAATCTATTATTTCATAACCATTTGTTTCAAAACCAACCCGCAAAACACGGTTACGAGAATAATTTGGATCATAAATACCAAAAAAACAAACCTTTTTCATATTTTATTCATCCGAGCAATTATTAATGGAATCAGTTTTTGTAAAGAAGATTTATCTAATACTTGACCCTGTAAATATTCTCCAACGACTGACAAATACTCCGGCTTTATCAATAAATTATCTATCTTTTCAGATAAACCAAGATAATCTTTTTCCTTAAATAAAAGTTCTTTTTGATATTTATCAAAATATGGAACAAAAGATTGATTAGATGAAAAAACAGGAATTCCAGAAGCCATAGATTCTAAAACAGCCTTATCTATTCCCCCAGTCGGGGTTAGATTTACTGAAATATCTGATTGACAATAATAATCTTTTATTTTTTCTTGAGAAACACTTCCTTTAAATTCTACGACATCTTCCATACCCAAATCTTTTATTAATGTATCTAACTCTTGACGATAAAGAATATCTTCTTTCGTCACTGTTTCTCCCACAAACCAAATCTTGATTGGTCTATTGATTTTACCAATCAATTCATTACCTACTCTAATTAAAGTATCACAATTTTTTATACGAGTAATTCTACCAACATGTAAAATAATCAATTCCTGACTATTAGATTGATTCTTTACACATTTAAAAGATTCTACTTCTATCCCATGTCCAATAACTTCTACTTTTGAACTCTGTAGCCCAAAACTTTTATCGGCGGCTGTAAAAATAATCTGAGCAAATTTTTCCGCAATTCGCAATCTTAAATTAACTTGACGATGAGTATACCATAAAGCAATTTTCTTACCCGTCAGACGCCACCAAAATCCGGCCAAAACCAAATATTCCGGATTCATATGAACAAAAACAGAATCATAATTTTTACGTTCTTGCCAGATGTAGCGATAAAAATTATAAATATATTTTATTTTTGATACACCTTTTTCTTTACCCAAAGAAATTATCCGTACATTGCTAGGTAAATCATATTCACCTTTTTGTAAACAAATCACGATCACCTGCTCACAATATTTAGCAAATTCTATAATCCAACGGTGGAAAAAGCCAAGGATTGGATCATTTTTATCAACTTTCTGTGTAATGATTAATAATTTCATATAAATCAGTCTATAAACTTTCAACCTTATGGACTTTACAAACTACTCTTCAAACGATTGTCGATATAATTCCAAAAATTTCTCTTTAGATAAAAAATGTATCGAATCTGGTAAAACTATTTCCTCTGGTTTTTCATTATCACTCTTCTCCAACAAAAATTCTAAAGCACCAGAAATCGCTTCTCTATCTCCGACCGAAACTACTTTACAAAAAATTCCCAAATCAGCGAGTTCCCTTGCGCATCCAACATCGGTCGAAACAAAAGGTGTCCCAGCAATACTCGCTTCAATCAACGTCCTACTATATCCCTCAAACACACTCGTCAATAAATAAATATCAGCCGTCTTAAAATAGGAAAAAAGATTATCAGACCATGGCTCAATTATTACATTAGTAGTCAGACCCAAACTCTTGATCAAATCTTTTATTTTACCTCTTTTTGAACCAGCCCCAACAATAATCATTCCAACCTTGGATCTTTTGGAAACAATCTGTTTAAAGGCACGCAAAGCAGTACTAAAATCTTTTTCTAGTTCAAAACGAGAAGCCATAAGAATAATTTTTTCAAACTGTGAATATTTTTGTTTCAAATCTACTGTAACTTCTTCATTTTTATGTTCTTCAATATCAACAAATACCGGTAAAACAATAACTTTTTTGGATACCAAATTAAGTGGCCCATCCACCAAAGATTTAAAAATTTTCTGTGATACAACTCTAACTCGATCAGCTCGAGACAACAAAAATTTTGCTAAAACTACACGACATTGGTTTAAAAAAGAACTCTTAGCAAAAAATGGGCTAAAAACATCTGTGTGTAATTGAAATTGTAATTTAGTTTTTACAAAAATATTTGCAATCCAAGCGGCCAAACCAGTTTCAAAAGGATCTTGCGCAGAAATCCAATCTGTCCGTTTCTGTTGATTTAATTTTATTATCAGATTAATTGCACTGGGAATATAAAAAAGTTGAGACCAAGAATTGGTCGAATATATTGTTACCTGATCTGATAATTTTCTCGTCATAAAATGACCAGCAAATACAATAATCTGTAAATCACCTAAAACTTTTCCATACTCAATCATTCGGTTAGCTACAGCCGAATTTGGTTCAAATATCTTACGATCTGTGGATAGCATTATTACACGCATGATTTAAATATTATACCACTCACCTTACTAATCGCTTCTATATCATTGCGAGGTACGCAGACCGCAATCTCGTAATTAAATTCGAATTTCCCCGACATTCAAGAGCTTTCGTCAGAATGTGCTCATTCAGACATGATTTTTACGCTTAAAAATCAGCAATAACAATAACCTCTACACGCATGTAAGTACCAACTTTATCAAACTAGTAATCATTCTTTCTAAACTAAATTCTTGGACTCGGCTTTCTGCTCCTAAAGAAATTTTTCGCGTTAATTCTGGATTAGACAAAACTTTTATAATCGCAGCCGAAAGTTCTGATTGGTTATTATATTCCACAAGCAAACCACTGGCTCCATCTTTTATAATTTCTGGATTACCGCCCACATTAGTCGTCACAATCGGAGTACAGACAGAAGCCACCTCTAATAATTGGTGGGAAAAACCTTCATAACCAGTATTTAATACAAAAACATCAGCAATTTTTAAATAGACCATCAACATCTGGCGATCTAATTTCCCAGTCAAAAGAACACTGTCTTCCAGAGCTAGGCGGTTTATTAGACTTTCTAAATTATTTTTCTCTGGACCCTCACCAATAATTAATAATTTAGCATTAGGATATTTTATTAAAACATTTGGCCATAACTTAATGAGTGCATCAAATCCTTTCCATGGAACAAGTCGGCCAGCCGAAACGACTAACTCTCCTACTACTTTCATCTTTTTACGAATAGCGTCTTTAGATAAAAGTCCTTTTGGTGGTTCAAAAGAATTATAAATGACAATTATCTTTTCAGGTGAAATCCCCCAATTGGAAACTATTTTTTTTAAATATTCACTTGGGACAATTACTACATCAGCATGACGAGCAACATAAGTTTCTATTTTTTTGAGTAATTTAACAAACCAACCATATTGCCCCTTTTTTAAAGAAAAAGTATTCAAATCATCTTTTACTCCAAATCTCGAAACCCCCTGCTCCCAAGCATAATCTCCAACGATTTTTAATAAAAAAGGTTTACGCAAAATCCGCGCCGCAAAAAGTGCCGGCAAACCCACACTCACAGGATCTTGAGCATAAATCACTTCACAATATCGTCCTCGATAAAGAGCTTTAAAAAAATAAATAATGTGACGAATTATTTTTGGCCATTTTCTAACTTCACCAAAATTTAAAATAATTGCCCGAACTTTATCCTTACTGTATTTAGGTAATTCTTCTTTAAGTAATTTAGAATAAGTCGCCGGACCACCGACATCTGGCGGATAAATACCAGTTGCCACCAAAATTCTTTTTGACTTATTGATAACGATTAAATTGCTACTCTGTTTGTTGATTTTCTTCTCCATTTGATCTTTTATCTGAAACTAATTTTTCAAAAATTTTCTCCATTTCCTTAGCAATAATATTCCAATCATAACGGGTAAAAATCAATTCTTTTCCCCGCTCGGCAATTTGTTCCACTTCTATCTTATTGACTGGATCTAAAATAAACTTAATCACTCCAGCAATACTTGCCGGGTCTCGAACATTGGCTAGCCATCCAGTCTCTCCAGACTTAAGAAAGTCCACAATTCCCCCAACAGGAGTCCCCACCGTTGGTAACCCAACAGCCATTGCCTCCAAAAATGAGTTTCCCAACCCTTCCGACAAAGACGGCCTAACAAAAGCCTCTGCTTCCTTAAGATACGGGAAGAGGTGGTCATTGTCAACGAAACCAAGCCATGCGACTCTAGAGGCCACCTGGAGCCCCACAGTCAGCTTTTTAAGCGCCTTTTCCTCTGGTCCAACCCCTAAAATCCATAGTTTTACCTCTTTTGGTAAATACGACAAACTTTTGATCAAATCATCAATTCCGTTCTTTTTGACTAATCGAGAAGTCGTAATTATAACTTTTTCCCCTTCCTGTTTTTTACTTTTAACTTTATAGACTTTAAGACTTTCGACTTGACGCAAGTCCACTCCATTTGGAACCACCCCGATCTCGACCCCTGCCCCCATTCTTTTCGCCCAATCAGCCAAATAATTTGAAATACATTGGATATAATTCGCTCGCCTAAAAATATTCAGCCAAAGATTTTTAACCAAACTAACTTTTTTTTCTACTTCTTTCAAATCATCTCCTTCCTGCAGAGTTAAAAGAAATGGAACATCTTTTTGTTTAGCTTTAAAATCTGATGCAGCAAAACCACCATAACTTGCCATAATCGCCCAGACCAAGCTATATTTTTTTTCTTTATGCAAACGTAATCCAAAATTTCCACCTCTAAAAGCAAGCCATAATTTATCAAATGATATTCCCCATCCCAATCTAATAACTCGAACAGCCCCAAATTGTTCTATTTTAGGATGAGAACGATCAATTCGTGCCGTAACCAAATCAAAATCGTACTGGTTACCCAGACGATCAGTAATTTCTTTTACAGCTACTTCCGCTCCCCCAACCAAAGGGTAATAGGCAGTGGAATAAATTAGAATGCGCGGTTTCATATTGAATAGGTTTTAGCCCAAATCAAAAGATTAAGGCTTTTAAGTATACTAACAACTAACATCTAAAAGCTACAAGCTTTTTTCATCGTTCACTTCTAACATCTTGCGCAGTACATTTTCTGGGATTTCAGATTTAACTTGCTTACTCGTCTCTTTATTATTGTTTTCTTCTCCTATCTTAACCGACTTTGATATTTTTTGTTCTTCTTTTTTAGGAATCTGTTTAACCAATTCACTCAGAGCCTGACGTAATTCATCTTTATTTGCGGTCGCACCACCTTGATTTTTTCTTTGCATTAAAGAAGACAATGATAACTTCTTTTCTCCTGGACGACTTGCCTGACCGATGATTGATTTGAGTTCTTCTTTATTCTTCTCTCTATCTACTGAATTTTCTGATCGTTTAAATTCTGAAGAAACTGGATTTATATTAACAGCAGAAGAAATAGGTTTATCATGAATTTCCTCAACAGATTTTATTGGCGGTGGTGTCTTTACGACTTGAGTTTTTGCCTCATGCGCAACAGCCACTGCTTCTTTTATTACTTCAGGAATGATTATTTTAGATGGAGGTGGTGGAGGTATCGTAGATCGATTTGCTGTAGGAGAAAATTTAGCTGACGATTTTGAACTAGAATTTGTCTTTGAAGAAATGATGGAGGCAGATTTACTACCTGAATCAGTAACTATCCGCTGATCTTCATGCCAACGATTAATTTCCTCTTCCACTTTATCCCGCGATTTAGCAAACTGCTCACGCGAAGATTCTAGAATTCGATCTTTATACGATGGAAAAACATTTGCAATTGGCGGCATTGTTACAGCAGAAAATGGTGGTGAACCCACGCCATCAATCATCAAGGTTAAATAAATTTGTGCAAAACCCAAATTGACAAGATCTTCAATTACAAATTTAGGTGAAAAAACTTTCTCTAAAATTTCAGCATCAAATGGTCCAACTCGAAAAGAAATCAGAGTACCGACGTTACCAAAAACAGCACTCCGAACCTCCTCGGGCATCTGATCTACATACTGATGAGCAATCGTTAGATTTAATTTATATTTTCGCGCTTCAGATAAAATATCAGAAAATGATTCATTTACTACCGACTGGAACTCGTCCACAAACAAAAAGAAAGGTGGGGCTTTGGAAAGCTCTAACTGAGTATTATCAGCTCGCGACATCGCCGCCAAATAAATTTTAGTCATTAGCATCCCCCCGAGCAATTTAGCATTTTGTTCTCCTACTCGCCCCTTAGAAAGATTTACTATCAAAATCTTTTTTTCATCCATAACCTCTCGTAAATTAAAAGACGATTTTGGTTGTCCAATAATATTACGAATCAATGGATTAGAAGTAAACTGTCCGATCTTATTTTGGATAGCTGGGGTTGCTTCGGCCGCAAAGCGTTCTGTGTATTTAGCAAACTCATCCACCCAAAATGATTTAACTGATGGATCAGTCACATTAGCCACTACTTTTTGACGGTAGTTTTTATCTGACAACATACGATTGACACCAAGCAAAGTAGACTCAGGATATTCCAATAAGGCTAAAATCGTATTACTCAAAATATATTCCATACGTGCTGACCAAGCATCTTCCCAAATTTTCTTAAAAACAGACATAAGGCCATCGGCAACTAAATGACGGTGGTCTTTCCCCACATCTTCCATAATATTAAAAGAAATTGGATACTCTAGATCAAACGGTGCAAAATATACGACATCTTTAATTCTATTTTCTGGAACATAAGTCAATAAAGCTTCGGCCGAACCTCCATGCGGGTCTAAGAACCCAATACCATTACCTTCTATAATATCTTGAATAGCCATGTTTTCTAACATGGTTGATTTACCCATTCCAGTTTTTCCAATTACATACACATGCCGAGCACGGTCTTTTGTTTTAATCCCAAACCTGGTTTTCCTGCCACGAAAATCCGTTTCAGCAAAATAAGTTATATTTGGATTGTTATTATTGAGATCAGCCATTAATTCTATTATATGACGTAGGACCGTTTTCTACAATGAAAATAGTGGGTAAACTTGGTTAAGAGTTAAACACAAAAAAATTAAAAATTTATTTCTTTATACTTTTAACTCTTCACTCTTAATTTTTAATTCTTTAGATACCCTCCGGTCGTATAAATATTTTTTGGATCCCAAGACATCCAGCTTGTTAAGCCAGCATCATAAGTTGCTTTGATTTGTGCTCGAATCATTGGAGCATCATAGGTCGCTCCCAAATTGAAATCTTGAATCCAAGGACGGATTTTAGATGGAGTAGAACTCGCAGCAATTGCCCGCTTTACCGCTGCATCCATATTATATTTAACTATTTCATATGGTACGGTCGCTGGATTTTTATAACCATTATAACCTGCTGGATAATGCGATGGATAGACCATCAATGTTACGTAATCAAAATAAGGTAATGCATTTTCCAAAACCTGACCAATTCCCAAATCATCATAATTTGTACTAGCCATGCCAAAAAGATCCACTGAGACAGGAATACCTAAATCTTTTGTTCGATCATGAATACCCTTAAAAAAATCTTTAACAGCATTAGCCTTTGTTTCTTCTGCTGGTTTGTAATAAGTATAAGCAATATCACGCATGTTACCGTCGGAAGGAAAACGGATGTAGTCAAAATTTATTTCATCAAAACCTATCTTCTCTGATTCTTTTGCTAGAGCCGCCACATAATCCCAAACTGGTGTCGCTTTCACTTCGAGCCAAGCAATCCCTTTGCGATCACGCCAAACGGCCCCATCCGAGGCACGCTTTACTGCCCAACCTGGATGTTTCTTTACTAAATCAGGATCCTGAAAGACAGCAATACGAGCAATCGCATAAATATTGTTTCGGTGCAATTCGGCTACAAATTCTTTCATATCAGGAGCTCGACAACCAGCGGTAGCGTAGCCCTCTTTAAATAAAGGATTGTCAGTTTTGATAGAAATTTTCCCCGTCTCGTCTTTTATATTTATCACAATCGCATTTATCTCAGTATCCTGAGCCATTTTTACCAACCGCGCGCGAAGAGTTTTACTACCCGCAATACATTGAGTCATATAAATAGACTTCACTGCTTTGGGTGGCTTTATATGAGTAACGGGCGGAGTAGTGCTAGCTGTCGTAATCGTGGGCACAGTAGAAGTAGCAACAACTTTGCCAATATTTTCATAAACCCGTGGACTAGCAAAGACTGGCAAAATTATAAAAGAAAACAAAAAGAAAGCGACTGCAGTCCCAGCCAAAACTAAAATAGTAACTTTTTTGGAGTTTTTAAACATTACACGCATGATATCAAATTCGATAGAAATTGTCCCACCCCAATATTACAAAAAACAGCTGCCATTCCCGCGAAGGTGGGAATCTAGAATGTAACCACTCAAACCTGGATTCCCGCCTTCGTGGGAAAGACACAAAAATAATACCAAAACTTAATCATTTTCGGTAATCATCGGAACCTGATTTTCTGGTTCTACCACTGGAAAAATCTGTTCCGTCTCAAGTATACTACTCACCTCTTTACTTGAAATATCTTCTAACTCAGAATATGATTTATGCCGGCTACCGGCAAAACCAAAAGCCATAGTTAACAAACCAAAAATTATAAACAAAGTACTTTTCAAGGCACTTGGCAAGCCACCAAAAATAGCCAAAAGCATTATTAAAAAACCAATAATTGCCACTGCTCGACTGCGCCAAAGCGCATTACGTAGACCTATGTTTTTCATCCCAGTTAGAAATTTATTTACTAATAGAGTTAAACATTATTTAGACCTTTTTTATACTTCTCCCGCCCATCTTCATCAATTATCGCGTCTATTTCTAACGGAACAAGTATGTAAAATATTATACCCCAAAAGTCCATTTTTGACCACCTTTTTCTGTCTGTGTCGCCCCGGCGAAGGCCGGGGTGCAATAATTAAAATTGAATTAAGCTAAAAACCTAGATCCCAGGTCACCCATCACAAATTTCTCACCGACTACGTCACGGAATGTTTTTCGGCCAAACCGCGAATCTACTGATTCGAACATAATTTTTGTGATGCAAAAATCAGGTATGACAATATGGGAAAATTTTATTCGTAACTCGTCATTCGTCATTCGTAATTAATTTCTCCCCCACTTTAAAAATATCTCCGGCACCCATCGTTACCACGACATCACCGGGATCAGTTTTTTCTTGAATTATTTTTCCTACTTCGGCAAAATTTGATGCATAGACTACATCTTTACCTTTGGCTTTAATCAATGCCACTAAATCTTGCGATTTGATCGAACCATCATCTATTTCACGAGCAGCATAAATATCTGTAATAATTATAGTGTCAGCATCGACAAAACTATTAGAAAAATCTTCTAATAAAAGTTTCGTTCGGCTGAAAAGATGTGGCTGAAAAACGACCACGCTTTTTTTACCCTTAGCCATTTCTTTTACCCCAGACAAAGTCGCTTTTATCTCTGTAGGATGATGAGCATAATCATCATAAACCAATGCACCATTTTTCATTGTCCCCTTGAATTCAAAACGCCGCCAAGTACCCGAAAATTCACTCAATGATTTTAAAATTGATTCTTCTGAAATACCCAAAGCCTTAGAAATCGTAAGTGCCGCCAGCGCATCTTTCTTAACATGTTCCCCCGACTGTTTCAATTCCAACTTGGGTGCCTGGCACCCAAGTGAATTAGGATAATCCAAAATCTGGCATTTAGCCGCAATCAAAACAGGGACCAAAACTGGATCATTTTTGTCACATACCAAATACCCATCGGCTGGAATTTTTTCCACCAATGAAACAAACGCACTTTGAATATCAGCAAGATCTTTATAGTAATCTAAGTGATCAGTATCAATATTTGTAATAACTACAGCTTGCGGATTTAGATTTAAAAATGATCGCTTGTACTCACAAGCTTCCGTAATAAAATACTTACCAGCGCCAGCAATAAAGTTGGACTTCTGATCAATCAGCATACTGCCCACCACCACTGTCGGATCGAGTTTTGCATCAATAAAAATTTTAGCGAGCATTGCGGTCGTCGTCGTCTTGCCATGAGTCCCCGATACAGCGACAGTATATTTGCTAGCCGAAACAAGCCCTAAAATTTGCGGGTAAGTCAGCATGGGCACGCCTAATTCTTTGGCTCGTATAAATTCAGGATTATCTTCTGGAATGGCAATAGTATAAACTACCAATTCCACATCATTAGGAATATTCTCAGCCTTTTGTTCCAGATAAATTTTTGCCCCTAATTTAGCCAATTCAGCCGTAACAATAGATGCCCCGCGATCAGAGCCACTTACCTCTTTACCTTCCAACATCATCATTCGGGCAATCGCCGAAATTCCGATACCACCAATACCAATAAAGTGAACCTTGTTAATTTTAACTAAATCTAACATCGTTCTAGTATAGCGAAAATCATCCCCTAACACAAAATCCACCTTAGGGCGGATTTTGTGTTACTATAGGACGTTTTTTATTTTACAAATTAGATATTGTATTTTGGTTAGGCATTCTTATAAAAATCATTGGTTTCTTATCAACACCATCCCCTTCGGTAATCTCTAATTGAAATCCATCTGGGTTAGCAAATCCATTATTTATTTCTTCAAAAGCCTTCTTGTATAACTCCAGATCCTCATCGGGGGCAATGTCAAAACCATATCCACCACCTAACATATTATGAGCAACAACATATTTGATTGCAGCATCTATTCGCTGTTTTGCTAATTCCATGCCCATTTGGGATGACTCCATGGCTTCTTTCATATTATCATTCGCTTTTTCAACAAAACTTTTTTCATTAGATTCTGGATTTTCCATATTTTTAATTAACAATTTTTAATATCCTAATTTTACCAACGCACACAGAAAAAACAAGGGGAAATTAAAATTGCTTCGGAGTCCCTAACAGTAACAGCTGGTCTTTCTGTGCATAGTCTGCGTCACTCCACGTCAAATCCACGCAAGTGGTTGCATTCATTAAATAATAAGGTAATATCAAATTAGATAGACGAAATCCACATCTCTGTAGAAGGAGGATCACATAATGACCAGTCCAATAGACAAAAGCTGGAAAGATCTTTTGGAGGAAAATGGCGGAAGTTCCTTTCGTGCCACTCAAAATCATTTCTTACTCACGGGTAAAATTCACCCAGGGATTTCCAATGACCATCTCCAAGAAATCTTCGACGGAGCAAAAATGGGGAGTGAATTCGAAAAGGCTCTCAAGTTTGAGCTAAAAAATCGAAGGTCGTAAAAACAAAATGTTCTGGTATAAATTCTCGAACTACCCATCACCGCGAACCTCTCTTTGAGATTCGCGGTGATTTTTTACTAATTAAAAACTCTCTCATTGTGTCATACCTGATTTTTGCACCACAAAAATTATGTCCGAATCAGTAGATTCGCGGTTTGGCCGAAAAACATTCCGTGACGTAGTCGTGAATAAATTTGTGACAAGAAAGCCAAAATCCAGTGAATATTCCAGATATAAGTTATAAAACTAGATTCTGGGTCGAGCCCAGAATAACAGTAAAAAATAAAACTATTTAATATTTTTTATCTTATCCACAAACTGTTCCCCACGATCAAATTCATTTTTGAAAATTCCAAAACTCGCTGCACCGGGCGACAACAAAATAATGTCATTTTTCACAGCATACTTTTTCGCCAAAATTACCGCGTCTTTCATATTATCCACAACAACAATCGGAATTTTATTTTTCTGTATTTCAATTCGTAATTCGTAATTCATAATTCGTAATTGTTTGAGGATCTTATCTGTTGCTGTCCCTTTAAAAAGAATTAAATTTTTAACTGCTTTTGGCACTTCCTTTACATACACCCTATAATCCAAACTCTTGTCTGTTCCACCAGAAATAAGCACTATTCCCCCCTTGCCCGAGCATCCAGCAGAATGCTTTAAGGTACCGTTTTGGCCTGTTTTGAGGGCTTTCAATGCTGCCAGGGTGGCATCTGGGGTAGTTGCAGTAGTATCGTTGTAATACTTTACCCCTTTGATTTCCCTAATAAATTCCAATCGTCCAGGCACCCCCTTGTAGCCCTCCACCGTCTTTTTGATGATCTTTTCCGGTACATCCAAAATTCGAGCTACTGTCACAGCATAAGCAATATTTTGTCGATTGTGTTCTCCCAATAATTTAATCTTCCACTTGGAGGTCGAACCTCCAAGGACACCAATATCGGGGACAATTACCTTACTCCCCCATTTCTTGTACTTCTTTTGAATTAATTTCAAAACTTCTTGTCCGGCCACCAAATAGTCATCGGGTTTTTGGTATACAAAAATATTGGCCTTATCCGCAAAATATAGATTCATATTATCTTTGTAAAAATTCTGATGATCCACCATAAAATTGGTGAACACCGAAATATATGGACTTTGTTTAATGTCACCCATTCCATGTAGAGCCCAGGAATCTAGTTCCATTACAACAATATCGCCTACGCCAGCCGGCGGATTAACTTTGTCCAACAGAGCCAAAGTTGAAACATTTTTTACGTTGCCTGCCAGAAAAACCGTAGTTTTTTTCTTGAGACCCTGAGCTTGCCGAAAGGCCACTTTCAAAATTTCATAAATCAATTGAGTTGTTGTGGACTTTCCACGTGTACCCGTCACGCCAATCAATTTCACTCCTTCGGCATATTTAGCAAACAATGACTCACTAACAAAAACTGGAATATTATTTTTCTTTGCTTCTGCTAGATAAACAGAATCCATTGGCACATTGCCGGGTTGGAGAATCATATCAGCCTCGCGAAAATCTTCCAAACGATGCTCGGCTAAAACATATTTGATATTTTTGTACTTCTTTAATTTCGCCAATGAACTTTTTAATTGTTCAGCCGTTTTCAAATCCGTCACCGTCAAATCAGCTCCATGCTCCGCCAAAAAGATAGTGTCATTTAGCGCACCTCCCAACAAGCCCAAACCCATAATAGTAATTCTTTTATCTTTAAATAATGCTATTATTTCCTTTTTTGTTGCCATAAAGCAAGTATATCTGCTTAAACAATCTACTTCAAGACATAAACCTGGAGCGGAGGAAAACCATTGAAACCAATAGCACTATAAGATTGAGTATAAGCACCAGTAGTCAAAAACCACAAACGATCCCCTTCTTTCAGGTCTCCCGATAAATTATAACGAAAATCTTCATACAAAATATCATAACTATCACAAGTTGGACCAGCCAAAATTACTTCCATTTTTTCCTTAGTGTGAGTTGGTTTCTCCATAAAAATTGGGTATTTAATTGATTCATCCAGAGTCTCCATCAGGCCTCCAAATTTACCAATATCTAAATAAACCCAATTATGATTATGGGATTCTGATTTTTTAGAAATCAAAACTACTTCTGTTACTATCACCCCGGCATCAGCCACCATCGAACGTCCTGGTTCAATCAAAATTTCTGGCAAACCATCTGGAAAATCTTCCTTCAAAAATTTAGTGATGGCTTTCGCATAATAGCCAACTTTCTGAGTTGGATTGATATAATCAGCAGGAAAACCGCCACCCAAATTTATCGCCTTCAATTCTATTCCCTCATCTTTTAAGGTATTAAACAAATATTTACACATTGAGATAGCACTATCCCATTGTCCAATATCGCGTTGCTGAGATCCCACGTGAAAAGAAATGCCATAAGGAGTAATTCCCAATTTATGACCCAAGGTGATCAAGTGATAAATCATATCTGGATGAGCGCCAAACTTGCGAGACAACGGCCAGTCGGCGTGACCACCTGACAAAATAATTCGAAAAACTACTTTAGCTCCCGGAGCCTGACGAGCTATTTTTCTGACATCACTTTCCGAGTCAGTGGCAAAAATCCTAATACCCTTTTTGTACGCATAGGCAATATCCTCTTCTTTTTTAATAGTTGTTCCAAAACTAATTCGATCAGGAGAAACACCTAAGGCTAGTAATTGGTCAATCTCATAGACCGAAGCGACATCAAAGTTAGACCCTCGGTTTTTTAAGAGTTTCAAAATCTCATTATTCGGGTTGGCCTTAATCGCATAATAGATCTTGGCAAAGGGCATATTCTTAGCCAACTCATCATACCTCTCAGTTACCTTCTTTAGATCCACAATTAAAAAGGGGGTTTTCTTCCCCTTGGAAAATTTCTTTATTTTTTCGATTTCTGTCTTTGACAGGTAATCGGCAATCTTCTTTTTCTCTTTTATAGTATTCATTTAAGTTAATTTAATTAATTTTTACCAGAAAGTTATAGTATCACCTATTGAAAATTTGTAAAGAGTTTGGGTGGATAATAGTAATACAACACATCAGAAATCTTCCATTAGGACATCTCATCCCTGTAAACCACTAGTTTTAACGTGCCAGGAATTTCGACCTACGGTCGCGGGTACTTTTCTTATTTATTTATTCGACTATCGTCTTATAAACATAGAAAAGTTTTTCGATCCCGGACACAAGACTGGCAAGCGTCTCACTACCGCGCACCAAATTAAAAACACCCCTAAAAAAGGTGTTTTTAATTTGGTGCGCGATCCAGGAATCGAACCTGGCACCTTACGATTATCAGTCGTACGCTCTAACCAACTGAGCTAATCGCGCATTTGTATCGGAAATATACCAAAAAAAGCTATAAAAAACAAGCAATTACGTCTTGTATTTGAAATAATTTTCCAGACAAGCCATAAACCTACTAATTCACCGCAATGTGAATTCACCTTTTTTTGAAACGGACCGCTTCGCTCACAAAAAAAGCCCCAAGCTGTCAGAAAGACAACAAGAGGCTTTGGGCAAACAAACTTATTATATAAATAAATAAGCCCTTTTCAGAATTGTTTTACGGCAAAAATAATTACGGCAAAAAACAATCCAAGTGAAATGATCAGCACGACGACATGACTCCACAACCAGGCAAGTCGGGGAACTTTTTCCTCGACGCTTTTGGGGAGAGTAAATTCGAAGGGCAGAAACATCCACCGAATCAAATACATCAATTCTTTAGCGGTCAAACTTGTCATAATATTTTCCTCCTCAGGGTGGACCAAAGTCCGATTTTCAAAAGGGCAACATTCCCCTAATCTTCTTTTATTATATCATATGTATTATATTTGTCAACCTACCAGACATTAATATCCCCCCCCACAAAAAAACACCCCTTAAAGAGCGCTTTTTCATACAATTTAGACCCTATAGTATATTTTGTAGAAATTCACTACGGGGTAGACAACCACCCAACAATTTTAGAATCCATACTTTCTTATGTTCCGTTCAGTCAGGTTTTAGTGACCCCGACAAACACTGTACATTGTTTTTCTCACTTTCATGAAACGCGTGATTAGTACAATAACGCATAAACAATCTTTGAGGATTGTATGACCTGTAAGCTCTGATTACTCAGAGCGTTCAGTTTGAAATAATTCCACGACCAGCTTCCGCTAGCCGTGCCTTGTTACGACTTAACCCTTGTTACCGAACTTGCCTTAGGCCGCGCGAACGCAGACTTTGGGCACTCCCGGCTCCCCTGGCTTGACGGGCGGTGAGTACAAGACTCGAGAACGTATTCACCGCAGTATAGCTGACCTGCGATTACTAGTAATTCCGGCTTCATGAGGTCGAGTTGCAGACCTCAATCCGAACTGGGGCCGACTTTATGGATTAGCTCAGGGTTACCCCGTCGCAACCTATTGTGTCGGCCATTGTATCATGTGTGTAGCCCAGGATGTCAAAGGGACATGCTGACTTGGCGTCATCCTCACTTCCTCTCAGGAAAACTGAGTAGTCTCGCGTGACACTTATAACACGCGACGAGGGTTGCGTTCGTTACCCCACTTAAGGGAACAATTCAAACCACGAACTGACGACAGCCATGCATCACCTGCCCAATTGTCCTTGTGAGAAGGCTAAAGTTTCCTAAAGCTTTCAATTGAGTTTCAAACCCTGGTGAGGTTCTTCGTTTATCGTCGAATTAAACCACATGATCCACTACTTGTGCGAGTCCCCGTCTATTCGTTTGAGTTTTAGCCTTGCGGCCGTACTTCCCAGGCGGTTCTCTTAACGCGTTAGCTTCGCCTCTCAGAGGGTCGATACTCCGATAAGCTAGAGAACATCGTTTAGGGCGTGGACTACTGGGGTATCTAATCCCATTCGCTACCCACGCTTTCGTGTTTCAGTGTCAGGTGTGCGCCAGTTTGCTGCCTTCGCTTTTGGTATTCCCCATGATATCAACGGATTTCACCCCTACACCATGAGTTCTGCAAACCTCTCGCACCCTCTAGTCCTGCCGTATCTTTCGCACTTTCCCGGTTAAGCCGGGAGCTTTAACGAAAGACTAATATTGCAACCATCACCTAATTGTATTCAGAATCAATAATAACAAAAGAAGTTTCAGTAAACTGATTCTACTAAAGTCGATAAAGTTTCCGAATACAATAAGATGATGGTCAGGACCACCTACACACCCTTTACGCCCAATAATTCCGGATAATGCTTGGACCACTCGTATTACCGCTGCTGCTGGCACGAGTTTAGCAGGTCCTTATTCATGAGGTACCGTCAGTGCTATTGCTAGCTTCCTCCCTCATAAAAGATGTTTACGCCCCTAAGGGCTTCATCCATCACGCGGCGTCGCTCCGTCAGGCTTTCGCCCATTGCGGAATATTCTCGACTGCAGCCTCCCGTAGGAGTATGGGCCGTATCTCAGTCCCATCGGTGGGGGTCAGGCTCTCACCTCCCCTAAGCGTCATAACCTTGGTAAGCCATTACCTTACCAACTAGCTGATACTACGCAGGCTGATCCAGAAGCGTCTTGCGACTTTACTCCTTAGAGACCATCTGGAATTGCTCCGTCTTTCGACGGGTTATGCCAGACTTCTGGGTTCATTCCTACGCGTTACTACCTCGTTCGCCGCGGGTCTAAACCCGCTCGACTTGCATGCCCTATCCACGCCGCCAGCATTCATCCTGAGCCACGATCAAACTCTCAAAGAAAATGAACGGAACAAAAGAAAAAATAGATTCTTAAATTCCTAACCTATAAAAAGTGGATAAAATTTTATAAGAAATTGAAATTATTTTTACCCCGAAAAATTTTTTGAAAGAAAATTTCATCGGGGGTTGTATGTCCGCAAAATCCCTGCTAAGAAATCCATGCGGACTGTCTATCTGGAATAGCCTTCCAAATAAACTTTTATGTGATGTCTACCCAGTAATAGATTTCATAAAAATTCACTACTGGGTCTAAATTGTCAACGATCATTGTCTCACTAACTGTGTCAGGCAATCAATTTTTCAAATTGATTTAGCCAAACTTTTGAGCTTAAAAAATAGGCTCAACACCCATTCCTTATCAACCCTCAGTTTTAAGGCAATGAGACTATTATACTTATATAAAGAGCCATGTCAACCCCGTAGTGAATTTTGGCATTTGGTTATTTTGTGCCTAAAAATAAGGGTATTCTTACCACGGAATTCCGAATATGTTTTTTAATACACATATTATGCACCTTGGCAAAAAAGTATCGGCGCAATGCCAAAATCTACTACAGGGTCAATAACCCCCCCATTGGGAAAGACAAAGGGCAAAAGTCAAAAGGCAAAGGTGTAAAAAATGCCTGAGAATAAGGTTATTATTAAATCTACCTTGCAAGTATTACTATTGTGTGATATAATAAAAAAAGAAAGCTGTTCCTACAGCAACCAAAATAAATTGGAGGTTTGGAATATGATGGATTTTGATCTCTACAAGAGAATGCTGGTGGCAGAAAAAAAGCCTCAGTTATTCAGGACCTTGGCCAAAGATTACATGGTCCAGGTCAATCGTCATGGATTGACGTTCAGTTCAGCTTCGTTCAACGACATTCTTGCTGGACTTGAAAACTTCGACCAAGCTTGGGATCTGGCAATGTTCATCGAGGAACCCGAGAATATCTCGTGCCCCAGCAAGTTTCGCCATTTCATCTTTAGACGTGTGTTAAAGTTGGCTAATGACAAAGATTCCTGTCGGGCAATCGTTGATCGCGCCAGCACTCCGAAGGAAATTCGGGGTCAAGCCGAGAAAAAACTGAAATTGATCAAAACGTTCGCAATGCCATCGGACGAATAACGCCCCCGCCCCGAACGACAAAACCTGTCGCTTCGGTGGCGGGTTTTTGTTTTGGATAAAACATCTTTTTTATACAGTGACTTGAAAGTTTTAATTTGTTAAAATTTCGATAATGAAGAAACAAAAAAAACAATTATTCCAAGATGTTATCCTTATAACAATAAGTATTGGTTTTGCTGTTTTTCTAGTCCAAACAGATACTACTGAAAAATTTATCGCCTCTCTTGGTGAACAGCAATGGCTTGGAATTTTCTTATCTGGAATGTTTTTTACTTCGATCTTTACTACCGCTCCAT
>Ga0247840_10001542_pt1 | contig 44930 bp, 41 predicted proteins | sample LaCruzMarch2015__FD_192404 | JGI IMG/M metagenome (GOLD analysis project Ga0247840, IMG submission 192404) | Freshwater microbial communities from meromictic Lake La Cruz, Castile-La Mancha, Spain - LaCruzMarch2015_17m | ecosystem: Environmental > Aquatic > Freshwater > Lake | place: Spain... | reverse complement strand
ATAATGGGCAACTCGCCGGACGGACACTTCCCGCCCACCGACAATTTATCAATTTGGCAGGCTAGTTTTGTCCGCCAATCAGGCCAAACTCAGCTCTTGTAAATATTTGCGACAAAACCTGAATTTTTACTTGTGCCCTGTGGGTATAATAATCGTCGACTGCATTCAACACTGGGGTATCTGTCGCCAAATGTTTATGCATTTAAAATGGCAGAAAAACAACCTATCTTGGTGTCTGAAAAAGGTTGACCACCACAATCTAAACGCCGACTTCGCGGCTCAACGCGTCAATAGCCCATTGGTTGAGGCTTTTACCTACAGCTTGTGCCTTGACCAAGGCCGCTGCGTGAAGTTCGGGCGGAACCCGCAACATCAACTTGCCGCTGGCAGGTATTTGCGGGTCTTTGCCAATGGCCGCACAATCTTCCAAATAAAAATCGATGGCATTGTGGAAGTCCTGTGTCAATTGTGCCACCGTTTCGCCTTCGAAGGTGATGCTGTCCTTAATGCCGAGCACTTTGCCCCAAAAGATGCCGTCACGATCATCAAATTCGATGCGTGCCGTATAACCCTGGTAAGTCATGGTATTCATGGTCTGATTCCTTGTGCCTCAAGCCAGAGGCGGATTTCTTCGATTTGATATTTTTTAGCCTCTTTGCCCGGATGCGGTCGATGCGCGTGTTTGACGAAGCCGCCTAAGTGTAAAGCCACCCGTGATCCGTCGCCTTCACGTACCGATCCGCCCAGTGCCACCACCAATGATTCGATATCAGCAAATCGGAGCGAACTTGCCGTTGGCTTGGCAAAAATGGCCTGCAATATTTTGGTATGTTTGGCATTCATAGTGGCAATGCTAGCACAAAGTGCTTGCACAAAAAAGCCGTTTAGTAAGCTATTGGAGATAGCGGCATGAAAACAATTGCTAGTTTGTTAATCATGTGTTTGGTACACAACAGCGTGGCCAGCGTCTACCTCGTAACCAGCATGTTATTGTTTATACGGTTTTCTGCCATAGCAGATGCTTTTAATTGACCAGGCAAACGATGGGGAAAATCTTGGCAGCACACTCTGTTCGGACTTCGTGCTGCCTGAAGTGGATTCCACCACAGGGAAGATGACACCAAGGAATGATGGGTTGCCACTAATCTGGGCTTATGGTCTCCATATCTCCAATTTTTGTAGCGTCTAAATATTCCCCAACAGTAATATTATTTCGTAAAAGTGAAGCTATCCTATAAAATATTACTTATCGGTAATAATTGCGGGCATTAACATGGATTCGGAAAATAAAATACCTTACGGGAAGGTTTCAACGGCGGAAGAACTAGGGACATTGATACGCCGTCATCGTAAAAGCCAACAGGTACGTATAAACGATGTGTCTGAAATTTCGATGCTGGGTGAGCGCTTTATTGGCGAATGTGAGCGTGGCAAAGCCACTTGCCAAATCGGCAAAATATTCCAATTATTGGCCTGCCTTGGGCTGGAAATTCGGGTAGTACCCAGGGGCGGCAAGTAATGGATGATGAATTGAATGTCTGGTTTGAAGACCAGTTGATCGGCTATCTGTGGCGGAATGCCAGCCATGTTATGGCATTCCGCTATGCAGAAGAGTGGCTTGCCAGTGGTTTCCCGTTATTTATCAGCTTGCCGATGCAACATGACGCCTTTTCAGCACACACATTCATTGCCCATCGTTTCTTTGCCCATTTGTTACCGGAAGGGCAGGCGAGGGAACGGCTTTGCCATCGCTTTCGCTGCCCCAACACGGATTTTGATTTATTAAAAACTATTGGGGGAGAATGCGCCGGGGTGATTTCAATCCTGCCTGTTACGGAAGAACCTGACCTTAACCAACGCTATGAAAAGCTCAGTCCAGAAGCATTGGCAAGGCTGATTTCTACACGCGGCGCTTCACTTACCAATGATGATAAACCCCGCTTGTCCTTGGCGGGTGCACAAGACAAAATCACCGTGTATATAAAAGATAAGGACATTTATTGGTTTTGTCGCAAATATTTACAAGAGCTGAGTTTGGCCTGATTGGCGGACAAAACTAGCCTGCCAAATTGATAAATTGTCGGTGGGCGGGAAGTGTCCGTCCGGCGAGTTGCCCCTTACGGATCATGTGGGCGGTTTCTATCCCGTCGAGGGTGGCCTGCGCGGAACGGAAGGCTTTGAACCCCAGCATTGGCCCGGTGATTTTCTTAATAAACCGGTGATCCTGTTCCACCCGGTTATTGAGGTATTTGACTTGGCAAATATCGACCATCAGGCAAAGCAGGCCTGCCAGCACCAGCAGAACATTGGTGTTTTCAATCCCGGCCAGGTTGGCGCCGCTTTTGTCCATGACCACTTTTTCGGGCAGGCCGTTGCCGTCAATGGCCTGCCTGAAGAAGGCGGTGGCGGCCGCTTCGTCGCGGCGTTCGGAGAGCATAAAGTCGACAGTGTCGCCAAATTTGTCCACCGCGCGGTACAAGTAGACCCATTCCCCTTTGATTTTGATGTACGTCTCGTCCATACGCCAAGAGCCGGCAACCGTCCGTTTGCGGCTTTTTGCCGCCAAAGCGATCAGTGGCGAATAGCGGACAACCCATCGGTTCAGGGTCGCATGATCCACGGCGACACCGCGCTCCGCCAAAATTTCTTCCAGGTCGCGGTAGGAAACGGCATACCGGACATAGAAGAAAACCGCGTGCAGGATAACGTCTTTCGGATAGTGGGCACCTTTAAAGCTGATCTTCATAGTCCGGCAACAAAAATGGCGGATTATCCCCCCAAAATTAGAAAGTTTGCGACAGAACCGATTTATTTGCCGTATTTTTTGCGGAATTTATCGACGCGACCAGCAGTGTCAACCACACGCTGTTTGCCCGTGTAAAAAGGATGGCAAGATGAACACACCTCAATCTGCAGGTCTTTGGCAATAACCGAGCCAGTGACAAATGTATTACCGCAACCACAGGTAACGGTAATTTGTTTATAGTTAGGATGAATATCTGGTTTCATATCGCTTCACATTACCCACAAATGGGCTAGACCTTAAAAAACCACCTATAATACGTTTTTACTCTAAAATCCGCAACCTGAAAATGTTATTATGCGAATAATAAGCTTAAATACCAACGGCATCCGCTCCGCGGAACGTAAAGGCTTTTTCACCTGGATGCAGGCACAAAACGCCGATGTGGTTTGCATCCAAGAAACCAAAGCCCAGTTACATCAACTTGCAACCGATATTTTTCATCCTGAAAATTACCACTGTTTCTACCATGACGCCGAGAAAAAAGGCTATAGCGGCGTGGCTTTGTATTGCAAACATCAGCCGGATGAAATTAATCTAGGCATCGGTTGGCCTGATTTTGACGCGGAAGGCCGCTTTATTGAAGCCCGGTTTGGCAAGCTTAGCGTGATATCCTTGTATTTGCCGTCTGGTTCATCCAGCGAAGAGCGGCAAGCCGTCAAATTTGATGTCATGGCGCGTCTGACACCCTTCCTAAAAAACCTTGCAAGCAATGGTCGCGACACCATCATCTGCGGCGACTGGAATATCGCCCACAAAGAAATCGACTTAAAAAATTGGCGCGGGAATCAGAAAAATTCCGGCTTTTTGCCTGAAGAGCGGGCATGGTTGGATGGGTTGTTGGCCTGCGGACAATGGGCTGATGCGTTCCGTTTAGTCAATGAGGAAGCCGGGCAATACACATGGTGGTCAAACCGAGGCCAAGCCTGGGCCAAAAACGTGGGTTGGCGAATTGATTACCAAATTATCAGCGCATCGTTGAAAGACAAAGTCCAAACAGTGGGCATTTACAAAGACGAACGCTTTTCTGACCACGCCCCGTTGATTATCGACTATGATTACCCGCTATAAAATACACCACATCACTTCTGGTTTTGGAGCAACCCAAACCTAAGCATTAAAGCCCTGCCGCCAAACTGCTTTTCTGTATAATCAAGTGCTTTTAACCGTTGTTATTCCACATGCAGACTCCTACTCCTTCCAAAACGATTGGCATTATCGGCAAGTACAGCGACCCGCGCATCGGCGTGACCTTGACTTTGCTTTATGGCTATCTGAAAGCCGCCCAATACTTGGTGATTATTGAGCAGGACTGTGCCGGATTTATCAAGGGGTCTTCGGTAACCGCTAGTCCTATTGAGACTATCGGGCAATATTGTGACTTAGTCATTGCCGTCGGCGGGGACGGCACGTTTTTATCGGCGGTGCGGGCGGTGGTGGCATACGACATTCCTGTCATCGGCATCAACTTGGGCCGACTCGGATTTTTGGTGGACATTTCGCCAGACCAGTTGCCGGACAAATTGCACCGTATCCTGCAAGGCCATTACACCGAAGAAAAACGCTATTTGCTACGCGCCAAAATTATCCGTGACGAACAGGTCATCCACGAAGAGACCGCAGTCAACGAAGTGGTCGTCCATCGCTGGATCACCCCGAGCATGATTGAGATCATCACCAAAATTGACGGGGTGTTTTTAAACTCGCAACGCTCGGATGGCTTGATCATTTCTACGCCTACGGGTTCTACCGCTTACTCGCTATCGGCAGGCGGGCCGATTTTGTCGCCGACGCTCAATGCGCTGGTGTTGGTACCATTAAATCCGCACACCTTATCAAACCGTCCGATTGTGATTGCTGACAGTGCGGAAATTGAAATTAGCTTTTGCCAAACCAAGCAAATCAACGCCTTAGTGACTTGCGACCATATCGAAATACCCACAGTGCTGATCAGTGACAAAATTTTAATAAAACGGGAAGCGAAACCGATTAGGATATTGCATCCAGAAGGTCATGATTACTTCCACATCCTCAGGAACAAACTCAACTGGAGCAGCGGCTACCACACATCCTCATCATGTTAGTCAATCTTACGATTATCGACCTTGCGGTCGTGAAAATGCTCGACTTGAACCTGGACAAAGGCATGTCGGTGTTGACGGGCGAAACGGGCGCGGGCAAATCCATTTTGCTGACCGCGCTAGGTTTGGCGTTAGGCGATAGGGCCGATTCCGGGTATGTGCGCCCCGATGCCAAACGCGCGGAAATCAATCTGGAATTTGATTTGGCGGACGCGCCTTTAGCCCAGCAATGGTTGTTGGATAACGAACTGGATAATGAAGGGCAATGTTTGATCCGGCGCGTTATCAGCAATGATGGACGCTCTAAAGCCTATATCAATAGCCGTCCGGCGACTTTACAATCCTTGCAGGAGCTGAGCGAAAAACTAGTCGAAATCCACGGGCAGCACGCGCATTTGACCTTATTAAACAGCGACGAACAACGCCGTTTGTTAGATGTTTATGCAAAAAACCAGCCTTTATTAGATGAGCTGAACGCTTGTTTCAAACAGTGGCAACAAACTCATAAGGAATTGTTAGCGTTACAAAAAGCGGCTTCAGACCAAACCGAGCGCGAAGCCATGTTGGCATATCAAATTGATGAGCTGCAACAATTGGAGTTGGCGAATTTCAATTATGCGGCGATCAATGAAGAGCACGATAAGCTGGCAAATCTGGGCGAAATCCTGACTATTGGTCAGGGCTTGGTCGATACCTTATATGAAAATGATCAAGCGTCGGTGCTGTCCATGCTAGGACATGGCTTGACTGAATTAAGCCATATTTCCCGCTACGCACCAGAATTGAATGACATTTCTAGCCTGTTGGCGGATGCGAAAATCCAAACCGAAGAAGCGGCGTTGCAATTGCGCCGATTTTTGGAAGCCCAAGAAGCCGACCCGTTACGTTTACATGCGGTGGAAACCCAGCTTGGGGTGATCCATCAGCTCAGCCGCAAACACCATATCGCACCGGAAGAATTGCCAGCACAGCTAGTTAAATTGGAAAATGAGCTGGATAACCTGACCCATAGCAGCGAACGCATCGAAACCCTGAAAATTCAAAGTGAGCAATTGTTCAAGCAATACCAACAGCTTGCTGAAAATTTAAGCCAACGTCGGCAAGCACGCGGCATTGAATTGCAACAGCAAATTTCTGCCGTGATTAAGGAATTAGGAATGCCTAACGGCGAATTTTTAGTCTCGCTCAGCCAGCAAAGCAACGAAACACCTAAGCTGAATGGCTTGGATAAAATCGAATTTTTGGTCGCTTCCAATCCGGGTTTACCGCCAAAATCCTTGGCAAAAGTGGCATCAGGCGGCGAATTGTCACGTATCAGCTTAGCAATCCAAGTCACCACCGCCAACGACAAAACCACGCCGACGATGATTTTTGACGAAGTCGATTCCGGCATCGGCGGCGGTATTGCTGAGATTGTCGGGCAAAAGTTGCGCCGCTTAAGCCTAAATCGCCAAGTGATGTGCGTTACCCATTTGCCGCAAGTCGCCGCGCAAGCGCATCAGCATTTATTTGTTTTTAAAAACCACCAAACCGACATCACAGCTTCTACCGTCCGTTTATTGGACGAAGAAGAACGCGTCACAGAAATTGCCAGAATGTTAGGCGGGGTCAATATCACTGCTAACACGCTGGCTCATGCTAAAGAAATGTTAGCTGCCGGTTTATGCCAATCCACACCCATCCGCATCGGATGAGTGACTGTGAAAGTATTATTATATGTCCACGATATGTCCACGAAAATCACGAAAAAACACTAAAGTATAAAACTTGCTAAAATATAAGTTATTGAAAATTATCATTTAATTTTCTCGTTATTTTCGTGTCGCCTAAAGCGCCTACGGTTGGTTTTCGTGGACAATTATTAATTCTCAGAGCATTTTGCAATTCGTTCACAGTCTCATGAGTGAGATGTCGCCCGCGCACCACCGTGGCGATAGTTTTCACGATACCCCTTCCCTAAACTCTATATTAACCCAGGAGCATCAATGACACGCTTTCCAGCCGAATGGGAACCACAATCCGCGGTATTAATCGCTTGGCCGCATGAAACCGGTGATTTTAGCAACCGACTGGCAACGGTAGAACAGTCTTATAGCTTTATCGCCAAAACCATTAGCCATTACCAAAGCCTGATTATCGTTTGCCATAATCCAGCCCATGAACAGCATATTAGAAGCCTGCTTGAGGACACTGCCAATATCCATTTTGTCCACGCACAAACCAACGACATTTGGGTGCGTGACACGGTATTTTTGACCGTGGAACAAGACGGGGCGATGAATTTGCTTAATTTCACGTTTAATGGCTGGGGTGAAAAATATCCCCATAATTATGATAACGCACTGAACCACGTCTTACTCGAAAAAGGATTGTTCCAAGATGTGCCTCATCGGGACATTAATTTTGTTTTGGAAGGCGGCAGTATCGAAAGTGATGGCAACGGCACCATCATGACCACACGGCAATGCCTGCTCAATCCTAACCGCAACCCTGGCACAAACCAAGCCATTATTGAAAGGCAATTGCGGCATATCTTCGGTGCGGAACGGATTTTATGGTTAGATCAAAAAAATCTTTCTGGTGATGACACCGACGCCCATATCGACACCTTGGCGCGGTTTTGCACTGCCGACACCATTGCCTACACCAGTTGCGACGATACTAACGACCCGCATTACGCCAGTCTAAAAAACATGGAAACGCAATTGCAAAACTTACGGACTACATCGGGTGCTGACTACCACTTAATCCCGTTGCCTATGCCACAACCAATTTTTGATGAAGATGACCAGCAATTGCCTGCCAATTATGCTAACTTCCTGATTATAAATCGCGCGGTCATGATTCCGGTTTATGACGACCCGAATGACACTATCGCCTTGCAACGGCTAGCAGGTTGTTTTCCTGATAGGCAAATCATCGCCACGCCTTGTAGACCTTTGGTGCATCAATATGGTAGCTTGCATTGTATGACGATGCAGTTTCCAAAATTGGTTTCGATGCTGAGGATTTGAGTGCTTAAAATGGCGATCCTTGGTGCTTGACTTTCAAACTTGAATTTTTGTATCACTACGGATTGTCCCTATGATTTGTATGTTCACAAAGAATTCACTATGATTCCCATGAAACGGCCTTACTAACTTAAATAACATAACATCAGGAGATAACATGAAATTAATAACTGCAATCATCAAACCGTTCAAAATGGACGATGTCCGTGAAGCTTTATCAGACATTGGTGTGGCCGGGGTAACTGCCACCGAAGTTAAAGGTTTTGGACGACAAAAAGGTCATACCGAATTATATCGGGGTGCTGAATATGTGGTTGATTTTTTACCCAAAGTCAAATTGGAAATTGCGGTTGCCGATGAAGTGCTGGAGATAGCCATCGACGCTATTGTCAAGGCCGCTAATACCGGCAAAATTGGTGATGGTAAAATTTTTGTGACCAACCTTGAACAAGTCATCCGAATCAGAACGGGTGAAACGGGAGAGGATGCCATTTAAAATGGCAATAAGCATCGAACATTTTAAAATAATTATAGCTACCAGCTAACAGGCTTGTTTCTGCTGCCAGAAATCGCTTTGACAAATGCTATTAACTTAGCGTATGCAGCTTGGGTGCTAACGGCAAGCGCGTGAGTTTTTTATGACGATACCTAAATTGATTTATGCTGGCTTGATTAAGTATAAATATCTATTCGGTATTGATGCAATTCTTCGCGGCCACCTTAAGTGTTGATTTTGTGGCTGGTCTCTACAGCTCTATTTATGTAACGGCAGCGTATTATGAAAATTATTGGCGGTTTATTTTATGTTTGTTGCCTGCCTGGATACCGCCTTCCTGACCGGCGGCATTCCAAAAAGGCAATATTCTTTCTAGCGTTTACCGAACTTACGGATATTTAGAAATGTTGTGGTTAAGCGTTTTATGGCTAACCTTGGTTTTTATGACAATATGCTACTAGATTTGGTGGTGGTTAATTGGTTAGTTGATCTGAGCACGATGGATGTTGCGGGCTAAATCGTCACCCATATTGATTTTGGTATTACCACACTGGTTTCGGCTTTGGTGACGGGAGACCACAAAGTTTTTCCTACCCCTGCCATGCCAGACATCCTTTATCTTGATACTAATGGATGCCAACTTAAGCTTAAGAGTGACTTCTAATCAAGAAGTTAAAGGATTTGACACTGTTTTACACGAAGAAACCGGTTACTTTGATTTATAGCTTGGTTTCTAACAATGGGCGGCATTTATCAGTTCATTGTGTTAAGAAATTGCCTTTTTTATAATCAGACAATACATATGCTTATCTCATCAGTGCTTTTTTGCTAAAAATAGACAAACATTTGGTGGTTTTTATTAGTATTCAATAAGATTGCTAATTGTTCCACAAGTATTTGCCAATAAGCGTGAGCGCGAAATCTCTATTCATCGCGAGCACTTATGAAAAAATTAATAACTGCTGAAAATTCGTCGCTTATGAATAGCCGGACTGTCTTCTTAACCCGAAAAGCCTTACTCATCGCCATTTGTCTGCTAACTGCATTGGGTATAGCGGCCATTTACAGCTTACCAGCCTTGGTGACCAGTGAATTAACCGCGTTAATCGAAAAAAATACCGGAAGAAAAACAACAATCGAAGCAGTCAAGCTACAGTTAGCTCCATTGACAATTAGCTTGAAAAATTTTTTGATCCTCGAAAAAAATGCCGAAAATTTCATAGCTTTTGATGAATTATTAATAAAAATTAACGTCTTCAAATCCATTCAAGAAGCAGCATTGATTATTGAGGAGTTATCACTGCAAAAACCCTTGGTGCATCTTACCAGGCAAGCAGACGGTAATTTCAATTTTCAAGATTTGTCTAATACTCAAAATGGTGCTAAAAACAATGATCAGGGCATATTCTCGGTAAACATCACCAAACTGTCTTTAAGTGAAGGAAAGCTAGTTTGGAACGACGGCAAAATCACCCCAGCATGGTCAGAAACTCTACAATCCTTACAGTTAAGGCTTGAAAATTTTAGCACCCAGAACAACAAACCCGCCTACGCCCAACTCGACTTCAAACTCCAATCTGGCGGCCATGTTAGTTGGACGGGGACATTTGGACTGAATCCATTAGCCTCGCAAGGCCATCTCAAACTCGACCATCTGAACCTTTCCAAATTAATCGAAAGTTTTGCGCCTAACAGCGGGCTTGCAAATATCAGTGCCGATAATACTTTCGATGCCGACTACCAAATATCTTATGTCAACGGCAAACCTAGCCTTTCCATCCCTAAAGCCGTGTTTAATTTGCACGATATTGAATACACAAAATCGGGACAAACGATTAAATTTGCCAATTTTAGACACGAAACAGCGTTACGCTTTAATTCTTCTGACCAGAATTGGCAATTGGAAGCCAAAACCGCGAAAACCCAAATCGACAACCTTCGTTTCCAAGACAAACTACTGGGCAAATTAAATAAGTTGGCTATTGAAGTACCTTATCGGATTAACTATGGCAACAATTTCTTGGATATTGCCATCTTTGAAAGCTCCATGGAAATCAAGGAATTGCGCGTATCAGACCAAGAAAAAAATCTCGCATTTTTTCCGGCACTGGCTTTGCACGGTGTTCAAGTCAATTTCGATAAGCACACAATCAAAGCCAGCTCTGTATCAGTCAATAATGCCGATCTAAATGTTAGGCTACATGCCGATGGCACAATCAATTATCAATCTTTGCTGACGGTTGATGATTCCCCAAAACTTACGCCTGCTCCACTTTCCCTAGCAAACTGGGAAATTATTCTAGAAAACATTGCGTTAAACCAATGTGCCATCAATTTTGAAGACCTTAGCTTGCCCAAGCCAGCAATACTGACGCTAAAACCCATTAACTTAAAACTGAATGCTTTTAGTAACCAGCCAGCCACGCCTTGGCCTTTTGAACTGACTGCCGGAGTCAATGGAAACGGCCTGATCGCATTGAAAGGAAATACTTCTTTAACACCATTTGTCACGAAAGCGGATGTCGAGGTCAAGAACATCGAACTGGAAAAATTCCAACCTTATTACGATAAATTTATCCGGCTGGATCTTATTGACGGATTGCTAAATATCAACGGGGAATTGTCCATGCAAAAACAATTAGATGAACCCTTGAATGTTCAATTTAGCGGCAATAGTAAGGTAATCGACTTATTGATCCGCGACCAGCGCGTACACAAAGATTTTCTCAAATGGGAGGATTTAACGGTTAAAAATCTGGAGGTGGATGTTTTGAGCCAGCGCTATACCGCTGCCGAATTGGTCATCAACAAACCCTATGCAAGGGTCACTATCAGAAAAGACAAAACCGTCAATTTTTCTAACCTGCTTATTACCAACAACGCTGTGAAAACCGACAATCCCAGAAAGCAAATAGTTGCGAAACAGCCATATCTTAAACTGGGTAAAATCAAAATTATCGACGGTTCTTCAGATTTTACCGATCTCTCATTAGTTTTACCATTTTCTGCCTATATCAAAAGCTTGGACGGAGGGGCCAGTGGCGTATCGTCAGACAAGGACTCCAAAATCCAAGTCAATTTAAAAGGTAATGCCTACGATTTAGCTCCAGTTGACATTATCGGCATAATCAGTCCTTATTTAGGCGAATATCAAACTAAAATCAATTTTAATGGCTTGCCTATGCCCTTGGTTTCGTCTTACATGGTGCAATTTGCTGGCTATAAAGTAGAAAAAGGCAAAATGACGTTAAATCTTGATTATCAAATTGCCGACAAAAAACTGACCGCATCCAACCATTTTTTAATTGACCAATTTGAGTTAGGGGAACGCGTCGAACATCCCGATGCGGTTACCTTGCCGATTAAACTTGCAGTCGCATTATTGAAGGACAGTAACGGCAAAATAAAAATTGATGTGCCTATTTCAGGCAATCTTGACAAGCCAACATTTAATATCGGCGCCCTAATCGCCGATGCCTTGCTTAATTCCCTTAGTAAAATCATCAGCTCACCTTTTACGGCCTTAGCTTCGCTTATAGGCCACGAGGATGCAAGCTTGAACACGGTCAATTTTAAAGCGGGCAGCGCGACATTGGATATTAATCAGCAGGTAAAGCTGCGTGAAATCGCCACCGCATTGCAAGAACGTCCAAAATTGATGTTGGAAATTAAAGGTACGACACTTGAAGTATTAGATTGGCCAGCAATAAGTGATGACGCGCTTTTCGACCAACTAAAAATTCGCCGTGCGGCTGAGATAAACAAAAGCACCAATAAGAAAATCCGTGCTGAATATGTACAATTGTCTAAAGAAGAATACCATCGTTTGCTAGCTGATATGTTCATCGAAAAATTCCCACAATTGGCAGAAAAATCTTTTTTGGGCTTACCGCAATTGAAGAATCAAAAAGCAGGGCAACAATTTTATGAGCTCGCCAAACAAAAACTACAAGGTGTCATCAAACCAGAACAAGAAAGGCTGAAAGAATTGGCAAACGATAGGGCTCAAGCCATCGCCAAACACTTTGTGCAACAGGGCAAAATCGCCCAAGAACGTGTTTACATCTTGGATTCAGTGGTCAATCCCGATAAAAACAGCAAAGAAATCGTCAGTTTATTGTCGCTGAAAGTAAATTGAGCGGTATTAGGAAATGCACCGACTTTATCAGTCTTTTCGATTTAACTGTTTAAAGGCAAATTTTCAGCTAAAATTGTGGATAAAAGTAATTTTATTAAGTTCAAGACCAAGTACATGCCAAATTATCTATACACTTTAAGATCAATTTATCGTAATCGCTATTTTATTAATGACTACGCCATGTAAAATGGCGGTTATCTTAAGCAAAGTTCAAATTTTGCAGTCAGTTTTCTTAATACTCCGAAGTCAATCGCATTATTTTTATGCATCTCTTGAAAAGGCTACTATACTTTTTTGAGTTTTTATTTGTGGTCGCGCTACAAACAAATCAAAACAAGAAATTATTGTTTTGCAAACTGATGCGTTATCAAAGGATCACATGAATGGTCAAGTTTTTAAGGATAAGTTATGGGATTGTTTAATCAAAAACAGAATACCGTTTTAAGTATCGATATCAGTACGGCTGCGGTAAAACTGCTGGAATTAAGCCGTTTGGGTGTCCGCTACCGAGTAGAAAGCTACGCTGTCGCCCCCCTGCCCAAAGATGCAGTTATTGATAAAAATGTTGCCAATGTCAACATGATCGCCGACACCATCAAAATCGCATTAAAACAATCTGGAACTAAACTAAAACAGGCAACGGTAGCCGTGGCCGGTTCTTCAGTCATGACAAAAATTATCACCATGGATGCGTCTTTAAGTGAGGACGAAATGGAGGAGCAAATTATGATCGAAGCCGATCAATACGTGCCCTATTCGCTCGATGAGGTCAATTTTGATTTTGAAGTACAAGGTTTTAACGAAAGCAATCCCGAAATGGTCGATGTATTGCTTGCTGCATCAAGACGGGAAAATGTCGAAAATCGTGTTGAAGCCTTAGCAAAAGCCGGTCTAAAAACTAAAATCGTCGATGTTGAAGCGTTTGCGATGGAAAATGCCTTTTCCCTGCTCGCCGAGCAATTTGCAGATTCAATAGACGGGCAAACCGTCGCAATTGCCGACATTGGCGCCACCATAACGACACTTAATGTCCTCCATAATAGCCGTAGCATTTACACACGGGAACAGGGGTTCGGCGGCAAACAACTGACTGAAGAAATTCAACGCCGTTACGGGCTATCTTACGAAGAAGCTGGCTTGGCTAAAAGGCATGGCGGTTTGCCAGACAATTACACAACCGACGTACTTGATCCGTTTAAAAGAGCGATAGTCCAACAAATTCAACGCTCCTTACAGTTCTTTGTCTCTTCAAGCGCGAATCGGAGCATTGACCGGATAATATTGGCGGGGGGATGTGCCTCAATACAAGGGGTAGAGCAATTGATTGAAAAGAACTTAGGCATCCCCGTTTACATTGCTAACCCCTTTGTGAATATGAAGTTATCAAATAGAGTAAAGCCTCAAACCTTGAGTAACGATGCACCGTCAATGATGACTGCCTGCGGTTTGGCACTAAGGAGTTTTGACTAATGGCAAAAATCAACCTGCTACCTTGGCGAGAAGAGCTCCGCAAGCAAAAAAAGCAGGATTTTCTAAATTCATTAGCTCTTGGGGCACTTGTTGCAATATTTATCTTGGGCATCATCCACACCTATTACGAAGGCCTAAAATCATATCAAGAACGCAGGAACAAATTGTTACAAGACGAAATTGTGTTGCTTGATAAAAAAATTACTAATATTAAAAGTATTGAGGAAAAGAAAAGCAAGCTCTTGGCGAAAATTGACCTGCTGCAAAAACTTCAAGAAAGTCGCCCAGAAATTGTACATTTGTTTGATGAAATTCCAAAAATCACACCCGACGGAGTATTCCTAACCAAATTTACGCAACTGGGAGCAGAATTATCTTTTGAAGGAAAATCCCAATCCAATGCTCGGGTTTCTGCGATGATGAGAAATATTGATGCCTCGCAATGGTTGAACTCTCCCACTTTAAACATCATCAAAACACCTGAAAAAGCCAATTTTGATCTCCTAAGCGACTTTGCCTTACATGCAAAACAGGGAAAAAAGATTGTCGACCCTCCAAAAAAGCCTGAAGTTAATAAAACTAGGGCATCAGCAGCAGCTAAGAGAGGCCAATAATGAATCTTTCGGAAATTAATTGGGACTTTAATGCAGTAGGGCAGTGGCCTTGGCCACTTAAAGCCGCCGCAATATTTTTGGTAAGCGCAAGTGTCATTGGCATAGGGGTTTATTTTGATACTGCTGATCAAATCAAAGCTCTTAATGCGGCAGAACAAAAAGAGTTGGAATTGAAAAATAATTTTGAAACCAAACAAAAAAAAGCAGTTAATCTGGAAGATTATCAAGACCAGTTAACGCAAATTGAAGCAGAACTGTATGAAATGATCCAACAAATGCCAACCAAAGAAGAAGTTGCAAGCCTACTGACCGACATTTCCCAAACGGCTTTAGCTAGCGGCTTAGAAATTAGGTTGTTCAAGCCCAGCCCAGCCATTAACAAAGATTTTTATTCAGAATTGCCTATTAATATCGAAGTCATTGGTAAATATCAGGAGCTCGGTTTGTTTATTAGCGGACTTGCATCATTGCCTAGGATAGTCACTGTACACGATGTCAGCATTGCTCCCAAAGACAAGGAAAAAGACAGTAAACCGACTAAAGACAACAAAATGCTTAAAACTGGCGATATGCTTATGAAAGCAACAGTTAAAACCTATAACGAAAGCACTGAAACAGCGGCACCGGCTAAAACGGCGGCAAGTAAAAAAAGGGGTAAAAAGTAATGAAGCACAATGAATTACCTTGCACTTGCCGCAAACTAACAAATTCACCAAACAATCCTGTTTTATATTTTTTATTAATATCAAGCAGTTTACTAGCGGGCTGCGGGAACAATGATATAGTCGATTTAAAAAAATATATAGAGGAAGTCAAATCAAGACCCAAAAGTGCAATTGAGAAACTACCGGAAATTAAAATGGTTGAACCATTTGTTTTTCCAGTTGATACATTACGCGATCCATTTAAACCATTGGAAGAACCAGAAACCATACAAGGTGAAGGCAATACTACGGGCAACGGACTTAAACCTGATTTCACCCGACGTAAAGAGGAGTTGGAAGCTTTTCCTTTGGACGGTTTAAAAATGGCAGGCACTATATTTATGAAATCAAATTTATGGGGATTGGTGAAAGCCAGTGACAAGACTATCCACCGCGTTCAAGTAGGGAATTATATGGGCAAGAATTTTGGCAAAATTATTCGGATAAGCACTGAAAAAATTGAGTTATTGGAAATAGTGCCAGACAAGCCAGGGACATGGCGAGAGCAACAATCTTACTTAGCGTTGACACAGTGATTTTGGGGACACAGAATGAAAAACAAACAAAGTAGCATAATGTTAAAAATAGAGCAGTCTTTATACGCTCTAATGAGAGGGGTTTTATTGCTATGTATCTTTCAAGTCACTCCAGTTAGTGCTGGAGATTCTACAATCTCTGGTTTGGATATTTCTACACTGGCAGGTGACAAGTTACAGATTCGTCTGGACATGAGCCAAGCTGCCGTCAACCCAAAAGTATTCAAAACCGATAATCCCGCCCGTATCGCCCTGGATTTCCCTGGCGTAAAAAATGGCTTAGGCAAAAAAATGTTCCCTGTCAATCAAGGGGTCGCCACCAATATTTATATTGCCGAAGCGGCTGATAGGGTTCGCGTTGTAATCAACCTCGTCGAATCATCTCCTTTTGAAACAAAAGTTATTGGCGACAAAGTCTACCTGACCCTGAGCAGACGCCGTTCGGTATTGCCTGCAAATTATAACCCGGTTAAAACCAAGACCCCGTCCACACGGCCTTCCTTTACCAGACCTTCGGGCAATTCGATAATAGCCAGCCTAATGCCCCAGCAAACTATCAGCGGTTTTGATTTTAAACGTGGTGAAAAAGGCGAAGGCCGGATTTTAATCTCATTGGCCAACCCGAACACCATTGTTAATACAAAAGAAGAAGGTGGCCAAGTCATCGTCAGCTTTGTTAATACTCAATTAAATCAGAATATGGCAAAACGCTTGGATGTTTCTGAATTTGCAACACCTGTCAAATTTATCGACACCATATCAAAAAATCAGGAAACGACCATGACGGTCGTTATGCAAAATAATTTATATGATTACTCGCTGGTGCAATCTGATGGCCTATTAACAGTTGAATTCCGCCCCTTAAGCAATGAAGAAAAAGAGATACTGGAAAAATCCCGCGTCAAATATACAGGCGAACGCTTATCCTTAAATTTCCAAGAAATTGAAGTTCGTAGCGTTATAGCGATATTAGCCGAATTTACAGGGCAAAACGTTGTTGCTGGTGATGATGTCACAGGTACAATTACGATAAAACTGGATGATGTGCCTTGGGATGAAGCCTTAGATTTCGTCATGATGACCAAAGAATTAGGAAAATATGAAACAGGTAACGTCACACTGATTTCACCATTGGACAAAATTAAAGACTATAAGAAAAAGCAAAAAGAAACAGAAGCGGTTGTTGAACAGCTAGACCCATTAGTTACCGAATATATACAAATCAATTACGCTAAAGCAGAAAATTTCAGAAATTTATTATATGGATTTGACACCGGTGCATTCGGTAGTTGCGGCATCAGAATGTCCCGAACCAATGCCCAAACTGGCAGCGGCGGTTCAGGTCAAGGCCAAGGCCAGGGTCAACAAGGCCAAGGCCAACAAAGTTTTAACCCTAGCCAATTGCAACGCTCAGGAGGTCAGGGTCAGGGTGGTTCAAGCAGTGCTGATGAAAAATATAAACTGCTTTCTGAACGTGGTTCCGCTGTTGTTGATGCCAGAACGAACACGCTTATTGTGAGAGAAACTGCAAAGCGCCTTGAAGAAGTCAAAAAACTCATCCGAAAACTTGACGTGACTGTCCGTCAAGTAATGATTGAATCAAGAATAGTAATTGCCACCAATACATTTGCTAGGGAATTGGGGGTCAAGTTTGGTACCACCAAACAGGCTAATATCGGTGATAACACCAGCTTTGCCCTTGGTGGTAGTGGAACTAGGAGCAATGCTAACGCATTGCCTGATTCAGATGGCAATATCGGCAACATAAGCGACCAATTAGTCGACCTAGGCACGTCTTCAACTCCCTATGGAGCATTAGGCATGACCTTAGTACGCGGTGCTGACTACGTCCTTAACCTTGAATTATCGGCCTTGCAAGATGAAGATCGCGGCGAGTTAATTTCCAATCCCAGGGTGATGACTTCCGACCGATGCCAAGCCAACATCAAACAAGGTGTGCAAATTCCTTACCAATCGTCAAGTGCCAATACCGGTGTCAACATCCAATTCGTCGATGCCGTGTTGCAACTGGATGTAACTCCGCAAATCACCCCGAACGGCAGCATCATCATGGATTTGTTTATCACTAAAGATGCTGTAGGTGCTGTCACTGCAGGTGTACCAAGTATTGATACCCGCAACATCAGGACTCTGGTACGTGTGAATGACGGTGAAACCGTCGTCTTAGGGGGAATTTTTGAAGGCACTACCACCAACACCCTCAATAAAGTCCCTTTCTTTGCTGATTTGCCAGGTATTGGCTTTTTATTCAAACGTACAGAAAATACGGATGAGAAAAAAGAATTGTTGATTTTTGTTACCCCAAAGGTAATGAAAGATGACATAACCACTAATTGACCGCTTTCCGTTACAGTTAAAAGGGGGCATAATGCCCCTTTTTTTATTGTATCAACAAGTACTGAAAGGCTCAGTCCTAGTAATTTTTTTATACAATATTTCATTAACTATTCCCAAGTTTTGGGAAATCAGACCAGCAAGGTATTTTGATGACAAAATCAGAAAATATATATTTAGTTGGCCTTATGGGTGCCGGAAAAACAACAATAGGCAGGCAATTGGCCAAAGCTTTGGCAGTACCTTTTTATGATAGTGACAAAGCCATTGAAGAACGGACTGGTGTTGATATTCCGACTATTTTTGAATTTGAAGGCGAAGAAGGCTTTCGTGACCGTGAGCAAAAAATGCTCCAAGAATTGACAAAAATGCAAGGCATCGTACTTGCTACTGGCGGTGGGGTTATTCTTCGTGAAGAAAACCGTAATCTTCTCATCAAAAATGGCTTTATTGTTTATTTGCAATGCTCAGTAGAACGGATACTAGAACGTACCCGCCGAGATAGCCAGCGGCCTTTGTTACGGACAGAAAATCCCAAAGAACGTATAGAATCTTTATTCGTCCAGCGCGAACCGCTGTATTTGGCATGTGCAGATTTTAAAATTGACACTGGCATTATGCAAAGCAAAGAAGTTGTTGAGCAAATACTCGCCGCCTACCGTGCCATTAACCTCTAATATTGATGAAAAAACTACTTGTTGAATTAGGTGACCGCAGTTACCCGATTTATATAGGTTCCGGTTTGTTACAACAACCGGAAATATTAAAAAACCATATCAAATCCAAACAAATCATGGTGGTGACAAATACCACCATCGCCCCGTTGTATCTCGACACCGTACTAAAACATCTGGCAGATTACCATGTTGAACAAACCATCTTGCCTGATGGCGAACAATATAAAAACCTTGAGTTTTTAAGCCATATTTTTGATAAATTGCTGGCCTGCAAATTCAGCCGCAATGCCACTTTAATCGCCCTCGGTGGAGGAGTTATTGGAGATATGGGCGGATTTGCCGCCGCCTGTTACCAACGGGGCATAGCCTTTTTACAAATTCCCACGACTTTATTGGCACAAGTGGATTCTTCCGTGGGCGGTAAAACCGGCGTCAACCACCCACTCGGTAAAAATATGTTGGGAGCCTTTTATCAGCCCCAATGTGTCATCGCCGATGCCGATGTTCTAGATACACTCGATAACCGTGAATTGTCCGCTGGCTTGGCTGAAGTCATTAAATACGGATTAATCCGTGACTATCAATTTTTTGAATGGTTAGAACAAAACATCGCGTTATTACTAAACCGCGACAAAGCCGCCTTGGCTTATGCGATTGAGCAATCCTGTATCAACAAAGCGGCCATTGTTGCCGAGGATGAAACTGAATCAGGAGTTCGTGCGACCTTAAATTTAGGTCATACTTTTGGGCATGCAATTGAAACCGGCACGGGTTATGGTAGCTATTTGCATGGTGAAGCTGTCGCCATAGGCACTTGCCAAGCCGCCGACCTTTCCAGAAGAAAAGGCTTTTTGAACAATGCTGATGTCGAGCGCATAATCAAATTATTTACCAAAGCAAATTTACCCGTCACCCCACCCGCACAATTGACTACCGAACGTTTCCTGGAATTGATGGCCGTTGACAAAAAAAATGTCGATGGAAAAATCCGTTTGATTTTATTGAACAAAGTCGGCCAGGCAACACTTCCCGACTATATCGACCAAGCATTACTTGAGCAAACTTTAAAAAACTATGGTAAACAGTGATAACTTTAACGGGCAACTAAAGTTATCAAAAAGGGACTCTACTTATCCAGACCATTATTCTTTGATAACCTTAGAACGGACTGAAAAGCTTGATTTATTGATACACCTGATCAACCATCTCAGCTCATCTATTGTGGTATGCGGGCCGAAAGGCATAGGAAAATCAACCTTATTCAATGCCCTGCAGGAACATCCGTCGGCATCATGGCAATGCTGTGCCATTGTAGGAACGCCTGAACTTGACATGGAAGCCCTGCAACAAGCAACACCGACAGTTACCCAATCATCCATCACTGCCAACAACAAAACCGTCCTGCTTATTGATAATGCGGGTTTTTTAACACCGGGCCTAATCACGTCAATTATCCAATACGGTGCTGGCAAAAATCATTTACGGATTGTTTTGGCTTTAACACCTGATGAGCTATATCTAAAAAACACCTCTGACAGCTTGGTTAATGAATGCTATGTCATCGAAATCCCTGCCTTATCTGAAAAACAATGCGGGGAATTCCTCCAAATGTTAGCGAGCAAGCCCGGTGGACGCATTTCAAACACCGAACTAAACGACACCGTTACATCAGCCATGTACCTTAAAACTCATGGGGTGCCAGGCAGTATTATCGCCTCCCTGCCCCATATCGCCCTTACCCCAAAAAAAGACCGAACGCTCACTATATTGATTGCCGCTGTCATTTTACTGGTAACATTAACCCTAGGCATCCAATGGCGTAGTCAAATAACAACCTTTTTTAATCAATTTATTGGCCATAACCAGACCAACCCCTGATGCACTGAACATGACACACTTAAAAAACGATATATTCATCAGAACTTTGTTAAAACAACCTGTAGACCGGACACCGGTATGGATGATGCGTCAGGCCGGACGATATTTGCCAGAATACCGGCAAGTGCGTGAACAAGCGGGCAGTTTCATGAATTTATGCACTAACCCTGAATTGGCCTGTGAAGTGACCCTGCAACCCTTGCGCCGCTTTGCCTTTGACGCGGCAATTTTGTTTTCCGATATTTTGACCATACCCGATGCAATGGGGCTGGGCTTGCATTTCACCGAAGGCGAAGGCCCAAAATTCACCGATACAGTCCGCACTGCCGCCGATGTGCATAAATTACCCATCCCTGACCCCACTGCCGAATTGCGTTATGTCATTGACGCCGTGGTGCTAATCCGCAAAAACTTGCAAAATTGTGTGCCGCTGATTGGCTTTTCAGGCAGCCCTTGGACATTGGCGACTTACATGGTCGAAGGCGGCAGCAGCAAAAGCTTTCAAAAAGTCAAAAGCCTGATGTACGAACAACCCGCCTTGATGCATCTGATGCTCGACAAACTCGCCCAATCCGTCGCCGCTTATCTAAATGCCCAAATTGAAGCCGGTGCACAGGCGGTTATGTTGTTTGACACTTGGGGCGGCATTTTGAGCAGCGAGGATTATCACGAGTTTTCCCTGCGTTACGCCAAACAAATCAAGGCCTTGCTGAAAACCGAAGTGGACGGTCAAACCATCCCCACCATCTTGTTCACCAAAGGTGGCGGTTTGTGGCTGGAAGCGATGTCTGATGCTGGCTACAATGCTTTAGGACTGGATTGGCAAACCGACATACAGCAAGCCCGTGCTCGAGTCGGTGATAAAGTTGCTTTGCAAGGCAATATGGATCCTGTTGTTTTATACGCCAAACCGGAAATCATCCAAGAAAAGGTCAAAACCGTATTGGCACAATATGGTGATGGCTTCGGACATGTGTTCAATCTTGGACATGGTATTTTGCCTGATATTAACCCAGACCATGTCAAGGCAATGGTAGATGCCGTACATAAGTACAGCCCAGCTTATCACTAAACTTATACTTCAAACACTCAGGTTGCCGATTTTTAGTGGGATTGGAAGCTGGCTGAGCGCGTCACTTATATCTTGATTCTCTGGAGTATAAAGCATACCGCCCGCCAGCATATGACCTAAGCTCTAAAAACTGAAAACATAGCCGTTCAGACTGTATAACCGCATTGTCTGTTACTTATTTTTTATCAGGACGTTAACAAAGTCGGCACATTTTAAGGCGTGAAACTAACAACAAACTGATTAGCCTTGCTTTGGCTATAAACTCAAGGCAAGTAGGTCTTTAGCGAAGCAATTTCTGCTGAACGTCGTCCATTTTCAATATCTACAAAAGCCGGCAAAACTACTATCTTGGCGTTGACCGAGACTACGGGTTCTTGCGGCGGATTGAGTTTACCCAAAACCGAAATAACTACCTTTCTCGACAATTTACTCTTGCGCCGCTTATAATTTCGGACTTAGTCAAATGACTAGCCTACCTGCCATTTCATCAACCTAAATAAAAATATAGGTTTACTTATGTGTTTCAGCGCAACTATGTCACTCGGCCTGGGTCTGGTCGGTTTTGCCGCCTCAGGTGTTACTTTCCTTGATAAAAAAGAGACTTTTTGGGTACGCTCCGCAAGAGCTTATGCCATTTTTCATTTTTCTTTAATGGAATTAATCCAATATTTTGCTTATCCGGTCGTTGACCAATGCGGCTATGGAACGAATTTATTTTTAAGTGAATTATCGACTTACCACATTGCCTTGCAGGCTTTTGCCATCATGCCAGCGTTGGCGACGTACTCATCCGACCCGACCGCCCTGAAACGTGCGGCACAATTAGGCGGCGGCTTAAGTGCCATATTTATCCTGTGCAGTTTCCTGCCGTCTAACTGGCAATTGTTCAACGAAGAATCAAATTTTATCGGCAATGTCATCGCCTGCATGCGTAGCGGCAAATACCATATCGCTTATAATATCGCCAGTGCTTATGGTGAACTGGTGATGTACGGGTCTTTATTTGCGTTGGCCTTAAGTGGCTATGTCTGGAAAAACAATAAAAAAATAGCGACTTACCATTTCATCATGGCGATTTTTACCTTGTATTTCCCACAATGGTTTTTTGGTGTCACTACCGGAGAGGCGGGGGCTATTTATTGTTTTTATTCAATTCCCATCACAGCCAGCTTTATGCCGCAGTTTAAAAAGTATTTCACCACCCAAACTTATGATTTGGGACTCTCGCTACCCTGAAAATAGGAACGTATTTTTTTCAGGCTTGATTACAAGGAGAAAATATACTCTAACTTGCCTATAACATTAGCAATTGTGCATTGATGTTTCGAAAATTAAGGCCAATGTATTTTCTCTTGACCTGAGACCTGAATGGCCTGGCGGGGAATGGAATATCAAAGCTATTTCGTGCCCGTTCCTTAGGGCGACTGATCGGTGATAGGCTAGACTTTTATCTGATTTTATTATCAGCCAGAAAATTGATATGGGTATCGCCAGAACAATATTTCAGAATCACGAAAAAGCTTTTTTAACCCACACTAACCTTGGCTTGTTTCGCTTAGCCAATACCAAGACTATATACAGAGCGTTTCTATAAAATCACCCATGAATCGAAATACCGCAACAAATTCAACTTCTTCCAAACCAACCACCACATCAACCGAGCAAACTCCTGCTGGGTTAGCCATAAAACTCAACAATCCATTGCACGGCGTCACATTGGAGACCATCGTTACGGAATTAGTAGCATATTATGGTTGGATTGAATTGGCTGAACAGATACCTATTCGCTGCTTTAGCAAAGACCCCAGCATTTCCTCCAGCTTAAAATTCTTACGCAAAACTCCATGGGCACGTGAAAAAGTTGAGGGACTTTATTTGTGTTATGCCACACAAAATCAAATTGGATAAATGAATTTGGTACGGTGGGTGATGCAGCTATCAAATGAATCAATTATTGGTTAAGACACTGTGCTAGGTGTTAGCTATCGAATCCCAAGTTCATACAATCAATGTTAAAATCGTTTTATCTAAGCATTTTTACCAATCCCACCGATCATGAACGAAATCAACTGGAACGAATACTCATTAGAAACCCAAGCCATACGCGCCGGACACCAGCGTACCCGCGAAGACGAACATAGCATCGCTATTTTTCCCACTTCCAGCTATGTGTTCGCTAGTGCAGAAGAAGCGGCTTTGCGTTTTACCGGCAAAAAGCCTGGTAATATTTATTCGCGCTTTACTAATCCTACGGTCAGGGCATTTCAGGAACGTTTGGCATTAATGGAACATGGCGAACGCTGTTTGGCATTTTCCTCCGGCATGGCGGCGAATATGGCGGTTGGTATGAGTTTATTGAAAGCAGGTGACCACATCGTTTGTTCCCGTGGCGTGTTCGGTAATACAGTGCTGATGTTTGAAAATTATTTTGGTAAATTTGGCGTGGACTGCGATTTTGTTGATTTGATTGATACCGACTCGTGGGCGGCGGCGATCAAACCCAATACACGCTTTTTATTTTTGGAAACACCTTCAAATCCTTTGACTAGCATCGCGGATATTTCTGAACTTGCCGAACTTGCCCATCAAAACGGCAGTTTGTTGGTAGTGGATAATTGTTTCTGCACCCCTGTCCTGCAACGGCCTTTAACCTTAGGCGCAGACATTGTTGTGCAATCGGCAACCAAATACATAGATGGGCATGGCCGTTGTGTCGGCGGTGCGGTGATTGCCAGTGAAGATATTATCGAAAAATCGGTGTATCCGTATTTGCGTACTGGCGGTGCGAGCATGAGCCCATTCAATGCATGGGTATTTTTGTCGGGTTTGGAAACCTTGGCGATCCGTATGAAAGCCCATTGCGACAACGCCTTGGCTCTAGCGCAATGGCTGGAAGCGCAGCCAAACGTCAGTAAAGTTTATTACCCAGGCTTAGTTTCGCATCCACAACACGAACTTGCCAAACGCCAGCAAAGCCATTTCGGCGGCATCGTTAGTTTTGAATTGTCGGGTGGCAAAGATGCGGCGTGGCGGTTGATTGATTCGACCCGATTGTTATCGATAACCGCGAACTTGGGTGATGTCAAAACTACCATCACTCATCCGGCAAGCACGACGCACGGACGTTTAAGCCCCGAGGCGCGCGCGGCGGCAGGCATTAATGATGGTTTAATCCGAATTTCGGTGGGTTTGGAAAATATACAAGATATTGAAAGGGATTTATCGCTAGGCCTTTAGGCCGCCTTTAAAACTATGCGCTTTTCGCATTTTTCGCGGAAGAAATGATTTTTTAGAATTATTCCTTAACTGTGGGCGGTGATGCCAAGGTGTGGAGACGATAACTTGATTTGTGTTTTCTGCTCGCCACCAGCAAAAATAAAAAAGCCGGAAAAAACCTACTCAGCGTTACACATAAGTGGATTTAATCCGGCAAACTTAGTTATGTTAATCGCGGGCTTATGTTTTCCGCCAGCCCAGCACTTTATTTCTTATCGTCGTTGACTTCTTCAAATTCGGCATCAACCACGCCATCATCTGCCGCATGAGAGGAACCGCTAGCATGGGCTTCGCCACTTTCCGCAGCACCCTTTTGGGCATAGACACGTTCTGCTAATTTGCCAGAAATTTCCGTTAAGGCATTGGTTTTCGCTTCGATGTCGTCTTTATCATCGCCTTTCACTGCGGTTTTTAACGCTTCCACAGCTTTTTCGATGTCGGCTTTTTCATCGCTGCTAACTTGATCACCTAATTCTTTCAGTGATTTTTCAGTCGCATGAATCATGGTGTCGGCGTGGTTACGCGCATGTACCAACTCAGTCAATTTACGGTCTTCGTCTGCGTGGGCTTCAGCATCTTTAATCATGCGTTCAACTTCATCATCGGACAAACCACTTGATGCTTTAATCACGATAGATTGTTTTTTGCCAGTGGCTTTGTCTTTCGCTGACACGTTCAAAATACCGTTAGCATCAATATCAAACGACACTTCAACTTGCGGTATACCGCGCGGTGCAGGTGGAATATCCGCCAAATCAAAACGCCCCAACGATTTATTCGCAGAGGCTTTTTCGCGCTCGCCCTGTAAAACGTGTACGGTTACGGCAGTTTGGTTGTCATCGGCAGTTGAAAACACTTGTGACGCATTCGTTGGAATAGTGGTGTTTTTCTCGATCAATTTGGTCATCACGCCGCCTAGGGTTTCAATGCCTAGTGACAAGGGGATAACGTCCAACAACAATACGTCTTTCACTTCACCGCCCAAGACACCCGCTTGGATTGCGGCACCTAAGGCCACCGCTTCATCTGGGTTGACGTCTTTACGTGGCTCTTGACCAAAAATGGCTTTGACCATTTCTTGGACTTTCGGCATACGGGTCTGGCCACCCACCAAAATGACATCGTTGATTTCTTTCGCTGACAAGCCAGCGTCTTTCAGCGCCATTTCGCATGGGCCTTTGGTGCGGTTAATTAATTCTTCAACCAAAGATTCCAATTTGGCACGGGTTAGTTTGACGTTTAAATGTTTTGGGCCAGTCGCATCGGCGGTGATGTAGGGCAAATTCACATCCGTTTGTTGGCTGGATGACAATTCGATTTTGGCTTTTTCCGCCGCTTCTTTCAAACGTTGCAACGCCAATGGATCGTTATGCACGTCAACGCCAGTGTCTTTTTTGAATTCTTCCGCCAAATATTCGATGACGCGCGAGTCAAAGTCTTCACCGCCTAGGAACGTGTCACCGTTGGTTGCCAACACTTCAAATTGATGTTCGCCATCAATTTCAGCGATTTCGATGATGGAAATATCAAATGTACCGCCGCCTAAGTCATACACAGCAATTTTGGTGTCACCTTTGGGTTTGTCCATACCAAACGCCAACGCCGCCGCAGTGGGTTCGTTGATAATACGTTTAACCTCAAGGCCCGCGATACGTCCGGCGTCTTTCGTCGCTTGACGTTGTGAGTCGTTAAAATACGCCGGTACGGTTATGACCGCTTCGGTAACGGTTTCGCCTAGGTACGCTTCGGCATCTTTTTTCATTTTCATCAACACGCGGGCGGAAATTTCCGGTGCCGCCATTTTTTTGCCGTGGACTTCCACCCAGGCATCACCATTACCAGCTTCGATAATGCTGTAAGGCACCATTTTGATGTCTTTTTGGACGACATCGTCTTTGAATCGGCGACCGATCAAACGTTTGATTGCAAATAAGGTGTTTTTAGGATTGGTAACGGCTTGGCGTTTTGCCGATTGGCCAACCAACACTTCGTCATCACTACTGAACGCAATGATGGAAGGCGTAGTACGCGCACCTTCGCTGTTTTCAATTACCTTTGCGACACCGTTTTCCAGTACCGCTACGCAGGAATTGGTCGTTCCTAAATCTATACCAATAATTTTAGCCATTGAGTTTCTCCAGACTTGAATGTAAATGTTTGTTGTTGAGTGCGATATGAGGCTGTTTTAGTTGATTTCAAGCCTGTCGTTAATCTGCTGCTTTGGCAACGACAACCATTGCCGGACGGAGCAATCGTCCATTAAGCAAATAGCCTTTTTGGAACACGGTCACAACGGTGTTTGGGACTGCGCCTTCGACAACTTGCATGACCATCGCTTGGTGATGCTCGGCGTTGAACGGTTCACCAACGGGATCAATCGTGACGACGTTGTATTTTGCCAATGCCGCTTCAAATAGTTTGATGGTCAATTCACTGCCTTCACGGAATTTTTTGACTTCATCATTATCACCAGTCGCGGCTTGCAGCCCCAAGGCTAAGCTGTCCAGCACAGGTAGTAGCTCTTTGGCAAACCCCGTCAAAGCGAATTTATGCGCATCCTCCAAATCCTTTTGGGTGCGGCGTTTGAGGTTTTCCATCTCCGCTTGGATACGCACGGCTTTGTCCCAGTTTTCATGGATTTTTTGTTTGGCTTCCACCAGTTCCTGTTTCAACTCGTCTAGGGTGTATTCGTGTTCGCCGATTTCCGTATCGGTAACGGTTTCAGTTGTTTCCTCGTTAATAGCCGCTTCCTGCTCGGTTTGCGCCTGAGTTTCAACTTCAACATCTGTTTGTGATGCCGGGGTTTCTTGCTCATTACTCATTGGTTTCTACCTTTGGGATGTAAAGTTATAGGTCATGGATGGGTATCGACATCAAGCGCGGCACTGCTTTAAGACGCGCCTGTTTGGATAATTAACCCGCAAAATGCGATAACTAAGCCTACTATGGGGGTGTCGCTTTTGGATTCAAGGCCGCACCCAATAATTTTGCAGTGATGTCGACATAAGGGATGATTTTTTCGTAAGCCATGCGGGTCGGGCCGATCACACCCAAGACTCCAACCACTTCATCACTAACAGAATAAGATGACGTCACCACGCTGCAATGGTCAAACGCCTGATAACCCGATTCTTCGCCGATAAATATTTGCACGCCATCGGCTTTCATGCACTGATCCAGCAAATCAATCACACCTTGTTTTTGATAAAACGCATCAAACAAAGATTTCAAACGATCGCGGTCAGCCAGCTCCGAAAAACCCATCAAATTGGTTTCTCCCGCCAGTACATAATCGTCTTTTAATTCGTCTTGATTGAACGCCTGTTGCGCCATAGCGACCGCATCCAGCATCCCTTGATTGACGCGCTCCCGGTCATCTTGCCAATCCTTGACGACCGCTTCGCGCACGGCATTGAGGCTATGCCCAGTGTAAATGGAGTTGATATAATTTGCGGCTTGCTGCAGTTCAGCCGGGCTGAACAATTTGGCTGTGTGGATGATTTTGTTATGCACTTCCTGTTCGTTAGTGACAAAAATCACCAATACACGGTTATGCGATAAAGGCAAAAACTCGATATGTCGGAAGCAGACGATTTCACGGCGCGGTAAAGTCACCACACCCGCCATTTTGGTCAAATCCGCCAGCAAACGCGAGGCGACACTTATCATCTGGCTAGTGTCTTGATGGGCTGATAAGGATCCTTCAAGGCGATTCAGTTCTTGAGTGTTTAAAGGTTTGACGGTCAACAGGTTATCGACGAATAACCGGTAGCCACTGACGGTAGGCACACGGCCTGCTGAGGTATGTGGAGAGTGCACAAGCCCTAAGTCTTCCAAATCCGCCATGACATTGCGGATAGTCGCCGGGCTTAGATGTAAGTCAGAATCTTTGGATAAAGCTCTGGAACCGACTGGTTGGCCATCACTGATATATCGCTCAACCAGAGTTTTCAGTAATTGTAATGACCGTTCGTTTAGTAATTGCGTATGTTTGCCCACATCGACCTCGACAAATAACAGGATCAGCACTCATGTTGCAAGAGTGCCAAAGGGCGAAAATATCAGCTCATCTAACGCTTGTCAACACAGGGCTAGATGCCAGTAATTGCTTTTATTCAATTGCTTATGATTAGGAAGGTTTGTTGGCAACTACCAGCGCGTTGACTTCATTTCGGTTGCTTAAATGAATATCAATGAATCCGGCAGCCGCCAATTGTTGCAAGGACTCGGTTTCACGCATGATGTGGTTAGCCGATTCATCACTGAAGAGGTGGACTATCCAATGTTCGAGCAATGCCAACTTATTAGCTTCGGTTAAGATACGGAAATAGCGGCTGACTTCTGCCTGAATAATGCGGGTGTGCTGATCCACATCATCTAAAGCAAATCGATCGCCATTGACAAACAGGCCAGCGGGTCTTAAAACGCGGAAAATTTCTGTGATGACTTGCTGGCGATAGCTGTTGGTAAAATTGTGCAGGGTGTAAGCCGAAGCCACAACATCAACACTTTCATCGGCAATCTTGTTTAATGCAGTTAATACGTCATCAGCACAAAATGCCAGTTTACCCTGTTCTTGCCATTGTCGCAGGTTTTGCTTGGCTTGGTTCTGCATGACTGGCTCGTTGTCAACGCTTAAAATTTCGATTGCATCAGTTGCCATCAACAGCGATAAGGTAGTGATGCCAGTACCGCCACCCAATTCAACGACAAGCAACGGTTGGCCGGAAGCGTTTGGATAGTGGCTAACGGCTATACCCACCAAACGGCTCATTTCCAAGGCTAAGGGTGCAAGCAGTTTGAGCATCCCGTAATCTTCTCCAATCGCGCCGGAAAACATGGCGTCATAAGGCGTTATAGCAGTCATATGGCTTCCTGTTTGCGGCCATAGGCAGCCAATTGCTCGGCAGTGGCCTCGGTTTGGAATTGTGCTTTCCAATCTTGGTAAGGCATGCCATAGACAATTTCCCTGGCTTGCTCATAATCGACCGCGACACCCTGCCCTTCTGCCGCTTCCACGTACCACTTCGCCAAGCAATTTCGGCAAAAATCTGCAAGTATCATCAGCTCGATATTTTGCACTTCGGTATGTTGTTGCAAGTGCTTGAGCAAGCGGCGGAACGCCGCTGCTTCCAATTCTGTGCGGATATTTTCTACCATTGTTAATCTCCCAAAAAGACTGGTTATTCTAGCAGAATCCTGTAGACAAACATGTACATTCACCAGCAAAACTTCTACAATGTGTAAGTTTTGAACTGCAATCACCGCAGCTTACCATCAAAACTTGGGCCTGAAACCGCCAAACCACCGCGAATGAAACAACCGCCATGAAACAACTGCTTGAGTTTTTCCCCATTATCCTGTTTTTTATTGCCTACAAAACCTATGACATTTATGTCGCTACGGCAGTCATGATGACAGCGACCATTATTCAGGTCAGCTATTCTTGGATACGTTACCGTCAAGTCGCCTCCATGCAATGGATTACTTTAGGCTTAGTCGTAGTTATGGGCGGGGCGACGCTATATCTCCAAGACGAACAATTCATCAAATGGAAATTGTCGATTATAGAGTGGCTGTTTGGTATAGCTTTTTTTGGCAGCCAATTTTTTGGCGAGAAAACTTTTGTGGAACGCATGATGTCTGCAAGCATTACATTGCCAAAACTCATCTGGAAACGCCTGAACATGCTGTGGGGCGTTTTCTTCACCAGCGTCGGTTTTATCAACCTTTACGTCATGTTCAATTTCAGCACTGATGACTGGGTCACTTTTAAAACCTTTGGTGTACCAGGGTTAATGGTGTTGTTTATTGCGTTACAAATGGTTTATTTGTACAAATACGTTCCCGACACAGAGAAATAATGTGATATACGCCATCATCAGCGAAGATGTCGCAAATAGCCTGGAGAAACGCCAATCGGCAAGGCCTGCCCATCTCGCCCGTTTACAAGCCTTACAAAATGCCGGACAGTTGCTGTTAGCCGGGCCACATCCCGCGGTGGATAGCGACAACCCAGGTGACGCGGGATTTACTGGTAGTTTGGTCATAGCCGAATTCGATAATTTATCAGCCGCACAAAACTGGGCTGATACCGACCCTTACCTTGGTGCAGGTGTTTATGCCAAGGTCACCGTTAAACCCTTTAAAAAAGTATTTCCCCAATGAGCACTGAATTAATCAAAACTGCATTAACAGAAACCTTCCACCCTGAACTCCTGGAAATCCTCGACAACAGTGCTGCCCACGCCGGTCATGCCGGTGCCAGAAGCGGCGGCGGCCACTACCACGTCACTATTGTTGCCGATGCTTTTGAAGGCAAATCTTTGGTACAACGTCATCAATTGGTCTATAAGGCTCTCGGTGACCTAATGAAACAACAAATTCATGCCTTAGGCATTAATGCCCTCTCACCCTCTGAACAAAACTAAAGGAACCCAATAATGAAAAAAACCTTAATCCCCTTACTTGTCGTCGGCACCACCCTTATCGTAACAGCTTGCGACCAAAAAGCCGTTGATAACGGCGGCACTCCAGCACCGATTGTCAACAAAGCTGATGCCATCGCCGTTGTAAATGGCAAATATATTGCCAAGAAAACTTTTGACAATATGGAAAAAGAAATTGCCGAACGCTCACAAGGCCAAGCTATCCCAAAAGAAAAATTGCTTGAAGAACTGATCCAACGTGAATTGTTAGTCCAGGACGCCCTCCAAAAACAACTTGATAAATCACCTGAAGTGGTGGAGCGTCTTGACGAAGCAAAAAAATCCATCTTGACCCAAGCCGAAGTGCAAAACTTCATGAAAGCCAATCCAGTCACCGATGCGGAAATCAAAGCAGAATATGACAGTAAAGTTGGTGGCAGCAATAACATGGAATACAAAGCCCGTCACATCTTGGTAAAAACCGAAGCCGAAGCAAAAAAATTGATAGCTGAACTCGATAAAGGCGCGGATTTTGCTAAATTGGCGAACAAAAACTCGCTGGACGGAAAAGAGGCTCAAAACGGCGGCGATTTAGGCTGGTTTGTTGCCAACCAAATGGTCGAGCCTTTCTCAAAAGCCGTGATTGCACTGGAAAAAGGCAAATACACCAAAGCACCTGTCCAAACCCAATTCGGCTGGCATGTGATTTTGCGTGAAGACTCACGCGCACAAACACCACCTCCATTGGAAGCGGTAAAAGAACAATTGATGCCGTTCCTGCAACGCAAAAAAGTCCAAGACATGTTGGAAAATCTGCGTAAAACAGCCAAAGTTGAAATTTTGATGCCAATTAAAGACGAGGCCGCAAAACCAGTAGAAGCCCCAAATCCAGCAGCAGAAGCGGCAAAACCAGCGACCGAAGAAGCCGTGGTTGAAGAAGAAATCAAAGATAAAGATGGCAAAACTGCCGCCAAAGAAGTTGAGGTTGAAGATGTTACTGAAGAAAAAGCCCCGGTAGCAGAAGAAAAGAAACCAGAAGCCGCTAAGCCGACTGAAAAAAAGAAATAAGCATAAGTTAGGAAAAAAAAGGGCGGTAATCCGCCCTTTTTTAATTTAACCCATGCCAATCAAACAAGTCAAAAAACCAAAACACTATCACCCATCTCGGATTGGAATATTCAATAGTTTCAGAACAAGCCCCCCAAGCATACGAGACTGTGAATGAATTATTTTATGTCCGCGAAAATCACGAAAAAACACGAAAGTGTAAAACTAGATAAAGTATAACTTATTGAATTTTAATATTTATTTGTTTCTGGATTTTCGTGTTTTTCGTGGATAATCATTAATTTTTACTGCATTTTGCAATACTTTCACAGTCTCATACTTTAACCTATTTATCTGATCAAAAACATACCTTCATAGCTAGGCCAATTTCTGTAGGCGAGCTTACCACTTCGATTCCTGCGGCTTTCAAAGCCGCGATTTTTCCCGCCGCAGTACCTTTGCCACCGGTGACAATTGCCCCTGCGTGACCCATGCGTTTACCCGATGGTGCTGTCTGTCCGGCGATATAAGCCACCACAGGTTTAGTGACATGGGCGTTGATGTAATCTGCGGCATCTTCTTCCTCGCCACCACCGATTTCACCAACCATGACGATGCCTTTGGTTTGCCCGTCGGCTTGGAAGCGGCTTAACACATCGACAAAATTCATACCATGTACAGGATCGCCGCCGATACCGACGCAGGTGCTTTGGCCTAAGCCTTGGGCGGTGGTTTGGTGGACGGATTCGTAGGTTAAAGTGCCGGAACGCGAAACGATGCCTATCGAGCCGGGCATATGGATTTTTGCGGGCATGATGCCGATTTTGCATTCGCCTGGCGTGATGATGCCGGGGCAGTTGGGGCCGATTAGCAACGCGCCTGTGCCAGCCATCGCGGCTTTGACTCGCAGCATTTGCAGGATGGGGATGCCTTCGGTGATGCAGACGATGAGCTGGATGCCTGCATCGACCGCTTCCAAGATGGCATCGGCGGCATAAAACGGTGGTACATAGATTACGCTGGCGGTCGCGCCTGTAGTGTTGACGGCATCTTGTACCGTGTTGAAAACAGGCAAGCCCAGATGAGTTTCACCACCGCGCTCTGGGGTTACGCCGCCGACCAGTTGCGTACCGTAATCTAAGGCTTGTTCAGAATGGAAGGTGCCTTGTTTGCCAGTGAAACCTTGGCAAATCACTTTAGTGTCTTTGTTGATTAATATGCTCATGCTACTGCCTCCGCCAAAGCGACAACCTGTTCGGCTGCGTGTGCCAAATCTTCCGCTGGGTAAATGTTCAAGCCAGTGTTGCTCAATAATTCACGGCCTTGTTCGACGTTTGTCCCTTCCAAGCGGACGACAACAGGAACGGAAACATGGATTTGTTTGATGGCTTCCAAAATACCTTGGGCAATCACGTCACATTTGACGATGCCGCCAAAGATGTTCACCAATACGGCTTTGACGTTGCCGTCCGACAAAATTAATTTGAAGGCTTCGCAGACTTTTTCGACATTGGTACCGCCGCCGACATCCAAGAAATTGGCGGGCAAACCGCCTTTGAGCTTGACCAAATCCATCGTCGCCATCGCCAAACCTGCACCATTGACCATACAGCCGATGTTGCCATCCAAGGTGATGTAGTTCAGGCCAAACCGTTGCGCTTCGTTTTCTTTGTCATCTTCTTGGGTAGGGTCTTTCATTGCCAGAATTTCGGGATGGATGGCGATGGCGTTGTCATCAAAGTTAATTTTGGCATCCAAGGCCATCAAATCGCCGCTGTCGGATTCTATTAGCGGGTTGATCTCGATTTGGCTGGCGTCTTTGGCCAAAAACAAGTCATACATGCCTTGCATGATAGCTGTTATCGCCTTGTGTTGCGAACCATGCAAGCCCAACGCATAAGCCACTTTGCGGCATTGGTAGCCTTGCAGACCGGCGGCTGGGTGCACTGGTACGGAAATGATCTTTTCAGGGGTTTCATGGGCGACGGTTTCGATGTCCATACCGCCCGCGGCTGAAGCGATAAAAATTAGGCGTTCACTGGCACGGTCAAGCAACAGGCTTAAATACAATTCACGTTTGATCCGATAGATTTTTTCGATCAGCACGGAATTGATCGGCAAACCTAGCGCGTCGGTTTGGATGGTCACCAGCCGTTTGCCGAGTAAATCTAGGCAAAATTCGCCAACTTCAGCCACTGTTTTCGCCAACTTGACACCGCCAACTTTACCCCTTCCGCCCGCATGGACTTGCGCTTTTACCACCCAGCCATCGCCACCCAATCCCTTGGCAATTTCTACAGCTTGCTCTGGCGTTACCGCATATTTGCCTTCAGGAACGGGGACGCGGTATTGCAGAAACAACTGTTTGGCTTGATATTCATGGATATTCATTATTTGCTCCTGAGCGTATGGTTAAAAATGATTGGGGCTTCATTTACGATATTTAGTTAGAATGTTGATAAATTTGATAGGCTTCTGTTGCCACCATTACTTTTGAAACTGGCAATAGGCCGATATTCTAGCCAAGTCTCCCTAAAACGCTATTGTTAATAAATAAATGAATACAAATTTTCAAGATAGGCTATATCCCTGCCCTTTTTCCAAAACCTATAGCATTCCTGCACAACAAGCTAGGACACTGTTAAAAGTTTTTTTGATGTATCGCCTTGTTCTTGCCACGTTGTTTGTTCTCGCGCTTTTTCAACGGGTTGATTCGTCTTTGTTAAGCGGTTATTCCAATGAATTGTACATTTACAGCAGCCAAGGCTACTGGATTCTGACCATAATTTCGGTGATTTGCGTATTCTGGCGTTTATCATCTTATGTCATCCAAGCACAATTACTCATTTTTACGGACATTATTCTACTCACTTTGCTAATGCATGCTTGTGGAGGCATAAAATGCGGCCTTGGCATCCTCATTGCGGTTTCTATTGCCTCCGGCGGCTTATTGATCGGTGGTATTTGTTCGGTGTTATTTGCAGCAATAGCGAGCCTGTCCATACTGGCTGAACGGATTTTTACGGATCAATTGCAGGGTTTCGACCCTAGCGCGTACACCTACACAGGGATGCTGGGCGCTGCTTATTTTACCATTGCCCTGTTGTCTTATGTGCTCGCCAAGCGTAGTGAAGACAGCATGCAATTAGCTGACCGACGGCAAAAAACCATTGTCAATCTCGAAGACCTCAACCAATACATCATTCAGAACCTGCAGTCCGGTATTATAATTACTGACCAAGAACAAAACATTTTAATGGTGAATGAAGCTACGTTAAGGTTAGCCAATCTGGAAACTTCCCCCAACCATCTAGGCGATGTTTCCAGGCAATTATCACGGGCATTTCAAACTTGGCTAAATGAACCAGGAGCCGATGTTGTTTCTTTGCCCATCGCCAACCAAGCAGAAATCAGAAGCCGCTTCATGTTGTTGTCCGCTCACTATGACAACTTTTACATGATTATCCTTGAAGACATGGCCCTCTATAACCAGCGTGTCCAACAAAGCAAACTGGCTTCACTGGGGCGGCTAACAGCCAGTATTGCCCACGAAATCCGCAATCCGCTTGCTGCAGTCAGCCACGCGGGGCAATTACTGGCGGAATCTGTTGACATGCGCCCTGAAGACCGTCGCTTGACCAATATTATTCAAACCCAATCCAACCGCATTAATATCATTATTGAAGATATTTTACGGGTTTCGAAACGCCATGATTCTAAGAGGGAAAGGATAGAGCTCACGTCCTGGCTAGATAATTTTTTTAAAAGTTTTTTGTCGCATCACCAAAACCATTCTCTCGCATTTAAAATCATCCACAACGACACACCGCTTTATGCATTTATTGACCAAAACCATTTAAGACAAATTTTAAATAATTTATGCGAAAATGCCTTGAAGTACGGAAAGCCGGAATTAGGCCAAATACTTGTTAAATCATTTATTTTTCAGGAACTACCTTGTATTGAAGTGATTGACAATGGTTCCGGCATTAGCCATCAACATCTTAAAAACCTATTTGAACCTTTTTTTACCACGTCACCGAGTGGAACGGGCTTGGGATTGTATATTTCCAAAGAACTGGCTGAACTGAATCAGGCCAAATTAAGTTACTATTTAACTGAAAATAACCGAGGGTGCTTCCGGCTCTGTGTGATGAACGCGGAAAAAAATCTGATTGAAATATGAATAAACCTTTCGCATTAATCGTTGACGACGAACCTGATATTCTGGAACTGCTAGAAATCACGCTGAATAGGATGGGAATTGAAACCCGCTGTGCCACTACGTTTGACCAGGCTAACACGCTACTACAAAACCACGTTTTTGATATTTGCCTGACGGACATGCGCCTGCCTGACGGTAACGGCCTGGAATTAATCGACCAAATCCAAGCCATGCCGACTCCCATGCCAGTTGCCGTCATTACTGCACATGGCAACATGGACACAGCGATTTTAGCGATGAAAAAAGGCGCGTTTGATTTTGTTTCCAAACCGGTAGATTTAGCGGTACTCAGACAGCTAATCAAAAGCGCGTTGAAACTGTCCGATACCCATACTGAAAAAAGCCAACAAATGCGTCATACATTGCTGGGTGAATCACAGGTGATGCGCGAAATACGTGCAAAAATCACTAAACTGGCACGTAGCCAGGCACCAGTTTATATCAGCGGGGAATCAGGCTCAGGCAAAGAGCTGGTCGCCCGTTTGATCCATCAGCAAAGTTCACGCGGTGACCACCCCTTTATTGCGATAAATTGCGGGGCAATTCCGCATGAACTGATAGAGAGCGAATTTTTCGGACATAAAAAAGGCAGTTTTACCGGAGCGGTCAGCGATAAGAAAGGTTTGTTCCAAGCGGCTGAAGGAGGCACCTTATTTCTTGATGAAGTTGCTGACTTGCCACTTTCATTGCAAGTGAAACTGTTACGCGCGATCCAAGAAAAAAAAATTCGCCCAGTTGGTGAACATCAGGAAATTCCTGTTGATATTCGGCTATTAAGTGCGACTCACCGCAACCTTGCCAATATGGTTCAGGAAGGCAGTTTCCGCCAAGATTTGTATTATCGGATCAACGTCATAGATCTTCACATCCCCCCTTTACGTGACCGCATCGGTGACATTCCTTTGCTCACCGAGCATATTTTGGCGAGATTGACGGGCGATAATAATCCAAAATTATCGCCAAATGCGCTATCGGCTTTGCAACAGTACCATTTTCCGGGCAATGTGCGAGAGTTGGAAAATATCCTAGAACGGTCGCTGGCTTTATACAATGGCAAAAATATCGAAGTTGACGACCTAAATTTACCGGTTAGCAGCCCACAAACCACAACTCTGACGGATTACGATCCAGCTCAGGGATCTTTGGAAGATTATTTGGAAGATATTGAAAGAAAGGCTATTTCTACGGCATTAGAAGATAACAAATGGAACAAGACCGCTGCCGCCAAACAACTGGGCTTATCTTTCCGTTCTTTCCGCTACCGTCTGAAAAAACTTAATTTAGATAATTAGGCACGGTACTTGTCCATCGCCGCCAATGCCATCATGGCATTTTTGATTGCGGTTTCAGCTGCAGCATCCAATTCATTATTTTTATAAATCTTGGTCAACAACCCTTCGCTGACCAACGCTTCTTTTATCCAACGCTTAGTAAAGCGGTAGTTATTGTTCACTGCCGCGACTTCACCAGTTTGCGGATGACGGACACTGCCTTTTACAGCAGCAGCTACTTCTCCAGAAGCTCCAGAAGGCGTGGCTTTGGGCTTTTTCACACCAATAGCGGGCACTACTTCCTTGGCAAACTCTAGCTTGATTGGCTCAATGTCTATTTTTTTCTCCACAGGCTCTTGCACTAAATTAGAAACAGGAGTCTGGCTATTAATCATACTGGAAATCACGTAAGCGACGTAAATGGCCGTTAGGGTAAACAATACTTCGGTCATAATGGATTTTTTCCTTTCTTAAAAATTATTTTATACAAAACAGGGTGATACACAAGGATAGTGTAGCCGATTACCTTTCTCTTGAATATACCCAAAAGCTTAACGACTCCAGCCCAACTCTTCCATACCCGCCCTTAACTGGCCATTCAAAAAAAATCAGTAATCCTCAGGTTTATTTTTGTTTGGTGACTAAAACACTTGGTATTAAATAGCTATACAAATAAGAATGATTTGCATTTATGAATATTTTTGCAATATAATCCAACAAAACCAATTTTTAACCTAAGAGATCACATCATGAAATTTAAAAAAACCCTATTAATGATGGCAATGGCAAGCCTTGCAAATCCTGCCGACGCCTTGGAAAAGCCTAAAACCATGGAAGACATGTGGAAAATCATCGAAGCACAACAACAGCAAATTGATGCTATGAAATCGCAATTGCAGGCCGCTCCGTCCACAACATCAGGAGAAGCGTTAGTCAGCAAAAGTAATGTGCAAACCTTAGAGCGTAAAACAGATGTACTGAGCCAAGAAGTGGAAAAACTCCGCACTAACCTGGCTATCCCCGAAGAAACCAAATATAAAAGCATGTATGGCTTAGGCCCCGCCGCTTCCAAGATATATCAAGTCGGCAAAGGTTTGTCGATAGGCGGTTATGGCGAAGCCAATTACCAAGCCTATGTCGATGATAAAGGCAGCAGCAAAAATAACGCCGATATGGAGCGGCTGGTTTTATATACCGGTTACAAATTCACTGACCAAATTTTGTTCAACAGTGAACTGGAATTTGAGCACTCAAAAACTGGCGGAGGCGGCAATGGCGAAGTGTCCGTTGAATTTGCCGCCTTGGATTTTTTCATCGACCCTTTGGCCAATATTCGTGCCGGTATGGTGCTGATGCCCATGGGTTTTATCAACCAAATCCACGAGCCACCCTTTTATTTCGGCAACAACCGCCCGGAAGTCGAGCGGCAAATCATCCCCAGCACTTGGCGGGAAATCGGTGTAGGTCTGTTCGGGCAACTCACTCCCGACTTGACTTATACGGCCTATATTGTCAACGGCCTCAATGCCAATAATTTTAGCGCCAACGGTATCAGAAGCGCCCGTCAAAACGGTAGCCAAGCTGTCGCCGAAGATTTTGGCCATGTCGTGCGTTTGGACTATACACCCCATTATTTACACGGCGTGACCGTTGGCGGTTCGGCGTATGTCGGCAATTCTGGCCAAGACCTTCCAAATATCGATGCCTTAACCCAGCTTTACGAAGGCCATATCCAATGGAAATACCGTGGCTTGGAATTCCGCGCATTAGGATCATGGGGGCATATTGACGATGCCGCCGCCCTCAGTGCCCGAAACAACACCACAATTGGCTCGGAAAATTACGGCTGGTACACCGAAATGGGCTACGATGTCCTGCCCTTACTGTTGCCGTCCACCACCCAATACCTCGCACCGTTCTTCCGTTACGAACAATTTGACACTTTGGCCAGCGTACCGACCGGTTGGGCCGATGACTTTAGCAAAGATCGCCATATCTACCAATTCGGCCTGCAATATAAACCTATCCCGAATGTCGTCATCAAAGCCGACTACCGCAACTTTAACGCTCAAAAAGGCGATTTGCCGGACGATGTCAATTTAGGTTTCGGCTTCATTTTCTAGCCACATTCCAAACCATTATTGATAAACTTCAAACCGGAACTTATATCTCCTGCCCGCTTACGCGGCCAAGACGGCCGCGTTTCAACCGATAACTGCACAGAGGACGTGCGCGTTTGTTAAAATACTAAAACGATATTTAAGCCAGCCCAGTCCGCCATCATGAAAACCATCTTGATTATCCTCCTTGCCCTGACCACCACAACCAGCGTCGCCACCGTTTTCTACAGCAAAACTGAAGCGATGGAGTTGGCATTTGGTAAAACTGCCACTGTTGAGAATCTATCTCTATTCCCCGATGAACCAGAAACCGCTGCTATTCAAGCCCTTGCCAAAACACCGTTGGAATCAGGCATGTTTACTTTTTATGTCGGCAATGAAAATGGTGCAATCACCGCTTATGCCGCTATCGAAACAAGTACCGTACGCACCAAGCCCGAAACCTTGATGATTGTCCTGACACCCGATGGTGAATTGCGTAGCGTCTTTACCCTCGCCTTCCATGAACCACCCGAATATCAACCGTCCGAATCTTGGTATCAAAAACTCAGCAAACGCCCTTTGGCTGACATGGATTTCAGTAAAGGCGTGGATGGCGTTTCCGGCGCGACCCTTAGCACCCGCTCCGCCCTTACCAGCGTCCGCAAAGTCATGGCGATTTATCAAGTCATGATCAAACAGAAGGGCAACTGATGCGTTTTTTTGTCACTGGCGAACAACAGCGAAAAGCCCTCATCAACGCCTTGGTGCTGATGTTTTTGGCCTATATCCTCTTGCTCTGGCTTAGTAATGGCCTGATGTATTTCCATCGCATGGACTTAACGCCGGAATCCGTTATTGCTTATTATCTGGGGTCTGAAGAGCAATTCACCCAACCGCGCAGTTATGAGGGCATGCTAGAAGTGTCCCATTTTCACTTATTTTCAATGGGGATATTGGTATTAACCCTCACGCACCTGATGCTTATGACCGAGTTCCCAGTGCGTTTAAAAATTTGGATCAGCGGCCTTACCTACCTTTCCGCCATTTCTGATGAAGCGGGCGGTTGGTTGGTCCGGTTTGTCCACCCCAACTTTGCCTATTTTAAAATCGCTTCCTTCTTGTTACTGGAATTTTCTTTGGCGACTTTGTTGATCGTGGTAATTATTTCATTGATTCGCGCAAGGGTGCGGTTATTGTCAAACGATACTGACTAATTTGACTTAGCCAAAGCAACCTGGATCGAATGCCGGCCTTCACGGTAATCTTGGTCGTCAGAATGTAGCAATTGCAGTTCTGCTGGACACACAGAAAACAACCATTGGGAAGGTATTGGCAGAAGCCAAATGGAAGGACTTATGGCTGTCAACCGAGCCCCAAAACCTTTGCCCGAAAAAGCGCACAGGCCGCTTAGTTTTGGCACTGCTCGGTACGCTTAGTTTCGGTTGCAAGAAAGGCTTAAGAGCTACCGGTTCTGTCAGACCACATTTTGATCAAGAGACTGGTTCGCAACTGGTAGGCCAATCAATACTATGAAAGGTCAAATTTTCGGTTTTTGAGGCCTAATGCGCCTCATCCCAATTATCCCCAACCCCCACATCCACGACCAAAGGCACTTTTAATTCTGCGGCGGCGCACATCAGTTTTTTGATTTGCGCGGTGCAAGCCTCAAGCTGGTTTTCGGCGACTTCAAACACCAATTCATCATGTACCTGCATAATCATTTTGGCGTCGGCGTCCCCTTCATTTAACCAAGCGTCCGTGGTGATCATGGCGCGTTTGATAATGTCGGCGGCAGTGCCTTGCATGGGCGCGTTGATGGCGGTGCGTTCGGCATATTGGCGCACGTTGGCGTTGCGCGATTGGATGTCCGGCAAATACAAGCGCCGTCCGAACAGGGTTTCGACAAAACCCTGCTCACGCGCCTGTTCGCGGATGCTGTCCATATAATTTTTCACGCCGGGATAACGGGCAAAATACAAATCAATATAAGCTTGGGCTTGGTTGCGGCCTAAGCCCAATTGCTGCGCCAGACCGAAAGATGACATGCCATAAATCAAACCGAAATTAATGGCTTTGGCGGAACGGCGCAAATCGTTTGTGACTTGTTCGGGGGCGACGCCAAACACTTCGGCGGCGGTGGCTTTGTGAATGTCTTCACCTTGGCTGAACGCTTGCAACAATCCCGCGTCGGCCGACAAATGCGCCATGATGCGTAGCTCAATTTGTGAATAATCGGCGGCGACGATTTTATAGCCTGCTGGGGCGATAAACGCTTGGCGGATTTTGCGGCCTTCCGCACTGCGTATCGGGATGTTTTGCAGGTTAGGGTCGGACGAAGACAGCCGCCCTGTGGCGGCTACGGCTTGATGGTAGGAGGTGTGGATGCGTCCGGTATTGCTATCCACTTGTTGCGGCAGTTTGTCGATGTACGTGGATTTTAACTTGCTTAAACTGCGGTATTCCAAGATCACCTTGGGCAAGGGATAGTCCGCCGCCAATTCCTGCAACACCGATTCATCGGTCGATGGCTGGCCTTTCGGAGTTTTTTTCAAGACCGGAAGCTTCAGTTGGTCGTACAAAATGTCTTGGATCTGCTTAGGAGAACCCAGATTGAAGGCGCGGCCTGCGAGATCATGGGCGTGTTGTTCTAAGGCAATGATTTGGCTGGATAATTCCAAGCTTTGTTGCGCCAGCATCGCGGTGTCGATCAGCACACCGTTGCGCTCTATCCTCACCAGCACGGGGACTAGAGGTATTTCCATCTGCTGATAAAGTTGATACAGGCTAGGGTGCTGTTGCAGTTTCGGCAACAAAGCCTGGTGCAAACGCAAGGTAATGTCGGCATCTTCGGCGGCATACGGCGTGGCCTGTTCGATGGCGACTTCCTGAAAGCCGATTTGTTTTGCGCCTTTGCCCGCGACATCTTCGTAATGGATGGTGTCCCTATCCAAATACTTTTTCGCCAGATCATCCATGTTGTGGCGGCTTGCGGTGCTGTCCAAAACATAAGATTCCAGCATCGTGTCATGGGCGATGCCACGCAGGGTGATGCCGTGGTTGGCTAAAACATGGGCGTCGTATTTTAGGTTTTGACCTAATTTGGCTTTGGTGGGATTTTCCAATAGCGGGCGGAGTTGTTCCAAAATACCCGTGCGGTCAAGTTGCTTGGGTGCGCCTGGATACTCGTGCGCCAAAGGCAAATAGGCCGCGTGTCCCGCTTCTACGGCAAACGACACGCCGACGATTTGGGCTTTGCTGTAATCTAGGCTGGTGGTTTCGGTATCGAATGCAAACAATTCGGCAGTGTCTAGGCATTTGAGCCAAGCGGTGAATTGGGTTTCGGTCAGAATGGTTTCGTAATCTTTTTGGATACCTGCATGTAGACCTTTCAGGTTTGGCAAACCTGAAAGGTCTACGCCAACATCTGCTTGCTTATCTTTAACAACCGGAACAACCGGGTTTCCTGTGGCAATCGGATTGTCCAACGTCTTAAGCCATGATGAAAATCCCAGTTCGGTCAGCAAGATTTTTAAAGCCACTTTGTCCATAGGCTGTTGTTTTAAATCCTCAACGCCAAAGGGCAGCTCCAAATCACAGTGGATGGTCGTCAATTGTTTGGCAAGCGGCAATTGTTCCAAACACTCGCGCAAGTTTTCGCCAATCTTACCTTTTATTTCATGGGCATGGGCGATCAGGTTTTCTAGCGTGCCGTATTGTTCCAGCCATTTGGCGGCTGTTTTCGGACCGACTTTGGGTACCCCGGGGATATTGTCAACAGTGTCACCCATCAAGGCCAAATAATCGACAATTTGCTCCGGTCTTACGCCAAATTTGGCTATTACGCCTTGGATGTCCATGCGGGTGTTTGACATGGTGTTTTCAAGGATGACCTGTTCATTGACGAGTTGCGCCATGTCCTTGTCGCCAGTCACCAGAATGACGGAGTAACCGGATTCTTTGCCACGATAAGCTAGCGTGCCCATCACGTCATCCGCCTCCACACCCGATTCCATCAGCAGCGGTAAACCCATCGCACGGATTACCTGGTGCAACGGCTCAATTTGTACACGCAAATCATCTGGCATGGGCGGGCGATGGGCTTTGTAAGCTTCATATAAATCATTACGGAAAGTTTTTCCTGGTGCGTCAAAAACAACGGAAATATGTTCACTGGCGTAATCGGTCATGAGTTTACGCAGCATGTTAGTGACGCCGTGGATAGCGTTGGTTGGTTTTCCGTCGGGGCTGTTCAACATGGGGATGGCATGGTAAGCCCGGAACAAGAAAGAAGAGCCATCAACTAAAATAAGGTATTGGGAAGAAGGTAGCGACATGGGTTTTGACGGAAATAATTGGAATGCCTACAGGATAGCAATTACTTGACCATTAACAACAGCCATTTTTTCTGTTGGGCATCATATGACGCGGCGTAGGCTTGAAATAAACAAAAACTGCCCGCTAAAAAAAAACTATCCAGTTTTTTGGCTTTTTTTTCATGACTTCGTGGATTCAACTCCGAAGTGCAATCGAAAATAATCGGATATGAAGAAGGCCAGCTGCTATAGTTCTCCGCTTTTTTCTATCCGACCAAAGACGAGTTGTGCATGAGAAACTATAAACAGCTCGGCAATCGCTCCTGCATTGCCCTACCTCCTGCATCCATTCAGTCGTAAGCCAGGAACAACGATACCAGATCGGGATATTAAAGAAAGCTGGAAAAAACCAGAAAGAGATAGCGGAATTGCT
>Ga0247840_10001535_pt1 | contig 45079 bp, 70 predicted proteins | sample LaCruzMarch2015__FD_192404 | JGI IMG/M metagenome (GOLD analysis project Ga0247840, IMG submission 192404) | Freshwater microbial communities from meromictic Lake La Cruz, Castile-La Mancha, Spain - LaCruzMarch2015_17m | ecosystem: Environmental > Aquatic > Freshwater > Lake | place: Spain... | reverse complement strand
AACTGTGCATTACTGATGCAAACAAAAACGATATGGAAGTATATATCTCGAAGTTATTTGAAAATGGCGAAAAGCCAGATGCATTTGTTGGAATTTGCGATACCTATGCAATGAAGTTTATAGGCATTGCAGAACAAAATGGTTACAAGGTACCAGATGATATAGCTGTTGTTGGGATGGATGATGTTGCTTCTGGCGAATTTTTTCGCCCTGCACTTACAACCGTACATATTCCTTTTTATGAAATGGGACTACTTGCTGTTGACAGCCTGTTAAAGCAAACATCGCAAAATATTAAGAGCATTAAAACAATAGTCAATCACAGTATTATTGTACGAAATTCGTGTGATACAAATAAAATATAGGGGGAATTTAAAATGGAAATTAGGGACGCAATAAACAAAAAGGATTTTAAGCACTATACAACCCAGCGTATTCGTGAGGAATGCCTTATCGAGGATTTGTTCCTTGATGACAACATCAAAATGGTTTACAGCCATATTGACAGAATTATTACTGCTGGTGCTTGCCCAGTAAATAAGACATTAGCTCTTGTTGCAGGAAAAGACGTAATCGGCACAGATTATTTTCTTGAAAGACGTGAGCTTGGAGTTATTAATGTGGGTGGAGCAGGAGTTATAACTGTTGACGGTGTAGCTTATGATATGAACTCTCGTGACGGTATATATGTTGGTATGGGTTCAAAGGACATTACTTTTGCGAGTAAGGATGCAAAAAACCCTGCACATTTCTATATTAATAGCGCACCAGCACACACAACCTATCCAATAGTTAAAATTGATATTACACAAGCTAATCCAGTTAAGGTTGGAACTCCTGAGGAGGCTAATGTTAGAACAATATACCAATATTTACACCCTGCTGTAATGAAAACTTGTCAGCTAATGATGGGCATGACAATGTTAGAAACAGGCTGTATTTGGAACACAATGCCTTGCCACACACACGAGCGTCGTATGGAAGTATATTTCTATTTTGATATGCCACAAGATGCAGTTGTTTTCCACCTTATGGGTGAGCCAACAGAAACACGCCATATTGTTATGAGGAATGAACAGGCTGTTATTAACCCAAGCTGGTCAATCCACAGTGGTGCAGGAACAAGAAACTACACATTCATTTGGAGTATGGTTGGCGAAAACCAAGTATTCACAGATATGGATGCAGTGAAATTTTCTGAAATAAAATAATAGGAGGAATAAAAAATGATATTAGACAAATTCAAATTAGACGGTAAGGTAGCAATAGTAACAGGCTCAAGCACAGGGTTAGGACAAGGTATATGTTATTCATTCGTAGAAGCAGGTGCGAAGGTTGTTGGTGTTGACTATGTTGAATCACCAGAAACTGCTGCAAAAATCGAGGCAATGGGTGGCGAATTCGTTAGCGTGGTTGCAAACCTTATGTCTATCGAACCATTACAAGGCATAGTTGACCAAACAATAGCAAAATTTGGCAAGGTTGATTTGCTTGTTAATAACGCAGGTATTATTCGTCGTGAGGATGCTATTGATTTCACAGAAAAAAACTGGGACGATGTAATTAACATCAACCAAAAAACAGTATTTTTCTTTAGCCAAGCAGTTGCTAAAAAGTTTATTTCACAAGGTACAGGTGGCAAAATTATAAACATAGCTTCAATGCTTTCATTCCAAGGTGGAGTTCGTGTTCCATCATACACAGCATCAAAAAGTGCTGTTATGGGTATCACTCGTGCAATGGCTAATGAATGGGCAAAGCATAATATTAATGTTAATGCAATCGCTCCTGGATATATGGCAACAAACAATACAGCAGCACTTCGTGCAGACGAAGAACGTAGCGAGGCTATTTTAGGTCGTATTCCTGCTGGTCGTTGGGGAACAGCAGAAGACCTTCAAGGTACAGCAGTATTCTTAGCATCACCTGCTTCGGACTATGTAAATGGATATACAGTTGCTGTTGATGGTGGTTGGTTAGCTCGATAATTATATACTTAGGAGGTAAGTGACAAAATGGATAAGGAAAAAGTAATTACAAGAATAACAGACGTTGGTATAGTTGCAGTTGTTCGTGCAGAAAATGCTGATGTTGCAAAACGCATTACAGATGCGTGTATTGAGGGTGGCGTTGCTGCAATCGAGCTTACATTTACAGTTCCACAGGCTCATAAGGTAATCGAGGAAATTGCAAATTCATACTCTCCAAATGATATAATATTAGGTGCTGGAACAGTTATGGACAGCGAAACAGCAAGAATTGCAATTTTATCTGGTGCTCAATATATTGTTAGCCCATATTTCAACATTGACACAGTAAAAACCTGTAACCGTTACCGTGTACCTTGTATGCCTGGTGCTATGACAATTAAAGAGGTTGTAGAAGCAATGGAAGCAGGAGCAGATATAATTAAAATATTCCCTGGCGAAGCATTCGGCCCTAAAATTATTAAAGCAGTAAATGGACCAATACCATATGCAAAGCTTATGCCAACAGGTGGTGTTGATGTTAATAACGTTGGTGAGTGGATAAAAGCTGGTGCAGTAGCAGTAGGTGCAGGTGGTGCATTAACAGCAGGTGCAAAAACAGGGGACTATGCTTCAATAACAAGGCTTGGAAAACAATTTATCGAAAACATCAAGGAGGCAAGGGGCAAATGAGCAAAAAAATTGTAACCTTCGGAGAAATAATGTTAAGGCTTCAAACACCGAATTTTCAAAGATTTATTCAAGCACAAAGCTTTGATGCAGTTTACGGTGGTGGCGAAGCAAATGTTGCAGTAAGTATGGCTAATTATGGCTTTGATGCACACTTTGTAACAAAATTACCTAAAAATCCAATCGGTGATTCGTGCCTTGCAGAGCTTCGCAAAAATGGTGTTCAAACTGATTATATAGCTCGTGGTGGCGAACGCCTTGGAATCTATTTCGTAGAAAAAGGTGCATCACAAAGGGCTTCAAATGTTGTGTATGACAGAGCGTATTCTTCGATTTCTACTGCAACAGCAACAGATTTCGACTGGGCGGAGATATTTAAAGATGCAAAGTGGTTTCACTTTACAGGTATAACTCCTGCACTGGGCGAAGATGCAGCAGCACTTACACTTGAAGCCTGCAAGAAAGCAAAAGAAAATGATGTTCAAGTTAGCTGTGACCTTAATTTCCGTAAAAAATTATGGTCAAGCGAAAAAGCAAATGAAGTTATGTCAACTCTTATGCCTTACGTTGATGTCGTAATTGCAAATGAGGAAGATGCTGAAAAGGTATTCGGTATTACAGCCTCAGGAACAAATGTAACTGGTGGACATTTAAGTGATGATGGCTACAAAGATGTTTGCAAGCAATTAATTGCTAAATTTGGCTTTAAAAAGGTTGCAATAACACTTCGTGAAAGCATCTCTGCATCAGAAAACAACTGGTCAGCACTATTTTATGATGGCACAGAATTCTACAAATCAAAGAGATATGAAATGACAGTAATTGATCGTGTTGGTGGTGGAGATAGCTTTGGCGGTGGCTTAATTTATGGTTTGCTAAGTGGATATTCAATGCAGGATACAATTGAATTTGCAGTTGCAGCATCATGCCTTAAACACTCAATCGAGGGCGATTTCAATTTAGTTTCAGTAGATGAAGTTAAAACCCTTGCCAAAGGTGACGGTTCAGGACGTGTTCAAAGATAGGGGGAGGAAGTTTGAATCCAGTTAAGCAATATTTTCAAGAAATTAAGGCGAAAAAAATGGTAGAAGCCTTGAAAAAGCGAGGTTTTAATGCGATATATGCAGAGAGCTTTGTAGAAGCAAAGGAAAAGGTTATTTCTATGATACCCGAGGGTGCAACTGTGGCTCTTGGTGGCTCGGTTACATTACAAGAGATGGGACTTCTTGATGAGGTTAAGAAAGATAAATATAAATACATAGACCGTTATGCACCTGTGCCGTGGGAGGAAACGCTTGACCTTTATCGTCAAGGGCTGCTTGCAGATGTCCTTTTAACAAGCACCAATGCTATAACCGAAAAGGGCGAGCTTGTAAATGTTGATTGCTCTGGTAATAGGCTTGCAGGTATGATTTTTGGGCCTAAAAAGGTTATCGTAGTTGCAGGCGTTAATAAAATTGTAAAAGACATTGATGCGGCACTAAAACGCCTTAAAGAAGTTGCACCTATGAATTGCAGAAGAATTGGTCACGACACACCATGCAGAGAAACAGGCGAATGTGTTGATTGCCTAACGCCTGCTCGTATGTGTAACAATATTGGTATTATCTGTGCCGATGTAAAATTTGGTGGCAGAACAACAGTAATAATTGTGCCAGAGGTTGGCGGATTTTAAAATTACTAAGTAAGTATTTACCCCCTTTGCTTAAAGCAGAGGGGGTATTTTATTCTAATATGGTTTTTTTATATAGTGGTTTTTCTTTTTATGCATTTCTTCTTGAACAACTCGTAAAGTCTCGCCAAACCTTTGGAAATGTACAATTTCACGGGCACGAAGAAATTTTATCGGTTCAATAACATCTGGGTCGTCTGCAAGACGTAATATGTTTTCGTAAGTAGCACGAGCTTTTTGCTCTGCTGCTAAATCCTCTGTGAGGTCAGCAATTACATCGCCTTTAACAGCTAAAACAGCGGCAGAAAAAGGTGTTCCGGCGGCACTTTGTGGATATACACCAACATTATGGTCTACATAATAATCTTCCATACCAGCCCTTTTTACTTCCTCTGGTGTTAGGTTTCGTGTTAATTGATGAACTATCGTACCAACCATTTCAAGGTGAGCAAGTTCCTCTGTACCTATATCATTAAGTGTAGCCCTTGCGATTTCATTAGGCATAGAATATCTTTGTGATAAATAACGTAATGACGCTGCAAGCTCGCCATCAGGACCGCCATACTGCTTTTGCTTATACTATATATAATACGATATTATAAGCTGTGCATTTGCTTTGTCAAATACTATTTTTTCTATGAAACTGTGTGATGTTTTATATTTTATATCCATAGGGGCAGAGGGGAAAGTGAGTATTTTGTAGCTTTGTTTTAGAATATTAATAAAAGATTTTTTATTGAGATTATTTGCTTTCGATTTTTTGATGTTAGATATTTTTTCATTCACTAATTCTATTTCACTTGTTAATATTTTTTTATTATCCCCATATTCTGCTATGGTATCAATCCCATTTTGAAATGCTTGTTTTACTCTATCTAATTTAGAATTTAAAGTTTTAAGTTGATTTTTTAATACTGAAAGCTCATCTTGTGAGTTTTCAGTTGCTTTTGTAATATTCACTCCGTCTAAGGAATCACAATCTATTATTCTTTTGATTTCGTTTAGAACTGCTTTTTCTGCTTTTGTGATATATAATGAGTGTGATGTTGGGCATCTGCCCTTGCAATAATTATTGCATTGAAAAGATGTAGCTTGCTTTATTATGGAACCACCACAACCGCCACACTTTAACAACCCAACAAGCCAATGTGATGGGGCAGACATAGGCTTATAATATGCCTGGTGTATTTGCTTAGTTATTGCTATTTTTTGTTGAGCCTTTTCAAATAGTTCGGGTGATATTATTTGCTCGTGTTTGCTGTCGGCAATTATTAGGTCAGGGTGGTCATATTTTCGCCTGGTGCGTTCTGTTGGATTCCAACGTAGCTTACCAATATATACAGGGTTACGAAGGATATATTCAATTGTTCTATTTTCAAATAAATTTCCTCTATGCGTTTTTATTCCCATAGCATTTAATTGTTTTGCTAAATCTAAACATCCCATCCCTGCAACAAACTTTTCGAAAATCATTTTAATTATTTTGCTTTCATCAGGATTAATATAAAACTGTTTCTCTTTCATAGTATACCCAAATGGTGCTATTGTTTGTGGCTCACCACGTGTAGCTTTTTCGGTCATACCTTTTTTTACTTCCTCGGATAAGTTTATAGAGTAATATTCTGCCATTGCCTCTAACATACTTTCAAGGATAATGCTAAACTTGTCATCCTCCATATTTTCGGTTATGGACACAACCTTAATTCCACATTCCTTGCGGAGTAGAGATTTATATACAACGCTATCTTCTCTGCTACGTGCAAAGCGGTCAAATTTATGAACAAGTATGACATCAAAAGGGCGTGGCTTAGATTTAGCACTTGAAATCATTTTCATAAATGCAGGTCTTTTTTCTGCCTTTCTGCCACTAATACCCTCATCAAAAAATATGTTTTCATTAGGGATTAATATTTTATTCTTTTTAGCATAATCTTTTATAGAACCAAGTTGAGCATCAGGACTATATTCTGTTTGGTCATCAGTGGACACTCGGATATATGCTGCACCTATTTCTATTGTTTTCATATAGTCACCTTTAATTATTGTTTTGAATATCTTGCAATATCTATAACACAACCGTATGTAGGTTTGCTATTTGTCCCCCCTGTGATTGCTTTGACTTTTGCAAGGACAGTAAATCCGTTTATTAATCTATCCGATATATCCTGTTGTAAATTTGTTGCATAACATTCTCTTGGTATCCAGCCTATTTGCTCACCAAGTGTTGTTAAAACTTTTACCGCAAACTTATCATATTTATTTTTTGGATCAGCCTCAAGGAGTAAATCTTGCCCAGGTTTTAAATGTAGTAGAATGCTTTGTGGGTCTACCCCATCATAAATTTTAGTTACCCCAGTAATAGCCTCGTGATAAGTTGTCAATAATTGTTTTCCATTTATATCGGTTTCGGGAAAATCTTTTATTGGAGCTTCATAATGTGGAGTTAGACTATTTAATATGCTATTGCTATTATAACCAGGTTCTTCTCGTTCTCTTATAAGAAAAATTACTATTGCTATTAAAATAATTATAATAAATAACATAAATACTACCCCTTATATGTTTTAATGACATACTGCACAGGCTGTTTTTCCTTGTGCTTTTGCTTTTTTTAGTGTTGTTTCAATTTTTGTTCCTTTTAATGTTCTGCAATATGAAGTATGATATTTTGTCCCTGTTTTGCCAATATATACGGTTTCGTTTTTATCATTATCAATACTATCTAAATCTGTTGAGGCTAATTGAATTGGCTCAATTGTAGCAACTGGCTCTGTTGAAGGTGTAGGACTTGGTGTTACACTTGGGCTTGGCGAAGGGACTACGCTTGGGCTTGGTGTAGGAGTTACTATTGGTGAAGGTTTAACAGATGCAACTTCAGAAGGTGTTTTTGTTGGGGTTTTAGTTGATGATAAGCAAGATGTAAAAATAATTATGCAAATAATCAACCATTTAATATTTTTTTTTATTATTTATATTTTTAAGCATATTTTTTGAAATAACTATTGATAAATATATGATTCCAAAAAAGCTTATAACTCCAAATAAAGCTATCATTAGTAGTATCTCCTTATAATTTAATGTGTATTTTAACAGCTACGCCGATTATTTCTGCATAGCCATTTTTAAAATCGTTATCATTTAAGATAATAGGTTCATAATTGCTATTTTCAGGCAACAAAAATATTGAATTATCTTTTAGTTTAAACCTTTTCAATGTTACTTCATCACCATTTACCCTGCAAGCTATTATTTGTCCACTTTCAGCACATGGCTGTTTTCTAATTAAGACTAAATCCCCATCATTAATTCTTGCACCGATCATACTATCACCGACTACACGAAGGAAAAAGTGATTTTCAGGGTCTTTAACATCTGCCAATTCATAGCCCTCAATATTTTCCAATGCCATAATTGGCACACCAGCAGCAATATGACCGATTATAGGTATTCTGTGCATAGTGCCAACTTCAATTATATTGCTTTGTGGTTTTTCATTGCCAAGCAAGTAGTCAGTAGTTACTCTAAATAATTCAGACATTTTTGTTAAAATATCATAACTTGGTTGACGTTTGCCTGATTCATACAAAGAAATTACAGATTCACTAAGGTTTAATTTTATAGATAACTCTTTCATAGTTAAACCATTGTTAATTCTTAATTCCTTTATTTTATTTTCTAACATAACAACACCTTCCTAATGATAATATTTTAGACTTTACAGGTAGTAAAGTAAATATATCTTGACTAATTGTAATTATTTTTAAAAATATACTTGACTTATAGTAAAGTTAGTGTTATACTACAACCAACTTGACTAATAGTAAAGTTTAAAAGGAGCTGAAAAATATGGAGTGGTTAAAAGCGATCAGAACAAATGCCAATTTAACACAGAAAGATATTTCTACTGAAACAGGCATTTCAGAAAGTTATTATTGCCTTATTGAGAGTGGAGAACGCAAACCAAGTGTAATTGTCGCACAGGCTATTGCAAATGTTTTGAATTTTAATTGGACAAAGTTTTATGATGATGTTCAATCTGCTTAATTATATTATACACAAGATTGGAGGTTTTTAACATGGCACAAGACTACAGAAATATTTACCAAATAGCACGAGAGTCTACTGGTTTGACACAAGAAAAGGCTGCTGAACTAATAGATGTATCAGTTGAGAGTATTAGGGCGTATGAAACAGACAGACGTATTCCTCCTGATAAGACCGTTATAAAAATGATAGAAATATATAATTGTCAGTATTTAGCATATCAACATTTAAAGACCAGTGCCGAGGTTGGGCAGAAATATATGCCGAATATTGAGCTCAGAGATTTGCCTTCTGCTATTTTGAGGTTGCAAAAGGAAGTTACGGATTTCATCAAATGCAGGGATGAACTTGTGGACATTTGCTGTGATGGAATTATTGATGCCGAGGAACGTCCTCGATATGATGCAATACTTAAAGAACTTGACCAAATTGTTGAGGCAATTATGGCAGTTAAATTTGCACATTAAAACTTTTTTACGAATATTATATTTTGAGGTGATTTTTATGGCAAGGCGTGAGCTTACAGTTGTTAGTTATTTGCACGATACAAAAACAGGCATTGTTCGTAAGTGGGATGACTTAACACCAGCCGAACAAGAAAATGCTGCAAACAAAATGCAAATTGCAGCTGCAATTGCTTTGAATCCAGGGTGCGATATTACTGTGAGATATAAAAATCGTACTATTGAGACATACAGGGACGGTTTATTACTTGATAGGCAAGGGGTGAATTAGATGTCTGAATTATGTGGCACTTGCAAAACTGGTGCAAATTTTGTTGAGGACGAGCCTGTGTGTTGTCCTTTTGTGGACAGGCTTAAAGATGGGAAATGTGGTTGTTATGCGAAATTAGAACCAATTGAAATGAATTATGATATGTTTAAATCCATATTACAGAAAATTGAATATGAAAAACCAACACTGCACCAAATGGTGGGTTATCTTATGGACAATAATTTTTTAATGACACCTTTTGAATTAATATCAATTCAACAAAAGCTCGCAAAATATGATGCAGATATGCAAAGAATACTCGGGATAAATAGTGAGGAGGCAATTTTATGAAAAAAGAGGGAGTTCTTGTAGAAGACAAACAACGTGAAAAGTTTTATATTGTTTTTGATGATATGACCGAAAGTAATTTTCTTAGCTGTGGTAGTCCTTTGGAAGCTTGTATTGATTATGAATGGTACGAAGGCAGAGTTGAGGCACAAGATGGCAGATATTATTTCTATGGTGATACCAAGGTGTTTTTATATACAGGCATGAGGGTAAGAAGATAGGAGGCAATTTTATGAAAGCAAATACTGTAGAACAGTATCACATTTTAAAATGGTTGAGAGAAAATTTTTATCTTTGGGCATTGGAAGTATCATTTTTAGATCATTGTACTGTCCAAATTTCAGACGAATATGGGCAGGAAGCAATTGTGACATATAAAAATGGAAAAGTAGAACTAAATTAAAGTTTATTTGGGCAACTTTAAAAGCCCAATGCAATAAATCTTATAAGAAAGGATGAGTTTATGAAAGTATTATTATTTAGGGTAAGTGAAGAGCCTGCAATCGTAGAAATTGATGGTGAGCTTAAGTCTATGCAGGAATTAGTTGGGGGCTATATTGAGACAATGCCACTTCGTGCTTACAGTGATGATGAAAGTTTAGTATTAATCTGCAATGAGGACGGCAAGTGGAAAGATTTTAAAATTAATGCAATGGTAATGGATGCATATAAGCAAACGGTAGATTTTATTTATGCTGACTTTTTTATTTGCAGGAGTTTTGAGGACGAGTTTGTTGGCATTGAGGATGATGATATACCAATTGCTATGCAATATATTAAGAGATAAGGAGCTGTTAATATGAGAAACACACTTGGTGATTTGAACAACCATTTATTTTCGCAACTTGAACGATTGAATGATGAAGACCTAAACGGTGAAAAGTTGCAAGAGGAAATTAACCGTTCGAGGGCAATAACAACCGTTGCAACAAAGATTATTGAAAATGGTTCTCTTGTTTTAGAAGCAAAAAAGATGCTTGATGATAAGGTTAATTTAGACCTAAAGCTTCCAAAAATGTTGGAGGGATAATATTGCATATTTTTACATATGAAGAAATTGAATTTATTGAGCAAAATGTAAAAAATCGTAGCACCTCTGAATTAACAGAACTATTTAATAATCATTTTTCCCTTAATTTAAAAGTTTCGCAAATAGTAAGTTTTAAGCATAATCACAAATTAAGTAGTGGTATTGATTGCAGATTTCTAAAAGGTAATGTGCCTTATAACAAAGGTAAAAAAGGCTTTGGTGGTTATGAGCCTACACAATTTAAAAAAGGTAATATTCCACACAATCATAAGCCTGTTGGCACCGAAAGAGTTACTCGTGATGGATATGTGGAAGTCAAAATTGCAGAGTCTCGCAAATGGAAAGCTAAACACATATTAATTTATGAACAACACAATGGTATTGTTCCCAAAGGCTCTGTAGTAATTTTTGGAGACGGAAACAATCGCAATCTTAATATTAATAATTTGATTTGTGTATCAAGGCAACAATTACTTTTATTAAACAAAAGAAATCTTATACAAGCTGATGCAGAGCTTACAAGGACAGGAATTATTATTGCAGATTTGTATCAAAAAATTCACAAAAGAAAAGGGAGCTGTTAATTATGAGAGGCAAAAAGGCAAGAGAGCTTCGCAATGCAATTAAAAAAAGCGAGATGGTATATATCGGTTATGGAATGCTGCGTGATAGAATTAAAACACTCGAGGACAAAATTGGCATTCAGCCTAAAAGGAAGTGGTGGCAGATATGGGGATAAGTTTATTTCATACTTTTAACTTTGCTTTATTTTTATTGATTGCTTTGGTGTGCTTGTATTTGTTAATAGGTTTTTCAGTGCAATTTGTGTCAAAACTTTTTAGACGTAAAAAAATCAGAGTGCAATATGTTTCTACACGTGGCACCAGCAATAGAAATTATGTTGCGTGATGATGTTTTGTGCCTGCGGTGTGGTCGTAAGCTTAAAAATAGTAAATATATTGATGTTGGTTATGGCTTAGCTTGTTATAAAAAAATACTGGAACAGGAAGACGAAAACCAAGTGAAAATTGAAGAGGTGATTGACATTGGCAAAATTGAAGGAGCTGGAACTGGTAGATGATATTTGCAAATTTAGATGTTCTTTATATGGGGCTTGCAAAGGCAAGGTGCGTGCGGATGGGTGCCTGGGGTATAAAGATAAAATAGGCATAAAAAAAGCACCAACTGGTGACGTTAGCAGCGAACACCGAATTGGCACTTCTTTAAATCAAAATCCAACTAAATTATATACCTTTGAGAGTAGAAATGCAACCCTCAAGGGTAACAACAGTATTTGTGATGATTGTGACCATGAGCTTGATGGCTTATGCAAGCTCAAACAAAAGGTGCATTTAAGCACTGTTAAGGATTGCGATGCATTAAAACCACGTCAACAATATAAGGCGGTGGGATGATGGAACAACCTAATTATTATTCAATCATTCCTGCCAACGTGCGTTATGATAAAAGGCTCAAGGCAAATGAAAAGTTGCTATATGGCGAGATTACCTCTCTGGCGAATGCTAAAGGCTATTGCTATGCCAGTAATGGCTATTTTGCCGAGCTTTATGATGCAAGCACTGAAACAATTTCAAGGTGGATAAGTAATCTAAAAAAACTTGGGTATATAGATTTTGAAATTGATAAGAAAAAAGGTAATACAAGGAAAATTTATATATCTGATGTCTTGACTGAAAAATCAATACCTATTGACGAAAAAGTCAATACCCCTATTGACGAAAAAGTCATACATAATAATACAAGTATTAATAATAAATTAAATATACTTGATTGGTGGAATTCTCAAAAAATTATTATGCACAAAGACCTCACTCCTGACATTGATAAAGCCTTAGACAAAGTCATTAAAAAAATAGGCTTTGAAAAATTACAGCTGGCGATTGTCAGATATGCTAAGGCTTATCATGATAACAGCTTTTATTTTAAACATAAATGGACTTTGCTTAAATTTTTAAATCAGGGCAACGGTTACACCGAATGGCTTGATGATGGCGGTATGTTTAACAATTACTCGCCACAGCCCAAAACTGGACAACCTACTTCGGCGAGTGCATCAGCTGTGCCTAACATTGATAAGACTGATGATTATCTTAAAAAAATTGAAGAAATGAGAGGGAAAACAGGATGAACACTATTCCAGTGCAATACAACGAAACTGCTGAATATTCGGTGCTTGGCTCAATGCTACTTGATATGGACTGCATTGCAGAAGTAATGCCTTTGATAAATTCAGATTGCTTTTATAATCCAAAAAACAGAGAAACCTTTGAGGCTATACTGGATTTATTTATTGCCAGTACACCGATTGACGTTATAACACTTGCAGAACAGCTAAAAAAACGTGGTACATATGACAATGTTGGGGCTTTGGATTACCTTGTTGAAATTGCGAATGCTACACCAACAAGTGCAAATGTTAAGCACTATGCCGATATTTTAAGGAACCAGGCTAAAAGGCGAAAGCTTTTAAAAATTAGTGCGGATATTACAAACCTTGCACAAAATAGCGAAATTGACATTGATGAAACTTTGGTTAAGGCAGAAAGCTTAATAATTAATGTTGATAATTATTCAGGTGATGATGAGTTCCATACTGCTGACAGGATATTTGCACAATTCTTCGCAAAGGCATCTGAAAGAGCTGCCAACAAGCAAGCCATACCAGGGATATCAACTGGCTTTGATAATTTGGACATTATGACAGGTGGTTTGATGGGCGGTTACTTGTATGTTATTGCAGCACGACCAGCAATGGGTAAATCGGCATTGGCAACTGCCATTGCATCAAATGTCAATAAACAAAACAAGAGTGTAGCATTTTTTTCCCTCGAGATGGGAGAGCAACTGATAATGCAACGTATGATTGCAGAGGAAAGCCTTATAAGTAACACCAAAATGAAGCTTGGACTTATTGAACAAGCCGATTGGGGAAACATTGTAACTGCTGGCACGTTGGTTGGTAAAAGTAATTTTATCATTGACGATACAGGTGGTGTTAGTGCTGATTACATACAAATGCGTTGCAGAAAGCTTAATAATAAGCTAAAAAAGAAAGATGAAAAGCTTGAATTAATAGTCGTTGACTATCTGCAATTTATGGGTGGTAAGGGTAGAGACCAAAGGGCTGTAATTGAGGATAACTGCAGAAAATTAAAAGCATTAGCAAAAGAATTTAATGCACCAGTAATTTTACTTAGTCAGCTGAGCAGGGAAAATGAAAAAAGGACGGACAAAAGACCAATGCTTTCAGACCTTCGTGAGACTGGTGCAATTGAGCAGGATGCAGACTTGGTTGCTATGATTTACAGGGATGATTATTATAACCCTGATAGTGAACAAGCAGGAATCAGTGAAATTATAATTTGCAAGCAACGTGATGGTGCGACTGGAACGATAAAGCTCGGTTGGAGCGGTGAACATACAAGATTTTTTAATCTGAAAAAGTGAGGTATCACATGAAGTACATAGTTTGTTACTCTGGTGGTCATTCTTCGGCATTAGCTGCAATTGAGACTGTAAGACTTTATGGAAAAGAAAATGTTATTTTATTAAATCATAATATTAGCCCAAAAGTAGAGCATGAGGATATTAAAAGATTTAAGGATGATATTTCAAATTACCTTGATATACCAATTACATATGCTAATCATCAAGAGTGGGAAACTGCTACTCCGCTGGATATAGTAGAAAAACAAGGCTGTATCAGTTCAAATGGACATATGGCATTATGTACACATCAGCTTAAAACTTTACCATTTTATGAATATTTAGATAAAAATTATCCTGTAAAAAGTATTAACCAGTTCGATATATTTGGTGATATTCAGGAGGATGTAAAAATAATATATGGCTTTGATAAAAATGAGCCACAGCGAATTACAAGACGTTCACAAAGTTTAGGTATGATGGGATATGCAACGGAGTTTCCTTTATTATCAGCACCTAAAGTAGTGAAAACATTGCAAGTAGGAATTAGACCGCCTATCACATATGATATTTTTAAACATGCAAATTGCATAGGGTGTCTTAAAGGTGGATTACAACATTGGTATATAACATTTTGTCTAAGAGAAGATATATGGGAACACGCTAAAATCGTTGAAGATAAGCAAGACTTTGCAATTATAAAGGAAAATGTATTTTTAAAAGACCAAGAATGTAAATTTATAAAAATGCTAAAGGCTAACATTGTACCAAGTGAAAAAGGTAATCCGCAAACATTTTGGGCTGAGGTTAGAAAAGAACTTGGTGCCGATTATAACAGACCATGCGAATGTGCTATTTAGAAAGTGAGGTTAGGTAATGAGAAAATTTAATTGGTTTTTATTTTTAATATTTTTCGTAATGGTGATACTTTGCTGTTTTAGATTATTATTTAGTTAGGAGTATATTATGAAAATTCTTAGAGTATTTCCAAAACGAACCTCATATACACCTGATGATGAAATGGTTGTAATTGGACTTCCTCAGTTCGAAATACCTGACCATGACGAAATACATATATCTTGCACATTTACATGGGATAAGGCAATGTGTGAAGAGTTGAAATTTCAGTGGGAAGGCAGAACAAACAAGCCCATATTACTTAATGGTGTGGCTTATGGTTCAGAGGTATCAAACTTTGTGCAAGGTTTATATATTAAGCCAAATATAATATTCACTTCAAGAGGTTGTAATAATAATTGTCCTTGGTGCATGGTTCATAAAATCGAAGGCAAGTTAAAAGAAATACAAATTTGTCAAGGCAATTGGATACAAGATAATAATTTTCTGCAAAACAGCAAAATTCATAAAGAAAAAGTTTTTAATATGCTTCGTACACAAAAAGGAATTTGCTTCAAAGGTGGATTGGAAACTGATTTAATAGACGATCACTTTATCGACAATATTACAAGCCTAAGCATTAAAGAATTATGGCTTGCCTGTGACACTGATGGAGCATTACCAAAAACTAAAATTGCAATTGAAAAATTGACAAAGGCAGGGTTTAACAGACGAAAGATACGTTGTTATGCATTAATCGGTGACAATATGGCTAAAAATGAAAATAGGTTAAGGCAAATATATGAGACAGGGGCTATTCCCAGTGCTCAATTATACAGAGATTTTTCTGATATAAAAAAGCAATATTCATTAGATTGGAATAAATTTGAGAGAATGTGGCAACGTCCTGCTGCAACAATAGCTCATATGGAAAAGGGTACAAGCTATAATGATTATAATACTTAAAAAGTGAGGTGCAAAATGAAAAAGTGTTGCAAATGTGAGGAGCATATAGATTCAGGGCTTATTGTTTGCCAGGAGTGCAGTAGAAAAAATAAAAAGCATAATGGGGAATGGATAAGTGTAAAAGATAGATTGCCTCAAAAAGATACTCATGTAATAGCACATTTTGATGATGGTTTTATTACTGGGGTTGAGTTTACTGATGATTGGGAGTTGTGGGCGGAAAGTGGCGAGGTCACACATTGGATGTTGCTTCCTGCACCACTAAAAACAAAGCGAGGTGCAAAATGAGTAAATTTAATTATGCAAATTTTTATGGTGGCTATGATACTCTTGCAGTATCAAAAGAAAAATATACTAAAGAACAGGCTATTGACATAGCAAAAATTGAATTAGAGAGTATTAAAAAACCTTATTATATTGCCATTGGAAATGGATATGTACGTCATAGAGCTGGCGTGAATGAAGATGGCGAACCTCAAGTAGGTTGGTGGCTTGAATATGAAGAAAACAAAAGAAGTTGCCCTGCATGGGTATTTCATAGGACAATAAACAATAAAGAACATTTTTGTGGAGATTATGAATATTTTGAGGTGTCAGAATGAATGAACCAGTTTTAAGCAAAAGAGAGCCAAGACCAGATAATTATAAGCCTATAACCTGGGGAGCATTTTTGAAATTAAAAGAAGCTGCACAAAAGAGTGCTAACGCTTTTGGTTATCCAGTATATTTAGTTGGCTCAGCGTTACATAAAGAAGTTCCAAGGGATATAGATATTTCAATAATTTTGCCATTATCTGAATTCGAGGAGTTGTTTGGCAACTTGCCGACTGAGCAAAAAGATTATGGTTGGTACTTAGCTCATACTATTCGAAAATCGTGTAATCAATGCAATGAAATAATCAGCCTTCAATTTTGTATTGAATACAATTTAGACATTAAAGTATGTCCTGATACATGGTGGACTGACAAACCAAAATTTTTATTAGCGGAACCTGAAAAATATTTAGAGGTGCAGGAACCACAAAATCCTATTTGGAAAGAAAAAATGTTAAGTAATTTTATGAAAAAGGAGTAACCAATGACTAAAGATAAGGTATCAAACGAATTATCAAATGTTTTAGCAATACTTGAACCATCAACCGAGCAATACAAAGCTGTACAGGTTGCATTAAAAATTGTCAACGATTCAGGGTGTTATATAGTGTCAAGGGCTGTTAATCAATTATGGGTTATGGATAGAGGGTTGCATGATTAAAATAAAACCTGAATACATCCTGCCATCAATAACAATGTTAATTAATTTAGGCAGTGCAATAGTTTATTTATCAAAAGGCAATATTAGGATGTTCGTGTATTGGATTGCAGCAGTTGTTTTAACGTTTTGTGTGACTATAAAATGAAAAGAGGGTATGCACTAATGATGAATTGCGAGATACTTATTGAAAAACTTGAAAAATATCCTACTTACACGAGTAGAATATTAGAGCTTAATAAAAGGCTTAGTGATATTGTTGGAATGCGTGGAAATTATGATGAGTGCATACCCTCTGCAAGTATGGTTAGTGATATGCCATCCGCTCATAATGGCAGTGACCAAACATTTGATGCTTTGATGTCACTTGAAAATGTGCTTGTTAGATACAAAAAAGATATTAAGGAATTATCTGCTGAGATATTAGAGCTGATGGACGAAAAAGATATGATTGACAAAATATTACGGAGGCTTTCGCCTAATGACAACAGAATTATAGAGCTTAGGCACTTCCAGGGGCGAACGTGGGAATGGATAAGTGCAAATGCTTTTTATTCAAGACCTTGGTTGCCAAAGGTACATAGAAAAATTATAATAAATATGGTTAAGGAATGGAATTTGCAAATAAAATATAAAAAAGACTTAACACAAGTTAACATTGAGGTGTGTTAGAATAGTATTGTGGAAAATATTTGTTAGAGCAGAGCGAAAAGCCCTGCTTTTTCTTTATACTTTTTTAGGGGGTAATTTCGTGGAAGAGATAAAGTTTGTTGATTATAAAAGTTGCAGAGAATGTGCTAAAAATATAAAGCTGTATGACATTAAATATAAAAAGGCTGTACTAAAAGAACGGTTACAGCTTAAAAGGTGTGCTGGCTGTGATACATTAATAGATATAGCTGATGAAATAAGGAGTGTTGAGATTGCTAATAAAAAAGATACCAATAGAGAAACTAAACCCAGCGGAGTATAACCCTCGTATTGACCTAAAAAAGGGTGATGATGATTATGACAATCTTGAACGCTCTATTGATAAATTTGGTTATATTGACCCTATAATTTGGAATGAGCAGACTGGCAATGTTGTAGGCGGTCACCAAAGGCTTAAAATTTTAATTGATAGTGGTGAAATTGAAGTAGAGGTAAGTGTTGTTAATTTAAATATTGATGATGAAAAGGTGCTTAACATTTCCCTTAATAAAATCAGTGGCGGTTGGAATGATGAAAAGCTTTCTGCTTTGTTTGAGGAGCTTAAGCTTACAGAGGTTGATATTGCCATTACAGGATTTAGTGACAAAGAAATTGACAAGCTCATAGCAGAGTTTGAGAATAATGAAATAATTGATGATGAATTTGATATTGATGAGGCATTACCTGAAACACCTATTACACAGCAAGGTGATGTGTGGTTGCTTGGAAACCATAAGCTAATTTGTGGAGATAGCACTTCGCCTGAAACATTGAAATTATTATTAGGTGATGAAAAGGCACAGCTTGTAGTTACGGATCCACCTTACAATGTAGATTATCAGGGTGAGGCTGGAACGATTAAGAATGATAATATGTCAAAAGATAATTTTTATCAGTTCTTGCATGCTGTGTTCAGTAATGTTAATAACGTGATGGATAATGGTGCAAGCATCTATATATTCCACTCTGAAACAGAGGGATGTAATTTTATAAGTGCTTTTAAAGACGTAGGCTTTCATCATTCAGGCACTTGTGTATGGGTAAAGCAATCTTTTGTTTTTGGTCGCTGTGATTATCAATGGAAACACGAGCCAGTAATTTATGGCTGGAAAGTTGGAGCTCCTCATAATTGGTATTCAGACAGAAGTCAATCTACTGTTTGGGAATTTGATAGACCTACAAAAAGCGAAGACCATCCAACAATGAAACCAATACCACTTTGTGCATATCCTATAACTAATTCAAGTAAGCCTGGTGAAATTGTTCTTGATGCCTTTGGCGGTAGTGGTTCTGTACTTATTGCTTGCGAACAAACAAATAGATTCTGCCGAATGGTTGAACTTGATGAAAAGTATTGTGATGTAATTGTAAAGAGGTACATCTTGCAGACAGGTGATGTTGCAATCCTGTTGAGGAATGGCGAAAAGATTAACTATACTGAATTATAAAAATACAACGGAAGGTGTATCAGCACCTTCCGTTGCTTATACCAGTAAACACCTGGTATAGATAGTGTGGATCCACAAACTATCTTTATCATTTTACACAAAGTAGAGGTGTTTTGCAATGGTAAATAATAAAATTGATGAACAAAAGGTAAAAGATGCACTTTTAAAACGTGCAATTGGTTATGATTATGAGGAAAAAGAAATGGTTGCAGATAAGAATGGTGTCAGTGGTAAAGTTAAGATAATCAAGAAACATGTACCACCTGACTTAGAAGCAATTAGAGCTGTGCTTTCAAAAATTGAGAATAAAAAGTGGTGATATAATATGAATTTTGTTGAGCCGATTCGTGATAAAGAAATTATTTATAAAATTAAAAAGGACTTATATGAGCGTGATGAAAAGTTTTTTATTATGTTTATGGTAGGCATTAACTTAGGACTTAGGATTGGTGAAATTCTTTCATTGCGTGTTGGTGATGTTAAAGGTAAAAAAGAAACAACAATCAGACAGCCAAAGACAGGCAAGGAAGTTTCTGTTGCTTTTAATTCTGAATTAACAAGGGCATTAGAGCATTATTGCAACAATAGGGACCCACATGAAGCTTTGATACCTTTAAATACTAATGAGTATAAAGCAATTAACAGAAGTTGGGCATATATAGTTTTAAATCAAGTTGGCAGGAAATATGGGTTACAAAATATAGGCACTCATAGTATGCGTAAGACATGTGGATATCATTATTACAAGCAAACAAAGGATATTGCTACACTAATGGTGTGGTTTAATCACACGTCAGAACGTGAAACTTTAATCTATATTGGAATAACCAGGGAACGAATTAAAAAGGCTATGGTAAGCTTTAAAATTTGAATAACTGTAAACATAATAATATTTTGTTAGTGTGCTATTTTAAAACTACTTAAAGTGCTATATATAAAGCCTTTTGTGGGGCATTTTAAATATATAAACACTCCCTGTATTATGTTTACAGTTTTGAGGTGATTTAATGCCATCTAAACCATTAAGACCTTGCAAGCAAATTGGTTGTAAAGAACTATCAAAAAATACATATTGTGAACTTCATACTAAACATTATGATACTAAAAGAGGAAATTCTGCTGAACGTGGCTATGGTGCAAAGTGGAGGAAATATAGAATAACATTTCTTTCGCTAAATCCTTTTTGTGTTAGATGTTTAGAAAAAAATATTCATACTTTGGCAACGGTTGTTGACCATATCAAACCACACAAAGGAAATATGACATTATTTTGGGATTCTAACAATCATCAAGGACTCTGTAAGGGTTGTCATGACACCAAAACAGTAAAAGAAGATGGTGGATTCGGTAGACCTATGAGATAGCCCCCCACGTTTAGAAAGTTTTGCTTGCCGACACGTTGACCGTAGCCAAGCTTTGCGTAGGCGGTCGCAAGTTTTAGGGGTGGGGTATAGCCAAAATAATAAAAATAAAGAGTTAGAAATTTATTGAAAAGCAAAAATAAAGAGTTAGAAATTTATTGAAAAGTAAAAATGAAAAGATGTTAATAAACAGATGTTTTTTAAAAATGATAGAGAGGGGGGTGGTGTTGTGGGATTACGTGGGCCATCTAAAAAGCCATCGGCATTAAATGATTTGCAGGGTAACCCTGGTAAGAGAAAATGCAATGATAAAGAATTTAAACCGCCAATTGATGATGAAGTTCCTGCTCCGCCTCCATATTTAGGTACCTACGCAAAAAAGGAATGGAAGCGTATTGCACCGATACTGCATAAAGCTAATTTATTAACCAAGTGCGATATGACAATACTTAGTTCTTATTGCCAGGCTTATGACAGGTGGCTTACAGCCGAGAAAAAGCTTAGAACATTTGATGAACTTACTTATACTTCTGACAAAGGAAATATACTTGCTCGCCCTGAGGTTAGCATTGCAAATAAAGCTATGGACGATTTATTAAGGTATGGGCGTGAGTTTGGACTTACACCTTCGTCAAGGCGAAATTTAAGTGTTGATACCGAAGAGGAAACGGAAGATCCATTTTTAACATTAGTGAGAGGGGTAAAAAATAATGCAGGATAGAACAACTCAATATGCAAAAGAAGTTGTTGCTGGAAATTTTATTGTTGGCGAAGATGTAATGCTCGCTTGCAAAAGGCACTTGAATGACCTTAAAAAATCTCAAAAGGCGAGTTTCCCATATTATTTCAATGTGGAGCTTGCTGAAACACATATCAATTTTTTTAACTTATGTAATCATTCAAAAGGTGAATGGGCAGGGACACCAATTAAACTTGAACTTTGGCAATGCTTTTGTAATGGCTCTGTTTTCGGCTGGCAACATAAAGTCACAGGCTTAAGGCGTTTTAAAAAAGCATATGAACAGGTTGCACGAAAAAACGGAAAATCAACAAAGGCAGCAGGAACTGGACTTGATGCAATGAGCCTTGATGGTGAAGCTGGTGCCGAGGTTTATTCTGCTGCAACAAAACGTGACCAGGCAAGAATTATTTTTGATGAGGCTAAGCGAATGGTTAAAGCTTCGCCAAGCCTTAGACGTTACATAGATGTTCTGACAAATAATATAAATATGCCAAGCACAAATAGTAAGTTTGAGGCTCTTTCTGCTGATGCGGTTACGCTTGATGGCTTAAATATTCATTTTGCTTTAATTGATGAGCTACATGCTCATAAAACTCGTGATGTATTTGATGTTTTAGACACTGCTACTGGTGCAAGGACACAGCCTGTTATTTGGATTGTTACAACAGCTGGCAATAATAGAAACGGAATTTGCTATGAGGTATATGAATATGCGAGAAAAGTTTTAAGAGGAATAGAGCATGATGATACGTTTTTTTGTTATATTGCACAGCCTGATGAAGGTGATGATCCGTTTGATGAGCGAACGTGGTATAAGGCAAACCCTAATCTTAATGTTAGTGTAAAGATTGATGATTTGCGTGCAAAAGCTAATACTGCAAAGGGCATACCAAGTGCCTTTAATAATTTTTTGTGTAAGCATCTTAATATATGGGTTAATGCACAAACAAGATTTATTGACCTTAAAAAATGGGATGCTTGCGATAAGCCATTCCCTGAACTTGAAGGTTTGCCTTGTTATTTAGGTGTTGACCTTGCATCCACAGAGGACACCGCAAGTGTAAATGCAGAGTTTCGTCTGCCTGATGGGTATTATGCTATTGTAAATCACAGCTTTATACCTGAAGAAACCATGCTTGAAAAGGAACGCAAGGACGGTTTGCCATATTCAACATGGGTTAGGCAGGGTTATATGACCGCAACACCTGGTGAGGTTATTGATTATGAGTGGATAGAGAGCTATATATTACAATTATGTCAAAAATTTAAAGTTTTAGAAATGTGTTATGACCCTTGGAATGCAACACAATTTGCAAATAATATATCAAATGAGGGTGTTACCTGTGTTGAGGTTAGGCAAGGATATGCAACTATGAGTGAGCCTATTAAGGATTTAAAGAAATTGATTATTCAAGGAAAAATTATTCATGGTGGGAATCCAGTCCTTCGTGCGGCTATAAATAATGCTATTGAAACAACTGACCCTGCTGGGAATGTTAAGATTGATAAATCAAAAACAAAAAATAAGGTAGATTCACTTGTTGCTTTTGCTACTTCCCACGTTAGGGCAATGCTTAATATTTCTACTGACATAAATGCAAAAATAATGAGTGATGATTGGGGGCTGTAATGTGTTAGAAAAAATTAAAAAGGTTCTACCTGATGTGCTTATAGTAGTTGGTGCCGTTTCGATTTCGAGCGGTGCCTTTTTAATTTATAAGCCTGCAGGGTTTATATGTTGGGGGGTGATGTGCATTGGGGGTGCTATTTTACTTATAAAAGGGGGTGATGAAGATTGATATTCGACAAGGCAATAAGAAAAGTTAGAAATGAGGTGGTTGTAAATAGTTCTTTGACATTTGACAATCCTTTGGGGTGGAGCGGGGTCGGTCAGATGTTTACTAAGTCACAGACAAGGGCAATGAAATTGTCCGCTGTAAATGCTTGTGTTGAGATTATTTCAAATTCAATTAGCAAGTTGCCTGTTTTTGCTATGGATAGTAAAACCAAAGAGCATATAAGCCATCCGTTTACTGACCTTTTAAAGGTTAGACCTAACGAGGCAATGACACCATTTATTTTCAAAAAGTTAATAGAATCGCAGAGGTTACTTTGGGGAAATGCATATATGCTTATTATGCGTGATAGAAATGGCAGACCAGTTGAGCTTTTACCCTTGCCACCTGACTATGTTAGAAATATTTTTGATGATAATGGCAAACTATGGTTTATTTATACAAACCCTAAGACTGGTGAAAGACGAAAGTTTGAATCATTTGAAATTATTCACCCTATGGCATATTCAGAGGACGGAATCAATGGGATTTCTGTTTTGCAACGTGCGAGTGAGGTTATTGCTACAAGCCAAGCAGCACAAACTTATGAAAATAAATTCTATACGCAAAATGCAAGACCTGTGGGAGTTTTAAAGGCTTCTTCTTCAATTGAAACACCTGCGAAAGACAAAATTCGTGAGGAATGGGCTAAAATTCATAGTGGTGCTGATAATGCTTTTAGGATTGCGGTGCTTGATTTGGGGCTTGAGTATCAACAAATTAGCATAAACAATAAGGATTCGCAGTTTATTGAGAGCAAGGGAATTAGTGTTGAGGATATTTCAAGATTTTTTACTATTCCAATTTACAAGCTAAATGCAGGAAAACAGAGTTATTCGAGCAATGAGCAGAACGATATTGAGTATATTGTTAATTCTCTGCACCCAGTTTCCTGTCAATATGAACAGGACTATACTTATAAGGGCTTATTTATAAGTGATATTAAAAAAGGCTTAGAAGTTAAGGTTAATATTATGGGTGAGCTTAGGGGTGATTTTGCAACAAGAGGTAAGTGGTATAGTGATATGTGGCTTACTGGCTCATTTTCTGTTAATGACATTCTTGCATTTGAGGATTTGCCAAAAGTACCTGGTGGTGATGTTCACATGGCATCACTTAATTATGTTCCTCTTGAAGATTTCAAGGAGCTTAGTAAAAAAAGAAATGGTGGTGGTAACGGTTGAGAAAAGTTTTAAATTTGGTTATGAATAATGGTGAGGCTGAACTTAGGATTGATGGTTATATTGTGGATGATGAGGATCAGTGGTTTTATGATATGGTTGGTTATAATGCAATTTGTCCTAAGGATGTAACGAAAGTTTTAAACGAGCTTGGTGGAAAGCCATTAACAGTAAAGATAAATAGTTATGGTGGTAATGTTTGGGCTGGTAGTGTTATTTATACTTCGCTTAAAGACTATGCAGGCAAGGTTACTGTTAAAATTGATGGTTTGGCGGCGAGTGCTGCAAGTGTTATTGCTATGGGTGGGGATAAAATTTTAATGAGCCCTACTGCACAGATGATGATACATAATGCATCTTGCATGGCAAGTGGCGATTATAGGGATATGGAAAAGGCTGGGGAATTCCTTAAAAATGTTAATGATGCCATTTCAAATGCTTATATTGTTAAAAGTGGAATGGATAAGGAAACACTTTTAAATTTGATGGACAAAGAAACGTGGCTTACTGTTCAAGAGGCAATTGATTATGGTTTGGTTGATGAAATGATGTTTGCTGATGAACTGGCTACGGTTAATGTTCAAAATATGCTTAAAACAAATGCACAGAATATGTATGCTTGTTTTAATATGCCATCACAAAAAAGCATTGATGAGCTTAAACAAAAATTGAAAGAGCCTGAAACACCGCCTACTGATGAGGAAAAAGAAAAAGCAGAGGCACTTAAAACCGCACAAGTTAAGGCGAAAGCCTTTCTTGAAATAGAAAAATATAAATTTTAGGGGGAAAAGTTAATGAAAAGAAAAGTTTTAGATTTGAAAAACACAAGGGCAGGGCTACTTGTAGAGGCACAAACAGCAGTTGAAGCAGGGGACATGGAGCTTTACAACACCAAAATGGCAGCGGTTACAAATCTTAATAGCCAAATTGAAGGGCTTGAAGCTTTGGATTTGGAGAATGGCAAGTTCCCAGCACCAGCACCAATCGTTCTTACTGGTGGTGAAGGTGAGGGAACTGAAAACACAGCAAATTCACTTCGTGCCGTTATGAAGGCTTGCATGGGAATAAAGCTTACTCCTGCTGAAAATGCTTTGCTTGTTGAAGCACCTGGCACAGATGGTGGAAATGGTGAGGGTTACTTACTTCCACAGGACATTAACACAATTATTCAAAAGAAAATTCGTCAATACAAAAGTTTCAGAGAAGTTCTTGGTTATATGCCAACTACTGCACTTAGTGGCACTTTCCCTGTTGAGGATTTCGAAACACTTTCAGGGCTTGTTGATTTCACAGATGGAACTGATGGGACAGAGGCAACTGACATCAAGTTCAAAAAGATTTCGTTTGCGTTAAAAGAAAAAGGTGCTATACTTGGACTTTCAAACACACTTACTTCAATGACAGATAATGCACTTATTGAATATGTGGCAGAGTGCTTTGCAAAAAAAGCTGTTATAACAGAGAACGCAATGGCTATTACTTCTCTTAAAGCTGGAAAAGTAATAAAAAATATTACTGGTTATGTTGCACTTAAAAAGTCAATCAATGTTGACCTTGACGAAGGTGTAAAATTTGGTACTGTTATTGTTACTAACCAAGATGGATTTGAGGTTTTGGACAGTGCACTTGATACCACAGGCAGACCAATTTTGCAACCTGTTATTGGTGACCCTACAAGAAAAACATTTATGGGTTATCCTGTTGTTGTTTATTCAAATGCAATGCTTCCTACAACTGGGACAGATGTTAAAAAAGCACCAGTTTTTTATGGTAATTTGAAAGAGGCTGTTATGTTTGTTGATAACAATGTTTATTCTTTCGCTTTATCAGAGCATGCAGCATTTAAAGCTAACATGACTGTTGCGAGAGTTATTGAGTATGTTGATGTTATTCAAAAAGATAGCTCGGACAAAATTTATATTTATGGTGAAATCACAGTTTCTGGTGATGCTGATGATGTTGTAAATATTATTCCTGTTGCAGCACTTCCTGAGGCTGATCAAGATGCAACTGCAATTTATGTTTTAACTGCTGCTGATGGTGCAAAGGCAGAAGGCACAATGTGGACTTGGAGCGGTACTGCTTGGGTTGAGCATACTAACGCTTAGTTTTTAGGAACGGTCAAGACCGTTCCCTACGGATTATAAATAAATAGTGTGTGGGAACGGTTAGTTTTAGGAACGGTCAAGACCGTTCCCTACGCATTATTTGATATTGGGAGGTGAAGTAAGTGTATAAGGTTTTAACTGCATTTAAGTATAACGGAAAATTCTATGATGTTGGTTCTCGTATTCCGCTTAAAAATAAAGTGTTGATTGAGAGTTTTAAGAAAAATGGCTATATAGCTTAGGGGGTTTGCTTTATGGCAAATTTGCAAGGGTTTAAGGAATATGCTCGCACAGATGATGATGATATTTCTTTGAAAGGTGTTTTGATAGCATCAAAGAAATATGTTGAAGGTGCTGGTGTGCCAGAGCAACAGGATAATGAGCTGTATGATGTGCTTGTATATATGATTGCCCTTAATTGGTATGAAAACAGAGGGGTTGCAACTGGTGACCGAATAAATGACATTCCTTTTGGGGCCACTAATATTCTTTTGCAATTAAGGAGTAGGTTATTATGACAAATGCAGGGCGTTTAAATAAGATAATTATTATTTTAAAGGTTGTAGGTGTCACAAATAACACATTAGGGCATGGTGTACCAAAATTTGAAACATTTAAGACTGTTTGGGCGAATGTTGCACCACTTACTGGCAAGGAATATAGCGAGGCACAGATTATGAGGGCAGAAACTACATACAGGATAAAGATACGATATACACCTGGTGTGGTGCCTGATATGAAGGTAGAATACAATGGGAAAAAGCTTGACATTATTAGTGTTCTTAACATTGAGGAAAGAAACATTGAGCTACACCTTATATGTAGTGAAAAATACCCTGCAAAGGGGGTATAATTGTGGCAAAAGACAATACCTTCGGATTTGATGAACTGGATAAAGCTTTTAAAACTGCATTGAAAAAGTTTCCAAAGGAAACTGATGCCCTGCTTATGGCTGGAGGTAAGAGAATAAGTGGCAAGACAAAAGCTGATACACCAGTTGCAAAACGTGCAAGGAAAAACAAAAATGGTAAAACAATTATGCCTGGTGGATTAAAAAAGAGTTGGCGAGTTCAAAAGCCTAAAAGCTTTGGCAAGGCAAGAGTTGTTAGGGTTATGACCTCGGCACCACATGGGCATTTGGTGGAGCAGGGGCATAGGATTGTTCGAGGTGGCAGGATTCGTGGCAAAAATGGCAAAGAGCGAAGTTCTTTTAACCTCGGATTAAGGGGCATAGATATACTCGGCAAGGTTGAAGGAAAGTATATGCTTGAAAAGGCACATAAAGAACATTTTAATACTTTTGGCAGGGATGCAGACAAAATGCTTGATAGGTTAGTTAAGGATTTGGAGGTTTAAAGGCTATGATACAATTTAAAGACATTATAGAGAGTGTCACATCAATTATAAATACGAATGATGGCAATGTTATTGCTGGTGAAGTTGATGAAAGCTTTCCAAGACCTGCATATTTTGTTAATGTATTTCCTGTTAGCATTATAAAAGATGGCCAGTTTGATGAAAATGTTACAGCTACGGTTACTATTAATTATGTTCCTGATGTTGAAACTGTTGAGGAATGTGTTAGGGTTGCTGATATTTTAAGCGGTGTTTTTAATGGGAAGCTTGAAGTTAATGACCGCATGCTTGATATTGGGAATGTTGCAATTAGTTTAGAGGCTTATGTTCTTGAATTTTCCTTTGAGCTTGATTTTTGGCGAGAAACATCTGCTATCTTACCTGAGTATGAAAATATGCAAGATTTGAATTTAAGAGAGGACGTGAAATGATGAGTTTACCACAGATTTTGATAGAATTTAAAAAGCTTGGCTCGTCTATTGTAAACAGGACATCAAAGGGCACAGTTGCTGTTATTTTAAAGGATAACACAAATGTAACGTTTGATACAAAGATTTATTCTGTTGAAAGTGAGATTGTGACAAGCCATTTCACCACTGCAAACAGAGATTTTTTGGCAAAAATATTTCTTGGCAATCCGTCAAAGGTTATTGTTGAGCGTGTGGGGACTGCTGATGATTACACCGCTGCACTTGCAAGGCTGAAAAACAAGCAATTTAATTATTTAACCATTCCTGGAATTATTGCTGATGATGTGGCTGTCATTGTTACTTGGATTAAAGACCAACGTGACAATTTTAAACGTACATTTAAGGCAGTACTTCCAAATAGTGTTGCGAATTATGAGGGTATTATCAACTTTACCACAGAGGACATTAAGGTTGGTAGTAAAACGTATTCTGCATCTGAATATGCTTGTAGGATTGCTGGAATACTTGCAGGGATTCCTATTAACCAAAGCTGTACATATTTTGTGCTGACCGAGGTTGAGAGTATAACCGAAAGTATTACTCCTGATGATGATATTGATGCAGGAAAGCTTATCCTTGTGAATGATGGTAGTAAGATTAAAATTGGGCGAGGTGTAAATTCGCTTACCACTGTTGGGGCAACGCAAAGCGAGGACTATAAGAAAATAAAAATAATTGAGAGCGTTGACATTATGCGTGATGATATACGCTCGACATTTGAAAATAACTATATTGGCAAAATCCCAAACAGTTATGATAATAAGGTTATTTTTATTGCTGCCATTAACAGCTATTTTAAGGATTTGGCAAATGAGAATGTGCTGTATGATAAGTATGACAATAAGGCTGAAATTGATATTGATGCCACAGCAACGTTTTTAAAGCTTAGCATGAATATTGATACGTGGAGCGAAACACAGATTAAACAGGCTGACACAGGAACAAATGTTTTTGTGATGGCTAATATTAAAATTCAAGATGCAATGGAAGATTTAAAATTCCAAATTTATATGTAAGGGAGGCGTTAAGGTATGCAAAAACCATCAGCACCAAGAGTAATGAATGGTAAATGGGGTATGCTTTATTTGAATGGCGAACCAGTTTTTGAGGTTGATAGCTTTGATGCAAAGGTTAAAATTGACAGAGAGGATATAGAGTTCGCTGGGGAAATGGGTAAGGACTCTAAAATGATTGGCTATACTGGCGAATTTAGCTTTAAGATTAAAAAAGTGTTTTCTCGTGGGCAAAAGCTACTTGCTGAATCAATTAAAAAAGGTATTGATGTTCGGAGCCAGCTTATTGGCAAGGTTGATGACCCTGATGCATTTGGCAGTGAGAGGGTTGTGCTTAATAATTGCTGGTTTAATGAGCTGTCGCTTATGAATTTTGAACTTGGTAAAAAATTAGAGGAAGAATATACTGGTGGGTTTACTGATTATTACTTCCATGATTTAGTAAATTAAATAATATATTAAAAATGGGGCGGATAACTGCCCCATTTTATTTTTAGGAGGATTGCAATGAAAAGGAATACGAAAATTACACTTGCTAATATTATTGCACGAAAAGAACAAATGCTTGAAGGAAAGAAAAAACCAAAGACCGCACAGCTTTATGTGAAAAGCCTTGATGGTGAGATTACTATTTCTTGCCCTGATAAGGCTTTGATAAAAGATATTATGGACAGTGATGATGATATGGACGAATATTTATTGTATCAATGCGTTATAGAACCAAATTTGAAGGATGCTAATTTGCATAAAGAATTTGGGTGCGTTGAGCCTACTGAAATAGTTAATATATTATTTGAGCAGGGCGAGATAAAGCAAATTTCGAGGGAAATTATAAACCTTGCAGGATATGGTGATTCGGTTAAGGTGGTAGAAGACCTAAAAAACTAATAAATGCAGATAGTGAGCTTTATTTGGTGCATCACTATTTGCAACTTGGGATTATGCCTGATAAAATAATTAATTTGCCTTTATCGGAAAAGAGATTTTATCAAGCCAGTATGATTATTAGTTTTGATGAGAGAAAAGCAAGATTTGGGGGTGATTTCTTTGGCTAAAAAAGTTATTGGGGCAACGCTTGTTCTTAAAGATGGGAGCTTTGCATCTAATATTGGAAAAGCCATATCAAGCACTAAAAATTTTAGAAATTCTATTTCAAAGACACTTGATTCTATGTCAAAGATGCATAAAAAATCAACCGACTTATCAGGTGGAATTAAAAAGCTTGCAGGGGTACTTGGTGCAGCAGTAGCTGTAAGAGGTGCTTTTAACTTAGGTAAAGAGGCATTGAAACAATCTGCCGATATGGAGCAAACTTTTATTGCATATACAACAATGCTCGGTAGCAAAGAAAAGGCATATAAAATGATAAATGACCTAACTAAGCTTGCTATTAAGACACCTTTTGAAATGCCTGATTTAGCAGATAGTACAAGGCAATATTTAGCATTTGGTGGAGCTGAGGATAAGGTAATTGATAAATTAACACTTTATGGTGACGTTGCATCAGGGCTTGGCAAGGGTGCTGATGGGATAAATACCATTGTAGAGGCCCTGGGGAAACTTAAATCTGCCGAGCGTGTGGATGCACAATATATGGATAGCTTGACAAGTATGGGTATTCCAGCTTGGAATTACCTTGCAAAGACAATCAATAAAACCACAGGGGAAACAAGAAAGCTTGCAGAGAAAAACCTTATTCCTATAGAAAAAGCAATCAAAGGCATTGAGGATGGAATGAGGGCTGACCCTAAGTTTTTAAATGGTATGCTAAATCAATCGAAGTCATTATATGGATTATGGAGTACTATGAAAGACTTTTTCAACCTGTCTATAATGAAGTCCTTTGGTGATGGAATTAGGGTTAGTATATTACCTGAATTAACTGGATTGGTTGATGAGCTTACAAATGGTGGTGATGCAACACAAACCTTGACTGATAAAATGAAAGGGTTTGGAACTTCTGTTGGGTCAAAGATTTCAGGTGTATTTTTATCTGTTAAGGGATATATTAAAAGGCTTATGGGTGATGAAACTTTTAGAAATCTCTCATTGGGTGATAAAATTGTATATGTTATGAAGGACATGGTAAACTCTGCAAGAATATATATGGATGGTGACGGTGGGGTTAAATTAAAAGAAATATTTAGAACAACTACAACAATATTAGTAGATGTACTGGAAGGGGCATTAACCGAAGTTATGCCAGTTGCTATTGCCTTGGGGGTAGGTATCGGTGGTGGAATTTTAACTGGTATAGGTGAAGGGCTTAAAAAACCTATAACGGATGCAGGTGCAAAAATATCAAAAAATGGCAGTGAATTTTTTGATAATGGTTATAGTGGGTTTGCACCATTAAAAATATTTAGCAAGATGTTTGATAATCAGATAGAAAAAGAAGTAAATGGTAGAAAACTAAATTTTGACGGCTCGCACTACTTTGGACTGCCTAATGTGCCACGAGATGGGTATGTTGCAAGGTTGCACAAAGATGAGGGAGTTTTAACTGCCAAAGAAAACAAGGAATATAGAAGTGGTGGCAAGTCAGTTCAATTTGGGGATATAAAAATTTATGTATCAGGACCTACTTCAGATGATGTTATAAATGAGTTTGTTCCAAAATTAAAGTTTGCTTTAGCTAATATGTAGGGGGTACATTATGGATATATTTTTAAGCGTTAATAATAGGGCAGAGGTTTTGAAAATTCCTGTAATCCCTGCTGAATTTACTGTTAGCAAGCCACAAAAGAATGAAACCTTTGAGACGGTGAACCAGGGGGAGCTTAAGCTTGTCGGCACTCCTGGATTAAAAACAATTTCATTTAGTAGTTTCTTTCCCTTGAGGGATTATACATTTTTAAGAGATAGGTCGCACAAGGGTTTTGAATATGCGTATATCATTGACAAGTGGATAGAGCAAAAGCTACCCATAAGGCTTGTTATTACTGGCACACCGATTAACATAGCAGTGAGCGTTGATAATTTTGAGTATAAAATTGGGCGTGATGGGGATTTGTATTACTCTATTACTTTTGGGGAGTTTAGGCTGGTGAGCGTATGAACATACTATGCTTTATGGGTAGTGTGTGGAAGAACATCACTGCAATTTGTGGTGGACTTTCTTGGCAATCGACTATTTTAGAGCTTGCAGTTACCCTTAATTTTGAGATTGCAAAAAGTGATGCACAGTATTTTGCTGGAGCGTTGCCTGTTGCTGGAGATATTATTATCCTTAAAACAAATGAGGAAATTTTTAAGGGTATTATTATCACCGCTGATGATGGGGATAAAAATGTTAATAGATATACTGTGTGTGATTTTGGTTTCTACCTTAACAAGAGCAAAGAGACGTATCAGTTTAATAATATGAGGGCTGATAAGGTTATTAAAAAGATGTGTGGTGATTTTAATATTGCCATTGATGATATTGTTAGTATTCCGTATAGTGTTTCGAAAATTTATATGGATAAGGCAATATCTGATATTATTAAAGATGTGTTGGAGCTTGCAAGTAGCTCTACTGGGTATGAGTATAATTTTGATGTGACACCAAATGGGCTTCGAGTTTATCGGCTGGGTGATTTAAAGGCATACCCTGAATTTAGATTGTCAGATAATACACAGCTAATATATTCCCCTGATTTTAAGGGGAGCGTAAGCCATTCGACATCTATTGAGGATATGAAAAATAGCGTTAAAATTATTAAAAGCAAGGAAGATGTATATTTTAACCTTGCAAAGGCTAAAAATGACAGCCTTATTTCTAAGTATGGACTGCTTCAAGAGGTTGAGAGTATTGATGATAAAGAAACGCTTTCACCACAGCTTTTGGCAAATAAAAGGCTTTCAGAACTATCCAAAATTAAGGAAACATATAACTTTGAAATGATAGAGGCAATTGATAGTTACACCAGGGCAGGATATGAGATTGAGCTGGGTGGTAATGTTTTTATTGTTGAGGGTGCCTCGCACTCGATTGCAAATGGTGTGCATAAGGTTAAGATTGATTTAAGGCGGTGAAAAGATGGCCGGTATAACAGAGCTTGCTAATTTATTTAAACAGAGGGAAAACAATAGAGATTATTCACCTATGTTTGGCACAGTTTTAGAGGTTGACAGCCTTAAAATTAAGGTTGGTGAAAAGATTATTCTTGATAGTTCGCTTGTTAAAAGCTGTGTAGTGCTGACGGATAATGAAGAACATAGCGACGTCGGTCGTGAGGTTATCCTTCTACCTTATGCCAATGACCAAAAATTTATATTGATTGGGGTGGTGGTTTAATGTTCCCTCAAACAACGGATTTGACAAGTGCTTTGCAGGGTGAAAACAGTGCAGAGCTTGGCAAGTCTTTTTTATTTGATTTTAGTACAGGTGATTTTGTAGTGCAAGATGGTAAGGTGGTTGTTGCTGATCAGCAGACCGCCATGCGTGTGTGGATTGAGAAAATACTGCGAACTGAAAAGAGCCGATATAGTATTTATGAGGGTACGCAGTATGGCACATCAATAGAGGATTTAATTATCGGCAATAACTATAATATTGAATTTGCCGAGAGTGAGCTTAGACGTGAAGTTGAAGAGGCTCTAACACAGCATCCTCTTATTATTGGTGTTTCGAATTTTAGCATTGAGAGAACTACATCAGGTGCTAATATTATTTTTACAGTAGTTTTAAAAGACGGTACTACTTTTGGAAATGAGGTGACGTTTTGAGCGAAATTTTAGATAGAATGCTTGGCAATATTCCAAGTGAGTTTGATAAAAGTATTGGCTCGTTTTTTTATGATTTAAGCAAGGCATCAAGCCTTGAGCTTGACATTATTTATAATAATTTAGAGCAAATACTCTTACAAGGCTTTGCTAAAACTGCAACAGGTGAATATTTAGATATTAAAGTTGCAGAGCAGGGGCTAACACGAAAGACAGCTACAAAAGCTTATGGGTATGTTACTATTACAGGTACGGTTGGGGCTGTTGTAAGTGCAGGGGTAAAGGTTGCATCGGATAATTTAATTTTTAGTGTTGTTGGTGATTATGTATTATCTGGCACTACTGCAAGCGTACTGGTGGAATGTGACACTGATGGCAATATTGGTAATGTTACCGCTGGTAGTATTAAAAGTTTTCCTGTTACGTTGCCAGGCATAACAGCTGTTACAAATGCAGAAGCTTTTACTGGTGGATATGACACCGAAACTGATGATGAACTGCGTGAGAGGTATTTTGATAAGCTTAACACACCTTCAACAAGTGGCAATAAACAAGATTATAGCAACTGGGCAAAAGAGGTTAGTGGTGTTGGTGATGTTAAGGTTCTGCCACTTTGGGATGGGAATGGTACGGTTAAGGTTATTATTGTTGATTCCAACAAAAATGTTGCAGGGGCAGAGCTTGTGCAAAGTGTAGCCGATAATATTGAAAATAACCGCCCTGTTGGGGCAGAGGTTACTGTTGAAAGTGCTACTCCTCTTGCAATAAATGTTAGTGCAACACTTGTGCTATCTGCTACAGCTACTGTTGAAACTGTCGCTGATAATGTTGAAAATGCCATTGAAAACTACATAAAGGGCGTTGCTTTTAATCAAGATTATATTTCTATTGCTAAAATAGGGGGTGCAATTTTGAGCTGTGACGGAGTTTTAGACTATACTGACCTAACTGTAAACGGTGGTACATTAAATATTGATGTGCTTGAAAGTGAAGTGCCTGTGTTAGGAGTTGTTACTCTTGCTTAGATTACCAATTTATTATAAAAATTCTGTTGTTATAAATGCCCTGCTAAATGCAATGCAAATTGAACTTGACCTTGTAGACGGAAAAATAACTGATACGCAAAATCAATTCTATGTAAATTTTGCAACAACACTCCTTGCGTTACACGAGCAGGACGTAGGATTGCCTGTTGATATTTTTTCAAGTAATGATATAAGGCGGTCAAGAATTATAAGCCGAATGCGTGGGGCAGGAACTACCACGATAGATAAAATAAAAAGTGTCGCATTATCATTTAATAATGGTGATGTTGATGTTACAGAGGATTTCGCTAACTATAAATTTCAAATTACATTTGTTAGCAATGTTGGAGTGCCTACTAATATTTCAGATTTTCAAAAGGCAATTGATAATGTTAAGCCTGCACATTTAGCAGTTGAATATATTTTTACTTATAATCTTTGCAGTACAGTTAAATTAAAGACGTGTGCGACTATTAAAACTATAACATGTAACGAGCTTTTAAATAGCGATTTAGGAGGAATATAAATGCAAAATACTACTAATTATAATTTAAAAAAGTTTGAGGATTCAGACAATGCTGATTTGCCAAGTTTGTGCGAAAATTTTGATATTATTGATGGGGCTTTAACACCAACGGTTGACCAAGCAACAGCACCGCCGACAACTAACCAAAAGGAAAAACTTGCTGTTGTGCTTGGGTGGATTGCTTTTATGATTAAGGCAATTACAGGAAAGGCGAACTGGTGGGTAGCTCCTGCTAAGACTTTGCAGGATTTATATGACCATATAACAAGTGGGGGGCATGCTTGGGGAAACATTACTGACAAGCCAATTACATTTAACCCCTCATCACATATACACGATAATGCAACTGGTAGTGTTGCTGGTTTTATGAGTGCAGCAGATAAAGCGAAATTAGATGGTGCGAATTTTGAGTATCCTTTTGCTGTGCCTATGCCTTGGTTATCAAATATAATTCCAAATGCAAATTGCATATTTTTAGAAGGTCAGGCAATTAGCAGGACAACTTATGCAGCATTTTTTGCGATTATAGGAACTACATTTGGTGCTGGTGACGGAAGCACTACTTTTAATGTTCCAAACCTTAAAGGTAAGGTTATTGTTGGATATGATTCGGCTCAAACGGAATTTGACACATTAGGTGAAACTGGTGGAGCGAAAACTCATACGCTAACAATTGCAGAAATGCCAAGCCATACGCATACATTAGATACGTATTCTAATGACAGTTATGGAATTGGTATAGATGTAGCAGGTGCAATTGGAGAAGGTGATAAAACTACAAGTGCAACAGGAGGGAATTTAGCCCATAATAATTTGCAACCATATATTACACTTAGATATATTTGCAAAGCTAAATAAAAGGAGGAATATAAATGTTTGTACCTTTGAGGGTAAGGCTTGACATGGTCGAGCAGTTTCCAATAAATACAGGGTATACCCTTGTTCGCAATGATTACAATTCGTGTGATTTGATTGTTAATGTTTTGGAGCAAGGTGAATTGGTTGATGATTTAAGCGGTTATTCTGCTACAATTATTGTTAGTAGAGCTGATGAGGTTATTATAAATGATTTTATGGTGGTTACTGATGATTTAAGTATTAAACTGCCAAACAGCATGTATGCTGTTGAGGGAGAGGTTAGGGCGGATATTTCCTTGTACAAAGATGGTTCAAAAAAGACATTGCAGCCATTTACTTTCAAGGTAAGATCAGATATTGACATTGATGGAGTTATAGAGGCTGACAACAGGATTGGCGTGCTTGATACTCTGATAGACGAAACTTTGTCAGTAAGCTATTTAGCCGAATCAGAGGCTGGCAAAGCAAGAGCTGTTAGTGATGTTCTGAATGAGAAAATTAGGGTTGACTATTACAGAGGTTCAAAAGGTGATCCTGGGGACCCTGGCAAAGGGATCCAAAGTGTTGCAGTTGATATAAACAATCATTTGATAACTACATATACTGATAACACAGTGATTGATGCAGGGCAGATAGAAGGATATACTACTGCAGAGATAGATGAAATGGTAATTGGAAAAGTTGATAAAGTCGAAGGTAAAGCTTTGTCAACGAATGATTTTACTGATGACATCGAAAATAGACTTGCAAATACAAGCGGAACAAATACAGGCGACCAAGACCTTAGTGGATTAATTCCAATTTCGCAACGAGGGGCGGTTGATGGAGTTGCATTGCATAACGATTTACTACATATTTTAAAATATGATGTAAAACGATATGGTGCAACAGGGGATGGCGTTACAGATGATACAGCATCAATACAATCTGCATTAAATGCAGTTAATACAGCAGGGGTGGGAACAGTTTATATCCCAGATGGCACATATCTAATCACATCTGCTTTAACCGTTTACTCAAATACTCAAATTGTAGGGCAAAGTAATTATAATGCTACACTTAGGTTGAGTGATAGTGCTACTACTTGTGTCTTAAATATTAGTGGCATATCAGGCACAGTTAAATCAAATATCGTAATAAAAAATCTACATTTCAAACATCGCCCAAATGCAGGTAGTGGTACTTATACTAATGGCGACAAGATGTTTATATTTGGCAAATACACAAAAAATATTGAAGTAACAGATTGCATATTTGAGGATTGTTCATCAGCTTGTATTTATGTAGCTAATGTAAATACTGGGGCAAACTGGCAATCGTGGAAAATACATAACAACACGTTTGTAAATTCGGCTGTCTACAACTACACATATGGAGTGTGGTGCGATGTTTTAGGTGAGTATGTCCATATATTAAATAATAAATTTCTTAATTTTGCAGCGGGCGTATATCTTACAAATTCTGCAAATTGTAAAATATCAGATAATCAATTAAATGCCTGTCAATATGCTATTAAAGTTGATTGTACAAATTTAACCTACAACCCTGGTAAAACACAAATTACTAATAACCAACTAAACCATTGTTCTGGTGGTGGAATTGAGGTTAAGTTAGTTGGCAATCTATCTAACGCAATATCAATGCAAAGCGGTTGTTTGATAAGCGGTAATATGATTTTATTACCAAACAACTATGCTATAAAAATACAAGGTGGTTGGGGTTCAATTTGCAATAACAATCGTATTATTACATCGCAATTAGCTGATAAATATATACAATTATTAGACTTAGATGCTTCTAATAAAATCAGCTACACATTAGTTGCAAATAATTCCTTGATGTGTAATATTGCCACAAGTATACCATCAATTGATGTTGCAAGTGCGACAGGTGATGGTAACGATATAACAAATAATATGTTAGTGGTAAGACCATAATACAACATAATAGTTGTGGCGTAAGATATAGCAAAAATTTCAAAAGATGAAAAAATATATTATAAAAAGAAAAGAGGAAACAAAATGGAAAATTTCAATTTTATGGTTAAAATTAAGCTCTTTATTATTTCTATTATTAGTACAGTTACAGCGTGGCTCGGAATATTAGCAATTCCATTTTATATTTTAATATTGCTAAATACTTTTGACTACATAACAGGAATTATTGCTGCACCTTATCGTGATGAAAAAATAAATTCATACAAAGGATTTAGAGGTATTGCAAAAAAGATATGTATGTGGCTATTAGTTGTAATTGGTGTAATAGTGGATTGGTTGATAATGTATGCGACATCATCAATTGGTGGTGATCTTAATTTTAAATTTGTTATTGCCTCATTGGTGGCAGCATGGTTAATTTGTAACGAAATAATTAGCATTTTAGAAAATATGGTTGACATAGGTGTTGATATGCCACCTTTCCTTCAAAAATTTGTGTCCAAAATTCGAGACACGATAGAAAAGGAAGGCAATATAGATGGAAATTAAAGCAATACCTAATCAAATAGTTAAAGTGCCTTTTGCACATCTTAATTTAACAAAGGTAACTGCAATTGCTCTGCACCATATGGACAATCCTTTGGCTACTGTAAAAGATGTTGAGCGGTGGCACGTTGCAAAAGGGTGGCGTGGTATAGGTTATAATTTTTGGGTTGCTCTTGATGGCACTATATACAGAGGCAGAGGCTTCAATTTGGGGGCAGGTGTGGAAAATCAAAATGACAGCATAATGTCTATTGGATTTCAGGGTGATTATCATGATGATCCACGAGCTATGCCAGACACTCAATTTAATAGCGGTATAGATATAATCGATTATATACGTTCTAATATACCATCTATTAAAAAAGTGGCAGGGCACAAGCATTTTATGGCTACTGCTTGCCCTGGCAAATATTTTCCACTTGCAGAGATGCAGGCAGGGGTTAGGAGAGATAAAATGACTAAGGAACAAGCGATAGAAAAATTAAAGGGCTTTCTATCAGATGGAACAATTACATATCTTGATAGTTATAGATACGGTGACGAGCTTATGATTAAACTTGCAGAGAATATGAAATAGTAGTATAATGTAATTCAGCTACGAAATGAGTTTACGCTGAAATGTGTAGATTGTTTCTGAAATAAGGGGTGCTTAATTGCACCCCTTATTTTTTTTGCAAATTTTTTGAAATATTTTAAAAAAAGTGTTGACAAGCAATATTACTTATGATATACTTTGTATATAGTTTAAAAATGCGTTGCAGACACAATAAAGTGTCGAACGAGAGGAGTATTTTTTATGATAAACAAGTATTTTTTGTACAAGAGAATTTTAACTAACGCTTTTTGTACATCGCAATTAGACGGAAGTAAAGATTTTATGTTTTTGATGCAGGGCATAGAAACACCAATAGAGTCACTTTACGATGAAAGAGTAGAGACGATAACTCAATTAACAAAATCATTATTTGTAGAGGACTTGCAAGGATTATCAGGGGAAGATGTTAAAACTCTTTTTATACAAAGAGACTGCATAATTAACAACTTAAAAAATAAAAATTATGCTCTTATGTTAATTAAAAATGAGAATATGTTTAAAGAGGTTTTGGAAAGCCTATTTGACTTAACACTTGAACATATTGAGAACTACGAAAAAGCAGAAGTTTTAATAGAAGGCAAAAGAATTGTGCCTGTTGTAATTGATAATAATAATCATAATTTAATGATTAATGGAAATAGATTAGTTATGAAAACGGAAATAGAAAATAATACAGTAACAATTGAAAAATGTCAAGACATAATATCACATTTAAAATCAAAATTTAATTATGATGCAAAAGAACTAAGGTTTTTACTAAGTGTATACACTGAAACAGAAAACAATGAATTAGGCGACTATCCTGAAGAATTATTATTAAATTTAGATGTGGTATATGATGTATACGAAAACTGTATTACAAGATTAAACAATTAAATAACTTACAGCCATAATGGGTAGTTGTAATTGCCTGTTATGGCAGAAAGGCATTATTATGAAAGCTGTATTAAAAATTGAATGTATAGGTGCTGAATCTATACGATTTTTAAAAAACATTGATAAAATGGAAGCCTTATTTGGATTTGCAGAAGATGCTCGGCATAAAACAAAAAACAACTTTTGGGTTGCCGAGATAAATGGATTTGATGAAAAATATAAATATCAAAGGGATTTCCTCTCTTTTAACAAGGATTATAGTAATTCAAGTAGTACTGGCGATAGAGGAGTTTATGCAACTTATATACTAAATGAAAATAGAATTTATGAAGTTAATGCACCTATATCGTGGAAAAATCATGATAGATATTTTTGTACTGTAAATGATGGATTAATAGTAAGACTTAAAGAAAATGAGGTTAATGATATGATTTTAGATGAAAGTTATATTAAAAATGAACAAAAAGAATTACAAATAGACCCTGCAAATGTTATTCGCAGTGGGAAAATAGGCTTAGGAAAAAATGTTGTTCAGGCTTCACAGCAAAGAATTTCTAAAGTATTTAATGATTTCCCCAAAATTTACATATCATTCTCAGGGGGCAAAGATAGCGGAGTGATGCTTCACCTTGTAATGGCAGAGGCGATAAAGAGGAATAGAAAAGTAGGGGTTTTATTTGTTGACTTAGAAGGGCAATATAAAATAACAATTGATTATGTTGAAGCTATGTATGAGATGTATAAGGATTACATAGAACCTTACTGGGTTGCAATACCCATTTCCCTTAGAAATGCTGTTTCGCAATATGAACCAAAATGGGTGTGTTGGGATGAATTAGAAGAGGAAAACTGGATAAGAAAACCAAATAAAATGTCAATTACTAATCCACACGCATTTCCATTTTATAAATATGCCATGGAATTTGAGGAATTTGTACCTAAGTTTGGGAAGTGGTATGGTGATGGCTCATTAACAGCTTGCTTTGTTGGTATAAGGTCTGATGAAAGCTTGAATAGATATAGAACCGTTGCATCTAAAAGTAAATCTATGTTTGAAAAAAAACAATGGACTACTTGGTGCGGAGATAATCTCTACAACATATACCCTATTTATGATTGGAAAACAGAAGATATTTGGCGATACAACGGAAAGTATGAAAAGCCATACAATAAGTTGTATGACCTTATGTATAGAGCTGGTTTAACAATACACCAAATGAGAATATGCCAGCCATATGGTGATGACCAAAGAAAAGGCTTATGGTTATTTCATATCATTGAGCCTGAAACTTGGTCAAAAGTTGTTGCAAGAGTAAATGGTGCTAATCAAGGTGCTTTATATGCTCAAGAAAGTGGAAATGTACTTGGTAATATTAAAATAAATAAACCCAATGGACATACATGGGAGTCATTTTCTTTATTACTTTTAAATTCAATGCCCGAAAAAACAAAGGAACATTTTGAGAATAAAATAGTTATGTTTTTACACTGGTACTCTGAGCGAGGGTATCCTAACGGAATACCAGATGATGGACCTCTTGAAAAAACTACACCGTCTTGGAAACGTATTTGTAAGGCATTACTTAGAAATGATTATTGGTGTAAAGGGTTATCATTTTCACAAACAAAATCAACTGCATACACAAATTATACAAAAATAATGGAAAAGAGGAAAAGACAATGGAATTTTTTGATATATTAAAAAATCTAACAAACCATATAAAAAAGTTAGAATTGCAAGAAAAAATTGAAACAATTAACTTAGTAAAAAAAGAATTACACAAAATTAGTCCTTTTGCAAATGAGCCTGTTGATTGTGTTACATGGGTAAAAGCTGAAATGGTTAAAGCCAATGATTATAACCCTAATAAAGTTGCTCCTCCTGAAATGAAATTATTGCAACATTCTGTACGTTCGGATGGATTTACTCAACCAATTGTTGTTTATGAAGAAGAACAAAATAAAATAGTAATTGATGGCTTCCATCGGCACAGAGTAGGACGAGAATGTAAAGATATAAAAGAAAGACTTAATGGATATTTACCAGTAACTGAAATTAACACAGATAGAGAAGATCGTAGTGATAGAATTGCAGCTACAATAAGACATAATCGGGCAAGAGGCAAGCATACTGTTGATGCAATGAGTGAAATAATAGTTGAATTATCAAAAAGAAATTGGAGTGACCAACGCATTGCAAAGGAACTTGGTATGGAATCTGATGAAGTGCTAAGACTAAAACAAATATCAGGACTTGCTGAAATGTTTGCTGACCAAGAATTTTCGGAAGCTTGGGAAGTTTGCCATATCTAATAATATAAAAATAAGGAGTAAATTAATGTTGAAAAATAGAAAACAAATTTTGATAAGTCTGCCATTAGAGATTGCTGAATGGTTAGAAAAAGAGGCTAACTTACAATGCTATCCCAAAGGTAGATTTGTTGAGAAAATATTAAAAGAATATAGAGAAAAAGAAAAATAGATAATAAATAAGGGTGCTTCGGCACCTGTTTTTTTATAGTATAAGCAAATGGAGTATAGACCGCCATACTGTGTAATAATGAATTTTGCTAATTTTGGATTTGGATTTTTAATTTTTACAGGGTATTGCAGTTTTTTTTCATATTCCCACATTTTTTTTCACCTCTTTTTCGCTTATATGAGCTACATCCTCGCAGATTTGCCATGGCCATGGGTCTTTAATCCATTCCCAAGGCACTGAATTGTCATCCTTATCGAATATTGTTATTGGGCCATAAAGCTTTTCGAAATGCTGTACCATTGCTTTATACTTATTAGCAGCGGCATTATATTCGGTTACTGCTTTTTGCTCAAATGGGTGTGTGTTAAGATAAAGCTGTAAATCGTATAACCGTAGGTCAAGCTCCATAATTTCTCTCATCATCATTTCTCTGTTTCTATTCATTTTTCGCCCTCCCATTCGTACATATACATTGGTTGGTCAAGAGCAGGGAAGATAGTCCCTCGTTCTAATCCAGTTTTTAAGTCATATAAATCATCGCTCCACATCTGATATGGTACATATGAGTGTGCAAGCATAGGATTTTCTGGCATAAATGGTATTTTGACATATTCCATAAAACATAACCTCCTTAATCTATAATCACTAATATAATATTAAAAAACAGGATAAAAGGTTACATAATGTATAGTTATGGTAAACAAAAAAGCGACCCTCATAAGAGAGCCGCTAATAAAAGTAGTTAATTAGTCTAAGGTAATACCATCGTAAATGGTTTGGGCTATATTTATTTTTGCATCTGCTTTCCAAATTTCAGTTTGTTTTTTGAACCATTCGCCAAAAGCAATCTCGGAGCATTCACCTTTAACTGTTTCAAATGCAACTGGTTCACGTTTTGTAACAAGCACAATATGGTAACCAAATTGGCTTTTAACAGGTAGATATATTTTTCCTATATCTTGTGTAAATGCAGCAGTTTCAAATTCCGGAACCATTTGACCTTTACCAAATGTAAAACCATTTACATCATCCTTTGAACCAGTATCTTGTGAGTATTTTTTCATATACTCATCAAAATTAGCACCATTTTTCAGTTCTCTCGTAAGCTTATCTATTTGTGTCTTAACTTCTTTTAGTTTAGCTTCTGGAAGATCAGCACCTTGTTCATCAGTTGTTTTAAGCAAAATATGCTTTGTTGTTGCTTGTATAAATTTATCTTTGTTTGCATTATATGTAGCTAATGCTTGTTCATCTGTAATTGGATTTTTTTCTTTTTGCTGAGCCATAAAGTTTTCTTGAACAATAGCCAAAGCAGTACGCTTAGCATACATTTCGATATTCGTTTTGGTTGCAACAAGATATTGTGTGAATTGTTCACCGTAGTTTTTATATATTTGTGCAACATTGTCATTTGCCTTTTTCATAATCTCATCATTTGCAGTTATTCCATTCTTTGATGCCTCTGAAACAATTACATTTAAATTAATTAAGGCATCTAATGCAGTTTTCTTAATTTCCTCTTTTGGCTTTGATGGGTCTGCTTGCTTAGTCATTGAAACAAATTCTGTTAGAGGAATTTCAACTTCATTAACTGTTGCAACTGGCTTTAAATCATCTTCTGTTGGGATATAATAATTTGAATCCACAATATTAGCTGTGGTTGTTTTCTCGTCCCATAGAGTCTTTTTGCCTAACATATCGGCAACGTCACGAATCCAAACATAAGTTTTTCCGTCTACAACGAAATTATCGCTTTTTACTTCAATGCCATTTACTTTAATTGTTGTGAAATTAACCATTGCATCTAGTGCCTTTGTGTAGCTATCTGCAAATATAGGAACTGATATAAATAATACACCTGTTACCAAACCTGCTATGTAAGCCTTTAAACTTTTCATTAGTAATCCCCTTTTCTTTTTTTAGTTTTCAATATATTATAACAAATAAACATACAAAAAGGAATAGGAAAAGCAAAAATAGTTTTGGAATTATTTTTCTTGTCATTTTTCCTTTAATATGGTAATATCGTATCTATATGCAGATACTAATAAGGGGGGCAGTTAATGACGCAAAGTAAAAGACAGACGTTTTTGCAAGGTGCATTGATACTTGTATGTGCTAATGCTTTGGTAAAAATAATTGGTGCAGTGTTTAAAATACCTCTTGCAAACCTAATTTCAGAAGATGGTATGGGGCTTTTTAATACGTCCTATACCATGTATACATTTATGTTTGTTGTTGCGACAGCAGGGTTTCCAACAGCTGTTTCGAAAATGGTAGCAGAAAGCCTTGCAATTGGTAAACAGCGTGAGGCTGACAGAATTTTCTCTGTTTCGATAATCCTTCTTGCAATAGT
>Ga0247840_10001529_pt1 | contig 45150 bp, 29 predicted proteins | sample LaCruzMarch2015__FD_192404 | JGI IMG/M metagenome (GOLD analysis project Ga0247840, IMG submission 192404) | Freshwater microbial communities from meromictic Lake La Cruz, Castile-La Mancha, Spain - LaCruzMarch2015_17m | ecosystem: Environmental > Aquatic > Freshwater > Lake | place: Spain... | reverse complement strand
AGCTCAAGGTGGCGGCGTCCATCGTGGCGATCTCCTCCATCCACCTGTTGCAGAAGTTCGTCAATATCGAAAATACCCCCAACGACAAGCTCATGTGGTACGTGATCCTCCACCTGACCTTCGTCGTGTCGGCGCTCTTGATGGGGGTGCTGGATCGCATCGCCTTCGCCAGCCATCGCGACGATGACGGGACCGATGCGAAGCACTGAGCCCGCTCATCCTGGCCAGAAACATGGTTTGGCGGGGCGGGTGAGTCGTCGTTGCACCGCCCGGGGTCGCCGCGTGACGTTCCGATGTCTGATCGCTTCATCATCCTGATGCGGCATGGCGAGGTCGTCGGCGGCCCGCGGTTTCGCGGGGCTTGCGACGACGCCCTGAGCGCCGCGGGCTGGGCGCAGTTGCGCCGCGCCGCGGCCCGGGAGCCGGCCATCCGCCACCTCGTCAGTTCCCCGGCGCGCCGTTGCGCGGACTTTGCCCGCGCCCTGGCGGCCGAACGGGGCCTGGCGGTCGAGTTGTCCGCAGCCTTCAGCGAACGCCGCTTCGGCGACTGGGAGGGGCTCGCGGCCGACCAGATCCCCGCCGGTGAACTCACCCGTTTCTGGGACGACCCGGTGGGCTACACCCCGCCCGGGGCCGAGCCCTTCGCCGCCTTCCGGCAACGGGTGCTCGACGGCTGGCAGGCGCTCCTCGCGGCTGGCGCGGCGCACACCCTGGTCCTGACCCATGGCGGTACTTTGCGGGTCATCCTCGCCCAGGTGCTGGGGATGGGCGACTGCTCCGGCCTCCAGCTTGAGGTCCCGCCCGCCTGCGTGACCCGGTTGCGGCTGCCCGCGCCGCCGGGTCAGGTAAGCCTCGTCTCCCATGCCGCGTCAGCGTCCTGAGCCGTGCCGACAAGAGGGATAACCGAGCGGCTCGCGGATCAGTCCGGCCTGCGCCCGCTCTGGATCGCCGGCCGCCTCCTGACCCGCTACCCCTTTCCAGACCCGGGTGCGGTCACGCCGGCCGAACGCGGTCTGGCGCTCCCCTGGTATCCGGTGATTGGACTGGTACTGGGGCTCGTGCTCGCGGCCGTCGCCTTCCTGCTGGGGCCGACGGTCCTGGCGCGGCCGGCCGGGGTCGCGGCGGCCCTGGTGCTGGGCCTGTGGGTCTGGTCGACCGGCGGGCTGCACCTTGATGGTCTGGCGGACACCGTGGACGCCTGGGTCGGCGGGCTGGGCAATCGCGAGCGCACGCTCGCGATCATGAAGGACCCCAGCAGCGGGCCCGCCGGGGTCAGTGCGCTGGTCCTGATCCTGATCGCCAAGTTCGCCGGCCTGGAGGCCCTGATCGGGGCGGGGGACGCCTGGGGGCTCCTGTGGGTGCCGGTGCTGGCGCGCGCGCAGTTGCCGCTGCTTCTGCTGACCACGCCCTATGCACGCCCCGGCGGGATGGCCGCCGACCCGGCGCGCCACGCCCCCGCGGGGGCCGCGCGCCTGGTCGTTGCGCTGAGCGCGGGTGCCGGGGTGGTGGTCCTGGGATGGGTGGGCCTGCTGCTCGTGGGCGCGGCGGCGCTCCTGTACTGGCTGCTGCGGCGGGCCCTGATGCGGCGTCTGGGCGGGTTTACCGGAGACACCGCGGGCGCCCTGGTGGAACTGACCGAGGCCCTGCTGATCCTGGTGCTGGCGGTCATCTAGGGTCGCGGGCGTTGCGCTTCGCAGTACCAGGAGTCGCGGTGCAGGGAAATCGCGCAAACACGAAGACCCGCCGACGCTCGGCACGGGTCCGAGCGTCGGCGGGCGGCAAGAGTGCCCTCCGTGGCCAAAATCCCTATCCAAACCGCGTCCGTGCGGCGAATTTCGGTCGACTTCGTCCGATCCCTCTGGTCCCTGCGCCAGTCGTGGGGCCTCACATCCTTGGAACTGCCCCGGACCTTGCTCCTTGTCCCTGTCCCGCACCTCCCGTTGCTCCCGCGTGGCGCCCGGTGTCCTGGTACCGATCCTGTGTCTGTCCCTTCGATGTAAAGGATAGGCGCAAGGCTTCAGCCGGGGTAGGGAAAGAAGTCCCCTGGCGGCCGACGAAAAGGCCTGGCGAGACGTAGGAATTTTCTGACACCGGCTGGGACAAGGCGCCGGCTCCAGCCAGGTGGCGTTGAAATCCAGCCGGTCGGCAGACAGCCGGGCGGCCTTTGATGTAAGATTTGTTCTTTAATGGAGGCGAAGAAGTGACGGGTGGATGCGGGAATTTGGTAGCGGTACCGCAGCCCCTCACCAGCAAGCGCGAGGTAAGCGATTGGTAGCTTAGGAGTCGGCAATGCGTTTGACAGAACAGCAAAGAAAAGTGATCCGCGAAGCCGGGTTACGGCATTTCGGCGTGGCCCCGCGGCTGTTTGGATCACGCCTGAACGACGCGGCACGCGGCGGTGACATCGACCTCTTCATTCCGGGAGACTGGCCCCCCAAAGAGGCCGTTCCCCGACGCTTACGCCTGTGTGCGGAGCTGCATCGTAACCTGGGCGACCAAAAGATCGATGTGGTAGTGGAGAATAAGGCCGCGCCTTCTTCCATCCAGAATGAAGCGAAACGTCAGGGTGAGCCGATATGAGATCGCTGGATGATCTTGTCAGCGAATGCGATCTTCACCTCCTGGCGCTGCAGGAAGCGATGGCACGCTGTCCCCGGCCGCTGACGCTGGATCACTTTGCCACCCGAGATCCGGCCCTGATTGCCGCGCTGGATCAATTTGCCTACCGTTTTGGCAAGCTGCAGGATGTCATCAGCGTTCAGTTGTTCCGGCGGTTTGCTCTGGATGTGTTGCACGAACCGGTCGAGTCGCTGCCGGTCATCGATATCCTGAATCTGTTGGAGCGCTATCGTTACTTGCCCTCAGTTTCGCGTTGGCAGGAGATCCGCGAGATTCGGAACCAAGTCACCCACGAATACCGGCTTGACCCCGGCGAACTGATCGTGACCCTGGAAATCGCTTTTGGCATGGTCGCGGAAATGTCAGAAGTTCTTGACGCGCTAAATGAACGGCGACGCCGTTGATGTGCGGTAGATTCAAGATGGTGGGCAGGCTACTCTTAGCCACGCTACCGAATGAAGCAACAGATGCGGGTTAATGACATGACAGATGAAATGAACTGGTACGATGTGAAGGTTAGGCGCAAGCCTTTACCGTGAAAGTCCGGCGGGAACCCAGTGGGAGCGGCCTCCGGCCGCCACTGGGCCTCGCAAACCGCTGCAGGGTCGCAGTTTGCCGCAGCCTCGCGTCGCGGCCGGAGGATGCTCCCACGGGGGACTTTACATCTTCCGGGGTGCCTCATGTCCCTTCCATGGCCGTTAGCCGGGGTAGGGAAAAAAACTCCCTGGCGGCCGACGAAAAAGCCTGGCGAAGCGGCGGAATTTTCCGACACCGGCTGGGACAAGGCGCCGGTTCCAGCCAGGTGGCGTTGAAATCCAGCCGGTCGGCAGACAGGCGGGCGGCCTTTGATGTAAGCTTGTCGTATATCCAACCGTGCGGCTGGCCTTATCCCGATCTCAGATCGACGGCGCCGCCGGCCTGCACCGCGTGCCGGAGCATTCGTCGAGCCAAACCATGTCCAAGTCGAGAAGCCGGGTTTTCGCACCCCTGCTCGGACTCCTGTTTGGGTTCCTGTATGGGCTTGGCCCGGCGGCCCTGGCCGCCGCGCCCCCCGACGCTGCCGCCCTGGCGGCCGCTCAAGCAGTCGCACTTGACCAACTCGAGGCCAAGGCCGAGTTGGGCGGCGAGCTCCCGATCATCGTCCAACTGCGCACCGAGGCCCTGCCGGCGCTCGAACCGCCCGCGGATCAGGGCGGCAACCCACCGCGCGCCGAGCGCAACCTGCGCGACCGCGCCACGCGCGTCGCCCGCGCCCAAGACCGCCTTGCCGCCAACATCGCCGCCACCATCCCCGGTGGTCCGGCGCGTCTGAATCGGTTCCGCTACCTCCCCCTGGGCGCCCTGCACGCCGACCGCGCGACCATTCGCCGTCTGCGCCAACTGCCTGAGGTCCTAAGTATTACCGAAGACCGTCCACACCCGCCGCTGCTCAACGCCAGCGTGCCACATATCGGCGGCGACCTCGCCTATGACCTGGGCTACACCGGTGCCGGCCAAACCGTGGTCATCATCGATACCGGCGTGCAGACCAGCCACCCCTACTTCAGCGGGCGCGTCCTCAGCGCCTACGAGGCCTGCTTCTCCGGGTCCAGCATCGGCAGCGGCAGCGGCGTGGCCACCGGCTCCGGGGTCGCCGGCATCGTCTCCCTGTGTCCCGACCTGGACCCCTGTGCCGGTACCTACCACTACCCGGCCAACACCGCCTGCGGCGTCGGCGCGGGTTTCACTTGCCCCGCTGGCGGCCTATGCTGGCACGGTACCCATGTTGCCGGTATCGCCGCGGGGGACAACAGCACCTATCGCGGCGTCGCCCCCGCCGCCAGCCTGATCTCCATCCAGGTCTTCCTGACCGAAAACGGCAGCCTGGTTGCCTACGACTCCGACATCATCGCCGGCCTGCAGCACGTCCTGGCCCTCAGTCAGATTCACGCGGACCTGCACATCGCCGCCATCAACATGAGCCTGGGCGGAGACACCTACGCCTCGACGCTGGCGTGCAACCTCGCGTCCGACCCGACCAAGACCGCCATCGACGCCCTGCGCGCCGTCGGCATCGCCACCGTTGTCGCCGCCGGCAACAGCTACAACCGGACGGCCATCTCGACCCCCGGCTGCATCTCCAGCGCGGTCAGCGTCGGCGCCACCGACAACAGCGACACCATCGCCTACTTCTCCAACCTCTCCACGCCGCTGAGCCTTTTCGCCCCCGGCGTCAGCGTCTACGCTGCGGTCCCGACCGACGGCGTCGGCGGCGCCAGCGGCACCTCCATGGCCACGCCCCACGTCACCGGCGCCTTCGCCGTCCTGCGTCAAAAAGCCGCCGAACGGCTGCTCAGCCCCAGCGTCGACAACCTCCTCGCCGCGCTGCGTCTCTCCGGCATCCCCATTATCGACAGCGGCAACAGCTACAGCACACCGCGTATCCAGATCGACCAAGCCCTGGCCCTGATCGACACCCAGGCCTCGCTGCCGGTGGAACTGATCATGGACAGTCAAGTCGCGTCCGCCGGGATCAGCACCGTCAGCGGCAGTTTCACCAGCGTGACCGACACCAACGCCTACGGCGGCACCGCGCTGCGCGGAACCAGTACCAGTCAGGCCAACACCCTGCGGTTTACGCCCACGCTCGGGGTTGGTTATTACGACGTTTACGGTTGGTGGCCGGTGCTGAGCGGCAATACGAACCAGGCCAGCGTCATCGTCAACAGTGATGGGGGCAGCGATCAGTTTCTGGTCGACCAGCAGCAGAATGGGGGAAACTGGAACCTTTTGGGCTCTTATCACTTCGGCTCGATTCAGCCTCAGCCCTTTGTCGAGATATCGAGTCAGGGCGGGCCGGCGGGCGTGTTGGCCGATGCCGTGCGCTTTGAGTTGACCGCGGCAGAGGCGGTGCAGCCGCTTGCGGTCACGCCACTGACCTTGCCGGCCGGGCACGTCGATACCGTCTATTTCGTCCAAATCGAGACCAGCGGCGGCCTGCCGCCCTATACAGCCAGCCTGTCAGGCGTATTACCCGCGGGTCTTACATTCGACCCGGGTGCGACCACTATTTCCGGAGTCCCGACCGCAGCGACGGCGGACGCACCGCTGACGCTCAGCGTGACGGATCAAGTTGGCAGCACGCTGCACGTCGCCTATGACCTGTCCGTAGCTGTTGATGATCCGAGCCGGGACAAGGTCTGGTTTGATGATGCGTTGCCGGCTGGGGCGGTGGCCCAGACCTATGTGGTCTGGCCTGAGGTTACCAATACGGCCTGGACTTGGGGGACGACAGCACCGACGCCTTACAGCGGCAGCTTGTCCCATCGTTCGCCGGTGCTCGCCGGGTTGCATCAGCATTACTTCAGCGACGCCACCAAGACCTTGACGGTCGCCGCTGATGACACGCTGTTTGCCGATGTGTGGCTGGACCCGGCCCATCCCCCGCTGGAGATAATGTTGCAGTGGAATGCCGGCGGCAACTGGAACCACCGTGCCTACTGGGGGACGGACTATGTGCCGACGGCTTGGGGCGCGCGCGCGCGCGTGGGCAATCTGCCGCCTGCGGGCCGATGGGTCCGTCTCGCGGTACCCGCGGAAGCGGTCGGTCTCGCGGGCAGCACCGTCACCGGCATGGGGTTCACCCTTTATAACGGGGCCGCCGCCTGGGACTATGTGGGTGCGGCGGCAGGCGCCCCAGTGCCCGCGGTAGCACAAGTGCAGTTCAGTGCGGCCGCCTACAGCGTCGCCGAGGATGGCGGGGCGGCGACCATCACCGTCACCCGCACCGGTGCCACGACTGGGAGCGTCAGCGTCGCCTATGCCACGAGCGACGGCACCGCCACCCACGGCACAGATTACACCGCCGCCAGCGGCACCCTCACCTTTGGCGCCGGTGATACCCAGGCGAAGACCTTCACCGTACCGATCACCGAAGATAGCCTCTCCGAGGGGAGCGAAACACTCACCCTCAACCTGAGTGACCCAGTGGGCGGCGTATTAGGTACCCCGGACACGGCGCTACTGACCATCACGGACAACGAACAGTCTGATTGGGTCTGGTTTGATGATGCGTTGCCGGCCGGGGCGGTGGCGCAGACCTATGTCGTCTGGCCTGATGTGACCAATACCGCCTGGACCTGGGGGGCGACGGCGCCGACGCCTTACAGCGGCAACTTGTCCCATCGTTCGCCGGTGCTCGCCGGGTTGCATCAGCACTACTTCAGCGACGCCACCACGACCTTGACGGTCGCCGCTGATGACACGCTCTTTGCCGATGTGTGGCTGGATCCGGCCCATCCCCCGCTTGAGATAATGTTGCAGTGGAATGCCGGCGGCAACTGGAACCACCGTGCCTACTGGGGGACGGACTATGTGCCCGCGGACTGGGGCGCGCGCACGCGCGTAGGCGAACTGCCGCCTACGGGCCAATGGGTCCGTCTTGCGGTACCCGCGGCAGCGGTCGGCCTCGCGGGCAGCACCGTCACCGGCATGGGGTTCACCCTTTATAACGGGGCCGCCGCCTGGGACTATGTGGGTGCGGCGGCAGGCGCCCCAGTGCCCGCGGTAGCACGAGTGCAGTTCAGTGCGGCCACCTACAGCGTCGCCGAGGATGGCGGGGCGGCGACCATCACCGTCACCCGCACCGGTGCCACGACTGGGAGCGTCAGCGTCGCCTATGCCACGAGCGACGGCACCGCCACCCACGGCACAGATTACACCGCCGCCAGCGGCACCCTCACCTTTGGCGCCGGTGACACCCAGGCGAAGACCTTCACCGTACCGATCACCGAAGATAGCCTCTCCGAGGGGAGCGAAACACTCACCCTCAACCTGAGTGACCCAGTGGGCGGCGTATTAGGTACCCCGGGCACGGCGCTACTGACCATCATGGACAACGAACAGTCTGATCGGGTCTGGTTTGATGATGCGCTGCCGGGCGGGGCGGTGGCCCAGACCTATGTCGTCTGGCCTGAGGTTACCAATACGGCCTGGACCTGGGGGACGACGGCGCCGACGCCTTACAGCGGCAACTTGTCCCATCGTTCGCCGGTGCTCGCCGGGTTGCATCAGCACTACTTCAGCGACGCCACCAAGACCTTGACGGTCGCCGCTAATGACACGCTCTTTGCCGATGTGTGGCTGGATCCAGCCCATCCCCCGCTTGAGGTAATGTTGCAGTGGAATGTCGGCGGCAACTGGAACCACCGTGCCTACTGGGGGACGGACTATGTGCCCGCGGGCTGGGGCGCGCGTACACGCGTGGGCGACCTGCCGCCTACGGGCCAATGGGTCCGTCTCGCGGTACCTGCGGCAGCGGTCGGTCTCGCGGGCAGCACTGTCACCGGCATGGGGTTCACCCTCTATAATGGCGCCACCGCCTGGGACTATGTGGGTGTAGCCTCTAGCGGGACCGTACCATAGGTGATGAAGCTTAGGGGGAGATAGACTAAATTCGGCTAGGCACTATCGCAGCCTGCGCCACGTTGTTGTATCGTCACGACTTTCTAGGTACCGGGAATTCTTGAAATATGGCCGATCCTCATCACCTCGTCATTGAACGGGGCTTAGCCGAACGTTACTACTGGCGTGATCTCTGGCACTACCGGGAACTTTTTTTTGTTTTGGCCTGGCGTGATATATCAGTTCGCTACAAGCAAACGATTATCGGATTGGCGTGGGCCCTTATCCGGCCTTTTCTTGCAATGATGATATTTACGGTCCTGTTCGGAACCATCGCCAAACTGCCCAGCGAGGGCGACGCCCCCTATGCGCTTATGGTCTTTGCCGGCTTACTGCCTTGGCAGTTTTTCTCCACTGGGCTATCGGACTCGTCCAGCAGCCTGCTTGCCAATGCCAACCTCATCGGTAAGGTATACTTCCCTCGGCTGATCGTCCCGACCGCCGCGGTGGTGGTTTCCTTAGTCGATCTTCTCGTCAGCTTCATCATCCTGGTCGGGCTGATGTTGTGGTACCAGTTGCTGCCGGGTTGGCAGATTTTTACCCTTCCACTTTTTATGGTTTTGTGCTTCTTCGCCAGCTTGGGTCCAGGCCTTTGGATTGCGTCGCTAAACGTCAAGTACCGTGATTTTCGCTATCTGGTCCCATTCATCGTACAATTTGGCCTGTACGTCTCTCCCGTGGGCTACTCTTCCACCGTGATACCGGAACAATGGCGGTTGCTATATTCTCTGAATCCCGTGGTCGGTGTTATCGACGGATTTCGCTGGGCCATCCTCGGCGGCGAGTCGAGCATCTACCTGCCTGGTCTTCTGCTTAACTGTAGCGTAATCGCTTTTTTCCTGTGGCTGGGAATCCGCAAGTTCCGCGAAGTCGAAAAGGGGTTTGCAGACTTGATATAATCCCAATCTCTTTAGATATCGGTTCTTCGCTCCCGGTGACGCATGAGTCGATGTAGCCGTGAGATATTTCCGCCATGTGACAGCGTCCGCCAGAATCACTTAAGAGCCTATACCACCTATTCCCGCGACCCTTACTTCGATAAACAATAATTGACAGCCCATCTCCCGCCAATGTCCCAACTCGCCATCTCGGTAGAAAGCCTTTCCAAGAGCTATCTCGTAGGTCATAACGCCAACAAGATCGAGCGTAACAATACCCTTCGTGACATTCTTGTCCGCAACGCCCGTAATCTGTCCCGTAAAACCCATGACATGATCAGCGGCAGGCCTATCGTACAGGGTGATGAAGTAGAAGAGTTCTGGGCGTTGAAAGGTCTGTCCTTCACCATCGCGCAGGGTGACCGTGTTGGCGTCATCGGGCGCAACGGTGCCGGCAAGTCCACGCTGCTGAAGGTCCTCAGCCGCATAACTGAACCGACTGCCGGACGCGTTACCATCAATGGACGGGTCGCAAGCCTGCTCGAAGTCGGGACCGGCTTTCACCCGGAGCTGAGCGGGCGTGAAAACGTTTTCCTGAATGGTGCCATACTCGGGATGAAGCGCATCGAAATCCAGCGGAAGTTTGATGAGATCGTTGCCTTTGCCGAGGTCGAGAGATTCCTTGATACGCCGGTCAAGCGCTACAGCAGCGGCATGTATGTGCGACTGGCCTTTGCCGTTGCGGCGCATCTCGATCCAGAAATTCTGATCGTCGATGAAGTGCTGGCGGTGGGGGATGTACAATTCCAAAAGAAGTGCCTGGGGAAGATGCAGGACGTGTCCGCCGAGGGGCGAACTATCTTATTTGTAAGCCATAACATGGCGGCGATTGAGCAACTTACCCAGCGTGCGATCTTTTTGAACGGTGGCGAAATGCAGTTTGATGGAGAAACATCCACTGCCATTGCCCAGTATCTTCAGTCATCGAACGTGGCACCTGCGGTCCAGTTCAGCACCGAGAACGCGATCAGGCCCTCCTCCCCAACCCAGTTGGTACGCATCCTGGAGTTGCACTTTGACCGCAATGCCCCAGTCTTCTATTCCGATGAACCCTTCACGTTTGTCGCCCGTCTGAAATCACATTCGGATGTCACAAACATACGCACTAGCATGACAATTTTCTCCAATGATGGAACCCCCGTGGGTAGCTGCTTCGGCCCAGAATTTGCTGATCTAACGGCATCCATTGCAACCGACGTTAAGATTACCCTGCCAACGCCGCGGCTGGCGCCAGGGCTATACTATTGTGGCGTCGCAGTTGGCAAGGGCGACCATATCTCAGGCCATGAAGATTTCGATATTGTATTGGAAACCCTTGGTTTTGAAGTGCGACATCCGCAACGCGAAGGGGGTACGCTTTCGCCTTGGCCGCGAGATTGGGGGCGGGTTGAGTTTTTCCCACTGATTCAACAAGTTATCGCTTCCGAGGCAGGGGCGAACCGTCATGAGTGACTATGATTATTCCATCCATTACAAACGCTTTCATGATGAACAGGGAATCGATACAGCGCCACGAACAGATGTACTCGCCGGCCGGATCAAGCTCCACCTGAATCTTCCCGCCGAAGCACGAATTCTCGACATTGGATGCGGCTTCGGGTTTGCCCTCAGCGCATTGCGCAGGCTGGGATATGAGAACACACTCGGCTTGGAACTGTCCGCTCAGCAGGCCGAGATCGCCCGCGGAGTCGGACATACGGTTGTTGTAACCGATGACTCAATCGAGTGGATGCGTTCACACCCGGAGAGCTTCGACTTTGTACTCCTCTTCGATGTATTGGAACATGTACCAGTTCCAGCTCAGATCGATTTTCTTCGAGCCTTACATACCGCGCTTCGTCCCGGGGGAACACTTTTAATGGATGTTCCTAACGCCAATGCCATCTTAAGTTCACGATGGCGATATATCGATTATACACACCATACCAGCTTCACCGAGCATTCACTCTACTTTGTGCTGCGTAATGCCGGGTTTGAAAAGATCTGGATTGATTCAAATAAGGGCATTGGCCGATTCCCGCGGCGCCTTTGGCTTCGTTCAGCCCGTCTTGATGCCCGCAGGTGGCTCGTCCGGTGGTGGTGGTTTCAGGTAGTTGCGGCCGAACTTCACTGGCAATCAATCGCTGACATCTCGTTTGACCTAAATCTGACGGCGACCGCGACGAAGCATGCCTAAGCTATACTCATTCGATGTCTTTGATACGTGCCTCATTCGTACCCATGCGTTTCCATCAGACCTCTTTCTCACTCTCGCGCGCGACTTTCAGGAATGGCTGGAGCCACTGCTCGGAACGGATTACCGTCTTATCTTTCGCGACCTGCGGTTTGAATCCGAACTACGTTGTCTCAAGTCAGCCGACCGCGAGGAAACGACCATTCGGGAAATTTGGACCACGCTTGTATCCATGTTGCCAGGTTTGGACGCAGCGCTTGGCGTCGAGAAGGAGCTTGACGTAGAACGCAATGCTCTACGGGCTAATCCCAGCGTCCTCAATCGCGTGAAGAAAATTCGCGAAACCCAGGGCAGGATCGTGTTCATTTCCGACACCTATCTGCCGCACGACTTCGTTTGTGAGATGCTGATTAAGCATGAGTTTATGGCAGCAGGCGACGCCTGCTATGTATCAAGCGCCGTCGGTCTCACGAAGCGGACCGGTACCCTCTTCCGTCACGTCCTGGAAGCCGAAGCGCTATCACCCGTAGATCTTGTCCACTATGGCGATAACCCGATAAGTGACGGAGCTATTCCACGAAATCTGGGTATTCCTTGTGTGCTGTGTTGTACCAGTGGTTTGAGCGATTACGAGAAGGCTGTCTTGCGACGAATGCCTACGCAGGATATTGAATTCTGCTCACGCTTGGCAGGGGCGATGAGGTGCCTAAGGCTTGCAGCTATTGACACGAATGACGAAGCCGTGCAGCATTTTGTCGCTTCTCTTCTTGGTCCATTACTGTTTGTCTTCGCCATCTGGGTACTCGCGCGAGCCCAGAAGGATGGCATACAGCGACTCTATTTTCTATCCCGCGATGGCTATGCGCTCTCGCGCGCAGCAGCCAGGCTTGCCGATCGGTTTGGTAACATCGATTGCCGCTACTTGCAGGTATCACGGCAGTCACTCTGCCTGCCTTGCGTAACGGAAATTTCACCGCAAGGAATGCCGTGGATGAGTGGTCCGTTCGAGAGAAAGACGTTAGGTCGGCTTCTGGCGACCCTAGAACTCGATGTGGCGAGCGCTGGTCAGGCATTTGTCGATTGGGCAGGGAGCGCAGGAGACGACTATGAACTGGTATCCCGGGACGACTGGGATCGCTTTTGGCGTTTGTTGAATGAGGAGCCTTTACGAGGAAATATTCTGGCTTTGGCTGCGGTGCGTAGATCGCGCGCCCTTCAGTATTTTCGCGGCCTCGGGGTGTTTGAGAAGAGGCAGGTAGCGGTCGTCGATCTCGGTTGGTTACTGACCAGTCAATGGGCATTGCGTAGCCTTCTTCGGGGTGAGGACGCTACTATTGATTTGCGAGGGTATTATCTCGGCTTGCATCTGGGCCGCCGCTCGGTCTCGGAAGCCGGGGGCGCACAGGCAATGTTCTATTTTCATCCAGGTGATCGTGCGGCAGTCACGGGTAATGCAGAAGTCTTTAATCGCGTCCCGCTGTTGGAAGCGGTTTTTGGGTGTGCACCCCATGGAGCTGTGCGTCATTATGATGTCAGCGCCGTCGGCGCACAGGTTCAGGCAGTCTGCAGCGAAGCCGATCCCGCCCAGTCACTGATTTCCGAGAAACTTGTGTCTGTGGTCGAGACCTTTTGCGACAACGTCCAATCCATCGCGAATGGTGCAACTCCTGACCTTCAGTTAGTCGCGTCACAATTGATCGCGGAGGGTTTTGGATTTCCAGACCCGAAATGGATTCAAGTGGTGGGAAAGATCACATCGTCACAAGATCAAAATGATATCGCTCCGGTTATCCTCAGCGCGCCTCACTCGTGGACTGCGTTTTTGAGTTCGCTACTGCCGTCCCAGCTTTGCAAGCACGTGAATACACATAATCCGAAGCGATATTGGCCGGAGCTATCAAACATGGCAAGCAGTGCTGGCCTCGTCGCCGCGATGCGCCTTCGGTATATCGCGAATCGTGTCCTGTTTCATGTCAAAGGACTCTTTAGCTATAGCGCTTCACGATAGCCGCTACGGCTCTGATGAGTCATTACTTTCATCTGGTGCTCGATCGCCCTCAGACTTTTTATGAAAAGCGTCGTTGTTATTCTCGGGGCAGGCCCAGCCGGCCTTGGCGCTGCGCACCAACTTGCGGCTAGGCGCGAGTCTCAATGGCTTATCGCAGAGCAATCAAGTTTCGCTGGAGGACTTGCCGGCACCTTCCTTGATGGACAAGGTTTTACTTGGGACATCGGCGGGCACGTCCAGTTCTCTCACTACGAGTATTTCGACCAGGCAATGGATGCGTTCCTTGGGTCGGATGGCTGGTATCAGCACCAGCGTGAGTCTTGGGTGTGGATTCGCGAGCGCTTTGTTCCTTACCCTTTTCAGAACAACGTTCACCGTCTCCCGGCGGACGACCTGAACCGCTGCTTGCAGGGGTTAGTGGAGATCACCCGGCGGCCTCAAGCGAACCCGGCGAACTTTCAGCAGTGGATCGACGCCACCTTCGGGCGTGGCCTCGCCGAGGTCTTCATGGAGCCATACAACCTAAAGGTTTGGGCATACCCACCGGCCATGTTGAGTGCGGACTGGGTGGGAGAGCGGGTCGCGGCGACTGACCTTGGACGCGTGTTGCGGAACCTGGTCTATCGGACCGACGAAATCTCGTGGGGGCCGAATAGCACATTTCAATTTCCTAAGAAGGGTGGCACGGGGGCGATTTGGCGCGCCTGTGCCTCCCAGTTGCCGCCGGAAAAGTTGCATTTCAATGCAAGGGCCGTCCACATCGACTTAAAGAACAGGCGGGTCTGCTGTGCGGACGGCCGCGAGTACCCCTACACCCATCTTATTTCGACGATTCCGCTGTTGGAACTGATCAAACTGACCGGCCAAACGCAACTGTTACCCCTGGCTGAACGAGGTTTACTATATTCAAGCTCCAACATTGTCGGCCTGGGTCTGCGCGGGAAGCCCGGCGACGAGTTGGCGACCAAGTGCTGGATGTATTTTCCTGAAGATAATTGTCCCTTCTATCGCGTAACGGTATTCAGTAACTACTCCCCGCATAACGTCCCGGACAGTCGCCTGCACTGGTCATTGATGTGCGAGGTCTCCGAGTCGCCAATGATGCCGGTGGACCAAGGGCAGTTATTGGAACAGGTCATTCAAGGCGTACTGAATACTAAGCTGATCGAGCGTCGGGAGGATATCATCTCCACCTGGCAATACCGGGCTAAATACGGCTATCCTACGCCAGGTCTGTATCGCGATGAAGCGCTTGCCGAGATTATCCCGTATTTTGAGCGCTCTGACATCTACTCACGCGGACGTTTCGGCATGTGGAAGTATGAGGTCAGCAATCAGGACCATTCCTTCATGCAAGGTGTGGAGATCGTGGAGCGACTGCTCAACGGTCGCGAAGAGCTCACGGCTAATCATCCAAATTACGCAAACTCGAAGAAACATCCCTGGCCCTTCGAGCGCTGGTCCGAACCGGAGGCGAAGCACCAATGAGCAAAGCGTCTGCTGACGTCGCGAAGACATCCAAAGCAATCGCGCCGGTGCCCGGGGATGGTCACCGCCCGCGGTGGTCAGTCATGATTCCCACCTTCAACTGCGCACAGTACCTCCAGCAAGCCCTGGAAAGTGTGATCGCCCAGGATCGCGGCGCCACGCAGATGCAAATCGAGGTGATCGACGACTGTTCGACTACAGACGATCCCGAAGCCGTGGTACGGGAGGTTGGTAAGGGGCGGGTATCCTTCTATCGTCAGCCGACAAATCAGGGGGCGACCGCGAACTTTAACACCTGTATTGAACGCAGTCGGGGCTCCATGGTTCACATCCTCCACGGGGACGACTGGGTTGAACCAGGATTCTATGCGGAAATGGAGGAGCTGTCGCAGCACCATGCGGATGCCGCGCTATTTGCGTCACGTTTTTATTTTGTCGAAGAGGACGGCTGTCGAATCGAAATTTCCGGGCGCCTGAAGCGTTTTGAACAAGGCGTCAGCCACGATATCGCGGATTTCTGGCGTGGCCCTGCTATTCATTTTACCTGTTGCGTCATAAGGCGACAGTTCTTTGAAGAACATGGGGGATTCGTCCCGCAACTGATCCATGCGGCGGATTGGGAACTGTGGGTTCGCGGCATCCGTAAGGGCGGCATGGTAACGATCCCCGGGGTCCTTGGAAACTATCGCCTATTTCAAGGTAACGACACCGGTCGGCTGATGCGTTTAGCGGAGAATCTTAAAGATCGAGAGCGTTGCATTCAGATTCTGGCCTCGGATTACGAGGATTTTGATGCAAAAAAGGCGACGGGATATACTCTAGCTCTATGTGAGCGGCAGGAGAGAGAGTTTAAAAAGCTAGGGGACTTGGAAAGTGTTAAATGTAACCGGACGTTTTGGAATTCAACAGCAGGGTTCAAACCCAAAGTCAAGAGAATGTTGCGGTCTATCGTCGCACCGCTGGCGCGTAGACTGGATCTTTAGCAGCAACGATGCCGCTCGCGGGCGGCGTGTACACCGCAATTAACTTCGCCAATGTCTGTAGGAACAATCTCTTGTACACTGCCCGGCTGGTATCGGCGAGGATGGTTCGTAAGAGTCACGCAACGGTCAATCTTGAGAACACATCGTTTTGAAATCAAATCCTCTTGTCAGTGTTATTATTCCTTGCTGGAACCAGGCTCATTTCGTTCCAGAGGCTATCGAGAGTCTGAAGTCTCAAACCTATCCGCATTGGGAAGCGATTATCGTTAACGATGGTTCGCCTGACGATACCCGAAATGTCGCCATCGGTCTTTCAGAAGCCGATCCGCGGATCCGTTATTTGGAGCAACCCAATCGCGGTCCGTCCAGCGCGCGCAACACCGGGATTGGTGCAGCGCGGGGTGAGTACCTGCAGTTCCTGGATGCTGAGGACGTTCTTCTTCCGGAAAAGCTGAAATCCCATGTTGCGCTGTTGTCAACTCACGTTCATGGTAGCGCTGCTGCATTTTCTGACTATGCGTATGGTAAGCCAGATGATGGCGGAGACTGGAGCAGGACGACCCTTGCGACGCCGCGATTTGTCAGCGACAATCAACGGATTGAATTGCTTTGTCGGTGGGAAAGCAGTTTGGTTATCCCCGTGCATGCATTTCTCTTCGCACGGCAGTGCTTCGGGCCGGACGGCATCATGTTCGACGAGCGTCTTGCCAATCACGAGGACTGGGACTGTTGGATGAGGCTCTCGCATTCCGGATGCAGGTTTATCAAGACCGACGGCTCTCTGGTCATTTACCGAATGTCTCCCAATTCACTGTCCCGCCAGCGCGAGGCGATGCTTAATGGCTTTGAACAAGCGATCGAACAACTTGCCCGGCTTTGGGCTAATGAACGAACCGTGGTAAGGCTTTTGAAGCAAAAGCGGCGACAAGTACGGAGAATCTACCGCGCGGATTGGCGCTTGCGGTTTCTTGATTTTGTCGCCGAGCGTCGATCCTTCAAGCGCTTAGTACCCTGGCCGCTACAGGTGGGGCTCGCTGATCTGATCAAATACGCAGAGAGGGATCCTCTGAGCTCCTGTTGGATGGAATGAGCCGACAATCCTTCGCCTGTCCTTAAGAGTGTCGCCGCGCAGAGCAACCATGTCAGGATCACAACGAACGGTCAGCGTCGGTATTCCGGTTTATAATGGTGGAGAATATCTTTGCACCTGTCTCGAAAGCATTCTGGGTCAGACCTTTAGTGATTTTGAAGTGGTTGCAGTGGATGACTGCTCGAGCGATGAAAGCAGGAATGTCATAGACCGGTATGCCAAGATGGATGACCGTGTTCGCGTTTTTCAAAATTCTCAAAATCTCGGCTTGGTTGCAAATTGGAATAGATGCGTTGAACTAGCGCGCGGGCAATGGCTAAAATTTGTTTTTCAAGACGACTGGCTCGCCCCTGACTGTCTGCGGCTCATGGTAGAGGACGCTGGCAAGACGGGCGCCTTGCTGACCGTTTGTCGGCGCGAGTATGTTTTCGAGGACGTCTCTACAGAGTTTCGCAAGCGATACCCTGCGGTCGGTCAGGAGTTGTCGCCCGGCACAGTCTTCCCCGGAAAGGGTTTGATTTCTCCTGTGGAAGTGTGTAATGCTGTTCTCGATCGCGGAGTCATCAATTTCGTCGGCGAGCCAACGGCCACACTGATCGACCGCGACGCGTTCAGACGCTTTGGCGTTTTTAATCACCGGCTAATTCAATGGTGTGATTTGGAGTACTGGCTGCGTTTGGCAGTTAATCAAGGGCTGAGTTATATTCCCGAACCACTCGCCTTCTTTCGCGTACACCAAAACAGTACGACGTCGCGCAATTTCAATGGTCGATCTTTTCGGGGCGATATTGTCGATCCGTTGCTGGTCCGGTGTGAGTTGGCCTATAATCCGCACTTCCAGGCGTTGCGAGATGTTGCCGCGGTACGGGGAATCGATCTCGAAGCAGAGTTCCTTCGTGCATCGATCAACGAGCAAAGCTGGGGTGAAGAGCACGCCAATCGCGGTTGGGGTCAGGCAATCGCAACCGAACCGCGCTTGCGGATGCCGTGGCCGCTAAGGCTGCGTCGTATCGGCAGGAACTTTTCTGAAAAGCTGAGATAACGTCCGAAGCACGGACTATCGGTCTCTATGGTTATCAGGTGCAATTGGCAGATCGCACGGATCGGTGACGAAGATGATCCTTAAGAAGTCAGTGTCGGCGAGCCTAATGTCTTGCGGCTTACCTTCTTGTCGTCGTGTAGGTGAGTTGGAAATCGATTGCGGATGTATCGCCTGATGGCCAGTACGCCGACCGTGTCGTTCGTCATCGCCGCCTACAACGGTGCAGAGTATATCGCTGAGACGCTGAGAAGCGTCCTTGCTCAGACACTCTCGGATCTCGAGGTGATTGTCGTGGACGATGCCTCTACCGATAACACGGTGGCGGTGGTCAATGAGACCCCGGATCCACGGATTCGTGTTCTGCGAAATATTCATAATCAAGGTGCATCTTCGGCAAGGAATCGTGGAATTGCTGCGGCTATCGGGACCTTTGTCGTCGTCCACGACCAGGATGACCTATCGCTGCCGGACCGACTGGAGCGGCAGGTGGCATTTCTGGTTGCGCACCCGGGCGTCGTTGCGGTGGGTGGGCAAATGGAGACCTTTGGGCTCCGTCAAGAAGCGTGGCCCTTCGAGGTCGCCTCGGATGTCGTAATGTGCAAGATGCTGTTTGCCTGCGAAATGCTTCACGGTACCGTGCTGATGCGAATGGCTGCCTTACGGAAACTAAACCGGGTATACGATCCCTCGATTTCCATCTGCGCCGATTACGAACTATGGACGCGCCTGATGGAGGTCGGTGAACTCGCCAATCTCCCGGAGGTTCTGCTGCGCTACCGATTGCACGGGGATAATTATAGTGTTCGCGAGGGAGGCAGCATGGAGCCCTGCGTCCATGCCGTTCACGCGCGCCTGCTCTCCCGGCTTGGGATCGAGGCAACGTCGGTCGAGTTGGAGTTGCACGGCCGGCTCGCGCGAGGAACAAGCGATGCCACTGCCGGAAGCAGTGGCCGGGATCTGGATGATTGGTTGATGCGAATCGTCACGGCAAATGCGCGAACTGGGCTGTTCCCGGCAGCGACACTCCGGCGATTGGTCAACGAAGTTTGGTTCAACGCGTGCAAACGCGCGTCGCGGTCAAGAATACGTAGGGTGTTCCGATTCTGGCCGGCACGGACCAGCCGAATTTTAGGCCTTGGTGCGTGGGCGAGGAACGGCCTCTCCCTGGCCTTGCGAGGCTAATGGTGAAGATCGTCACGCTTGGACCGGGTGCCGAGGGTCGGTTCGTTGGCTGGCATGATCCCTATCTACTCAAGGCGGTTCCCGCCGGTGCAATCCGCATCCTTTTGGTCGAGTGCGGCCAGGGATCGCTCGCTTCCGCGCTCAAGGCATTGGTTCCGGACCGGCAGATTTTCGGACTCGCGCGAGATGCGGAGGCGGCGTCGCGCGTCCGCGGGGATCTCGAGTCGGTGTGGGTCGGCGATGCGCAGGAAGATTGCCTTGAGCTTGCGCCCGATTCATTGGATTGCATCATTTACGGTGAGGCTTTAGCGCATCTCGACGATCCGCTTGCCGTTCTTGAGCGCCATTCGGTACATCTTGCGCCCGACGGGATTGTGCTGTGTTGGGTGCGCAATGCGCAGCACTACTCAGTGATTTCGCAGATTCTTCGTGGCGACTTGCACCATGACGACCTTGGGGCCACGCGGTCAGGCCGGCAACGAATGGATACCTACGCGAGCTTTTCAAAGCTGTTGCTCGACGCGGGCTTTGCCCCGACAATCGAGGATGTTTGCGAAGAACCTGTATCGCGGGAATTTCTGATGGCGGCGAGTCTGCTGTGTAACCATGTGGGGGCTAACGTAAGTGCCATGGTTCCTCACTTCGGTTCCCGGCGGTACCTTTTTAAGGGCTCGCGACTGCCTGCTGCGGGTGTCCGTTCCGGTGCTGCCGAGCCACTGACGTTTGTGGCCTGTGTCAACAATGAAGCCGTGCTCAAGGAGAACCTCCTGAGTTCGCCCTGTTTGCTGGGTAATCATCCGCATGAGGTATTGCTGATGCGTGGATGCAGCAGTGCCGCTGAAGGGTTGAATCGGGGCATTGATGCGGCGCGCAATACTTCGGTCGTCTGTGTTCATCAGGACGTCTATCTCCCGAAGGATTGGCCGTTGCGATTTGTGCGGCAGCGTATCGCTGCCGAGGCTCAGTATGGTTCAGTGGCGGTGCTGGGGATGTTCGGCTCGTCGTTCGTGGACGGTGCACGCACGAAGTGCGGCCATGTCGTGGATCGTGATCGGGTATTGAGGGAGAATGGTCCTCTGCCCCAACCGGTAGATACCTTGGATGAGTTACTGCTTGCGGTGCACCAGCGCGCTCCGCTGCGCTTTGACCCGCGGTTGGGATTTCATCTTTACGGCGCGGATATCTGTTTGAGCGCGCGGAGCCGGGGACTGCAGGCGGTATCGGTTGACGCGCTGTGCTTTCATAACAGTCAGACAACGGAGGTGCCTCCTGCCTTTTTGGAAAGCGCACGCATTCTGGTCGACAAGTGGCCCCTACAGTTGCCTATCGCAACGTCCTGTGCCCTCATTGATGATGCTTGGCTCAGCGCGAATCGGGGGAGAATGCCTCCGAGGGTGCGATTGAACAAAGCACTGGAGTGGGTGGAGACCGCTGCACGTCGGATACGTATGCGCGGAATGTGATTGGCCTGCGGATAAACTTTTGGTGGTGTGGTGGCGACAATCCTGCAGATTACCCTTCTTAGGTATCCCGAGATACGGGGCGGCGTGGATGCGATGGTGGTTAACCTCACCGCTCACCTCAGGCGCCGCCATCGCGTTTGTGTCTTGGTGCCCACGGGATGGGATACGCGTTCGGTGGTTCGCAACGACGTCGATGGTGTACCGGTTTATTCGATGCGTTTGCGGATGCCGATTGACCCTCGGCGGCCTTGGCGTGGGTTCTTCGGGTGGCTGCTGGAGTTTCCCAGAACCCTATTTCGCCTTAGGTCGCTGGTACGGGCTGAGGGCATCGATTTGATCCATGCCCATATGGGGGTCGATCATCAGATCTATTTTCGCTGCCTCCGGTGGTTGGGCGGGCCTCCCTATGTGATTACGTTGCACGGTAGTGATGTATCTCTGTTTTCGCATCTCTCTAGGTCTTCCCAGATGGCTGTGCGTTTCGCGCTGGGGGGGGCGGCCAGAGTGGTTGCCGTTTCGGGATCACTGGCGCGCGCGGCAGAGAAGCAGTTCCCGCACCTTTCTCCGCTGCCGCGGATTTTTAATGGACTGATGCTACCCGGGCCCGAGTTCGTGGCGGGGCAGATGGCGGGCCAGGCCAGCGCGGTGCTGCCGGAGCGGTTCGCGGTCATGGTCGGATCCTTTGATCCCTATAAGGGCCACGATCTTGCGCTGTTGGCCTGGGGGCAGTTGAAGGCATTTGAGCCGGACCTGCATCTCGTCGTGATCGGGGATGGCGTTCTTCGTGCTAGCTATGTGTCGCTGATTGCGGAGCAGGAGTGCACAAAAACGGTTCATTTGACCGGTCAGATCGGGCATGACGATGTGCTGAGGATCATGGCGGCGGCCGAGTTGATGGTGTTTCCGTCGCGCAGCGAGGGCCTTCCGTACGTCCTGCTGGAGGCCGGTGCCGTCGGCATCCCGGTAGTATGCACCCGGATCCCCGTGTTTGAAGAGATCATTGATGACGATGTGAATGGCTTGTTGGTGCCGCTGGATGAGCCGGAGGCGCTGGTCGCGGCCGTCGTTCGGTTGGCGAGGGACCCGCAATTGCGGGTGCGCCTTGGTTCGTGCCTACGCGAACAGGTTCAAACCGGTTTCACGGCGGAGGCGATGACCGCAAGCTATGAGGCATTGTATCAGTCGGTGCTTGGTCGTCCGCGGCCAAGTGAGCAGATGGCGGGTTTCCTCTAAGCGGCGATTTTGCATCGCGTCGCTGGCGGGGTTCCATCGCATTAACCGGAGGGTGTCTGGATCATGGCTGTGGAAGTCGCTTGGTGGCTTCGATTACGTTTGCGGTCCCTGCGAGAACGGTTCGGCGTTGACCTGGGAGCAGGTGGGGCGATCCGGGAGCACCTTGCGGCGGTAATCGATTGGCTGCGTCGCGCCCAGGATGTGACCCCTGATGCCGGGGTGGCGCAGACTTGGTTCGTGAAGCATCGTCGCTGGGGGAATTCCTATCCGGAGACCACTGGTTACATCATTCCGACCTTCTACCGCTATGCCGAACTGGTTGGCGACGCGGACGCCCGCCACCGGGCGCGGCGGATGGCGGAGTGGGAGTGCGAGATCCAGCTCCCCGATGGTGGGGTGGTGGCGGGCGCCTTGGGAGACTCGGAGCGGCCGACGGTCTTCAATACCGGTCAGGTCCTTTTCGGGTGGGTGCGGGCCTTTGAGGTCGAGGACGACGCGCGCTACAGCGAGTGCGCGCTGGGCGCCGCGCGCTGGCTCTGTATGGCGCAGGACGATGACGGTTGCTGGCGGCGTTTCGGGTCGCCCATGACCGGGGCGGGCGGTGTCAATACTTACAACACCAGGACCGCTTGGGCTTTGGCGCGGGCCCATGCAATCTCGGGGGAGCCGGTCTTTCTGGAGCGTGCAATCCGTAACTGTCAGTGGGCGCTCACCCAGGCCGCGCCGAATGGCTGGCTGGCCGCCAATTGTCTGCAAGACCCGGGGCAGCCGTTCGTGCATACGGTTGCGTATGCCATGCGTGGACTTCTTGAGGTAGGCGACTATGCGCGGCGGGGTGAGTTTGTGGAGGCCGCCGTTCGGATCGGCGATGCGTTGATTGCGGCGCTGCCCCGGGACGGCTTCTTACCTGGGCGCTTCGATGCCGATTGGCGCCCCACGGTGGCCTGGTCCTGCCTTACGGGAAACGCCCAACTGGCGATCAATTGGGGCCGACTTTACCAGATTACGGGTGAGCCGAAATACCGGGAGGCGGTGTTGCGCATCAACGGCTTTACCAAGCGCACGCAGAGGCTCGATGGGCCGCCCGAGGAGTGCGGCGGGATCAAGGGCTCGCACCCGATCGATGGCGGATACCATTCGTGGCAGTATCCGAATTGGGCGGCCAAGTTTTTCGCCGATGCGCTGATGATGGAGGAGGCGATTACTGTCGGCGATGGGGCCGTTCAGCCGCCGTTTCCCGGCTAGTGCCATCATTCGCAAGTATTTGGACCAGCGGCGTAGGGTGTGCCGCGCGCTGCATTAGCGGCCGCGGTTTAACGAAACAGTCTGAGTCTGGGCCGGCGTAGCGGTGCGCGCGGCGCACCCTACGGGTACCGGTTCGCCTGGGGGTTAGCGCTAATCGGTGGGGAAGTCGGCGCGGGGCGCTGAACGAGGGCCTCAAACAGTGCCCCTAAGCGAGTGCTGATGCTCCGGCGCTCAAACTGGGTGAGATAGGCGTCTCTTGCCTCGATGGTGTTGGGCACGGGCCTGGCCAAGCAGTCGGCGAGTGCAACACGACAGGCAGCGACCGACTCTGCGGGTACGGCGACGCCGAGGTTCCCGCGCTCGATGATCTCCTGGGTGGCGCCGGGGTCGGTCAAGGCAAAGATCGGGCGCCGCGCAGCGACATATTCAAACAGCTTGCCGGGGATGACGCCGCTGGCGGTGGCGCCGGTGTCGACGATCAGCAGCAGGTAGTCCGCCTGGACTTGTGCACGCATCGCCTCGTGATAGGGGATATCGCCGGCAAAGCGATACACCTCGGTGAGTCCGTAGCGGGCCAGGATCTCATCGTAGCGCGCGCGGATCTCCGGGGCGACCCCGCCCAGGATATGGACCCTTACCCGGTTGCGTAACGAGGGTTCGCGCTCGGCCAATTGGCCCAGGGCCTCGGCAAATGCATAGCCGCGGCGGTTTTTGAACAGGCGGCCGGTGAAGACGAAGTCGATGGTGTTGTGGGGCCGCCGGGGTTCGGCCAGATAGGGTGCGAAGATCTCGGGGTCGTAGCCGTTGGTGAGGGTGTCCCGGAGCGCCTGGCTACGGGGCAAGTGGGTCTTCAGGAACTCGGTTTTTTGCTCGGAGACTGCAATGATCGCGTCCGCGGCGCCCATGTAGCGACGCTCCAGGGATTGCTCGATGCGCCGGCGTGCCGGTCCGACCCATTCGCGCAGGACGTCGCCCACCCAGAGGTCGCGATAGTCGACGACCCAGGGGATACCGAATTCGCGTTTCAGCCGATAACCGATCTTGGCGGCGCTGAATGGGGGCAGGGTGGTGAAGACGAGATCGATGGTACGGGTCCGACACAGTGCGCGGGCCAACACCAGTGCGCGGTTCGCCCAACTGCCGTAATTGTCGGGCACCTCGATCCAGTTACGGACCGTCCATTTGAAGGCACCCAAGGCCAATTCGCGCGGGTGCCAAGGGGGACGGTTGGCGCCGGATGATGCCGGGCCGGCACCAGCCGTCGCGGATGCGGGCGGCGCGCTCGCGTGTCCGACCAGGCCCTTGAAGCCGGAGACGATACGGGCCTCGGTGGTCGACCACGGTGCGCGAATGATCTCGATACCGGCGGGGACCTCGGCCTGCAAGGCGGGGTCGTAGCCGGGGATCCCGGGGTGTGCCTCAAGCGTGAGGACGATAGGTCGCCAGCCGTCGTCGCGCAGATGCTCCACGAACTTGGTCGCGCGCAGACGCCCAATGGTCTTGATCGGTGGGAACTCACCTGCGACAAACAACACGGTCTTGCCGGCCGGATTCGGGTTCACCACCAACGCCGCCTGCGGGTCTTTGCGACCCGCTCGCACAATGCATGGAAGATCGGTGCGCGATCGGCTGACTTGCACTGCTGTGCCACCTCCAATCCACGCTGCCCCATGGCCTGGCGCTTGGCGTCGTCGGTGAGCAGATCGACGATGGCGGCGGTGATCGCCGGCACACTGGTGCCATCGACGCTCAATCCGGTCTCGCCATGGCGTACCGCCTCCACAGCGCCCCCGGCCACGCCGGCAATGACGGCCTTGGCGCAGGCGTTGGCCTCCAGGAAGACGAGCCCGAAGCCCTCGGTATCGTGATTGTCGAGCTCGCGATTGGGCATTACGAACAGGTCACAGAGCCGATAGTGGGCGACCAATTCAGTCACCGGGATGCGCCCGGTAAAGGTGACATGGGGTCTGAGGTGCAACTCCTCGACGAGGCGGCGCAGTTCCGGCTCGAACTCACCGGTACCCACGATGAGATAGTGGGCATTGGGGACCCGTTCGAGGATGGACGGGAGGGCGCGCAGGGTCATGTCGATGCCCTTGCGCTCGACCAGACGCCCGACGGTGAGAATGATGCGCTTTCCCGTGAGGCCGTAGCGCGCGATGAGGGCCGGGTCGGTCGGGCCAGGGCGGAAGTACGACACATCCACGCCGTTGATGATCAGGGTGATCTTTTCGCAGGCGATGCCGTACAGGTCGATCAGTTGGCGGCGCGTGAACTGGCTGACCGCCACCAGTGCATCGGCCCAATGCAGGTAGTGGCGGCGGCGGCGCCCGAAGATGCGGTAGGATGATTCGGTAGTGATCTCCTCGCCGTGGATATAAATGACGAAGGGAATGCCCAGCAGGCGGCGCAGGGCGAGTCCCAGCCAGGTGCCGGAGTTGAGTTCACAGATGCAGACGCAGTCGATCTTCTCCTTCCGCACAAGCTTCACGGCGGTCCATAGCACGCGCAGCTTCAGCGGCAGATCCACGGCCAGATGCAGCCAGAGGGACTGCGGCAGGGATCGCGAACTGACCACCGGTGCGCGCAGCAACTCGATGCGGGTGATGGGAAACCCGGCGTTGGCGTCATATTCCTGCCAGCCCTCGATCTCTTCCCCGGTGACATAGTGGCGCCACGGCGCCAGGACATGGACGCTGTCTCTTGGACTGAATTGACACAGACCCTCATAAACGACCGCGGAACCGCCATTGATCGGCGGAAAGATGCTGGCGAACATGAGACACTTCATCGTCAGCTACCGCCCCGGGCCGGCCCGCAGCGGACGCAGTACCGGGCAGCGGCCGAGGGTGACAGCCTCACGGCAGTGCAAGACGAACTGAGGGTCTTGGCGGGGCTTGCGCGGCATAATGAAGGATTCTTTATCGTCATTCTCGCGGGTCGGTTGGCGACGCCGTCCCCGCCTGCTCTGTGGCCGGACCTCGCTGCTGCGGCAGGCGGTGCGGGCAGCGCCGATGGGCACGACGGCGATATATTGACCCTCCTGACTGGTAACGTCCAGCGTGGCGTCTATCGTCATGCGCGGGGTGCGCGGCGCTGCCAGTCAGGGCGCCAGCGGCGGCGTGGGTGGGGCCCGAGCCGGAGTCATGCGCCGAACCCCGGTCGGGCGTCCGACAATTCCCGTACAATGGTACCTGGCGGCAGGCAGTGCCCCCCGGAAATCCGGCAAACCGGCCTTTCGTCGGGCCAGAGTCTATCAACGTCGGGCAGGAGATTGACTGTTCTGTGAACACCGAAGCCGTTGTCGTTGGTCTCGAGACCAACGGGTTGGGGGTGGTTCGAGCCCTGGGCCGGGCCGGGGTACCGGTGCTGGGTCTCACCTCCGCGCCGCGGATGCCCACCGCTCGTTCGCGGTTTTGCCGGGTCCTGGCGGTCCCGGACGAGCGCAGCGAGGCGATCGTGGATCGGTTGCTGGAAATCGGCTGTCGGCCGGGTGGCCCGCGCCCCTTGTTCCTGACGATGGAGCACACGGTCGCGATCGTCAGCCGGCACCGGGCGCGGCTCGCCCCCTTCTACCTGTTCAACCTGCCGGATGACGCGCTGCTCGGGCAATTGAACGACAAGGTGTGCTTCGCCCGGATCGCCGCCGAACTGGGGTTACGCGTGCCGCGCACGCAACGGGTGGACACAGCAGCAGAGGTGCTTGACGCGGTACGGCATGTGGGCCTGCCGTTGATCGCAAAACCGCTGGCAAAGGGGGGTCGCTTCGACGCCTATTTCGGGGCGCGTGCCCTGCGCTTGGATACCGAACAGGACCTGTTGGGCCGTTTCGCGGAATTTCCCTGGGGCGAGCCGCTGCTCTTTCAGCAGTTCATTGCCGGAGCGGACGCTGATATCTATTTTTGCCTTACCTGGTGTGATCGCAACGGTGACGCCAAGGTGCACTTCACCGGGCGCAAGGTGCGCAGTTGGCCGCGGGGTACCGGTAACACCGCCAGTGCGCGTCCCGCCAAGGCCCCCGAGGTCACGGCGGCGACGCTGGCGCTCTTTCGTGCGGTCGGTATGCGTGGTTTGGCCTCACTGGAGTTCAAACAAGACCCGGGGAGCGGCGACTTCTATGTCATCGAGCCGACCATCGGCCGCACTGACTATCAAAGCGGGGTGGCACCGGCGAATGGGGTCAATATCCCCTATATTGCCTATCTGGACTTGCTGGGTCGGCCGCTCGGGGAAATGACGCCGACGCCCGCACCGGTCCTCTGGGTCGATCGGGTCAACGATACGCGAGCCGCGCAGGCGGCGATGCAGGCCGGCGACTTATCGGCCGACGAATACCGTCGATCCCTTGCCGGTGCGAAAGTCTATGCCCTGCGTGCCGGTGATGATCCGATGCCCTATCTGGTCGATCGGTATAAGGCCGTCCTGCTGCGGGTGAAACGGGTGCTGCTGTGGCTGCTGGATCGCTTTCCCGGCCTCTATGAGTATTTCATCAAGGTGGTGCCGCCGGATATCCGCTGGCCGCCGGAGGAAATCATGGATAGCCTCAAACGCCATGAGGCGCCGCGCAAGAGTTTCGTCGCGTATTTCACCCGCGACCCGCGGCGCACGGTGCCGCGCGAGCCGCGGATCATCGTCTCGCCGGCCGATGGGGTGGTGCGCAATGTCTGTGAGCGCAACGGCCGCAAAATAATCGACATCTCCATGAATTTCTATGATGTCCATGTGCAGCGCGTGCCCCTGGCCGGGACCGTTCTGAGCGTGGAGGAGAGCGGTCGACGCGTGGTCGCCGGCAGCGACGACGAGCGCCGCTGGTTCGTCGACCCCTGGGAGTACGAGCACGATTATCTGTTCCCGGTGCAGGCAGTGGTGCGGATCGACACCCTGATCGGCGAGGTCGTGGTGCGTCAGATATCGAGCATCTGGGCGCGGCGCATCGCGACCTTCGTCAAACCCGGTGAGGCGGTGGTCGCGGGGCAGCGCCTGGGGCATATCCTCTTCGGCAGCACCGTGGTGCTGGAATTGCCGCTCGCGGCCTCGGTGGTGGTGACGCCGCAACTCCAGAACCGGCGGCGCAAGCGCACCGACGAGCCCATCAAAGGCGGTGAGACCATCGTCGCCCGGTATTGATCGCACGGGGGCGTGACGTCGCTTGCCGGTCCAGCGTCGCGGCCATTAAGTTAAGCGCAGGCGGTCTGGCTTCTCGTTCCCACGCTCCCGCGTGGGAATGCCGAGCGGGCGCTCCGCGTCCGTTCTTGGCACTGGACGCGGAGCGCCCGCTCTTGCTCCCACGCAGGAGCGTGGGAGCCAGCACCGACAACGACATCCGTGTCTCGGCGAGAGGGTTTCTTGGAACAGGGGCCGCTAGGCCGGCGCGAGTCGTTGCGCCCAGCCCTGGGCCGCGGCGATGACGGCCTCCTGGTCGAGACTGGTGGGTGCGCCGTCGCGGATCACCTGTCGCCCCTGCACCCACACCTGGCGGACCTGATGGCGCCCGGCCGCATAGACCAAATGCGAGACGGCGCGATAGAGCGGCTGGGTGTTGGCGTCACGCAGATCGAGCGCCACCAGGTCGGCCGCCTTGCCGGGCTCGATGGACCCGATCTCGCGCTCCAGGCCCAGGGCGCGCGCGCCGTTGAGGGTGGCCATGCGCAGGGCCGCCGCCGCCGGGAGCGCCGCGGCCGAGCCCGCGACCCCCTTGGCGAGCAGGGCCGCGGTGCGCATCTCCGCGAGCAGATCGAGATCGTTGTTGCTGGCGGCCCCATCGGTGCCCAGGGCCACATTCACGCCGGCCGCGAGCAGCCGGGCGACCGGGCAGAACCCGCTGGCGAGCTTGAGGTTGGACTCCGGGCAGTGCACCACATGGGCCCCGGCGGCGGCCAGGCGCTCGATCTCCGCGTCGTCCAGTTGGGTCATGTGCGCCGCCACCAGCCCGGGTCCGACCAGGCCCAGGGCCTCCAGGCGGGCCAGCGGGCGCGCCCCGTGGTCGCGCAGCGACGCGACCACCTCGTCGCGGGTCTCGTGCAGGTGGATATGGACCGGCACCTCCAACTCGTCGGCCAGGGTGCGGACCCGCTCCAGGGGTGCGTCGGACACCGCATAGGGCGAGTGGGGGGCGAAGCCGATGCGGATCAGGGGGTGGCCGCGGTAGTGTGCGTGCAGCGCCAGACCCTTGGCGATATAGGCGTCGGCGCCGTCCGCATAGCCGGTGGGCAGGTCCACCACGATCATGCCGATCAGCGCCCGCATCCCGGCGTCCGCCGCCACCTGCGCGGTCACCTCCGGGTAAAAATACATGTCGTTGAAGCAGGTGACGCCGCCGCGCAGCATCTCCAACACGGCCAGCCGACTGCCGTCACCCACGAAACGCGGGTCCACCCGGCGCGTCTCGGTGGGCCAGATATAGTCGTGGAGCCAGGTCATGAGCGGCAGGTCATCGGCCAACCCGCGCATCAGGGTCATGGCCGCATGGGTGTGGGCATTGACCAGGCCCGGGATCAGCACATGACCGGGCAGCTCCTGCACCCGTGCGGCCGTGATCGACCGGCGGGCCTCCGGGGCGGGCAGGACGGCGAGGATACGACCGTCCGCCACTGCCACCGCATGGTCGCGCAACTCGCGGTCCCGCGCGTCCACGGGGAGCAGCCACTGGGGGAAGATCAGGAGGTCGGCATGCATGGGTCGGGGCCTATGGCAGCGGGTGCGAATCGGCGACAGTTACCGTCGTCATCCTACCCGTTGCCCCCATGGAAACCAATCATGCCGCGGCCCGGCCGCGAAGCCCATGGTCTGCGCCTCGCTAAGGCGTTGATTGCTGAGTGTCGTCGCGCCGTGCTCAGTTTATCGATCGGGCCTGAGGCGAGCGCGGTGGTGTGCCGACACCGGCGCAGCCTCCCCCAGCCGCGCTCGCCTTTGGGGCGGGGGAGGCGCTGTCGGCGCCGGGGTGGGTGGTGTCGATTCCGCACGGTGCTCGTTGCTTTCGCTTCCAATCAAATAAGTAGTCGCGGGCGCGCGAGTCAGCGACCCTCGGTCGGTCATTAGGCATACCTGATTCCTGGCATGCTGTAATCTCAGGCGGCCAGCGGCACCCGCAGATCAATCTCATCCCAAGGTACGAATACGCGTTGGCAGTCGTCGACCTCAAGGATACCTAGATCGACCAAGGTCCCGACGTCGGTGCAGCCAGGGCTCTTGTCCGGCTCGACTGGTTCAGCAAGTTCCCCGATGGGTGTGGGTCCGCGGCGTTTGACCGTCTGTATCAGTTCCCAACGCCTTGGCGTCAGGGTGCTGAGCATCTCAGACAGGCTCTCGAAGCCAATGGCTTCAACTGGGGTGACGGCTTCGCCCCGTTCCAGGCGTTCCCAGGTTTGCGCGAACGCCTCCAGCGCGGCCTGCGGCGTCGAGATCTCGATGCGAAGGATGCGTCGTTCAGTCATCGGTCAGGCTCCTGACATCGGCCCAGAAATCGTCGAGCAACGTCCTGACGCCGACGAAGGTATAAGGTTCCTCCCGTCCGGCCAGGTGCTTGTGGTCGCCCTTGCCGCGCTCGTTGTCGTAGCCGACGAGACGCTGCCGGTCCCGAATATACACTAAACGGTACTTCAGCCCGTGCGGGCGCTCCGCGTCGGCCTGCGGGAGTTGCCAGATGACCATTTCGATCAGGCCGGAGCGGAACGTCTGACGGCGCTCGAAGAGCTTTCCGGCGTTCATTGTTCCAATGACGCCACGATTGAGGACCGTGGTCAAGTCCTGAGCCGCACCGCGGGCATGCCCGGCGGCGGCTTGGGTACCCCAGTTGGGACAGGTGGCGGTCGAGGATGGCCACCAGGTAAGGCGCGAGGCCGAAGACGCAGCTCGCGAGCCGGATGTCGGCCAGCCTGGGCTGGTCGGCGCCGATGGCCTGCAGCAGCCGCTCGATGGTGTCGAGGTCGCGGAAGCGCTCGGCGTCCGGGATGCCGCTGACCGGGGCGTGCGCCCAGCGGTTGCGGGCCTCGATCGTCGTTCCGGTCGTAGGGGGCAGGAGGTCGAGGCTTTAGCCGGTCGACGGCGCGTCAGCGCGCCCCGGGTCCGGCTAAAGGTCCATATCCAGACTTGGCAACGACCGGGAAACTGTGCCATCGTTGGCAGAAGCTTGTCCGCCCCTGCGTGCAGACTGGGGAAGTCTCGCTGTAGGATGGGTAGAGCGCAGCGAAACCCATCGTTACCGCGGCGCTAAGGCGTTGATTGCTGGGTTTCGCTGCGCTCTACCCAGCCTACAGGCCAGGCGCGAGGCGAGCGTGGTCGTTGGCCGACACTTAAGGTTGGCCTTCAGGCCGACCGACTGGGAGCGCGGCACCTGAGTCGCGGCCCGGCTGGTGCGTAACCGGTGCCGTCACAGTCGTTTGGGAGATCGCGCTGCGACTCGGGTGCGGCGCTCCCAGCGGCCGGGATGATGATTGAGGCCGCCGGTGCCGGGGTCGGCGCCGACGAGGTTCTTTCTGACAGCGGCAGCGCGCCGGTGGTCGGCGCCGCGCCCCTTATGCGATATCCAGAAGCGACATCCAGAGGAGCAATCATGGCTGATAACGACTATCGCGCCGACCAGGGCACCATCGTCCCGACCTTTTTCATCGGGGCCGGCGGGGTGGGCTCGCGGATTGTGGATCGCATCGCGGCGCGGGCGGCGAGTCTACCGAATTGGGAGACGCAGCTGCGCCCGCTGACGTCCTTCATCTCCATCGATACCAATGACCTGGATCAGGATTCGCTCAAATCCATCCCCAAGGGCAACCGGATCAATATCGCCGCCTTCGACAAGCAGAAGGTGGTCGAGTATCTGCGCCGCTCCAATGACCCCCAGACGGAGCAATGGCTGCCATCCACCTATAGCCCGCGGGAGGGCGTCAAGCCGGGGGCCGGACAGATCCGGATCGAGTCCCGGCTGGGCTTTTTCTTTCATTCACCGATGATCCGGCAACGGCTGAAGGACCTGGTGAATCAGGCCTTGACCCCGGGCGTGACCTGGCGCAAGCAGGGCAAGTTCAACGTCTATCTCTTTTGCACCCTGGCCGGCGGCACCGGTTCCGGCAGCTTCCTGTCGCTGGCCTATCTGGTCGACGATGTCATCAAGCGCGCCAATTGGCAGCCGCGGGTGATCGCGAACCTGCTGCTGTCCTCGCTGGTGACGGATAAGGTGGGCCCCGAGCTGCATACCAACATCCATGCCAACACCTATGCGGCGCTGAAGGAACTGGAGAACCTCACCAAGCTCGATTATGCCCAGGTCAAACAGTCCGGGCGCACGGCGGAACCCTTCCAGTATTTTCGCAACGAAGGCTCACACGAGACGCTCAGCGTCGCGGCCCGGCCCTTCTTTGTCTCGTTCATCCTCGACCGTCCGCCCCATGTCGGCACCCGGGACCCCGAGAAGGTCATTGCCGATGCCGCCTTCCTGCAGGTTTTCACCCCGGTCATCAACGAGCTGGCCGGCGAATACGACAACTATGAGCAGCACCTGGAGTCACTGACGCGCTTCCCCGGCGACCTGAGCGATGTCGGCGAGGGCTTTGCGAAGAACTACGGTACCTACGGGGCGGTGGCCCTGGTCCTGCCGGGTCACGATCTCCTGGAATACTGTGCCCTGCGCTTCGCCGCCCAGGCACTGCGGTCCCAGATCACCTTCGGTGTCGAGGACACGCAGGCGGGCGATGATCGCGCCCGCGCCCTGGCGAAGCTCGCGGTGGATTACAACAGTCCGCGCTTCGCGCAGATGTCCGACGAGGGCCGCGAGGAACTGATCAATGCCTCCTTCGTCGCCTCCGTGCGCGAACTGGCGCGCCAGGATGCCAATGAGGAACTGTTCGACGGCTACTGGTACCGGCTGGTAGAGGGCACCGACGCGGGCGCCGTCACCGGGACCACCGAGAAGGGCGAGGAGGTGCGGGCCGATACCCTGGTGCAGAAGGTGGAGCGGCGGCTGGCGGAGCAGCGCGAGGTGCTGATCAACCGGATCACGATCAAGGATCGCACCATGTTCTTCCAGAAGGAGCAGGCCAATGCCTATATCGACATGGTCTCGAAGCTGGAGGAGGAGGTCCGCAAGGGACACCAACTGGTCGATAACGAGGCGCCGGGTCTGGTGACGTCCGCGCGTGAGGGCGAGGCCGTCACCGGGCTCAAGCTCGACCCGATCCAGGAGCGCTATCTGGTCGTGCGCCTGCTGGAGGTGTGCGGCAAGACCTGGCTCACCGCGGCGCGCCAGGAGGAGCAGGCGACCGAGGCGAAGGATATCGTCAAGTCCCAGAAGAAGCGCGCCGAACTGCGCGATCTCACCTATGAGAACCTGCGCAAGGCGGCAGCCAGCCGGCGGCTCTTCAATCGTGATCAGGACTTTATCCAGGCCAAGGAGGAGGCGCAGGCGGTCTATACCCAGGCCAAGACCGCGGCCCTGCGCTATCTCGACGCGCGGGTGCGCCTGATGCAATTGCGCGGCCTGTTGGAGTTTCTGCAAGGGCGCTCGCGCCAATACGTCCGGCTGGCGACCCGCATGGACGGCCTGGTCAAGGAACTGGAGAAGGAGGCGGCCCGGCTGATGGCCGGTGAAACGGCCGTGTTCCCGACCTACAGCATGCGCGTTGAGGTCTTCGAGACGCTGGACGAGCCGCGTCGTCGTATCTGGCAGCGGGTCTACAGCCGGCTCTTCATCGAAGACGGTCACTTCGTCAGCACCTTTGATCGGCAGTCGCTCGCCCAGGCCATTGCGGCGGAATTAAAGCCGGTGGTGCAGGACGGCGGCCGGGTGGTCGCCAAGGGGGTGGACCAGACCGTTGCCGATCTGCGCCGTGCCATGACCCAACTCGGGCGCGAGCGGCTGCGCGGGCGCATTTTCGGGGGCGGCGGGGGCGGCGGGGGCGGCGACGGGCAGTCGGGGCTCGACGTGATCTCCGGGCTGGACCTGGAGGCCCGGTTGGTCCTGGAACCCGGCAAGGCGCCCGGCGAGCCGGTGACCGATGACGAGGTGGCCGCCTACCGCAAACGCAAGGTCCTGGCGCTCGGGCAACTGGCGGGCGTGATGGCGCGGGTGAGCGCGGCCGAGTCCGCCGCACTCGCCGACGGGGTGGTGACCAACCGCACCCGGCTGGTGGTCCTGGGCGTGGATACCGAGTCAGCGGGGCGCGGTGCCCAGGCCTTCCAGGATGGGCTCATCGATGTGCTGAGCGACGGGGGCCGGCAGGTCAAGACCACCCGCTGGCACGATCCGCGCCTGATCGTGGTCCATGACGTGGTGATGCCGATCCCACTGTATTATTTCGAGGCCCTGGTCGAGGAGATCGAGCCGTCCTATCTCAAGCTCGCCGGGGACGAGCGGCGCGGTTTTCGCCTGCATACGGACCGTCATTGGGAGGACGCCCTGCCGAACCTCAACCCGCGCCGCGCCGAGGTGTCCGCCGGCTGGGCCCTGAAGACCCTGACGACGGGGCTGATCGCGCGGGTGATCGGGGTCGATGCGGTGGCGGTCGAGGGGGCGGATCTGGACCTCTTCGTCTGGCGGCGCCAGAGCGGCGCGCCCTTCGTGCTCGGGGCCGAGTTCGTCCTGGCACTGGCCAAGATCGGCGCCATCCACGACGACCTGCACCTGCGTGCCTCCCTGGAGGACCAGGTCCGGCAGCAGTTGGCGGCGATGTCGGGGGAGGCGCGGGAGGAGCGCCGTCAGGAGTTGATCGCCCAGTTGACGGCCGACCTGGACCAGATCAGTGTCAAGCGCGTCCAGGGGATCGAGGGCTCCGCCTACGACTATCTCAATGGCCCGGTCATGCGCGCCCTGCTGCACGGGTTGAAAGAACTGCCGCGCGACCCGGAGGCCGCGCGGGAGGTTCGGCGGGAGCAGAAGCGGTATTGAGACACGGCCGGGAAGAGGATTGTCCGCAAATGAACGCAAATGAACGCAAATCAGGGATGCCGGGTTGGCGGCAATCGCGCGTTCGTGACCCGCGACGGTGATCAGGCCCACGTTTTCGCTGAGGAACCCGCAAGATTTCTTATTTGCGTTCATTTGCGTTCATTTGCGGACAAAATTCTTCTTCAATAACTCCCGCCGCTCAAGGACTCCAGCCCAGGAACCATGCCCAGACCCACCCTCCTGATCGGCTTCGGCGCCTACGGCCTGGATGCCCTGCAGCGGCTGCTGCATCAATCCGCCCTGCGCGGCGTGCTGCGGTGGCAGGAGACCCAGAGCGGCGGGGTCGCCTCGGCCCAGCGTCACTTGCGCGACCTGGCCCTGCTGGCGCTCCCGGACCCGTTCGAGCGCTCGACCGCCACCGCTGTGGGCGGCGCCGGTGCGCCGCAATTCCTGACCGACCTCTATCGCCAGATCAAGGCGCCGACGGCGGACCAAAGAATCGAGCCGGGGGCAGCGGCGGCGCTGGTGCGGCGCATCGCCGATGAGCTGGTCGCCCAGACCAGCTTCGATCGGCGCGACCCCGTCGGGCTGGATCTCATCGTCCTGGCCCGCCCCGGCGTGCCGGACGCGATCCCGCACCTCGATATCCTGCTCCAGCACTGTCTGGAGTCCCTGGCCGACTCCAGCTTCTTCAAGGTCGCGGTGCAGGGGGCCGCGAATCTCAACTGTATCCTGATCCTGGACTTCGACGACTACTGGCAGGGCGCCGGCGCCCCGGCGGCGGTCGCGACGGCGCGGTCGCTGCGCGCGGCGCTGCGCAATTCCATGCAGGGCTGGGAGCGTCGCCGCGCGGAGCGCCAGGCGGGCGTAGAGCGCTGTTATCTGGTGGATGGGCGCACCGCGGTCGGTTACCGCCCGCCCCATGTGCGTCTCGACGAGGCCGTGCTGTTTCTTGAACTGCTGCTGTTCGAGGGTCTGCGCACGACCCGGCAGGCGCTCTATCAACAGGCGTCGCTCGCCCAGTCGGTCACCGCCACCTTCGGCATCCGCCTGCTGGAGGAGAGCACCCTGGTGCGCAGCCGCGAGGCGGCGGCGACCTTCGGGCGCCGCTGGCTCGACGCCCTGATCGGCGACCAGGAGCAGTGTCCGGACCGCCAGGCACGGCGGGTGCGCGAGACCCTGGCGCCGTTGCGCTGGGAGGCCATCGAGCGGCGCATCGATGACGGCCGCCTGGAGGACCTGTTCGAGGTCCGTGCCGAGCAGTTGGTGAGCGCCCTGACGGCCGTGCCGGAGCCGCAGACCGCCGACTGGCCGGAGCGTGTCCAGGAGGTCTTCGCCCGTGAGCGCCAGGCCCTGGGGCAGGCATTGGACCGGGCCGGCTGGGAGATCGTCACCGCCATCAAGGAGGCCCACCTCAAGGACCTGGACCAGCGGGTGGTGGACGCGGTGGACGCCGACCTGCACGACGACCGGGCGCCGGCCTCGCTGACCCTGGTGCGCGCCGCGCTGGACGAGGTCCGCCGGGGACTCGCGGACGGGGCGGACCGCGGTCGGTTGCCGGTCGCGCAGAGCACCGACCCGCTGCGGCGTCTGGGATTGCTGCACCGCCAGTATCGCGCCCAGCTCGACGAGTGGTTGACCAGCCAGGGCCGGGCCCTGCAATGGTTTTGGCCCCTGTTCGCCCTGGTGCTCGCCCTGGGGCTGGCCGCCCTCTCGGTGGGGCTCGTCTATCAGATCAACCCGCCGGGCCGGGACTGGCTGGACGCCCTGGTGCAGGCCCTGCGCACCGTGAATCATCCACTGTCCTGGACCCTGGTCTGGTTCATACTGCTCTGGGCCGTCCTGGCCCTGCGGGTCCAGCCGCTGATCACCGGGCGCATCGCGCGCGCCCAGCGCTTTTACAGCAGCGCCCAGCGGGGCCGCTTCCACGACCACCTGCGTGACCTGGTGGACCCCTTGCGCGAGTCGCTGTTGGCGCGGGTGCGCCGCAACCTGCGCGCCAGCCTGACCAACGAGGTGCAGAAGACCCTGACCCGCATCGGCGAGCGCCTGGCCGAGCGCGGGCGCGAGATGGTCTGGCTGCGGCGCCAACTCGCCGAATTCCTGCGCCTGAGCAGTCAGCCGGCCATGGCGGTGCGCCACTGGGTGCGGGGCGCGGCGGGCCTCGAGACCATCATGGCGGTGCGGCCGCTCGAGCGGATCTGCTACCCGCAGGACGACCTGCCCCGTCCCTTCGCGGGCTGGAGCGAGCACTACTGCGACGCCTTCCTCGATCCGCTGCGCTTCATCGATATCCTGAGCAAGCGCTATGCGGATGCCGAGGAGGAGGAACAGGCGCGCCGTGCCGCGGCCGATGACTGGCCGCAGCGCCGCCGCGAGCTGATCGACTTCATCGACGACAGCAAGCTGGCCCCCGCCTGCCGCTTCCTGCAGGATACCGGCGTCGCGCAGGAGCGCCGCTGGTGCATCGCCGCGCCGCGCTGGCGCGCCATCCCGGGGATGGTCGATGAACTCAACAACCGGCTCGGTATCATCGACGAGGACCTCGTGCCCGCCGCCGACCGCTCCCGGGTCTATCTGCTGGTATTGCAGACCGGGGTGGCGGCGGTCAATCTGGAGCGGGGGGAGGGCTCGGTCGGGCCCTGAGGGTCCCAGTGATTAAGCACAAACCCAATCGTTGTCGTTGTCGTTGTCGTAATCGTAATCGAAATCGAAATCGGATTTATCGTAGCGCCCCAGATTCTCTCCTACCGCAAATTGCATCGTTTCTCCGGTTACGACAACGATAACGACAATGAGTGACAGGTACCATGCCCAGACCCGGGTGGCTGATCGTTGCCTTGGCGCGCCTGTTGGCGGGGCGGCGCCCATGATCGTAAAATCCACAGATGAACACAGATGAACACAGATGAGCACAGTCGCACACAGGTTTTCCTGGAATCGTCATGCGCTTATCGCTACTGTCACAATCGCCCGCAAGGCGAGCCCCCGACCAAGCGTAAGCCAATGAATAATCTGTGTTCATCTGTGTTCATCTGTGGATGACTGTCTTTCTGAAATGATCGCCGCCGCCCCCTGGCTGATCCCCCTGGTGGTCTTCCTCGTCGCCCTCGCGCTGGCGCTCGGGACCAATGCCGCGGTCATCGCGCGGCGGCCGACCCGCGACAGCGGCGCCCTGTGGACCTCGGTGCTGGTCTGGACCGGCGGTCTCCTGGCCGCACTGGTGCTCTATGCCTGGACCCTGCAACTGGTCGATGCCGCCTGGTGGCACCGGGGCTGGCACCCGCTGTTCGACGCGACCGGCCTGCGGCTGGCGCTGCCATGGCTCCCGCCCCTGGACCTGCGGGTCCCCTCGCCGGTGGGTCCGGATGGGCTGCGCCTGGCCCATCCCGAGTGGTGGGCGCTCGCCGTCCCCTTCGTGGTCTGGTCGGCCGTGCTCCTGATCCGGCTCGTACTGCCGACCCCGGTGCGTGCCCCCGATCAGGCGCGCCCCGGGGCCTGGCTGGCCGGCTCCGCGGGCTTCGAGAATTCCCGGCGCTGGGTGCTGTGGGCCCTGGTCCCGCCGTTGCTGCTGCTCCTCCTGTGGAGTGCCCCCGACCTGGGGGAGGGGCTGGCGCAGGAGCGGGCCGCGCTCTGGGGCCTGCTCGCGGTCGTCGCGATCACCCTCGTCGCCATTGCATTCAGCCGCGGCCCGGACGCCGCGGCGGCGACGGACCAGACGGGCGCAGCGCCGCCCGCGGCCCCCGGCGACTGGGCGGCGGCGCTGCGCGGTGCCGGCTTCGCCGTCCAGACCCTGTGTCGGCTCCCGGCCACCGAGGCGGCGCCGGAAAGCCGCGCGCCCGGGGCGCGCGCCCTGCTCGACCAGTGGCCCTTCCTGCGGGAGCGCCGCGTCGCCCCGGAGCTGATCGAGGCCGTCGCCGACCTGTTCGGGCCGGACGCGGCGCGGCGCGGCGGGCGCAACCGGCTGATCCTGGCGGCGGACGACGCCGGCCAGTTGGAGGCCCTGGCGGTCGCGATCCAACTGACCCACCTGCGTCTGGAACTGGTGACCCTGGTCGTGGTCCCGCAGGCCCCCGCGGCCTTCGCCGCGCGGCTGGCGCCCTGGCTGCCGGGTCCCGAGGCGATCCACCTGCCGCGGGCCGCTGTCCCCATCGACAGCACCGCCATGGCCTGGGTGCTGGATGTCGGCACCCTGTCGGAACAACTGGCGGACCTGGCCGACAACCCCCTGCTGCTCGGGCGCATCGGTCTGACCGTGTGGTTCGACCTGGACGCCTATTCCGGGGTCCGGGCCGCCAACTTCTGGGCCCTGTCCCACCGTCTGGATCGGCTGCTGCGTGCCCGCGGCGCCCAGGAGGCGCGCTCACTCACCTTCGCCCGCGATCACCGCGGCCATGAGGCGAACTTTGCGGCCTTCTGGTCGCAACTGTTGCCCTACGACTACCAGCCCGCGGAGCGGGTGCTGGTCGCCCGGCGGCGCCCGCATCCCATCGCGATCCACCTGCTGGAGCCGGGCGCGGACCCAAGGCCCCCAAACCCGGCCAATCCGGACCCGGCCGATCCGGACCCCGCCGACCCCAGCCTGGCGGCCCTGCGGGCCAGCGTGGCGGCCGGGTGGCGCACCCGGTTCGACCCGCCGCCCAGCCTGGACCTGGTGCGGGCCGGCGACTTCCTGCAGCAGCAGATCGGCGGGCGCCGCCTGGCCGAGCGTCTGGCGCAGGACCCGGCGGACGCCGCGGCGCGGATCCTGGAGGTCGGCGCCGCGCAGGTGCTGGCGCTGGCCGACCTGCTGGCCCAGGGCGGGCGCGCCCTGACCGCCTTGCCGACCCACCAGGTGGGCCTGCTCGCGGCGCCCGGTAACCCCTATGTGCGGCACCTCCTGGCACAGTTGGCGCAGGACCCCGAGGCCTTCTTCCGGCGCGTGCGGCGGCTGGTCCCCGGGGTGCCGCAGCCGGCGATCGTGCGCCGCCACCTGTTGCTGGCCCTGCGCGAGATGGAGGCCGTGGCGAGCGGGCTGCTCGACACCTTTCAGTGGCGCGATGCGATCCTCGACCCGGTGCTGGAGGAACTCGCCAACCGCCACGAGATCACGCGGCGCGACGTCCGCTTTCTGGACGACAACCTTGTTCTCAAGGTCGATACCGGCTATCGCAGTTCGGCGGCGCAATATCGCCCGGGGCCCCTGGATACCGTCGGCGATCAGTTGGTCTCGGTGGTCCTGCGCGAGGCCGGCGGGGCCTTGGCCCTGCTCCAGCGTATCGACCCGGAACGCGCCACCATCGTCGCCTATCCGCGGCGCGTCTTCCAGGTCGCGGGTCAGTCCTACCGCATGAACCCCTGGCCCGCGACCAGCGCCGACGCGATCAGGCGCTCAGGCGTACTCTATTGCACCCGCACCGATGACCCGGCGCTGACCTGGCGGGTGAGTGAGCCGCGCCTGCGCCGCACCCAGGTCGACACCCGCCACAACCAGGTCTTCCTCGACCAGGGCGGCCTGAACAAGGTCGTGATCCAGACCTGGTACGAGGAGGAGGTAACCGGCATCATCGAGGTCCGGCGCGAGCGCCACGGTGCCTTGCGCCGCAGCGAGCCGCTGTGGGGCGAGCCGATCGAGAGCCTGGCCTTCCCCACCCAGGGGCTGCTGCTGCGCTTCCTCGCCGAGGACCTGGACGAGGCCCCCGCCGCCCTGCACTCCATCGCCGCGGCCCTGGGCCAGGTGTTGGCGGTCCATGTCGGGGTGGAGGAGGACGCGGTCCTGGTCATGGCCGTGCAGGGGCTCAAGGTTGGCCGACGCCGCGAGACCGGCCTGGTGATCCTGGACCTCCATCCCCAGGGCCTTGGGTTGATCGATGCACTCAATGACGACGACGATCTGTTGCGCCGACTGCTGGAATACACCCGCGACTGGCTGGCCCAATGCCCCTGCGCCGCCGCGGCCGGTTGTCCCCGGTGCCTGCAATCCCCGCCCGCAATCGCCGCCACCCGCCACTCGGTCGAGCGCCGGCTGAGCCGTAGCGAGGCGGTGGACGTTCTGCGGCGGGTGTTGGGGGATTAAAGAAGGGTTTATTGTCCGCAAATGAACGCAAATGAACGCAAATCGGACGATATGGGGTAGGGTGGATAAGGCGTGCGGCACGGCTCCGCGGTCCCGGTATGGCGCTCGGGCGCGCCGCATCCACCACCGGTGCGGTTGGCGGTGCTGGTGGTGGCTGCGCTACGCTTATCCACCCTACGACTGGTCTCTTATTTGCGTTCATTCGCGTTCATTTGCGGACAAAATCCTCTTCATGGGACAACAACCGGAACCGTCATGGCAGCCAACCGCGCCCTCTTGATCGACCTGCGCGACCGCCTGCTGGCCGGCGCCGCGGCGGTGCCGCCGCGCGCCGAGTCCTTTCACCGCGAGTGCGCGGCGCTGCTGGCCGAGGTCGAGGGTGCCCTGTCATGGCGCGGGGTCCTGGGTCGGGGTCAGAGCGCGCCGCGGTTGGCCCCCCGGGTGGCGGCGCTGGCGGCGCGCGGCGAGGCGCTGCACGCGCTCTTCGACCGGCTCGCCCGGATCGAGGGGCAGTTGGCCGCGGCCGCGCAAGCCCTGGAGCGGATCGCGGCCCCGGCGCTGCGTCAGCCGGACTGCATCCCCGCGATGCTGGGGCATCTGGGTGCGGAGACGCGCCGCCTGGGCCGGCAGGTGCGGACCGACGACGACCTGATGGTCGATCAGCGTCGCTGCGAGACGACGGGGGTCGCGAGCGCGCGGCTCACGCAGGCCCTGGCCCTGTGGCTCAGCGCCGAGACGGTCCTGACCCGGATTCGCGCCTCCAGCCGCACCGCGGCCCTGGAGGCGGCCCTGCCGGAGCTTGGCGAGCGGCTCTGCCGCACCGGGCCGACCCCGGAGTGGCAGGCCGAGGTCAAGGCCCTGGTGGACCCGCTGGAGCAGTTGGCGAGCCGCGCGCAGCCGAGCGAGATCACCCAAACGCAGTTGATCATCAAGGCCCTGCCGCGCTGGGCCCGGGCCCTGGGCGAGGACTGCGACGCCGGGGACGCCCTGGCCGAACGCTTCACGGCCAGGCGCAAGGACTGGCCCGGGGAGGACGACCGGACCTTCGAGGAACTGTTCGAGCAGGCGCGCGCCCTGGAGCAGGATCTCGTGGAGCGCGCGGCCGAGCGCCGCCGCGCCGGGCTCGCGGACCTGGGGGCGCGTTGCGCCCTGTTTGCGCAGTTGGTTGGGGCCGACCCGGACCTCGACGAACTGGTGCAGGATCTCAGCGCCGAGACACCGGACAATCCCCGCGACCACGAGGACTGGTGCGAGCAGCTGCAGGACGCCGACGAGGCCTTCCGTAACCGCGTGAAGCGCTCCGAGACCGCCCTGTTGGCGACCTTCAGCGCCGACCTGGGGGACTGTCGGACGCGCCTGGAGGCCCTGGATGCGACCCCGCGGCGGCCGGAGCGGGACGCGGAACTGGTCCGGCTGCGCGATGGCTTCGCGCGCCTCGCGCGCACCGGCCCGGCTGCCGACCCGCTGAGCCTGCTCAACCAGGTGGAAGGGGCGCGCGGATTGCGGGCGGACCTGGAGGCATTGGAAGCCGGGCTGCGTGAGGACGACGCCGCGCTTGCAGCGGCACACGCGGACCTGGAACGGCGCCGACGCTGGCTGGAGGAGCGCGCGCCCGGGCTGGGGATCGCGGTGCCGACGACGACGGTGGACAACCAGGCGTCAGGCGCCGCCGGGGCCCAACTGGCGCAGCAGGAGCGGCTGCTGAGCGGCGCGGAGGCCCGCTTCGCCCAGGTCGGTCGGGAGGCGATCGACGCGGCCAACCGGCGGATCGACCAACTGCTGGCGGTGCTCACCCCGGAGCGCATCGCCGCGGCGGGACTGGACCTGGCCGCGATCCCCCCGGCGCCGGACGGGGGCCTGGGCCGGATCGACGAGACCCTGGGACAGGTCCGCACCCGGCTCGCCGCCCTCGAGTCGCTGGCGGCCGACGAGGAGCAGTCCCTGACGGCCAGCGCCGCGCACTTGCGGCAGGTGCTGGAATCGATCCCCGCCGCACCGCTCGGCCGCCACGACCGCGACGACCGCGAGGCCATGCTGCGGCAGTTGCAGCAGTGGCGCCCGGGCGTCCCGGCCGACCCGGTGGAGCGCCTCACCGCGCTGCGCGAACTGATCGAGAACGCGCGGCATATCGAGCAGCGGATCGCCGCCGCCGCCCGCCAATTGCAGGCGCGCCGCGAGGCCCTGGGCGAGCGGCTGCGCCGCTTCAACGGGCTCTTTCTCCAGGGCTATTGTCCCGACCTCTATGGCCGGGTCGAGGCCCTGGTGCACCCGCCGGCGCAGACCCGCTGGCCGCGCGGCGCTGAGGAGGCGCAGCTTCAGGAGGCCGAGCGGCTGTTCCGATTGCTGGAGCGTCAGGCGCAGCGCCTCGCCGCGCGCGAGATCGGCGAGACCCTGCAGGTCCTGGAGCGGCAGGCCCGGCGCGGCGCGGACCCGCAGGTCCGGGCCCTGGTCGCCGCGGTCCAGGGGCTGCCCCCGGAGCAACCCCCCCCGGCGCGGCTGCGCCGCCAGTTGGCCGAGCAACTGCGCTCGCTCGGCCTGGAGCGCCCATGACCGACCCCCTGGAGTCGAAGGCTTCAGCCTTGGCGGCGACATCCAAAGGCCTGGGTCGCCGTCCCGGCCACCAGGCAACCAGAGATCGAGGCTTCAGCCGGTCGACCTTGCGCTCGCGCGGCCCTGGTCCGGATTATCGACCATGAAGGGCTGTCCGTCATTCCGGAACATCAAGATTCCTTGTGGGAGCGGCCTCCGGCCGCGCCGCGGCGAACGCCGATTCCGCGCGGCCCGTCGCGGCTGAAGCCGCTCCCACGGCGTCGCTGCGCGACGTTCACGGTAAACCTAGAATCCACAGATGAACACAGATGAACACAGATTTTCTCCGAATTGTCATACGCTCATCGCTGATGTCACAATCACCGGCAAGGCGAGTCCCAGGCCAGGCGTAAGTTAATGAATCATCTGTATTAATCTGTGTTCATCTGTGGATGACTGCTCTTTCTGGGGTAAAGCCTTGACCTCCAGTCCGGCCGGTGACGCTTATGACTGATCTGGAACAGATCTGGTCCTGGCCCGCGCTGGCAGGTCTGCCGCGCACGCCCCCCGCGCTCACCTGCGAGCACGGTGTCCTGGGCAGGGAGTCCGGGGGTGCGGCGGCGTTCCAGTGGCTTGCCGCCAGCCCCGGCTGCTCCGGCCCGACCTCGGACCTGGCCCAGGAGTTGGCGCTGGGCGCCGAGGACGTGGTCCGCGACACCCTGCTGTGGCACAGCCGCGCCGGGCTGCACCAGGCCGTGCGCTGCTGGGCGCCGCAGCACCAGGGGCGCCCCCCCGTGCTGGAACGGGAAAAGCAGGTGCTGGAGTGGGCGCGCCCGGCCGACCTGCCCGCCGCGCTCGGCGCCCTGGTCCTGCTGCCGCTGGCGGCGGCCCGCGATGACTCGGCATGGCGGGACGGCGCGCCCGACCCCTTCGCCGGGCGCCCGTTCTTCACCTTGGCACCCACGGTCATCCCGCCCGCGGCCCTGACACCGGCGGCACTGGCACAGACTATCCGCACGGGCACCGCGGAACTGCGCCGCCGGTTCGACGAGAGCATCCTCGCGGACCTCTACGCCCGGCTGCTGGCCGGACACCGCGGGGTCTACCCGGCGCGCGAGCTCGAGCCCCCGGGCCCCGCGGTCCTGGCCGCCCTGCTGCTGCCCCTGCCGCGCGACCTGGCCGACCGCCTCTCGCTGCTCGGCTGGCTGCCCTCGACCACCCAGGACCCGGGGCCACCGGATCGCCAATGGGACCTGATCCTCGGCGGCGACGCCGCCGCGCCGCCGCCCTCGGGCGCGCCGGCGCCGGGCCCGGCGCTACGGGCGCGCGCCCTGTCCATGGCCCAGGCGCTCCTGGCGAATGACCCGCGCGCCTTGCCCCAGGCGCCGCCGCCGAGCGCGGCGGCCCGCGCCACGGCGCCGACGCCGGCCCCGACCCCGACCCCGACCCCGACCAAGGTGACCCTGTGGGGCCCCTCAGGCTCCGGCAAGACCGTGTTCCTGGGCCAACTCTACTGGCAGTTGAGCGGCTCCCGGCAGGACGACTGGGTGGTCTATCCGGGCGAGACCGGGCTCGATTTCCTGGAGCTGATGCGCGACACCATGTACTCGCGCAACGCCTTTCCGCCCGGCACCACGCTTGGCAGTGCGCTCGCCATTGTCTGCCACCTGGTCCACCGCCACACCGGGGAGCGGGTGACACTGGCCCTGGAGGACCGCGCCGGCGCGGACTACGAGGGGCTGCACCAGGAGGTCCAGGAGCGGCTGCTGGCGGCCGACGGCATCA
>Ga0247840_10001527_pt1 | contig 45156 bp, 45 predicted proteins | sample LaCruzMarch2015__FD_192404 | JGI IMG/M metagenome (GOLD analysis project Ga0247840, IMG submission 192404) | Freshwater microbial communities from meromictic Lake La Cruz, Castile-La Mancha, Spain - LaCruzMarch2015_17m | ecosystem: Environmental > Aquatic > Freshwater > Lake | place: Spain... | reverse complement strand
ATCAGCGACTCTGTCGCCCCAAGTGTCCGGAGCCATGCGACGGACCGGTATGCGCCTTCCTCGCTCCTTGTCGCCCCACAAAATTGTCCGGCCAAAACAGAACTTATTAAGCGGTCAGAGCACTAGGTCTCCTGTGTTCTATATCTGGGGTCCCACCTTTCGTCCTCTTCGGTAAATTACTAAACTGACGAAGAAGGTTTACAAAATAACCGGAGGACCCCATGGCCAACCTAAAAGGATCGTTAACAGAACAGAATTTGCTGAAAGCTTTTTCCGGAGAATCCCAAGCGCGCAATCGCTACACTTATTTTGCGAGTGTGGCCCGTAAAGAAGGGTTGGAACAAATGGCGGCTCTTTTCACTGAAACGGCGGACAACGAAAAAGAACACGCCAAACGATTTTTTGGATTTCTCGAGGGGGGAATGGTCACCATCACCGCCACTTACCCCGCGGGTCTTATCGGTACCACCCTTGAAAATTTGAAAGCCGCGGCCGATGGAGAGCACGAAGAATGGGCCGAACTCTATCCCGCTTTTGCGGAAACGGCCAAAAAAGAAGGGTTCTCTGAGATCGCGGCGGCCTTCACCTTGATCGCCCGGGTGGAAAAAGCTCATGAAGAACGTTACCGAAAACTTTGGACCAACCTCAACGAAGGAAAAGTTTTTGAAAAAAACGGAACCGTTACTTGGAAATGTCGGAACTGCGGTTATCTCCACCAAGGGAAAAGTGCCCCGTCTTTATGCCCCGCCTGTCAGCACCCGCAAAGCTATTTCGAAGTGTCTGAACCGATGGCCTAGTGGAGTGCGTCGCAAATCCCTTGACAATTGGAGGGCCGAATATGTGCCGGATTCGAGGCGCGAGGGGATTCATTAATCTAAAAACGGAAGGGGAGATCCCATGAGAAAAATAAAACGTTATGGTTGGATTCCCGATCTGCCCGATCAGCGGGATTTTCTTTTTGCCACACCGCGTCTTAAACCGCCGAAAAAAGTGGATCTTCGCCCCGGTTGTCCCTCCGTGTACGATCAAGGCGAGTTGGGCAGTTGCACCGCCAACGCCATCGGGGCCGCCCATCAGTTTGGGCAGATCAAGCAGGGAGCGAAATTCCCTTTTGTTCCATCCCGTCTGTTCATCTACTACAACGAACGGGTGATCCTCAACACCGTCCACGAAGATTCCGGGGCCATGATTCGGGACGGCATTAAAAGTGTGGCCAAGCAGGGCGTTTGCCCGGAGACCCAATGGCCCTACCTTATCTCCCGATTTGCGAAAAAACCCTCCAACCCCTGTTACAAAGAAGCCTTAGATCATCAAGTCCTTTCCTACCATCGTTTGTCTCACAACCTCAACCAAATGAAGGCCTGTCTGGCGTCCGGGTACCCGTTTGTTTTTGGTTTCTCCGTTTACGAATCTTTCGAGTCGGACGTGGTGACGCGGACCGGCGTGGTGCCTTTGCCCCAGCCCGGGGAGTCCATGCGGGGCGGTCACGCCGTGTTGGCCGTGGGTTATGACGATGCAAAAAAATCTTTCATTGTTCGCAATTCTTGGGGAACCCGCTGGGGACAAAAAGGCGATTGCCTTATGCCCTATCCCTACCTGACCACCCCCGATCTGGCCGACGATTTCTGGACGGTTCGTTTGGTGGAGGTTACTAACCAATCCCTGATTTAGCCAACACTCTGGGATCCCCATTTTCTCCGAGTTAAACGCGGTTTGAATAGAAATAGTCGTAGGCATCGAGAAATTTACTTACGGACAATTTTTTTCGATTACTCAACAATGATATCAACGAGCAAGGCACGATGGTCGGAGTGTTTTGTTCTTTTTGTTCTGGCTTGGGCAACACGGATCCCGGTTGATTTAAAGACGCGGTCAATTCTGAATAGTGGAGAATCGTTGGGCATGGTCGCTCCCCAGCCTATTCCGCCCTCTTCAAACGCGTCTCTCCATTCCGTCCCGATAAGTTTAAAAACAGCATCCCCCGCGGGGGCATTAAAGTCTCCTCCCATAATAAAATAGCGGGTATTCATTCCTTTCTCAATAGAATCCATAATTTTCTTCAACTGTTTGTAACGAGCGATTCGATTTTCTTTTTGTACACGCCAGCATTCCGGATTCCACAAGTCGGCTCGAACGATCGGGGCTTTAAGTCTAAATGTTGTCACGTCCAGCTCTATCCCATCGGAAAACCTGACTTTTGCCCGGGTCGAAAACCAGGGCATTCCTGGGATGGGTGTTACGCTTCCCGAGGCCAGGATCGAGGATTCTTCTCCTCTCACGAAGTTTCCTTTGTCCCCAAAGATTTCTTTGGTTAGATTCAGGATGATCGTTTCTTCAGGCACCTCTTGAAGGAGAACGACATCTGGCTTGAGGGAAATAACTTCTCGTGCGGCGTCTTTACTGCCTCCAGAACAGTTCAGGCTAACAATGCGCAGGGGCTTTTTTGAGTGACTCCCAATGTCCGTACTTTTATACGGAGGGTTGCTTCGTTGAGAATACCGGTAGGGAGTTTCCGAAAAAACAAAAATGAACACGAACCACCCCGAGGCGATTAGGGAGTGAAGTCGTTTTTTGTTCCTAATTCTAAACCCGACCCAAGTGAGGAAGATCGCTGGCACTGCCCAAAGCCACGGAGGAAAGACCGTAACAGCCGCAACAGAGTCCATCCGAAACCCATAACAGAAAATACAGAATCCCATCAAGAAAACTGAGAGTGAGGCTATAACCATTTCAATCCATGCCCACTTTTTCATAGTACGCCTCTTTCGGTTTTCCTTCTTTCCTTACGTTCGGGACAATCGATTTTGTCGTGTGGTCCGAAAATCCTTGGCGAATGGGTGTTTCCGTTTGATCATGGGAGGAGTTTCCCTGAAAAGGATTTTAAGTGAACCGAAATTGTATATAATCTAAACCAACGTCGTTTTTTTAACATTAAATCCGGATGTGGAGACAGAGGAAGCAAGACGTGTCTCTAAAAAAATTGAAGACGCTTATAATCCCCAATTTTGCATTAGACCGCGGGATTCGACGAAGAATGCCGGACATTTTCTTCCTTAAAAAGTTCGTCCATGCAACCAGCAGGGCCTTCACTTTTTGCGTCGAAACTGCCTCGGCCTTCTTCGTCTCGGTCCTCGCGTCTAATGCAAAACCTGGGATAATTGGTGTGAGTTCGTTGATGCTCTGACGTATAAAAATGGTTAAGGACGTGTTATGAAAAAAAATATTGGAATTTTCGTTTTGGTGGGAGCGTTCCTATTCGTTTTCCCGCTCATCGTTGTTTGGAATTTAGACGCGATTCTTTCTTGGGCCTCTCCGGTTTTGGGGCCTCGGGATGACGCGTCGCCTTACTTAGAGGGAGAAAAAAAACTGTTTTCTGATGTGATTAAAAATTCAAGCCCTGACTTTCTTGTGGCCCCACCGCGTTCGGGTCACAAGCCCATCGGTGTTGTCCAGAAGGAATTGATGGCTCGCTGGTTTGCCCAGAGAGTGGGGAGGGCTACAGGAATGAAGGTGGCTAACCCCACTTGGGTCATGCGTGCTCTCGGGGATGTTTCACTGAATTTTAGTGATCAGGATGTGATTTCACTGGCCAAGAAATCGGGGGCCCATTATACGTTGACGGGCCAATTTGAATGGGCGAATGAGACCGATCGGTTTCGACTCGTGATGACCGATGTTAAAGAAGGACGGATTGCTTTTGAGAAACAATGGGAAATACTCCCCTCGACCGACAAACCTCTGGCGGTCACGGTGGCGGAGCTTTTTAATCAATCCATGGATTTATGGCCGTGGCCAAAGCGTGTGGAACAACGTTTGCTCTCCGTCTCGACAACAACCGCCCTTCCCGAAAACCCTGACACCCTTTTCCTTCCAACGCAAGATCCTTTGCAGCGTGCCATGAATCTTCAAGTTTTGGCCTCTCTCCATGCACCTGGGAGAGCAGGCCAACATCTTTGGGCACGCTCTTTGATGGCTCTGCAAGAGGTTTCTCCCCATGTGAAAGAAGCCAAGGTTTTAGTGGCCCGGGCTTGGTTGCATTTGGAAAATCGTTCCTACGCGTTAAAAATACTCGGTCAACCAGAAACCTTAGAAGAGGAAACTCTATGGGCCATTGCACAAGCCCATTTGCCCTTAGCGGAAGAAAAGGTGAAGAGGTTAACCCATCGGGGTCAAAAACTGCTGGCCCTTCTTGATATTGAAGACATTCGTTCGGCGTTTGGGCGGGAAGAAAACGCTGAAATTCGACGGGAATCGATAATTTCTCAATACCCCCATTATTCGTTTTGGATTTCCCGAAAATGTTCTCCGGAACGTTGGCACCTTCGTGAAATCCCTGAAATCGTCCAAGGGGCGTTGGGAATGAGTGGATTACCAAAACCAGACAGAAAACCTCCTTCTCGGTTGCTGGTTTTAGGGGAGGCCTTTTTTGATTTCGGGCGTTACATGATTTTTAATCGCATCACACCGCGAGACCATTTTGCTGTCGCCGCTTCTGTCCAGAAAGAAATTCAATCCCGATGGATGAAAGAATCCCTTGGTTGGGGAAAATTAAACGAGGACGATGGGGGCGATCCAGGAGACAAATTAGATCTTTTAGATGAAATGAATCGGTTGGCTGTTTTTCGTGACGTAGAGACAGCCCATTTTCGGAGGTCGTCAAGAATAGAAACACTCATGACGATCGCTTCTCTTAAGCCGGCGTTTGATGGACACCCTTGGCTGGCTCTCACCGAGGGACAGGTTCACCAACATTTGGCTTTGGAAAAAAAGTGGGGAAGCGTTCGGTGGCACTTTCTTCAGGCCAGTCGGTTGGGGTACAACGTTAACCGGTGGTTGAACGGTGAGGGCAACGACGCGACGTGGGCACGGTTGTTGATGGTGGTCAGGCCCTACACCACCACGGATCATGAGGGGTTCACGAAAATTTCTCCCAAAATTGATCCAACGGAAGTAAAAAACCGATTGGCGGAAAACGAGGTCAAACTTTCTCATACGTGGTTTGAAGCCGATCTGTTGAAAGCCGTGGTGGATGATTTGACTCAACTCAGTCGCTTTGACGACGTAGAAAAAGTTTTGGACGAAAACAAAGGTCGATTTACAGGGTCGTCGGTCGTGGGGGCTTTGGTGAAAATCGCAGGTCAAGGCCAGAGGTCTATGAACCGAGAAAAAGAACTGAGAGAAGCCCTCGAGACGGATCCGGAAAATTGGGAGCGATACACAGAACTGGCTCAAGAACTTCTGGCGGAGAGAAAATTCGCGGAAGCTCGGGCTGTCTTTTCGAGCTATAAGGGATTTGATAACAACACATCCGGAAACGTAAGACTTTCGAATTTTGCTGAATTTTTTGGTGTCACGCTCTACGGCGCCGGAGACGTGGCCCACGCACTCCCTTATTTTAAACGATCACTGGATTACAATACAGGGTCTTGGTGTCAGTTGCGTGCGGGTACGCTTCTCTCGGCTCAATTGGGGAAGTGGGAAGAATCACTCCAATACACCTTTGCGAACTATCAAAGATACCAGAATTTCGGGGATGCTCAAATAGCCATAGCCACCCTTTTCCTTTTGGGGCAATCCACGGAGGCTTGGAATTTCTTTAACGAACTGTCCTCTCGTTTTCCCGATCCGGACCTTTGGTCTGGGCTATGGATTGGGCATCGAATCGAGGCGATTCCTGTTCCAAAATTACTTCAGTGGCTTCAGGATTGGAGGGGACCGGAAAATCTTCCTCGTGGGATGAAGGAAGCTCTCCGCGATCGTTACGCGTTTATGGCTCTTTTTCTTGATCGTCCTGTTCGTCCAGAAGCGATCAACGCAATGAAGACTTTGGCCATGACGAACCCGGATCCTGCCTATTTGAGAACCATGACCGGCTACACCGGGTTCCTTAATAAAGATTACGCCGCGATTGTGTCCGGATTTTCTGAGTTAAGTCACAGTTTGACCCAAGTGGGTCTTAAACGAAAGTTGGTGTTGAATTTTTGTCTTCCCTATCTCGCCTACGCGCACGTTAAACTGGGAACGGAAGTCCCTTTTGAAAAAGGGGAATTGGACGATTACCGAAAACAAGCCGGGGAGGATTTTTACTGGCTTTTGGCCAAATCTGTCATAGAAGGTCTCGCCACAAAAGATCCGGTTTCTCACGCAAAAGCCCGTGAGCGGCTTTGGAGAGCGTTCATCTTCTGTCCGTCCACAAAGGAGAGTCCGTTCTTTACTTGGTATGTGCTGGACGAAATTGCCGAAACTTTATTTACAGAAACAGGTGACCCAGCTTTTCGGGATTTAGTATTGGATCTCGCTCGGCGACAAGTCCGTATTTACCCGACCTTTTCTTGGACCCACGCTCTCATCGCTCACTATTCGACCCATTCCGAAGAAAAAGAAAGAGGATTGGCCGCGGCCGTGTTCCTTGACCCGGAATCTGTTCGACTTAAAGATTTCTCGGTGAACGCTCTTCGTGGAGCCAAGAAACAGAGTCAAACAAAGGACCTTTTTGATTTAAAAAAGTTTCCTCCTTTAGAGGAACCAGATCCAGCTCTTTTTGAAATTCGTCATTCTAAGAAGGCCTCAGCAAAAAGTATGGAAACAATTTGAGGTTAAGCGAAACGTCACTCCACCTTCAGGCCTCGCGGCGCTCGGGGTGGACCCGCAGGCACCGAACTTAAGCGCACCAGTATCGCGGCGTCTTTTGCCGGGAGGTCAAAGAAGTCCGATTCATTCCCATCGTAGACCTCGCCGTTGTTCACAGGATCAAGCACACCACCGTTCCCCTGTATGCGCATCAATCTCTCTCCGGCAGGGACAACAACCCTTTTTGATTCATTCCCAAAATTGACGAACACAACCGCTTTCTCGAAATCTCGTCGCAGGAGATCCGCCGTTCCTTCGAAGAGATACACATCGCTGACGGAAACTCCGCCGCCGCTGATTTCTATATCCTTTGTGCCTGTCTGGTTGTAAAAGGTGAATACAAACTTCTTCGGACTGGTCGGAACCAGAATGTTTCTGCCGGCGTATCCTAAACCGAAATTAACCATTTCCGTTTTGGGAGTGCTTGCAGTAAAGCAGAGGGTGTAGTTTCCGCTCAAAGCTGTCATTCTACCGGTCTGTTTGAGCACGGCGTCGTTCGATTCAAACGCCGTTGCATCGTAAATTCGTTCGAATTTTTCAAGCGCCTTCCCCATCCAATGCTTGTGCTGGGGGGGAGTTGAAAGAGGATCCGCCCTTCCCGTAGCGGGATCGACCGAATATTCCTCATACCACGGATCCTCGGCCTTTTGTCCGAAATATCCGTCTGCCAGCAAGGCACTGCCTAAAGCGAACCGGAATTCCTGCCAGCTATACGTAGCCCCTATCGACGTGTAAAGTGGCGTCCCATGTTTATAAAGACATTCGGTGTATGGGGACGGCGCCGGGTGATAATACGCGTGGGTTAAGTAATCCGAAAAGTTTGCCTCGTAATCAGTATCAGTCTTATTTTTAAAAAAATACGGCCAGTCCTCCATTTGATTGCCGGACAATCCGTTCGCCGCGAAACCCATTGCGTCTGGAACTCCACCAACAAGACTTTTGTTTTCGAATTCGGGGATCTCCCTCATGTTCGCGTAAAACAGTTGGTACCCCTCAAGCCACACGTTCTTGCCGTTGAGCTTACCGCCGTCCGCCACCAAGTCGTTATTGACATCAGCGTCACTACCCGGGTAAGACAAATCCGAATCAAACTGCACTCCGGCCGGGTTTAAGCCGGAAACGATATCCCCATTTTGGTTCACGTTGTAATTTGTTGAAATCCACTCCGCGTTCCTTTCGCCGGCGGTTTTGCCGTCTGCGTCTTTCGGGCAGGTTGTGGCGTGGTTGTAACTCCAAACTATGGAATTATCATCAGTTAGTCCTCCTTTGGCATCTCTCAGACATTGCTCTGCGATAATTGAACCGCCCGCATGAGCGACGGCCGTCGATTTATATCCGCGTTCTACTCGCAAATAATTGGTGCCTACCGAAGTTATTCTCACATGTTCCGCGTTTGTAAAATTCGTTCCCGCATCGTAAATAACGATATACGCCTTTGGACCAGTAAATTCCGCGGTCGAATCAACATAAAGAGTATCCGTTGACGGATTCACATCGCTCGTAAGCCGCGTGCCCTTCTTGTACAGCCAGTGCCCCGCGAACATCATGCCCCTCGTGTCCGTATTCGGTCCGGTGCTGCGAAATCCCATGGATCGTTTTTCCCCCTGATACTCCCGGGCACATATTTGAAAGTGCAACCGCATTGATGGGTTCAAATTTCGTGCATCACGGGCCTTTGTCGCATCCTGCCCTGCGACGTAGCTCACCACATCGTATTTTGAATACGCCTGCGCGGTCGCGCCAAGGTTGCCCATTGTCTTTATTGGCTTTGGAAATGGGAGTGTATTTAAGACAGGCTCGGCGTCGTCAAGGTAGGGGTACCCTGCGCCATAGACACTGGGAACAACCGCAACAAGCACGGAAAGAAAAGCTCCCGATAGAAGCCGTTTCGTTGGGAACATCCTTGTTTGATGGCGTTTCATAAAAACTCCTTTTTGCTCAGGCCACAGACTCGCGACGAGTTGGATTTCTTTGGAGGCGGAAATAAGGTTCCTTTTATTTCACTCTCCGCATTCTTTCTATTTCACCAAGATCGGTATTTCTCTAAACTTAATACAAAATCTTCTTTCAACGTTGCACGATTATCCTTAACTTTTCCCCATTGATTTTCACCCAATACACTCCGCTGGACACCAGCGTTCCGCCACGGTCGATGCCGTCCCAAACCGCCCTTCCCTCCGTGTCTGTTGTTAACTCCGCCACCTTAACCCCTTCCATGGAGTAGATTTTCAGCGATCGGCTGGCCCCGCAATGGGTGAACACCATAGGCTTCCCTGTCCCCAGCTTCAGAGGGTTGGGGAACACTTTCGGTGGGGCGTTCTCTCCCTCCGAAAAAGCGACCACCGTCACCACCAGCCCCGTCGACACCGTCGTGTTTCCAGCCCCGTCCCGGGCCACCGCTGTCAACGTGTGGTTGCCCAACGAAACGCCCGTCGTGTCCCAGCTGATCATGTAAGGCGACGCCGTGTCCTCCTGCATCAGATTGACCCCATCTAGTTTAAACCGAACCCCCACCACCCCCACGTTGTCTGAGGCACTGGCACGCACCACCACCGTTCCAGACACCCTCGCTCCACTCCCTGGGGCCGTCAGCGTTACCGTCGGGTCCTCCGAGTCCCCAGTGGTGAAAGTCTTGTCCGTGGACGTGGCCAGATTGTTCCACGCGCCCTTCGATTTCACCCGGTAGTGATAGAGGGTGGCCGCATTGAGACCAGTCAATCCTTGGCTGTGCGCCGTCACAAGGGCTGTGTTCAAGGGGGAGCTGGTTCCGTAGGCGGTGGTGAGACCGTATTCCACTTGTGTGTCCGACGCTTCGGTGGTCGTCCACGTGATGGTGGCCGACGACGAGGTGATCCCTGTGGCGGTTATCGCCGAGAGTCCTGGTGGGGGTGCGGCGTTGGTGGTGGCCGTGGCCGTGGAGGACGCGATGGAGGTGTTCGGCACGGCGTCGTAGGCGGACACTTTGAACACATACGCCGTGCTGGGCGTCAGGCCTGTGCTGGCATACGACGTCCCGACCGATGTCCCTACTCTCGTGGACGACGGTGTGCATCCCGCCCCCTGACAGCGATACACGTTGTATCCCGTCACCCCCACATTGTCCGTGCTCGCCGTCCACGTCAGATTGATCGTGGTGGACGATGTCGCCACCGCTGAGAGCCCTGTCGGAACCGTTGGTGCGGTCGTGTCCCCCGTCGCTGAGGGAACACGCGACACCTGAGTGTCCAAACCGCTGGAGTCCAAATTAAACGGAGATTCCTGAGCCGCACGATCATAGGCGGTCAAGCGAAAATAGTAGGTCTTTCCGTCTGTGAGATTTGCCACCCTCGTGCTAACAAGGGGGGCTGTCACATCCAATGTATGCACTAGGGGATTTGCTTTAACTTCAGCCAAGGTGTACCAAGTATTGCTGGGGGAACGAAAAGAGTTGGTTGTATAGTAAAGTCGGTATCCCGTCAAAGTCGCGTCGGTATTGGCGTCCCAACTCAAACTTAATGAACCGGCCCAAGCAGGAACGCTTTTGCCTGCAACAATGACCACCAACGCAAAGAGCTTCCACCGGACAGATCTCGGCATACTCTCCTCCTTTTTCTCAAAGCCCATACAATTGTAGTTTAGACTTTAGATTTTTGCCACTTTTTTTAAGGCGCGGTTTGAAATTTTGCTCCGTTCCATTTTCTGAGCTGGGTTAAACCGCCTCCGTTTTTTAACTTAATTCCACGGATGCTTGTTACCCCTTCCTTCTCCATTTTTAATGCCACGGTGCGAAATGGACTGGGTCCTTTTTGTCCGAATCCGCACGGGTCTGGTTTTGGGACACAGGGGTTTTGGACGTTTTTTGAGGTGCCGGAACGAACGCGTAAGACAGTGTCATTCGATGGCTTAGCTCGGAATCCCCCATCGTGTTCAGGCCGTAGTCCACTTGAATTCCTCGAAACTGGAACCCCATTCCGCCAGAGAATCCCTCCGCCACGGTGGGGCCTTTTGTGTTCACTCCGGCTCGGAACGCCATTGCCCAGCTCTTTCCATTTTTTACCCAGTATTCCGTCCCCATCGCCTCGTAACTGTCCCTTCCTTGTGGAGAAAAAAAATCGCCCGCCAGCAACCAATTTTGGCTTATGTTATACAGGAATCCAGCTCTATACTGGGTGGGTAATTTTTCCTCTGTTCCATCATAATTCACGGTCCCCGTCAGGTTCGTCCCACTCACCCCAAGGCGGATTCTCTGTCTCAGAAACGCGTTGCTCAAAAAGCCTGCGTCCACCGTTGATGCAGAGGCGGTGTTTCCCAGCTTTGATTGCACATATTTCCCCGCCACGCCCAAGGATCCGATCCCCACCCCATGGGCGTATCCGGCCGCCACAGAACAATCCAGCGGCGTCACCCGTTGGAGGGAATCCCCTGTGTCGTTGGTCAAATCGACACTTCCAGGTCTGAAATAATTCCCTCCCACTCCCATGGCCCCTTTTCCCACCGGAATCGCTAACCCCAAAGATCCGCGAGAAGTGCCTTCCATCCCGGTTACCTGTGTGACATACACGGAGAAACTTTTGTTCCGTGTCAGTGCACCGGGGTTCACCGCCAGTGCACTGGCGTCGTCCACCAAGGCCACAGAAGCCCCCCCCATCCCGGCCTCCCGTGCCGTGACCGCCTGATTCAAAAATGGAACCGCACTGGTTTCCCCACCCCAAACGAACCCAGACAAAGTCATCAAAGTGGCCATAGCTCTTTTTATTAACATGGTCCTTTCTCCTTTGAAGGGGAATAGAAAGCGACTGCATTTCACATAAGCAACAAACTTGCCATTTTTGGATATTGGGGATAGTTCCTGTTCTAACCTAAGTTCCGTAGTTCGAAGGGGGATCCTTTAGCCTAAAAACGGAAGTTAAAACTCTCTAAAAACAAGACAAAACGTTGACAGTGTTTCGTTTTATTGTCAATTGATCGACAAAAAAGACTCACCCAATGGGTGAATCTTAAAAAAGCTTTTCAGACTCGTCATTCCGGTGAAAACCGGAATCGTGCGTCTGAAAGCGTGTTGTTCTGAGGGGTGAAAGTCCTCTCCAGAAAGACCTGCAAACTGAAGCGGAAGGTTATTGCGTCGTCGTGAGGCGAGGTGAAGAGCAACTGGACGCGAACCGTCCATCCGTAGGATAACGAACTCGATACGGCCGAAACAGAGCGGCGAGCCTGCGATTCAAAGGTGAAACCTAACCAAAGAAAGAGGAACGCACGAACTTGACCGCCGATTCCACTTTGCCCTTCTCCCCTCCCGCGCGCACCTTGCAGGGGAGAGGACCACGGACCTCAAATTGTCGTAATTGATTTTCCGGGGGAGACCCCCGAAGAATTCAAAAGCGTGCACATGCCCCGACAGGAAAGCCTCCATGCTCTGGGACAAAGTAAATTCCAGATAGAGCAGACGGGAATAGCTTACTAACCAGTCCCTGATTTAGGCGTACACTCTGCCGGGGGCATCGTTTTTGTGGGGGCCTTTACCTGAATTTTCCGAAAAATAGTATCCTTGTTACCATGAAAAAAGTTTTCTGTTTATCCTTTCTCGGGTTTTTTTACTTGGTTATTGGGGCTTGGGCCACATCCGATCTCCCCGACGTAGTCGTGGCTCAAGGGAGTGCGCTTCGCGTTAGGTCCCAGCCCCACTTAAAGGGAAGAGTGAACGGATACTTCAATTTGGGAGAGGAGGCATTTGTCCTTCAGCGGACTTCCACCACTGAAACTATTGATGGGCGATCTGATCCCTGGTTGTTGTTGCTGAGTACGAGTGGCCGGTTTGGGTGGGCCTTCGGGGGCTATTGGGGGACCGTCAATAGAGAGTGGAAAGAGCCCCTACTTCCTCGGGGCTTGATGGAATGGGATTTTCCTTCTCGTCAAAGTCAATTGTCGGATGTCGGGAAAGAATGGGCTACGGCTTACTTTTACAAGTCCATACTCGAGTCCCCGGGCCGATGGAACGCAATGGCCTTCTCTGGATTGGCCGCACTAGAACGCTCCGCTGATTATTCCCGCGATTTGTTTCTGGAGATCTTAAAGTCCGGGATAGACATTCCGTACGGTTCCGAAGAGGATGAATACCCATGTGAGCGATTTGAAGCCAATCCGCTTGTTGTGGTCCTTAAAGCTTTTTGGCCGGAGGATACGGACTGGGTTGCTCTTCTTTGCACGCCACCGGAGGATCCAACTCCAAAATGGAAATGGCATGTACTCCCTGTTCTCCTGCAATTGATGGAAATGCGCAAAGCAAACCCAGATTCAACGTTTCTGAAGGAAGCGGCTTTAGAAGCTCCCGCGCCTATTGTTTGGGATTTAAACGGTAGAACATTTTCAGATGATATAAAAAATGAAATTGCCGTTTTACTTTTACAACGCGGCACAGTAGATCAGAGACGCGCCGCAATAACCTATTTTCATTCGGTGCGTAAAGGTACAGTTTATAATGTTCCTTTGGGAACGTTCATTCTAGACGCACTGCATCAAGCTCAGTCTGATCCTGATGCCGAGGTCCGTCGTTCCGCATTGTCCATATTCTCGATCCAATTCGCATCGTCCTGGAAAGATGCCAAACAGCCTATATGGCTTGCTCTAAGGGATCCCTCTCCCGAGGTTCGTATCGAATGTTTAGCAATAATTGCCCGATGGAAAACGCCTTTGGAGGTGTTGCCTATGGTTGTGGATCTCCTGAGCGACCAGCACCTCGAGGTTGCTGTGGCGGCGATCTCCGCCTTGGGTGCCGGCGATGAAGACTCTCGATACTGGGATCCTCTCACGACAGTGCTGTGGCCGCCAAAGGAATTGCCCCAAAAAAGGAAACGGGCGGCCGAAGTCCTTTCCGTTGATCGATTCCGCCGGCACGCGGCAAGCGCATTTCAAAAAACTGTTCTCGAAGATGATCCTATCCTCTCGGCTCAATCCGCCGCTGTGCTTTGTCAACCCGATTTTCTGGAAAACCAGTTGCCGACTCTCCTTAAGGTTTTATCCAAAGGAACACCCGAGGCGAGGGCGGTGGTGCGGCAGGGGCTTCGTTCATCGAGTGACCCACAGGCTCGTCAATCTCTTGTCTTGGAGAACCAGCGATACGCTCTTGAGCAATGGGAGGAGAAGAAAAGTCGCTGGAAGTTGGTCTCTGGGGTTTCACCCGCTGTTACGTTTAATAATGAGAACAGACTTCAGTTCGTTGTTTCCTCTAGGGGAAAGACCGCTGTAACGATCAGAGCTCCCTCTACCTGGGGGTTAAGAGAGGATGGGGTTCTCGAGTGGGTCCGTAGCGATTCACGCGATGTGTCCCAGTACCTTTTCCGAAAAAAGAGCGAGGCTTCCGGACAAATTGTCTTGGAATGTCGGGTGGCAGACCTTCGAGTCGAGGGGGCTTTCGTTTTTCAGCGTCCGGGACTCTACGAAATCAATTTAACAGACACATCTGGAGAAGAGGGTGTGTCTTTGTTTTTTGAGCCGGAACCTTCCCTTCAATTTAGTGCAAATATCAAAAATCCATGACACCCAAAGGGTCTTCCAAGGTTAAAAATTGGTTTCTGGTCTTTCGCGTCATTGTCTATGTCCATTTAGGGATTCTCGGGTGGCTTTTTATAAGGGGTTGGCCTGGCTCATTAAATTCGGATTATTGGCTCCGTTTTCTTGTGGGTAAAATGACTTTGTCACCGAGTGGTGTTTTAGAAAGGGACCAAGCAAGAAGGCTTGCGATCGAACCTGTCTCCTCCACACCGAACTCGGGTCAATCGGTGGATGTTCCTTTGGATCGTCCTGTGATCTATAGAGAAAAACCACTTGCAGGCCATGCGGGGGGAGAAAAGCCTCTTGACGTTAAGGGCCGATGGCAAATCGCATTTCATCCCCAAACGTCAGTTCGTTGGACCAAGACGCTGGTGAGTAAGGAGGTCATGGACCGCCTAGACTTTGATACACCCCGAGTCATTACTCCAGAGGAAACCGCTGATCTTACTCAAGTGGCTGCGGTCTATGGCACTGGGGGGCAAGCACTTCTTCTTTCCTCTCGAGGATTTATGGTTTTTGACGAGGGCTCTAGCAAATGGGCGTGGTCGCCCTCTCTCGGGGCTGACGTGGTCCGTCCCCAATCGGGAGTCCTCGATCGTTCCAGCCAATCTATGTGGTTTTTTGGTGAAAATCTGTATCGCTACAAGCTGGACACTCATGAAATTGAGAAATGGGATACCCCCGACGCAGCAATGAAGAACATCCGTTGGCTTGGGGTGGAAGAAGACCGGCTTTGGTTGGGAACCAACCACGGTCTTTTTCGGTTGTCGTCAGCTAATGGGACGGGTGAGTCGCTGAAAGGTGATGTCCCCGTTTTTGAAAATCCCTTGGTCTCTGGGTCTTTGGTGGCGGGTCAAGCCTGGTTTGTCTCGGAGGAGGGGGCCCTTCTTCATATTTTGCCAAACGGCGCGGTCGAACTTTCAGATCCTTTACCTCCGGCAAGGCCAACTTCCGTATCAGCATGGAATTCCGAGTTGTGGCTTATCTTAAGCGAAGGTGGCGGACTCAAATCCCGTCTGGGGGTCCTGTCTTCCCTGGAGAATTCAAAAAACAAGGACCTCACGATTTTCAAGGATGATGTTTATTTGCTTCGAAATGTCGGGGACGTTCTTTTAGGCGGAGGCACGGTGGATCTCTTTGCTATCAATACCACCGCCCGCACCGTGACTCCCCTTCCCGCCAGTGTGGCGCTTTCCTCACATGGTGTGGTGTTCGGCGGAAGCACTTATGAATATACGACAAGCACTTATTACGTGGCACGCCATATCCTTGATCTTTCCAAAGGCTGGTCCAACGCAAATCTTAATGAATGGTTGGTCATGAACACGAATGATACCTACAGCCAAAAGGCCATGGCTCAGCACCCCAAGCCCGATCTCCTCGGTTTGGCGGATTCTGGGGCCCATCTTTGGTTTTGGTTCCCGTCCGCTGTTTGGCGGCTCACGAAAGAAGGCGAGCGTCTCGACTATGTAAAATTGACTATCCCCCAGGAACCAGCCAGTCCCTTCCAGGTCGAGCTGGCCCCGGTTATGGTAGAGAAATCCACCCCTTCTTCTCCAGGGGATGACGTTTCTTGGACGGAGGACGAATAGGTTCGGAAACAGTCGTGTTTTCCGTCGTCGAATCCCGTGTCCTATTGCAAAATCTGGGTTGAATTTGTTCCATTGTCTTTTTCTAACCACTCCCGCATTAGTCGTTTTTGAAACTCAGTTTTTTCACGACTGGCCAATGGGTTCGACGGGGAGGGGACGACCTCAAGACCCTTAAGAAATTCCTCCCGCCCTTTGTCCCGTTGTCCTTCCTGAATATATATCTGGCCCCTTAGAAAGCGTGGTGTCAAGAAGTTGGGGTATTCTTTTATAAGCTTGCTATAAACCCCCGCCGCCTCGTTCAACCGCCGCTGTCGAGTGAGAATTTCTCCGGTCATGATTTGAGCGGAGACATCACCGGTCCACTCTGTGGACTGAAGGAACTCTTTCAGGGCGTCATCCCATCGCCCAAGCAGATAGAGGCATGTTCCCCATTTTCGTCGAAGTTCCGCGCTTTCGGGGTTGAATTCAATCGCTTGGCGGTAATGTCTTTCCGCCAGCCAGGCATCCTTGACTATTGCGGCACGGTCGCCCAAGGCTTCTTGCCTTTCAGCTTTGACGCGAGAGAAGAGCCCCCCAAAGGCGAAAAAGAGCAGAAAGCCGGTCAGTATGGCGAGTATGGCTCTGGTTACCCATCCGGGGAAGGTCCATTCAGGAGTTTTATCCTTCACAATCATTCCCGCCACGGCCCAAAACACAAGGGCGCCAGAGGGGTTTAAACCCGGGGTCTCGAAAAACCGATCAACCACCTGCCCTACAAAGGAAATTCCCGCCGCCCATGCGGTGTCATCCGGTGTCATTCGGCAGACCCGCCAAAGTAAAACACTGACAAAAGCGACATAGGTCAACCCGGCGAACACCCCGGATTCAGCGGCTGTGTGCAAAAATTCGTTGTGGGCGTCAAAAACAGCACTCGCATTGGCCGAAAGAGCGGGGAAGGTCTCGATGACGGCCCCTTGGGCAGCCCCATAGGCCGCGGCAAACTTTCCTAGGCCAACGCCGAGGGTTGGATGGTTCCCCATCATATTGATTGCCGATCCACCGATCAACATACGGCCCGTCATCGTGTGCCAAGAGCCAAAAGGAGTTTGCCAATTCGTTAAAAAGTGGGGAATTCCCAGCCCTATTCCTAGGATCGCCAGTCCGGCCAAAAGCCGGTGCTTTGTCGGGGACAGCTTTCCCCAAACGGCCCAGAGCACCATGACCGCAAGACAGATCCATGCGTGGCGGCACCGTGTGACCGTAATTCCAATAAGGATGATGACCGCCGCTATTCCACCCATCCAAGGAAAGCGTTTTTGGCTTTCCCGTGGGAACAGGCACAAAGGGGCGGATGCGATCAAGAAAGAAGCGACAAAATTTGGGTTACCCAAGGTACTGAAAGAACGCAGTTTTCCAGGCGCGTCCAGCGAAGGTTCCATCCATCCGGGGATTATCACTTGCTTGATCGCGTAGAGCGCCACCCCCACCGCCGCGACAATGATTCCTCCACGTAAATACTTCACATTCTCGGACTTGCCGACGTAAAAGAACAGAATAAACCCCGAGAGGGGGACCAACCCCGCTTCCCTAAATCCTCGCATCCAGCTTAAGCCAAAAAGCATGAACCATGCCACGAGAGGGATAATCACCTTCTTTTCGATGGCGACCCCCTTCTGTCGCCATAGGGCCCCGGCCATCAGGAGTCCAACCCCGATCGCTAGCAGGTAGGGTTGAAGCGCGAAAGGATGGCTCCACCCAGGCACCAAAGCCCAAGCGGTAGCCAAAGGGAGGAAAAAGACCGCCATGTGCCAATATCTCAGGCTTGGCACATGGTGTCCCAGCCGGGTGGAGCGTATTTGACTCGGGCGTGGTTTGTAGTTACTAACTCTTCCCTGACGAAGGCCCCACCGCGCCGTCTTAGTACATTTCTCCATATCTCATTTTCTCTGTAGGGCTCTCCATTTATGTTCAGAAATCGATGGTTACGCTCAAACACCGAGTAGGTGAACTCAATTTCCTTGTCGGCACGAATATTTCCTTCCAAGCATTTTGGCGTCAGCCAAAGGTTAAGTTGAAAGGTTATTGGAGTCGGATTAAACAGGCGTAGATCACGGTAGTTGTAAAACACAGACGCTCCGCTTCCAAAGGGAAGCGTTCGATGATGGTCCGGAAACGGGTCATAGCCATGGTGGTGTCGCTCGATAACATGGAGAGGGGTATGGAGTGCCAGCCAGTAGATCATATTAGCTATTTGGCAAATTCCACCCCCGATGCCGGGCCGAGCTTCTCCGCGAGCGATCTCCATCCCTTCCACATAGCCTTTCCCTTTCGTGGGTAACCCAACCGACCTACAGAAGGAAAAAGTTTCTCCGGGTCGTATAAGCGTTCCGTTCAAATGAGGGATAGCTATTTGGAGGTTGCGTACCTTGTTGTGTTGTAACCAAATCTCGGATTCTCCAAGCTTTCGGATCAGGACAGAAGAATGGAATTTAACGTTGAAATTCAATAGTTGCTGGTCTTTCGTCCAAGCGTAAGTTCGGCCATCGAAAAGAGAGGAAACCAAGCGTTTTATTCGGTATGCCCAGATCGCCATGAAGTAAAGTGTTGGGTGGATCTGGCTGATTTTCACAACATTCTCGCCAGATCCAGAGAAATCAGTTCTTGGTTGAGCCAAAATCCCTTCGCCAATGCTTTTTCCAAGTCGTCCTCTTCATTGAAGCCGTAAAAAACGTGGCCGACGTAGCGGCCGTGGATGTTTACCTTGATGGTGCGGATGCTCACTCCCTTGGCTTTGGCCATTTGGGTTTGGACGCATTCAAGGGCCTCTTGGCCGCCGTCTTTTTTTAGGGGGGGCGTGTCCATCCCTGCAAGGCGGATTTGTTGATCTTTTAGGACTTGGAACCCTAGGTCAAGTCGAATTGTCATTGAATCTCCGTCGCTGATTTTTAACATTTCCGCCCGTACAAATTGAACACAGCGGACCAACGTGGATCGGTCAATGATCAAGGCGTCTGCCCGTTTGTCCATAACCGCGTTCCCATCCCCCGCGTTTTCCGTCAACCCTTCAGATTCAATCCTAGATCAACCAATACGCCTCCACCATGGCCGAGTTCACCGCCGACCCAGCCTTGCTGCGGGCTTGCTCCAGAATGTCTTTTCTTGGTCATACATGATTGTAAATCTCGGTTCAAATCTGACACGCTCTGGCCGCAACATTATCCTAAAAACGGAAGTTGAACCTCTTTAGATTCGTCATTCCGGCGAAAGCCGGAATCCAGAAGATTTTTTACTTCTCCGACGGAAATTTCAAAGACTGGATACCGGCGTTCGCCGGTATGACGAATCTGAAAGACTTTTTTGACTTCACCCCTGGGGTGACTCTTTTTTGTCGGTCAATGACCACTAAAACGAAATTCTATCAATATGTTGTCTCGTTTTGATAGGGCTTCAACTTCCGTTTTTAGGATTATAGCTTACCGGCACGCACGTCTGTCACGTCCCACAAACGGGACCCACACCAGTCCGAGGTGTTTATTCTAGAGTATTTTGGGATCTTTTTAGAAAAAAGTTGATGGGGGTGTGGCGATTCTTCTTTGAGGTGTGTGTTGCTGGGGTGGTGGGACGCAGGGATTGATTCAAATGGCGGAAGGGGAGGGATTTCCTTTCCTCCGGCTCCTATCGGAGCCTCCTCCAAGGCCGGCCACTTTCCCTTAATCCGCCATTCAAGGCGGCGGGAAAGTTGGCTTCAAATCCCTCCCACGGACTGATTCAAATGGCGGAAGGGGAGGGATTTGAACCCTCGAGGATCTTGCGACCCTACGCGATTTCCAGTCGCGCCGATTCAGCCGCTCTCGCACCCTTCCTTAAAGTGATAAACCGTGACCTAACGGGATTCCGTTTTTTACGACGGCGTTAGACATTTTACTTGATTTTTTGATTTTGTGTCGAAAAAATAAATTGTTCTGAGGTTTTTAGAGGTAATACCCGGTGGGGACGAAGGCGTTGGGAATGTGGTTGATTTTGTTTCCCTCGATGGCCACCACGTCAAAGCGGAGGGGGCGTTTCGTGAGGCCTTGTTCTTTGGCGTAGGCGATGGCGGCTTTGGCTACTTTTTTTTGTTTCGCTTTTGTCACCGTTTCGGCGGGGGACCCGTAACTGTTGGAGCCTCTCACCCGCACTTCCACAAAAACAACGGTGGTCCCTTTCTCCATCACCAAATCCACTTCGCCGTAACGGGTTTGAGTGTTGGCGGCTAAAAATCGGTAGCCGGCTTTTTCCAAAAAGGAGCGGGCGTGGCCTTCGCCCTCTTGGCCCTGCTCTTTTTTATTCACAACAAGGCTCTTATGGGGGCGAAACTTTTTCGGTGAATGGGGCAAGGGCCAAATTTTCTAAGGGCTTCCATGTGGGTGGGGGTGCCGTAGCCTTTGTGGCTGGCGAAATCATACTCGGGCCACGTTTGGTGGGCTTCCATCATCCAGCGGTCCCGAGCCACTTTCGCCAAAACGCTGGCGGCGGCGATGGAGGCACTTTTCCCATCGCCTTTCACCACGGTTTCTTGGGGAATCTTGAGACCTAAAATCCGTTGGTTTCCATCGACTAAAACAAGCGAGGGCGATTCCAGGGATTCCACGGCTTCGGTCATGGCTTGAAACGTGGCTTGGAGAATATTTTTTCTGTCCACGATTTCCGATCCCACCAGAGCGATGGCCCAGCGGTGAGCTTGTTCTTTTATTTCTATAAAAAGGGATTCTCGTCGGGACGGGGACAATTTTTTGCTGTCGTTTAAGTGGGGCCACCGGGTGTCGGGTTTTAACACCACCGCGGCGGCGGCCACGGGGCCGGCCCAAGGGCCACGCCCCGCCTCGTCCACCCCGGCTAAAAGAAGAAAGCCCTTTTCGCGTCGGCACTGATCGAACGCGAAAAGGGCTTCGTTCATAAAAGAATGAACAGTTAGGAAACGGCGACGGGTTCCTTTGTCTTGGGGGAGGAAACGGCGGCCCCTTCCTCGATGCGAGCGGCTTTTCCCGACAGGTCCCGCAGATAATAAAGTTTCGATCGTCGTACTTTTCCCGATCGAACCACTTTAATGCCTTGCAACCGGGGACTGTGCAACGGAAACGTTCGTTCCACGCCCACGCCGAAGGACACTTTTCGGACCGTGAAGGTGTTGGCAATACCATGACCTCTTTGACGAATGATCACGCCTTCAAAGGCTTGTACTCGTTTCGAATCGCCCTCAATAATTTCCACGTCCACCCGGACCGTGTCGCCGGGGCGAAACACCGCGGGGGTGGCTTTTAGAAAAGCGGATTCCACTTTATCAATCATAGGTTTCATCGAATTCTCACTTTTTCATTTTTTTCTTTTCACGTTCGAGCAAATCAGGTCTTTTCTTTTCTGTGGCTTTGCGGGACATTTCTTCCCGCCAAGACTGAACGGCCTTGTGATCCCCGCTCAGAAGAACCTTGGGCACGGGCCTTCCCTGCCACTCGCTGGGGCGTGTGTAGTGGGGGCAGTCCAACCGTCCTCCCCAGCCCGCCGCAAAAGAATCCCACGTGAGCGACGCTTCTTCTTTAACCACCCCGGCTTTTTTTCGGGCGACACAATCCACCAAGGCCATGGCGGGAATTTCACCGCCGGTTAAAACAACGTCGCCGATGGACACTTCCAAATCCACCCAATCCATCAACCGCTCGTCTATCCCTTCGTAATGCCCCGCCAGAATCACCAAATGGTTTCGTTGGGACAGTTCATCGGCCAACGACTGTGTTAAGGCCTGCCCCTGGGGGGACATGAAAACAACCGTTGGGCGTTGAGCTTTTTTCTTTTTCCCAAGCCCTCGCAAGGGGGTGCCCGCTTTCAACTCTTGAAGGGCTTTGTAAATGGGTTCGGCTTTCAAAACCATGCCCGGTCCGCCCCCGAACGGGCGATCATCGGCGGTGCGGTGCTTGTCTTCACAATAAAGCCGAAGATCTTGGACCCGAATATCCACCACACCGCGATCCCGGGCTTTTCCCAAAAGACTTTGGGTGAACACCCCGTGAAACATGTCTGGAAACAAGGTCAAAACATCCACCCGCAAAGGTTTTTCTTTTCGATCCCGGACCGATAAGGACTTTTTCAACAATTATTCTTTGATTTTAATGTCCACGTGCCCGCCGGGATTGGCGAAAGCGGCCGTGGCCAAAATACGAAGGGAGTCCACGGTTTTACCGCGACGGCCAATCACTCTCCCACGGTCCTCGGGGGTTGTTTCCAGTTCCACCGTGATCCCATCCGAACTCATTTTTCCTGTCACGGCTTCAGGATGGTCCACAATTTTTTTAACGATGGAAACAACCAACTCCACCGGCGATGGCACGGAAATTAAGCCCAGGCGCCGGCGGTTTTGAGAACGGTGCGAAGCGTGTCGGACGCTTGGGCCCCTTGGCTTAACCAGTATTTTAACCGTTCAGCGTTCACGGTGATTTTATTGGTTTTTTCTCGGGGATGGTAGTGACCAAGCACTTCCAAACTGGCGGCGTCCCGGGCTTTTCGGCTGTCGGTGGCCACAATTCTAAAATGAGACGTTTTTATACGTCCCACCCGTTGCATGCGTAAACGAACCATTGATTTCTCCTCGAAAGATGAGTTCCGATTGTATCCAAACAGATGGCCCTCTGTCAAGAGCCCCTTGACGAACGGCCTGTCATGAACAATAATGACGTCCTGAAGCACGTTGAACATTCGTAGGCCATCGTCGCGGTCTCTGGGAGGGCCACTTATTATACCATGAAAATCAAGTTCTGGGGAACACGAGGGTCCATTGCTGTTCCGGGGCCCGACACAAATAAGTATGGCGGTAACACCGCTTGTTTGGAAATTTCAGACGATGAAACCTTGGCCATTTTAGACGCGGGCACTGGTCTTCGCGCTTTAGGGGAAGACCTTCTTCGGCGCACTCCCGTAGGGAAAAAGATCGAAGGACATCTTTTTCTCAGTCATTTTCACTTTGACCACATCGTGGGGTTTCCTTTTTTTAAACCTCTTTACATGCCCGGCAATCAATTCACCGTTTACGGGTGCGAGGGGACCGGTCGGCGGTTGGAAAGTATTTTCGTGGGGCAGATGAGCCCAGAATATTTCCCCGTAACGTTGGCCGAAATGCCCGCGAAACTTTCGTTCGTTCAACTGACCAGTCGTCCCATTCAGTTGAACAAGTGGACCATCACACCGGCCTACGTCAACCACCCGGGTTTGGCCTTGGCCTACAAGATTGAAACCGAAAAAAGTAAACTGGTTTACATGACCGACAACGAACCTTTCCGCTACCTTCTCCGGCAACAAGCCCGACGTCAAGACGTGTTTGATGATTTGGACCGGGGAGAGGTGGAACTCGAACGGGAAGACCTCATGTTGGTGGATTTTCTTCAAGGGGCCGATGTCCTTGTTCACGATGGGCAATACACCCAAGAGGAATACCGAACCAAAACCGGGTGGGGCCACAGTTTCTTTGATTACGCCGTGGCTTTGGCCCAAAAAGGTGGGGTCAAAAAACTTCTCTTTTTCCACCACGATCCCGACCGCACCGATGCGGCTTTGGATCTCCTTGTGGAACGAGCCCGGGCACAGTCTTCGGCCACCGGATCCCCTTTGGAAGTGGACGGAGCCCGGGAAGGAATGGAAATCGTCCTCCCTTAATGGGTGGATCTTAAGGTTTTTTTGGAAATAAAGACGTTTTCGTCGAAAAAATAAAAAAACTGGATTCCGGTTTTCACCGGAATGACGAAACCTCGAAAGATTCGGTTCCTATCGGATTTTAGACTCAGTGTTTTCGTTAGGGCACCTGTCCTTACACTAAAGGAAGATCCAATGCTTGTTGATCGTCGAAAAACAAAGACCCTCGTCATCGCCACCCACAACCAAGATAAGCTTTTGGAAATCCGACGTTTATTGAAAGATGTTTCTTTGACCGTAAAGGGGCTCAACGCTTTTCCACCGGCCTACACGGTTCGTGAGACAGGGAAAACTTTAGTGGACAACGCTTTGTTAAAAGCCCGCAAAGCCCTTCGTCACACAGGGTGTCTGTCGTTGGCCGATGACACCGGGTTGGAAGTGCTGGCGTTGGATGGTCGGCCCGGCGTTTATTCCGCCCGTTTTGCCGGTTCCGGTTGCGATTACCAAGACAACAATCGAAAAATTTTACGGTTGTTGAAAGGCGTTCCTCTCTCTCGGCGCCGGGCTGTGTTTCGGTGCGTGGTGGCCCTCGCTCACCCCGATGGAACCGAACGGGTTTTTGAAGGTCGGTGCCGAGGTTGGATCACGGAAGAAGCCCGAGGAAATCACGGTTTTGGTTACGACCCCGTTTTTGAACCCCTGGGCGAAAAAAAGACTTTTGCCGAATTGTCCTTAGAACGGAAAAACGACATCAGTCATCGTTCTCTGGCCCTCAAAAAAACCGTGGCTTGGTTGTCCCGCCAATTTCCATGAAAAAAATCCTTGTCACAGGGGCCGCGGGATTTATTGGTTCGTGGACCTGTCGGCGTTTGGTGGACGCCGGACACCGTGTGGTGGGGGTGGACAATTTCAGTCCTTACTACGATGTCTCCTTAAAACGCGACCGTGTCAAGAATCTTATCCCCGACGTTCCTCTTTTTTCCGTGGACATCGCCGATCGGGAGGCCCTGAACCGGGTGTTTGATGAGAACCCGGTGGATCAAATTTGTCACTTGGCCGCCCAAGCCGGGGTGCGCCATTCGTTGAAAGACCCTTTCACCTACGAAAGCACCAATAATTTGGGAACGCTCCATCTGCTGGAAATCGCTCGACACCTCAACATAAAATCGTTTGTTTTTGCGTCATCGTCGTCGGTTTACGGGGGGAACACCAAAGTCCCCTTTTCTGTGGAAGATTCCGTGGATCGTCCGTTCTCTTTATACGCCGCCACCAAAAAAAACAACGAACTCACATCCCACGCCTACCACCATCTCTTTGGGCTCCACTGCACGGGTCTGCGGTTTTTTACGGTTTATGGTCCTTGGGGGCGTCCGGACATGGCCCTGTTCACCTTCACGCGGGACATCTTGGCCGGGGTGCCCATTGACGTATACAACCACGGAAAAATGCAGCGAGATTTCACTTTTATTGACGATATCGTGACCGGGGTGGTCTCCTCCTTAGACCACGATTATCCTTACGAAATCTTCAATCTAGGGAATTCCACCCCGGTGGAACTCATGAGCCTCATCGCTCTGCTGGAAAAAACGCTTAACAAAAAAGCCAAAATCAATTTCCTTCCCATGCAACCCGGCGACGTTCCCGCCACGTGGGCCGACATCCAAACCTCCACCGCCCGCCTTGGGTTCAAACCTCAAACGTCCGTTGAAACAGGTGTCCAGAAGTTTGTGGACTGGTACCGCACCTATTACAAAGTGTAATTTTTTTCAAAATGCTTGGTAAAATCCTAGCGGACACCGTTTCTTTTGTCCACCTTTTGTGGGTGGCTGGGGTGGTGTTGGGGCCCCTGTGGGGGGTGCGTTCCTCGCGGTGGCGGGTGTGGCATTTTGTGTTGATTTTAGTCACGGCGAGTCTCTGGAGTTTTTACTGCCCGCTCACCGTTCTGGAAAACTCTTTGCTTCAACACTACGACCCGAGTCGGGCGTATGGGACCGGTTTTATTGAACATTGGTTCGCGCCTTTGATTGATCTGCGACGTCACGGGGCGGTGGTGGCCTGGTGTGTTCGCGGTTGGGCGGCGGGGTGGGGGATTCTCTATGTTTATCTCTGGGCTCGGGAGGCGTCGGGCGGTTCTTCCGATGGAAGAGGAGGCAAAACAAAAGAACCTCCGGACCGGCGTTCCAATTCCTTAAACACGCGGTCTTGATCTTCTGAAAGCAACCAATGAAAATTTAATCGCAGGGTGGGCCCTTGTTTTGACCTGAACGTGAGAACGGCTTTGTCTTTCCGGGACACGGGCCCTTCCCATTGGACGTCCCGCACGTTCTCCCAAGGAATTGAAACAGAACCGCTTTCGCTTTTAACCCACAATCTTGTCGGTTCCAACACCCATTGAAGAACCACGTGGGGGGGGCGGTCAAAAAACAACACAAGAGCACAAAGAACGGAAAGGAGAGGGGCTCCCAACCCTATCTGTTGACCCGTCAGGGGAAGATGAAAGTACCGATTCATCTGGAGGGCCACCCGAGAACGGAAAATAAAGATTAGGGGAAGAAGGATCAACAGGGAAATAGCCAAAAATTTTAATTCTTGGGTCATCGGAACACTCATCCAAACAACAGAAAAAAAGTTCGAACTTTCAACCAGACGGTAGGGATTGTTTAAGAGCATACCCCATCATATCAAAGAGAACAAACAAGGAAAATACGAATTCCCCAAAAAATTATCCTAAAAACGGAAGTTGAAATCTTCTGAAAATAAGACAAAGCGTTGACAGTTTTTCGTTTTACTCTCAATACAACCAACAAAAAGAGTCACCCAATGGGTGAATTTAAAAAAGCCTTTCATGTTCGTCATCCCGGCGAAGGCCGGGATCCAGTTTGTAAAATGTTCGTCGAAGAAACAAAAAAACCTTCTGGATCCCGGCCTTCGCCGGGATGACGAAACTAAAGAAAACGAGTTTCAACTTCCGTTTTTAGGATCATGTAAGAATAGAAAAGTCTTCAACCTAAAAACGAAAGTTGAACTCCCCAAAAAATCCCCCCGTACCCCCCTTTCTTCGTAAAGGGGGGAAAAGATCGTGCCTTGAGGATGTTCCCCCCCTTGAAAAGGGGGAGGATCGGCTTACGTAAGCTTTTGGGACAGAACCCAAAAGTTGTCAGGGGGTGGCCTATCTGGTAATATACACCCACACCATTTCATTAGAGGAGATTGCGTATGTCCGGTCACAGCCGATGGGCGGGAATTAAGCATAAAAAAGGGGCGTTGGACGCCAAACGCGGGAAAGTGTTCACGCGCATTGTTCGAGAGCTTTCCATCGCCGCCAAAACCGGTGGGGGTGTTCCCGAAAACAATCCTCGCTTGAGGAAAGCGATCGACGACGCCAAGGCCGCCAATATGCCGGGAGACAACGTGAAGAAAGCCATTCAGCGGGGCACGGGCGAATTGCCGGGAATCACGTACGAGGAAGTGTCTTATGAGGGCTACGGCCCAGGCGGGGCTTCGGTTATTTTAACAGGCACCACCGATAATAAAAACCGGACCATTTCCGAAATACGAAAAATATTTACGTCTCACGGAGGCAACCTTGGCGAGTCCGGGTGTGTGGCGTGGATGTTTCAAACCAAAGGTTTGATTCGCGTTGAAAAAGAAATGTGGACCGATGAGGAAACTCTGATGACCGTGGCCTTGGACGCCGGTGCCGAGGACATTAAATCCGATGACGACGCTGTTTTCGAAGTTCTCATCGCCCCGGCCCATTTCGAAAAAGTTAAAGCGGCTGTGGAGGCCGCTAAAATCCCCATGGCCCAAGCGGAAGTGACCATGCTCCCGTCTTCCGTTGTCTCTTTGTCCGGGGGGCCCGCCACGCAGATGGAGGCTCTCCTAGAAGATTTGGAAAATCACGACGATGTTAAAGACGTGTTCACCAACGGAGAATTTTCCGGCGAGTGACCACCCCTCGACGGGAAACCCCTCCTCTGGTTTTGGGATGAGGGGTTGGTCCTGACTTCAATGACCGCTTTGAGAGTCCTCGGTATAGACCCCGGTATGGCCACCATCGGCTGGTCCGTTTTGGAGCGGGCCGGCGACGGTTATTTGACTTTGGGTTACGGTGTCATTGTCACCGCCGCCAAAACCCCTTGGCCCCAACGACTCCAAGAAATTTCCCGGGGGGTTCGAGAAATTTTTGTGAAATTTTCCCCCCAAGTGGCCGCCATCGAAGACCTCTTTTTTGCGAAGGACAGTCGTACCGCGTCGTCCGTGGGCCACGGACGGGGGGTTCTCCTCTACACGTTGGCGGAGCTGGGTCTTCCCATCACTGAATACAACCCTCGGCAGGTAAAAATGGCTCTCACGGGCTATGGAGCGGCGGACAAAGCCCAAATGCAAAACATGGTTCAGCGTTTATTGGGGTTGGCCTCTGTCCCAAAACCCGACGACGCCGCCGACGCTCTGGCCATCGCCCTTTGCCATTTAAACACCCGTGTTCCTTCTCCGGAGGAAAAGAATTTTCAGTCGTTGGTGGGGGCCCGATGATCGCTCATTTGAGAGGAACCCTCACGGATCGAACGGACCAAGGCTGTGTGTTGGACGTTGGTGGCGTGGGCTATGAGGTGTCTTTGTCCCCTGTGGCCGCGGTGAACTTGCCCCCTTTGGGCGAAGAAATTCGTTTGCTGATTGTGGAATCCACGGCCATGTACGGGGGGGGAACCACCCTGTATGGTTTTTTGACGGTTGAGGAAAAGAATATTTTTAACGTGTTGCGGGAAAACGTGCCGGGCACCGGAGCGAAAAAAGCCATGGAAATGTTGGACAAAGCCGCCAAATCCTTTGGAGATTTTCGCCAATCCATTTTAGATAAAAACCCGAAAGCCTTGGTCACGCTCTTTGGTTTTACGCTTAAAACGGCTGAAAAATTGACGACCGCTTTGCAAGGGAAAATGGACGATTTGGTCGTTTCTTCATCGGGGTCGCCTAAAAATCTGTCGTCCGCTTACGAGGAGGCTGTCGCCGGATTAATCAGTTTGGGCTATCGCGAGGCCGCCGCTCGGCAAGCGGCCCAAAGCGCGCGAGATGTTTTAGGCCCCGGGGTGGCGTCCCACGCCGTGTTGCGTGAAGCCCTGCGTCATTTGTCCGGGAGAGATTAGTGGATCTTCCGCCCCGCCCCATCACCCAAGAGCCCCTGCCCGAAGACGCTCGTTTGGACCTCACGCTGCGTCCTCAAAGTTTGGACGAGTTTGTGGGGCAAGACACGATGAAAAAAAACTTAAAGGTTTTCATTCGAGCCGCCATCAAACGCAAGGAAGCCTTAGACCATTGTCTTTTTTCGGCCCCTCCAGGTTTAGGAAAAACCACGTTGGCCCATATCATCTCCAAAGAACTGGGGGTGAACATGCGTCAAACCTCAGGGCCCGTGTTGGAACGCGTGGGGGATCTGGCGGCGTTGCTCACGAGTCTTCGGGAGGGGGACGTTTTTTTTATTGACGAAATTCACCGTCTCAACCCCGCCGTGGAAGAAGCCCTTTACCCGGCCATGGAAGATTTTTCTTTGGATATTATCATCGGTCAGGGTCCCTCGGCCAAAACCATTAAGTTGCCCTTACCTAAATTTACGTTGGTGGGGGCCACCACAAGAGCTGGGCTTTTAACGGGTCCTTTGCGGGAACGGTTTGGCATCATCGCTAACTTAGACTATTACAACGAAGACGATCTCGCCTCTATTATTACGCGGTCCAGCCGATTGTTGAACGCTCCCATCGAACCCGACGCCGCACGAGAAATCGCCCATCGGGCCCGGGGCACGCCCCGCATCGCCAACCGACTCCTTCGTCGAGTTCGGGATTTTGCCGACGTGGAAACAGCTGGGCGTATTATTTCCAGCGTGGCCCGTTTGGCCTTGGACGCTCTGGAAGTGGACGTGGCCGGGTTGGACCGTGTGGACCGTCGTATTTTAACCGCCATGATCACCAAATTCGGCGGGGGGCCCGTCGGCGTGGACACCATGGCCTTGTCCGTTAGTGAGCAACGGGACACGCTCGAAGATGTTTACGAACCTTATCTGATCAAGGCCGGTTTCATGGCCCGCACACCCCGGGGGCGTGTGGTCACCCCTTTGGCCTACATCCATCTGGGGTTGCCCCTTCCCCCATCCCCCGCGCAACCCAATCTTTTCCCTCAATAAAATGAAACACCAACGCCTCGTTTTTTGGGGGATTTTTTTTATCTTTTTTTCTCGCTCTTGGGCCGATCCCGGGGCTTGGGTTCGTGTGGGACTTGGCGATTCTTTTCAATCGGTAACGATTGGGGCGGGGGTCTATTGGGTGTCCGGTGTGCAATCCCGAAAAGCTGTTTGGAAAACCCCCGTTGTTTTTAAAGCGGATAAAACCGGGTTAATCACGGGCCCCGATCGTTGGGGGGACTCCGTTGTTTTAACGCCCATTCACCCCCAAAATTTTATTGTGGTGGGGACCCACCGTTACCGAGGGAACATCGAACTTCATCGAACCGGGGGCTCTCTGCGTGTGGTGAACGGTGTCACCGTGGAAGATTACGTGCGTGGGGTTCTTCAGAAGGAAACCTCGGACCAATGGCCTTTGGAAGCGTTGAAAGCCCAAGCGGTGATCAGTCGCACTTACGGGTTGGTCAATCGTGGCCGTCACGGGGCCGGCGGTTACGATCTTTGTGCCCAAACCCACTGCCAAGTTTACGGCGGGGCCTCGTTCGAACGCCCGGCGATTGACCAAGCGGTGAGAAAAACGCGTGGACAAGTTTTAGTCAATAGGGATAAAAAAATGGTGAGTACGTTGTTTCATTCTTCCTGTGGGGGGGAAACCGCGTCCGCTGACGAAGTGTGGGTCAACGGTGGACAGGCCCATCTCCGATCTGTTAAGTGTCGGTGGTGCTCGGGCAATCCGCGGGATCACTGGACCGCCACGGTCTCCTTCTCCCGCATTGAAAAAAATCTGATTCGATCGGGCCATCGCATCGGTTCCTTACGGTCCGTGAAGGTTTTAGGACGCACGGCGTCTGGGCGGGCCGATCAAATTCGTCTGCGAGGGGAGGAAGGCACGGTGTACATGACTTCCAACGCTTTTCGCGTGATGGTGGACCCTCGTCTTATTCGGAGCACCCGCTGGACCCGTTTCAAAAGCAACCGGGATTCCTTAGAGATAATCGGTCGAGGGTATGGCCACGGCGTGGGCTTGTGTCAGTGGGGTATGAAAGCCCAAGCCGATCATGGACGTTCCTATCGGGACATTTTAAAATTTTACTACCACGGTGTCTCTCTTCGAGAGGTTACTGAATAATCTAAACCTAAAAACGGAAGTTGAAACCTCGTTTTTTTTAGACTCGTCGTTCCGGCGAAGGCCGGAATCCAGAAGATTTTTTTATTTCTTCGACGGAAATTCCACAGACTAGATTCCGGCGTTCGCCGGAATGACGAATCTGAAAGGCTTTTTTAAGATTCACCCATTAGGTGACTCTTTTTTGTCGACCCATCAACACTAAAATACAATCTCATCAATGCTTTGCCTTATTTTAAGAAGGGTTCAACTTCCGTTTTTAGGCTAAAGGAGAAGTCTTTTTTTATGAATTTCCCTGAGATCCCCGAAGATCTGATCGCTCAAACGCCTCTCCCCGAGAGAGATCAAGCTCGATTCTTGGTGTTTAATCGAGGGGACGCCAGCGTTCGTCACCGCCTCTTTCAGGATCTACCGGAGTACTTGGCCCCCGGGGACGCGCTGGTTTTAAACGACGTAAAAGTCCTTCCCGCGCGCTTAACGGGCCAAAAAAAAACCGGGGGCCGGGTGACGGTCCTTTTGTTGGCCAAATACCCCGATGGCGAGCGTTGGACCGCCCTCGTCACACCTCGGCCTCGGCTCGGGATGGAGATTTTTTTTGAAAGTGGAACCGCCCGGGTTTTAGAGAACCGTCCGGACGGGGAGTGGGTGTTGGGTTTTTCCGATCGTCCGCTGGAAGGGGCCATGCCTTTACCCCCGTACATTCGTCGGCCCCAAGGGGTGACCGGGGACGATCAAGCCCTTTACCAAACCGTTTACGCCCAAGAGAGAAAAGCGGATGGGGGGGATGGGCCTTCCCCGCTTGGGGCCGTGGCCGCCCCCACGGCGGGCCTTCATTTCACCCCGGCCTTGCTGGATCGTATTCGAGCCCAAGGGGTGCGGGTTTGTTCCGTGACGTTGTGGGTGGGGTGGGGTACTTTTCGGCCCATCGCCGGTGATTACCGAAACCACAAAATGCTTCCAGAACCCTACCAAGTGCCCAAGGAAACCGTTGAGGCCATCGCCGCCACCCGTCGGGAAAATAAAAAAGTTTGGGCCGTGGGCACCACCGCCGTTCGTACCCTGGAATCTTCTGTGGACGATCTGGGGCGTCTTCGCTCCGGCGTGGGGTTGGCGTCGCTTTTCATCACCCCCGGTTATTCTTTCCGTGCGGTGGACCGTCTTGTCACAAACTTTCATCTGTCCTCGCACACCCCGCTCCTTTTAACCGCCGCTTTTGCCGGCGAAGACGCCCTCCGATCGGTTTACCAAACGGCGATTCTTGAAAAATACCGTTTTCTTTCCTACGGCGACGCCATGGCCGTGTTGTGAAAATTTACAACAAATTTACAAGTTCTTAAGAAAAACTTAAGGTCAACTTGCTTTAATAGGGGTGAAAGAAATGAATTCCTAGGGAGGATTTTATGGCCCATCACACAGCCCCAGATGATTTTAAAGATGTGTCCGTCGCTCATTATTTATGGTTAAGCGGTCCCCAGCCGTCCCTCATTAAAATTTATGGGGAAAACGGTAAAACCAATCCCCTCCCCACCCCGTCCAAAACAAAAACTTCCCAAGAACCAGAACGACTCCGTTTGCACTGATTTTTAGAAGTGGACGAAGACCAGTCTTGGTTTTGGACTCCCGAATGGCAAAAAGGCGAAAAGGAGGTCAATCGCTCTGTTCAGAAGGGGCAGACTCGTACCTTTAAAAATGTCTCCGCCATGAGGAAACATTTTGAGATAAGCGAAACAGCGATCCTTCTTCGAAAAATCGGTGCCCACGACGTTTTAAAAAACCCCTGACGTCCACAAAAAAAACAACCTTTTCTTGACGGCGGTGGGCCGTTCGTGGTATAACAGACACCCACCCCCTTTCGCACAGGTGGCAGAGCGGTCAAATGCACCAGACTGTAAATCTGGCGGGCCTAGCCCTACGAAGGTTCAAATCCTTCCCTGTGCAGTTTTCTTGTGTTAAGCGTGAAGAGGTTTGATCCTAAAAACGGAAGTTGAACTCTCAAAAAAATCCCCCCGTTCCCCCCTTTCTTCGTAAAGGGGGGGGGGATCGAGTGTCCCGACGGTGTTCCCCCCTTTGACAAAGGGGGGCAGGGGGGATTTGCTGGAAGACTTTTCTGTTTCTTCGATGATGGTTTTTTATTCACCCATTGGGTGAATCTTTTTCGTCATCTAATGAGTCATAAAATGAAATTTCATCAACGCTTTTTGTTGTTTCGATTGGAGTTCAACTTACGTTTTTAGGTTGATGGATTTCCTCTTGGGGAATCAGCAACAGTTGGCCGTGACGAAAAATAGATTCTATTGGGTTTTTCTGACGGGACTGACTGAAGGTTCAAGCCGGATTCAAGTGGAAAAAGGTTAATCCTAAAAACGGAAGTTGAAACCAATTTTCTTTAGATTCGTCATACCGGCGAAGGCCGGTATCCAGAAGATTTTTTTGTTTCTTCGACGGAAATTTCACGAACTGGATACCGGCCTTCGCCGGTATGACGAGACTGAAAGACTTTTTTAAGATTCACCCATTGGGTGAGTCTTTTTTGTCGATCCATTGAGAATAAAACGAAATACTGTCAACGTTTTGTCTTGTTTTTAGAGAGTTTCAACTTCCGTTTTTAGGATAATGATGAGTCCAACAGTATTTCGCCACCGCAACTTCCGATTTTTCTTTTTTTCTCTGGAAGAAAGTCGTCCTCATATACATATTTCCTGTTCAGCGGGGCATGCGAAATTTTGGCTTGAACCCATCGTTTCGTTGGCCCATTTTCATGGGATTCACGCACGCATACTGAAACAACTGCAATTGATTGTCGAGGAGCGACACAATGAAATCCTTCGCGCTTGGAAAAAACATTTCGATCGCTGAAGTCCAAGATGTTTGCAAAGACGGGTTTTGGTTGATTTTGATGGATCGAGAATATTTTCTTCCCTTCAGTGACTACCCCTGGTTTAAAAACGCAACCGTCGCCTCCATTTACAATGTTGAAACTTTGCACGGGACACAACTGCATTGGCCTGATTTAGATGTTGATTTAGAATTGGAATCACTTCAAAACCCAAATCAATATCCACTTGTCTATCGTTGACTGTCGTCAAGAATAGTCAAAATCGCACATTCTTGAGGTTGATGGACAGATCAAAACTCCTTGGATCTGTTAGTTGGAGTGCAAAGAGGAGGTTCCAGAATGACCGTATCAGTGGAACAACGGCGAAGATCAATGGCAAAAATTGCTGACTTCATCAATGGAAAGATTGGTTTGTCGCGGTCTTTCTGGCTTTTTGGAACACTCGTGTGGCCGTTTTTTACGTTGTTTTGTTTATTTTTTGCGTTGCTAGTTTTTCATTACCCCTCAAACTTTACAATTTTGTTATCGATTTTGCCGTTTTTGGCTTGTTTTCTTTTTACTCTAGTAGTGTCACTCGCGATATGGAGAAGCTCTTCGGTCTATAACGGCAAGAAGGTTTGGTCGGTATTAGCGAAGGCCTATTCTGTTGCTATGTATTCCTTGATTTTCTTCCCGCTAGCCGGTCAACTCGTTCCTTTATCATTGAATCAAAAAACATCTGCCACAATTAGAAATTTGCGGCCAACTCCTCAAATGCCGTATGTGGGTTTTTGGAAGGAAAAAAGTTGGCATAATTTTGGAATAGCCATTGCTCCTGTTGGTGAGGGCACTTACTCTGTTTCCTTCTGTGGTCCGGGAGGATGCTTCAATCCAGGCGAATGGACTCCTAACACACCCATCGTGGGAGATCCCCGCTATCAAGTTATTGATAAGGACACAATAGTCTTTAATGCAACCACTTGGAAGCGATACTAAAACGTAGTGCAATGGTTCAACAGAGATTCAACCCGTAACACTCGGCTGATTTTTGTGGATCGAACATCTTGGCTTTGAACAGTATCGACAAGGCAATCCCAAAACCCCTTGGACCTGTAAATCTGGCGGGCCTAGCCCTAGGAAGGTTCAAATCCTTCCCTGTGCAGTTTTTTTTATTGAGTCTTCTGTTTGGAGAAACTCAATATGCCTTGTTTCTCAGATTCTCTGGCAGAGAGTTACGAAGAAACTGAAGGAAATAGACTGAGATTCAAGGTAGGTTAAAGTAGATATAACAATGAAAAATTGTCCTAACTGTGGAAAAGAAGTTGAGGAATCTTCTTTAGATTGTCCTCATTGTTCAGTGTTTTTTTTTAAATTGAAACCAAAGGGTTCTGAGCTGACGACGGAGAAGACTGCAACGGAATCCCCCTCGGTTCCTCGGATGTCTTTTCCTTGGGTTGTAATTTCTGTGATTCTTGGTGGGGTGATCTTCTTTTTTTGGTTGGATCAAAAAGTGCAAGAGAAAACAAAAGGTGCTCGCGTTCAGGATGTTGGGAAAATAGCGAATCACTTGGCTTTGAAGTTAACCGGAATGGATAACAAACATTTTTTCTCAAATTTGTTATAGATGGAGATGTGGAGTCCGTTGGGCAATATTTGAGTGCTGGATACTCTCCGGACACTCGAGGCCCAGAAGGATTGGCCATCGTTTTAGCTATGAAGCTGGAAAAAGTTGACATGTTTGACCTGCTTATGAAAAGTGGAGCAAACGTCAACCTTACCAGTCGGGGATCGTCTACTTTAGCTTCGGCTTTTCGTTCTCAGAGGTATGGGCCGAATGAGAAGGAGAGGCTTTTTCATTTTGTAGAACATCTCGTGAACGCAGGAGCACGATTTAATCCTTCCGAATTAAAAGAGGCAGGATTGTTGTTAAATAAAAGTTTGCAATTGCCTGATGTCCCCATGGCTAATTTGCTGAGAAAAGCGGGGGCTGTTGAACTTCCCGCATCTGAAAAATAAGAAAAAATCACTCTCATCAAATCCCCTTAGACCCCGTCCTCCCCGACGGAAAGCGGGGCTTCTTCTCTTTACAGCCCGTCGGTATTTTTGTATCCTGATAGTCCATTATTTTACCTAAGGAGAGCTCCCGTGAGCGATGCCCCCGATGTCCCTATGAACGAAGAAATGACGATGGAGGAACTGTTAAACGAGGCGGCTCCTCAGAGTCGGGCCGGGTCTTTGGTGACGGCCACGGTGGTGGCCATCGCTCCCGAGGGGGTTTTGGTGGACGTGGGGTTGAAAGTGGAAGGGCTGATTCCTTTGGGAGAATTTAGTCATTTGTCGCACCCACCGGCCGTGGGGGAAAGTTTTCCGGCTCTCATCAAAAATATGGGACCTGGCCAGCCGTTGGTTTCCTTTCGGGAAGCTCGTGAGCGAACCCATTGGCCCCGTCTTCGGCAGGCGCGCGAAGCCGGTACGATCCTCGAGGGAACGGTTCTCCGGGCGGTGAAAGGGGGGTTGGTGGTGGACGTGGGATTGGACGCTTTTCTTCCCGCGTCCCAGGTGGATCGTCGGCCTGTGCAAGATCTGCGTCCGTGGTTGGGCAAAAAAATAGCCGTGATGGTTTTGGAAATGGACAGTCAAAAGGGAAACGTGGTTGTCTCCCGTCGAAAACCTTTGGATATCGAGGTCGCTCGGCAACGAGAAGAAACCGTAAAAACGTTGGCCGTGGACCAGGTTCGAGACGGCAAGGTGTCCAGTTTGACGGCTTTTGGAGCTTTTATTGACATTGGGGGTGTGGAAGGGCTTTTGCGCATCACCGATGTGTCTTGGGGCTGGGTGGGGAAGATTTCGGATGTCCTCAAGGTGGGGCAGTTGCTCAAAGTTAAAATTATTAAATTTGATCCGACCACGGGGAAAATTGGTTTGGGCCTTAAGCAGTTGACCCCCCGACCGTGGGACTCTGTCGACACGATTTGTCCTTTGGGGTCCATTCAAAAAGGCCAAGTCACCAGTGTGACGGATTTTGGGGCTTTTGTGGAACTTTCGCCCGGTATTGAGGGACTTATTCACCAATCGGAGTTTTCATGGAAAGAGCGTGGCGTTAAACCGGCCAGCGTTTTGAAACCCGGTGATTCCGTCATGGTTTACATCGTTTCGGTGAATAAGGTGGATGAAAAAATATCCTTGAGCCTGAAACGGGCTGGGGAGAATCCTTGGGTTCAGGCCGCTAAAGAGTTTCGCCCGGGAACGAAATTGAAGGGCATCGTCAGTCATATGCTTCCCGCCGGGGCTTTTGTTCGTTTGCCTTCGGGCATCGAAGGCATGATTCGAATTCAGGATTTTTCGTGGACCAAAACCCCGGCTCATCCCAAAGAATTTCTTAAAAATGGGCAAGAGGTGGAAACGGTGGTGTTGGAGGTCAATCCCACCGCGGAAAAAATGAATTTGGGTCTCAAACAAATGACCGAAGACCCCTATGGACGTTTCGTTAGTGGAGCGACGGTGGAAGGGACGGTTTTGCGCTTAACCGACAGTGGGGCGTTTTTGGAATTGGCCCCGGACATCGAAGGATACGTTCACATCAGTGAAATTTCCGCGGAGTCCCGTTTGGATCACCCTTCGGAAGCCCTCAAAGTGGGGGACGTGGTGAACGCCTTGGTTATTAAAAACGATCGTAAAAAAAGACGGATTGATTTGTCCATCACCCGGTTTGACCGTCGGGAAGAAAAACGTTTGCTGAAGCAATACAAAGCGTCCAACGACGGGGTCACCCTCGGGGCCGTGACCGGGTGGGACGTTGCCCAATCATCCGATCCCAGCGATTCCTAAAAAAGTGTCGTGGTCTCGTTGGCTGGGGGACGTTTCCCTTGGCTTGTTCCTTTGTCTTTGCGTGGGGGTTGTTTTTGTCGTTTTCATGTCTTATCGTGAGTTGCCCCCTCTTTATTTCCCTCAAAAATCCCAAGATTTTCGTTCCGTTGTTGTTCGTGAACAAGATCGGGACCGTGCTCTCGCCGTGTTGACCAAAGAACCGGACAATTTAAAAGCCCTGACGGATATGGCCCTTATTTCTTTCGAAGAAGGGGATTCTGGGTTTGTTAAGGGTTTGGAGTTTTTGGAAAAGGCCCGGGATTTGGGAGCCTTGGATTCACGCCTCTTTTATTACGCGGGAATCATGTACGAGGCCAAAGGTCTTCCCGATTACGCCATCCAGGAATTTGAAAAATTTCTTCGGCATTATCCTTCAGACGGGGACGTTCGTTCTCTTTTGGCGGGGCTCTATTTAAGACAAGGGGATTTTGAAAAAAGTGCGGCGGCTTACCGTTCGGTTTTAACTCTTCACCCGGGGGATCCTTTCGTTCTCTATCATCTGGCGTTGGCTTGCCGGGGTTTAAAAAATTGGAACGAAGGATTGGAGGCCTTAACCCCTTTTACAAACGGTGTTGTGTCTCTCCCCGCTGGAGGGCATAAACTATTGGGTGATCTCTACGCCGGGGCGGAGGAATTTGATTCAGCGGAAAAGGAATACCGTTTGGCCCAAGCGGAAGGGGATGGGGACGCGTCCGCGAGAGAGGGGTTGGCCAACGTTTTAGAACGTCTTAACAAAAAAGAGGAAGCTCTTTCGGTGTGGAAAACCGTTTTGGTTTTGGACCCCACCCATCGAGAAGCCCTTCGAAAGACAAAACAATTACAAAGATCTTTCCCCCGTCGGTAACGTAAACCAAACCCGGGTTCCTTTCCCCGGTCCGGGGGATTCGGCCCCGATTTCCCCTTGGTGAGCGGTGATGATTTCTTTCGTGATGGTCAGCCCTAAACCGAGCCCCTCTCGCCGACTTTCATGAGACATCACCTGAAAAAACTCGTCAAAAATGTAGGGAAGTGCTTCGGCGGGGATGCCCTCCCCCGTGTCCACGACATCGAACAAAAGATCCGTCGGTCTTTTCGTCACCGAGAGAGTGACGGATCCACCCTTCGGGGTGTGTTTTGTGGCGTTGCTCACCAAATTGGTTAAGCATTGTTCGATGCGTCGCCGATCCACGGAAACCGGTGGTGTATCGGTTCCGTTCACTCGGGTGTTCAGTGTGATTCCTCGAAGGGCGGCCAAAGGGTCCATGCGGGCTTTTACGGTGGAGATGATTTCAAGGATGTCTCTTGGTTCTTTTTCAACTCGCAGTTGCCCTGCGTCAATGCTGGCCACATCCGAAAGATCCTTGATCAGTCCGTTCAAATAATCTGTTTGATTGATGATGATGTTGAAGAATTTGTTGGTCTGTTCCTTGGAGAGGTTCTCTTGGATGAGCATCAATTGAGCATACCCCCGAATGGACGACAACGGGGACCGAAGGTCGTGACTAACGATGGACATGAAGCGTGATTTCCTTTCACTCACGAGAGACAGCTCAGCGTTTGTTTTTTTTAAATTTTCCAGCAATTTTTTGTTCTCGGTTTTGAGGCGATAGCGTTCAAGGGCGTTGTTGATGGATCGTTTGAGTTTGTTTCCGTCAATGGGTTTGATGAGATAATCGTAAACATCGGCTTGAATGGCTTTCACCGCCATGTCCAAAGACGCGTAGGCGGTCATGAGAATCACGCTGACCCCTTCTTGAATCCGCCGAAGTTCTTTGGCTAGAGCCAGTCCTGTCATGTCCCCCAATTCGTAGTCAATCAGTACCGTATTAAATTCTTCGCGACGCAAAGCGTCCAAGGCCGCCGAACCCGAAGTTACTCCTTGGACGTGAAAACCACTATCGGCCAGGGTGTCCACTAGGTAGTCCAACAATCGGGGTTCGTCATCAACAATGAGGACGGTTTCCTTCGGTTTGTTCTCCATGGGGTCTATTATATATTAATCCTAAAAAATGAGAGCGTTCCGTTGGCCTCCTTTTTTTGGTTGTTTCGTTGCATACACTAAAAACGACTGGGTCTTAAAAAGGAGTCCTTCGTGGATAAAAAAATAGTGGTGGCGGAAGACGACCCCGATATCGCAGGGCTTTTATCCGTTTTTTTGAGCGGGTTTGGTTACTCTGTCTCGTGGGGGAAGGACGGGCAGGAAGCTTTGGCTCTTGTTCGAAAAAACCCACCCGATCTGATGTTGGTGGACGTGATGATGCCCCGTTTGAACGGGTTTGTTTTGGTGGACACGGTTCTTCGTGAATTAGAGGAAAAGTCTCCGAAAATTATTTTTTTAACATCGCTCACGGATTCGATCAGCGTGCGCTGGATGGCGAGCACGGGGCCACACGCTCACATAGCCAAACCCTTCCGTTTGGAAGAGGTGAAAAAGCGCGTCGAAGAACTTTTGGGGGATTTTTCCGTTCATTAGTTCTATAATAGGGGGAGCAAAATAAGCGGTGTTCCGGGAGGCCTATGAAGTATTTTCGAATTTTTAAACTCTGGTTTTCAGATAATTGGTTGAAAGTTACTTTGATCCTTCTCATCCTCAGTGCCGCGGCGTTTTTTATTTGGGGGACCGTGGTTCTTTTTACCATGGACAGTTTTTACCGGACTTTAACGATCGCCCAGTTGCCCGTCCAAATGTACATGAGCGCGGTGGGGGCGTTGCTTTTTGTGTTTTTCTACCTGCACGTTTTCGGCAACCAGCTGGGGGGAATGCGCAAGGACAGTCGCATCAAATCCAAAGACGTTCAGGTCAGTTTTAAGGACGTGATTGGGTTGGACAATCCCAAAAAAGAGGCCCTAGAAGTGGTGGACCTTATTCGCGACCGAAAACGTCTGAAAGCCATCGGTGGGCAGATCGTGAAGGGTCTTTTGATGATCGGGCCTCCGGGGACAGGGAAAACTTACCTTGCCAAAGCCATCGCCACGGAAACCGGGGCCCCTTTTCTCAGCATGTCCGGTAGTGAGTTTGTCGAGATTTTTGTGGGCGTGGGGTCGAGCCGGGTTCGTCAATTGTTTAAAAAAGCACGGTTGTTGGCCAAAACTTACGGGGCCTGCATCATTTTTATAGACGAAATAGACGCTCTTGGCCAAGGGCGAAAATTCAGCAGTTTCGGTAGCCAAGAATCCGACACCACGTTGAACCAGTTGTTGGTGGAAATGGACGGGTTGGGCGACGTGGCCCAAAACATTGTTTTGATTGGAGCCACCAACGCGGCCGAGGGGGTTTTGGATCCCGCCCTGTTGCGTCCGGGGCGGTTTGACCGGCACATCTACATAGATCGTCCCAACTTGCAAGAGCGTGTGGACCTCTTCCGCTACTACCTCAAACGGGTTTCTTTTGATCCGTCCATTGACATTGGCCGGTTGGCCCGTCGGTGTGTGTGGAAGTCCCCGGCGGACATCATGAACGTGGTGAAGGAAGCGGCTCTCATCGCCACCCGAGACAAAACCACGCAGGTCAAGTATGAACACGTTTCCAAAGCCATCGAACGGATTGATTTGGGTATTGTCCGTCAACTCTCTCTCTCGGTGGACGAACGGGAGTCCGTGGCTTATCATGAAACGGGGCATTTGATGGTGCTTTACCTTCTTCACCCAACGGACGACGTGTTCAAGGCGTCCATCGTGGCCCGGGGTGGGGCCTTGGGTGTGGTTTATCATCACCCCCGGGAGGAACAACACACGGTCAATCGCAACAAATTGATCGCGGACATTAAAGTGGCCTTGGGCGGTTTTGTGGCGGAGAAAATAAAATACGGCGTGACCACCACCGGTGTGTCGTCGGATTTCACCAACGCCATGAACAACGCCCACAACATGGTTTGGAATTACGGCATGGGGCTCAGCGGTCTCATCGGGGATTTTTCTCTTCTGGTGAACCCCAGCGGACGTTCTTTGACCGGTCGCAACGATCTGTCGGATTCTTTTAAAAATGAACTGAACCGAGAAACCCAAACCATTCTGAACACCTGCGCGAAAGAAGTGGAAGACCTTCTGCGGGCCGAATGGCCTTTGGTCGAGAGGTTTGTGCAGGAGTTGGTCAAACGCAGTGAACTGGAATACGATGATATTCACGCCATCTTTAAGGAGTTTGGAAAAGCCCGTGAGCAAATCCCCGTTGAAAAAGTTACTCTGGACAGTCCCCCTCTTCCTAGCGTTTAACGCGTGCAATCCGCCCACGTTCCCGAAAGGGCGTTTAACCGAGGCGGTAAAGGATCTGTGCCGGCGAGAGCAAAAGCTGGAGGTGGAGGCTCACCTCGCCGGTAAGACCCTCTACATCTCGTGTCGGGTGGAAGGACTGATCGGGCAAAATCTTGATTTTCAAAAAGACGCTTTAGCCAAACTGGAGGGCGTGATGCTTTCCGGTACGCGAGCGTCTTTGTCCACAGACGCCACGGTGGATTTTTTGGAAATTCGTGTGCACGACGCCCGACTGGGGTCGGCCATCACCTTGCTTCGTTACGTTCCCGACATTAAGGGGCTGATTTTCATGAAGTATTCTCGGGGTGATTTTGAGGACCGGCTGGTTTTAGAAACAAACGTGGGGTCGCCCGTGGATCCCTTGGCTTTTCATGACGTTAGCATGATGGAGTTCCTCGCTCGTTTGGTGGCCTCCCAACTGCAACAAAAAATAACAAGAAACCCGCTGGTGAGCGTTTTTTTACAAATCCAAGAAATTCAAGGACGGGTGGACAATGGATTGTTGGTCCTGACGTTGCTCCGCTCCACCACGGTGCCCGTGACCGGCCACACGTTGAGTGTTCTTGAAGTTGCCGTGACCGATGTTGCAAAAGCGGCTCTCAAAAAATACGATCGCGGCGGTCGTTGGGTTAAAGGCGTTGTTATCAAAGACAAAGACGGTACAGAAATTTCCCGCTTTCCCATTTCTCCGAAATGATCACTTTCCTCTTGGTGGTGGGTTTGGTCACGATCCAGTTTTTGGAATGGGGGGCGGATCTCCTGAATTTGCGGGCTTTGTCGTCGAAACCACCGGCGGGGCTTGAGGATCTTTACGACGCAGAAAAATACGCGCGCTCTCAAGCCTACACCCGGGCTCGCACCCGGTTCGGGTTTGTTGTTTCCGGGGTGTCTCTGGTGGGGCTTCTCGTCTTTTGGTGGGGGGGAGCGTTCGGTTTTGTGGACCAGTGGGTGAGAGGTTTTGGTTTGTCTTTGGTGGGAACCGGTTTGGTTTACTTGGGGTTGTTGGTGCTGATTAAAGAATTGGGTTCCCTCCCTTTTTCCATTTATTCCACTTTCGGATTGGAAGCTCGGTTTGGTTTTAACCGAACGACGGTTCCGACTTTTATTCTGGATCGCTTAAAAACAGCGGTGCTCTCGGTTTTGATCGGGGGGCCGATACTGGCCTTGACGCTGATGTTTTTTACACGTTGGGGAGCTGGAGCGTGGTGGTGGGTGTGGGGGGTGATCACGGTTTTTTCTCTGTTACTCCAATGGGTGGCTCCGGCGTGGATCTTGCCTTTGTTCAACAAATTCAAACCTTTGCCCGAAGGCCCTTTGCGAACGGCCATTTTTGATTACGCCAAAACCGTCTGTTTTCCTTTGGCTCACCTCTTTGTGATGGACGGGTCCCGGCGATCCAGTAAAGGAAACGCATTTTTTTCGGGGTTTGGTCGCCACAAACGCATCGCTCTTTTTGACACCCTGATTGAAAAACAGAGCGTTCCGGAAATGGTGGCTGTTTTGGCCCATGAGATTGGGCACCATAAAAAAAAGCACATTTGGATGGGCACGTTGTTGGGAATTGTCCAGACAGGGGTGATGCTTTTCGTCTTGTCCCGGACGTTCCAGTGGGTGTCTTTGTTTCACGCTTTTTCCATTGAAGAACCGTCGGTTCACGCCGGGTTGGCGGTTTTTGGTGTTCTGATGACCCCTTTGAATTTTATTCTTTCTTTGCCTTTGAACGCCCTCTCGCGTCGGCACGAATACGAAGCCGATCGTTTTGCCAAAGACACATTGGGCACGGGGGAAAATTTATCGTCGGCTCTTAAGAAATTGTCCGCGGACAGTTTGTCTAATTTAACCCCGCACCCGTGGTATGTGGCTCTTCACTATTCCCACCCACCTTTGGTGCAACGTTTGTCCGCGTTAAAGAATTTCTGACAACCCGGGGAAAATTGTTGTTCGGTCCCACGGTTTTGTCTTCCCCCCCTTTGACAAAGGGGGGCCCGGGGGGATTTTCTGTGTACCCTTTCACTGCTTCTTCCCATCGAAGCCCAACGCGGAGCCTGGGAAATTTTTCCTGTAACGTTGAGCCGTTTCTTTCCATCAAAATCCAAAAAGAATGGATGCGTTTGGCCTTGGCCGAAGCCCGGTCCGCGGCCAAGGCCGACGAAGTCCCCGTGGGGGCGGTGGTGGTGAAAGAGGGGAAGGTCATCGGTCGTGGGCGAAACCGTTTGCGGGAGTTGAAAGACCCCACCGCTCACGCCGAGATGCTCGCTATTCAAAACGCGGCCCGTGTGTTGAAAAACGAACGGTTGCTTGGTACAATGCTGGTCACCACCCTTGAGCCGTGTCCTATGTGCGCCGGGGCCATTGTACTGGCCCGGGTGTCCCACGTCATTTTTGCGGCGCCGGATTTTCGAGCGGGGGCGGGCGGGTCTCTTATGAACGTGCTGAACCACCCGGGATTGAATCATCGGGTGCTGGTGACCGGGGGGGTTTTGGAAGGGACTTCCCGTCAACTGTTGCAGCGTTTTTTTAAAGCCAAAAGGCGGTCCTTATGATTTCAGATCAACGGGCACACAACCGCGTCAGTTTTTTTGTGGGCGGGGACATCTACCGTAACCCCGAAGGGGAAAAAGTCGGGCGGGTCATCATCCGCGACATCAGTTATTCGGGGCTCAGCATCGAAACGTTGGAATCTTGGGAACCCGGCGAATTGGTTTGGGTGGATTTCGTGATCGCTGCACGTTTTGAATTCCGACGGATTCCTGCGATCGTGGCCCGCAGTCACAACGTGCAAGGCAGTTACATCACCGGCCTTAATTTCCGTCAAGGGGAAGACCGTCGCCGGGTTCGCCACGCTCTTTCCTTCGCCATCGAAAACTCCAATTGATGTAGAAATTCCCCAACGGCGGGAATTTCTACAAACAATTCTTTCCCGTGCTATAATAACGGGGTAGATTTTAAGCGGGCCCCCCCTTTGAAAAAGGGGGGTGTGGGGGGATTTCGTTTTTACAAAATCATTTCAATTTCGGGGGTGAACAGGATTCGACGAGGATGTTGGAGATACTGGTCGCAGGTCGAAGTCGTCCGTGCTTCGTAAAAAAACGGTCAAAAACATAAACGCCAACGACGAGTTGGCCCTCGCGGCCTAAACAACCGTGACGTTCGCCCCTGAACGCCGGCTACAGGGAGCGAACGCCATCAGCCGGCTGGTTCATCCCCGCGCGTTTCGTCGGGGGTGGGCGAGACAACAACGGAGCTGGCGGAAGGGTGGTTCTGTCTGGGGACAACCCCTCCGCGAGATCAACCCCAGGCTAAACCTGTAGAGACCGTATCAACGCATTCCCGGACGGGGGTTCGATTCCCCCCACCTCCACTTTTTAAATCTAAAAAATCCGGGTTTAATAATATTTTTTACTATTAAACGATAACTCATTATGCTTTAATAGTGAAATGACCGATCAAATCCCCCCTAGTGTAGTGTCCCACAAATACCTTTACTTTTGGAGGCCCGAATCTGCACCGGATTCGAGGCGCGAGGAGGAAGCAATGCGGGCCATTGTGACCGACG
>Ga0247840_10001523_pt1 | contig 45252 bp, 44 predicted proteins | sample LaCruzMarch2015__FD_192404 | JGI IMG/M metagenome (GOLD analysis project Ga0247840, IMG submission 192404) | Freshwater microbial communities from meromictic Lake La Cruz, Castile-La Mancha, Spain - LaCruzMarch2015_17m | ecosystem: Environmental > Aquatic > Freshwater > Lake | place: Spain... | reverse complement strand
GCCGTCGCTTAACGGATAAAAGCTACCCTGGGGATAACAGGCTGATCTCGCCCAAGAGTTCACATCGACGGCGAGGTTTGGCACCTCGATGTCGGCTCATCGCATCCTGGAGCTGAATTCGGTTCCAAGGGTTGGGCTGTCCGCCCATTAAAGCGGTACGTGAGCTGGGTTCAGAACGTCGTGAGACAGTTCGGTCCCTATCTGTTGTGGGCGTAGGAAATTTGAGGAGTTCTGTCCTTAGTACGAGAGGACCGGGATGGACATACCGCTGGTGCACCAGTTGTCTTGCCAAAGGCATAGCTGGGTAGCTAAGTATGGATCGGATAAACGCTGAAAGCATCTAAGCGTGAAACCGGCTCCAAGATGAGATTTCCCATTCCTAGTGAAGTAAGACCCCTTGAAGACTACAAGGTTGATAGGTCAGAGATGGAAGCGTAGTGATACGTGCAGTTTACTGATACTAATAGGTCGAGGATTTAATCACCCATAACATAGAAACATAAATTATTTAGATCGAGAAAGCCCTAATATCTGCTATTCGGTTTTGAGAGAATAAACCCTCTCAAGATCTGGTGACTATAGCGAAGTGGTCACACCTGTTCCCATCCCGAACACAGAAGTTAAGCACTTCAGCGGTAAATATAGCTATGCATGCCATAGTGAAAAAAGCACGTTGCCAGATAAGAAAAACTCCCTTTTAGGGAGTTTTTCTTTTGTGTTATAATAGACAAGCGAGGTCATGATGGACTATACATTTAAAACTCAAAGTGTTGAAGAAACCAAGAAAATAGCATATCAAATCGGATTACTATGTCAAGATGGGATGGTCATTACCTTAAGTGGAGATCTTGGGGCAGGTAAGACTGTTTTTACTAAGGGTTTAGCCATAGGCTTAGATATTCATAAAACAGTATCTAGTCCTACTTTTACCATCTTAAAGCAATACATTGGACGTTTACCATTAAATCATTTTGATGCCTATCGATTAGAGGGTATTCAGCAAGACCTAGGTTTTGGGGATTTGATTGGGACTAAAGGGGTCAGTGTGATTGAATGGCCTGAGTATGTTTTAGATTTATTACCTAAAGAAAGATTAGACATTAAGATATTCTGGATCGATGAAAATACCCGTGAATTTAAGGTAAGTGCATACGGGGATATTTATGATTCCCTAATGAAGGAAATACTATGAAAACATTGGCTTTAGATACAGCCCATCAATATTTGACTATAGCTTTGATTGAAGATGAGCGCTTAATTGATTCACTTCAAGTTTTAGCCATCCGTCAACAATCCGAAATGATTATGGTTGAGATAGACAATCTATTTAAGCGAAATCAATGGCAAAGTACTGATTTAAACAGCGTATTAATTACAATTGGACCAGGTTCATATACTGGTTTAAGAATTGCGATGACCATCGCTAAGGTTTTAGCGAGCATCGCTCCCATTCAAATCTATACCTTATCTACCTTAGCATTATTGGCAGGTAATAATGAGCAATGTGCGGTTGTCTTAGATGCGCGCTCTGAGCGGGTTTACTTTGGTTTATATGATCAAGGAACGTGTGTCATGGTTGATCAAATCCTAACACTTGAACAAGCCACTCCCATCTTAAAGACTTGTAAAAACGTCATGGGACAAGGAAGTTTATTTGGTTATAAGGATGATTTTAATTATGTACAACACTTCGTTGATTTAAGAAAACAATGGGTTAAAGTTGATGACCTACATCGTTTGGTTCCACTTTATCTAAAAACTGAAAGTGATTATCAAGTATGATTCGCTTTATGCAAGATGGCGATCTTGATCGAATCCTTGAACTTGAGCATGTCTTGTTTAGTGCACCATGGAATAAGGAACAATTTCTAGATGAATTGATCAATAATCCGTTTGCCTTATATTATGTGGATGAAGAAGATGGTTTGATTAGAGGCTATGTGGGGATGTGGGATAATGGGGATATTGCCCAGATCACAACCCTAGGGGTCGATCAAACTTATCAGAATCAAGGAATTGGTAAAAAGCTTATGCATTATATGATTGAGTTATGTGTATCCCATCAGATTGAAAACTTAACACTAGAAGTAAGAGTGTCTAATGTGAAAGCCATTCATTTGTATCAATCCTTAGGTTTTACGATTCAGACTGTACGTAAACAGTACTATAGTGACAACCATGAAGATGCTTATTTGATGTTGAAAAAGATCGGAGAGTCAGATGAAGATTTGCGCCATTGAAAGCAGTTGTGATGAAACAGCCATTGCGATCATAGAAGATGGAAAGACTGTTTTATCTAATGTGGTTTCCTCGCAAGCGGATATTCATGCGAAATATAAAGGAGTCATACCTGAATTGGCTTCGCGTTTACACATTGAGAATATCTCAATTGTTTTAGAAGAAGCTTTATTTAAAGCCAATGTTTCTTTGGCTGATATCGATGCCTTTGCGGTTACTCAAGGACCTGGTTTAATCGGATCTTTACATGTTGGTTTATTGGCAGCCAAGACTTTGGCTTGGTTTACTCAAAAACCTTTGATTCCAATTCATCATATTGCTGGCCATATTTATGCCAATCGCTTCGTTAGAGAAATCGAATATCCACTTCTTGCTTTGGTGGTATCTGGTGGGCATACTGAATTGGTTTATCTTAAAACGGAATGGGATTTTAAAGTCTTAGGTTGTACCCAAGATGATGCGGTGGGTGAAGCATTTGATAAAGTAGCTCGAGTCTTAGGCTTGCCTTATCCGGGTGGTCCTCAGATTGATAAGTTGGCTAAACTGGGTAAAGCTCATTATTCTCTGCCTAAAGTTAAAACTGAGAATCTATTAGATTTTTCCTTTAGTGGTTTAAAGTCAGCAGTTCTACAAACCATCAAAAGAGAAGAACGTTTAAATCAAACTCTAAATATAGAAGATTGTGCGTTTGCATTTCAAGAAGCAGCTTTAGCTCAACTTCTATCTAAAACAATCACTGCTTTAGATTCACTTGAAGTGAAGCATTTGGTTTTAGCGGGTGGGGTTGCAGCCAATAGTCGTTTAAGAGAATTGGTTACTGATTTGAATCAAAACTACCCTGATTTAATTATTACGATACCACCAATGTGGTGTTGTACTGACAATGGAGCCATGATTGGTGCAGCGGCTGAAGTGGCTTATCGCCACAATATATCAAGTGATTTAGGCCTTAGTGCTAAAGCCTCTATCGATTATTAGTGAAATACTGATAAATTATTCACAAACTAATCAAACTATGATATTATTTTATATGAGGTAATTTTATGATCAATAAATCAGTCCCAAAAGCCACTCTACAACGCTATCCAGTTTATTTGAAGGCGCTTAGAAAATTGCAGAATTTACAGTTAAAGCGGATTATGTCGCGTGATTTATCGAAACTAGTGGATATAAAAGCCACGACGATTCGTCGGGATTTTTCCTTTCTAGGAAGTCTAGGAAAACAGGGATTTGGTTATGATGTTGATAAACTCATTAGTACCTTTAATGAACATCTTGGAGGGGCATTTGAAGAAAAGTTAATCATCGTTGGGGCAGGTAACTTAGGTAGAGCCCTGATGAATTACAATCGTTGGAATCATGTGGTTGGTGAAATTGCCTGTGCTTTTGATATTCAAAGTGATAAGATAGGCAATGCTTATGAAATACCTGTTTATTCACTGGCTGATCTAAAAGCTAAAATGCCAGTTGGATGTCGAATTGCCATTCTAACGGTTAGTAAGGATGTTCAAGAAACAGTAGATATCCTAGTAGAAGCTGGGATTAAAGGCATCGTAGATTTCACCCATGAACACATTCAAGTGCCTAAGGGAATCTTGGTTAAAGCAGTCGACGTAGTCAGTATGATTCAAGAATTGGTCTTTGAGACCAATGCGTTAAGTTAAAAGAGGTAAGTTATGATTACATTTATGACAGTTAGAGAATTGTATGAGATGGTTTTAGATCACAACCCAATTGAACAGGATGCCTTTGAATATGTTCAAGTTCAAGGTTGGGTTAGAACCAATCGCAATAACAACAATGTTGGTTTCATCGAACTCAATGATGGAACTTATTTTAGATCATGCCAGTTGGTTTATGGAACTACTTTAAAAGACTTTGAAGCAGTCACACATTATCTAACGGGGACTGCTTTAACGGTGATTGGACGCTTTAAACTCACCCCAGAGATGAAGCAACCGTTTGAACTTGAAGTGACTGAAATCGTATTAGAAGGGGCATGTGATGCGGATTATCCTCTACAAAAGAAGAGACATTCATTTGAGTATCTTCGAGAGATTGCCCATCTAAGACCTAGAACCAATACCTTCAGTGCCGTGTTTAGAGTGCGCTCGATTTTATCGATGGCCATTCATGAATTCTTTCAGAATCAGGGCTTTGTCTATGTCCATGCACCCATCATTACTGGTAATGATGCAGAAGGGGCTGGTGAAGTCTTTACAGTCACTACACGTAGTGATGCCAAATATCAAGATGATTTCTTTGGTAAGAAAGCCAGTCTAACCGTATCTGGACAACTTCAAGCTGAAGCCTATGCTTTGGCGTTTAGAGATGTCTATACTTTTGGACCAACCTTTAGAGCTGAGAATAGTAATACGGCTCGACATGCATCCGAGTTTTGGATGATTGAACCTGAGATTGCTTTTGCGGATCTATCCGATGATATGGACTTAATCGAAGACTTGGTTAAGAGTTGTATCAGTTATGTGATGGAGAATGCGCCTGAAGAGTTAAAATTCTTTAATGAGATGATTGATACGACCTTACTTGAACGCTTAGAGAAAGTTAAGAGTACCCCATTCTATAAGATGACTTATACTGAAGCGATTGAACATTTACTTAAAGCACCTATTAAATTTGAATACCCTGTTGAGTGGGGAACGGACTTACAGTCTGAACATGAACGTTACTTGTGTGAACAGGTCATCAATGGACCAGTCTTCTTAATCGATTATCCCAAAGATATTAAAGCCTTTTACATGCGTTTAAATGACGACAAGAAAACTGTTGCGGCATGTGATCTATTGGTTCCTGCGATTGGTGAACTTGTCGGTGGTAGTCAGCGTGAAGAACGTCTAGACTTCTTAAAGACGAGAATGGCTGAGATGCATGTCCCTGAAGAGAGTCTTCAATGGTACTTAGATTTAAGACGCTATGGTGGATGTAAACACGCAGGTTTTGGCTTAGGTTTAGAACGTTTCTTAATGTATATCACAGGAATGCAGAATATCCGCGATGTTTTACCGTTTGCCCGGACTCCCCGCAATTTAGACTTTTAAACAATGAAAAGCAGTTCACGTTACGTACCCAAAAGAAAAGCTAAAATTAAATGGAAGCTTATTTCGCCATTACTAGTTTTACTATTGCTACTATCCTATATTATTGTGGCATTGGCTTTTCCTAAACCAATCGAAGTTAAGGAATCTAAATTTAAGATTTGTGATTATAATTTAGTTAAAGCTCAGAATGTCTTGAGTAAAGTCTCATATCCTGAAACGATTGATATGCAGGAACATCTTTTCTATGGAGAAACCCTCAATCTTTTTCATAGTGCCTATAATATTTCTACCGCGGATTATTTCATTGGTAAGAGTATCATCTTACGCAATATGTGTAATGGTAAGGAATGGATGGATGTATTAGAGAGAGGAATCGATGGACAAATCCCCCTTGAACAACTTGAAGAAGGATTCTATGAAGTGTATATCACCGATAATCTCCTTGAAAAGCGTGTCTTTAGTAATAGTATCTTTTATGATACTTTTTATACCGTTAGACGCAATGGTTTCGCCAATCGGATAGATGTGGTTGCCGATCCAGATTTAATTGAAACTCCGTATACGGGTAAGAGTATTTTAGATAAACCTTATCTCTTTATTAAAGTCAGTCAAGTCAGTGAAGTACCAAGTGATGTGGTGGATGTATTCATCGACCCAGCTCATAGCACCAACAATGGCTACGTGGATGATTTTGGTGAAGATACCACATTGGGTAAAGAAGCGGATATCCTTTTGGCTATGGCTACTAAACTTAAGAGTGATCTAGAATCGTATGGATTAAATGTCTTATTAGCGCGTACTAATTCCAGTATCGTAAATACATATGGGGTTGGTGGACGGCTTGATACAGCCTATGCCAGTCATGCGAAATATTATATCTCACTTGATTTTAGAAACAGTACAATCAGTTCCAATCGGGGTTCCTCAATTGTCCACTCCCATTATTCCAGTAATGTTTTTGCGACAGCTATCTTTAAATCCTACATCAAATCAACGGGTTTGGTTTCGATCACTGGAAGTGAAGGCAATATTGATGGAGTCATACGCTCTAATTTAATTGATAATCTGGATGCCTATTTCTATATCCGAGAAGCGGGTGGGAAAATACTCAATGCGGGAATCTTCTCAGAATCATCTAAAACCAATGCATCCTTTGCCAAAGACAATATCTTTGGTATGCAAGCTGTTGCCTTAGATTTACTCTATGTCAGTAATCCAACAGATTTTGCGATACTAAAGAATAATCAAGATACACTGGTTGAAAACATTACATTAGGCTTTGTCAATTACTTGAAAGTCAGTCAGCAGGAATAAGATGAGTCTACAACTAAGTCATATCAGTCATTCATTTGGACCCCAAGAGGTTTTAAATGATATCAATTTAGAAATCAAAGGCAACCCTAAGATTGCCTTAATAGGTCGTAATGGAAGTGGAAAGACCACTCTTTTTAAGATTATCATAAAAGAACTCTTGGCTGAAAAAGGCGACCTTACGATGCCTAAAGATTATAAGATTGCCAGTTTAGCTCAAGTGACCTTTGAGGATGAGAATCAAAGTGTTAAGGAGATGCTGGAGAGTTTATTTACACCAATTTTAGATTTAGAGAAAGCCATTGAGAAGATTACTCATCAACTCAAACACAGTGTGGATGATGCCTTATTGGATAAATACACCAGTCTACAGAATCAATTTGAACTATTGGGTGGCTACACCTATCGTCAAGAAATGATGAATGTTTTCACCCGCTTTGGCTTTACTGAAAGTGATCTTTCTCGATCACTGAGTATTTTCTCATCTGGTCAAAAAACACGCTTAGCGTTTGTGCGCTTACTTTTATCTAAACCAGATTTACTCTTACTAGATGAACCAACCAATCATTTAGATATGGCCACAATTGAATGGTTAGAAACCTATCTGAATCATTACCAAAAAGCCATCCTCTTTATTTCGCATGATCGGATGTTCATCGATAATGTAGCAGATGTTATCTATGAATTGGAGTATACCAACTTATCCTATTATCCGGGTAATTATAGTCAATACTTAATCCTAAAGAATCAGAATCAGGAGAAGCAACTATCTGCTTATAAACGTCAACAGAAGGATATTCAACGTCTAGAAGAGTTGATTGAGAAATTTAGATACAAACGAAGTAAAGCTAAGTTTGCCCAATCTAAAATTAAGTATCTAGATCGGATGGATAAAATTGAAAAACCTACAGCCGATTTAAAGAATTTTAAAGCGTATTTTCATTCAAGGGTTAAGGGTGGTAAACAAGTCTTAAAATGCGATCACCTTATGATTGGCTATGATAGAGTTTTAGCCAATATTGATTTAACTTTGATGCATGGTCAACGTTGTGCCATCATTGGTCCCAATGGCCAAGGTAAGACAACCTTTCTAAAGACCATCATGGGCTATATTCCCAGTTTATCAGGTGAATATCTGATGGGTCATCAGATTGAATGTGGTTACTTTGATCAAGAATTGATCGAATATAAAAATGATAAAACGGTCTTAGAAGAGCTATGGGATGGTTATCCTGAACTGACCCATACTGAAGTACGAACCATCTTAGGTCAGTTTCTATTTACAGCTGAAGAGGTCTTTAAAAGTGTTAGGGTTTTATCAGGTGGGGAAAAGGTACGACTAAGTTTAGCTAAACTCTTGCTTCAAGAACCCAACTTTCTTGTCTTAGATGAACCAACCAATCACTTGGATGTCTTAGGTAAAGAAGCATTAGAAACCGCTTTGATGAATTATGATGGGACCATCTTATTTGTATCGCATGATCGCTATTTCATTCAGAAGATGGCTAACTGTGTACTCAGTATTGAGAACCAAGCCTGTACTTTCTATAACATCGATTATCATACTTATGCGGAGCAAAAGATCGATCAGATTGAATCTAAGTCATCAGATGAGCAGATCAAAGAGCGTAGTATCTCAATTGGTCGTTTACAAAAACAACTAAAGAAATTAGAAGATGGGATCAGTGAGAAAGAGCTCAGTCTACAAGCGCTGCGTGAGAAACGTTTTGAGCCTGAGTACTACCATGATCATAAGAATATGCGGAGTCTAGATGATCAAATTGATGAGGCGCATAATCAAATCACCCATCTGATGAAACAATGGGAAGAGCTAAGTGAAATCATCAATAACTATGGCGATGATGAACGAAAGAAGGTATAATTTAGATGCAAAATAAGGAGAAACATATGGGAAATTGTTTAATCGCACAATCAGGTGGACCAACGTCCGTCATCAATGCAACTTTGGCTGGGATTGTTAAAGCCAATCAAATGAATCCTATCTATACTAAGGTTTATGGAGGCTTAAATGGCATCGAAGGCATTCTTCAAGAAAAGCTGGTTGATTTAACCAACATGAGTGAAAATGATAATCGTCTATTAAAGCAGACCCCTTCAAGTGCCTTAGGTTCATGTCGCTATAAACTCAAAAGAGGTAATACAGAAGATTTTATCAAGCTAATTAAAGTGATGGAAAAGAATGACATTGATACCTTATTCTATATAGGTGGCAATGATTCAATGGATACCGTCAATGCCTTAAGTGAATATGCCGCTTTGAATGGGATTAGTAAAAGACGTTTTGTGGGTTGTCCTAAAACGGTCGATAATGATTTAATGGTTACGGATCATTGCCCTGGCTATGCCAGTGCCGCTAAGTTTATTGCGACCACTGTCTTGCAGACATGGTTGGATGTTAATACTTATACCAGACAAGAAGTTTTCATCCTAGAAACGATGGGTAGAGATGCCGGTTGGTTAGCAGCCTCTAGTTGCTTGAGTGGGGTGGTTGATTTAGTAATCATACCTGAAGTACCATTTGATAAAGAAATCTTTCTCAATGAAGTTAAGAAATGTATCACTGAAAGTAATAAATGTTATATCGTTGTATCTGAGGGAGCACGCTATGCGGATGGAACTTATCTTGCAGCAGGAGAAGCTAAGAATGATGGTTTTGGTCATGCGATCTTAGGTGGAGCGGCCAATGCGATTAAAGAGTTAATCCTTTCCAGTGGAACGGCTCAAAGAGCCAAGGTTCAAGATTTATCAACCGCTCAAAGATGTCATGCATCTGAGCAATCCCTAGTGGATGTTGAAGAATCCTTTAAATTGGGTTTAAGTGCCCATATGCGCTCGGTTGATCCCAACTTCACCGGTCAAATGGTGGGGATTAAGCGTAAAGAAGGCAAGGTTTATGATGTCGAATACTTTGCGATTCCTGCAAAAAACGTAGCCAATCTAGTAAAACAGTTCCCAGTTGATTGGGTCAATCCCAACTATCGTGGAGTCAATCAAGCAGCCATGAATTATATGCGCCCACTGATTGAAGGGAGTCCAGTGATCATCTATCATGAAGGCTTACCAGCCTATGTCAAACCATATTATAAAAAGTAAGCGTCTCATTAGACGCTTTTTGTTAGGGAATGTTCAAATTGTTCAATCAAGGTATCAACCAATTCGCGGTGATGGATGGCTTTAATCCATTCAGGAGGTAAACCATCATAGCCATAAAATAAACCAGCTAAACCACCCGCAATGGCAGCTACCGTATCTGTATCATCGCCTAGGTTCACTGCTTTGATGATGCAAGCTTGATAAGTGTTGGTAGTCAGTAAACACCATAGACTGGCTTCTAGAGTATCCACCACATAACCACTGCTTTTGATTGTTTGTATAGGCAATTGAATAAATTCATTTAGATTACGAAGTCGATGGTAAAGCAAACAATATGTAAGAAAAGTATCATCTGAATCATAGTAAGTAAAAGCCAGTTTGAGCCCAGTTTGAACGGCATCAAACTTTGATACTGAGTTCAACAATTGATTGGCAATTGATAAATATAAACCACAAGCCATTAACGCAATGGGATGACCATGGGTTAAAGCACTGACTTCGTGAATGACTTGAATGGCTTTTGGTTGTTCTATAAATGCATTGCCATACTGATCTCTTAGGTAAAAAAGTAAGGGTAGTATGCGCATCAATGATCCATTCCCATTGTCATAATAACTTTTACCACCGCACTTATCGACACTGATGCCTTGATTGTAACTTAAGATCGCATGACTGGTTGTTTGCCCCATATCAAAGGCTTGACCTTCCTGGGTATATTTACCTTCCATCAACCAAGCTACGAATTTATCCATGATATCTTCACGCTGGTAGCCATGACTCAAACTATCTAATAATGCCAAACTCATACTGGCATCATCTGAGAATGATCCAGATGGTTTATTAAAGGCTAAGTAGCCTACCATTGAATCAACGGGATGCTGACTTAACCAAGATCGACTTTTGAACTGAAAAGGTAGACCCATGGCATCACCCAATATATGACCTATGATGGCTGCTTTGATTTCTGTCATACCCTTCACCTCGCACTAAGTATACCGAATTTAATTAAGATCTTACGCGTGTATGTCCAAAAAAAGCACTTGTATTTCTTTGCTTATAAAACGAAAAGAGTTAAAAGTGTTGATTCATTGGTGCTATTTGATTATAAAAAAATGAAATGAATTAACTTTTAAATATGCTTTGTTGGAGACAGATATTTTGATATAGTTTGTATTTTTACTGGCAAAATGTAATCGTGACTCTTCAGTTGTAATTGAGAGGTCTATCGATACCTTACAAAACATGTTTCTAGCAAAATGTTTGTATTCATTTTCTTAGCTAAAATATTGAATGATGATGTAGGCATTGCATTAATATCTGTTTCAATTATTATCCATGCTTCATTTAGTTGCATGGGATAAAGCATCTTCGATGGACTTTAAAAATGCGTTGCTACTTGCGGTCGCACCAGAAATTGCATCGACTTTAGAAATTTGCTCATCAATTATTCTTTGTGACAGCTCTGTGACCAACTTTTCACGTCCGCTTTGAGTGACAATTGGGGTGATGGCAGTAATACGGTGGTTCTCAATTGTCACTGTGAGAGAGTTCGTCCAGCGGTAATTTTCATAAGAACCTTTATAGGTACCATCAGGCAAGTTGTTAAAGTTAACTGTAGAAATCTTTAACGTGCTTGTTTCCTTCAAACCCAAAAAACCAAAAACAACTGAGATTACAATTATGATTAGAATAATGATACCAGTCCATTTTAATATTTTTTTCATGGGTTACCTTTTATAAATTGGTTTTAACCGAGTTTATGAAAACTGAAATTAAGTTTTCAATTTGAATTTCACGTGATTTGCTGGTCCAATTTATGACGGCTGTTTGTGTTACTGTACCATCCAGTCGGGATATGTATTGAACCATTTGTTTGATGGCATGGTTTCCGCCCATCCATGGTTTTGGAAAATACTCGGTAACGAAGCAAGCCACATGCTTTCCCTTTAAATTGGGCAATGCCAATAGATATGCTGTCATGATTGACGACAGATTAAATCCCCAAACTGGTGCGCCAAGGATAACATAATCGTAAGTTTCAAGATTTGGCACTGTAATCAGTTGTACGGATTCTTTGGTATTTGGGCTTTCATTGACAGAGGAAATACGTTCGATAATAACTGAAGTACCTTGAGCGATCATCACGTCTGCCAGTCGCTGACCTACTGACAAGGTGTTGTTTGTGTGTGAATGTATGATGATTCCAATTTTCATAATGAGTTCCTTTCCTTAAGTAAATAATCTGCAGTCTCATCAAGCTCAATGAAGAGGGTGTCCTTTGTTATACCATAATCAGCGAAATAAAGCGCAAGCAATCCGTGCAGTGTATATATGATTATTTTTGAAATGCGAGGAAGCATCTCTGCACTGATTCTTCCACTTTGAACAAACCCTTGATAGCTCTTCTGCCAAACATCGGTGAAACTGGGTAAATTGACAGTTAGTGTTTCTTTGGGATGTAACTTATATGAATAAAAAAAATGAAAAACATGAGGGCGTTCTAAATAATATGATGCATAAAAGCGATTTAACTTTTTAATATCATCCAAATCCATCTTTGCAGGTATGACGTTTTGCATTTCCATAAACAAATCTTGAATCATCACTGCTTTAACTTCCCGAAGCAATGCCTCGAGATCGCTAAAATATTTGTAAATCGTACTAAAGCTATATCCTGCGCTCTCAGCCACTTTGCGAACGGAAACACTTCCTACACCTTCTAATAAAATGATTTCTTTGGCTGATTGAACAAAGTATGAGCTGACCCTTTGTTGTTTCAAGTTTCTTGACATATTGCTTCCTCCACATTTAAGTGAACAACATTAATATAATCATAACAATGTTCATTATATCAAATGAAACTGTATTGTCAAGTAAACCATAATGATATATAGTATCAACCCAATTAAGGAAGAAAAATAGGTTTGAATCTCATAATTGAAATGTAGAAGTTAACTAAGCAAAATGAATGTCAGCACAAAAAATGCTCATTGAAGTTTCAATGGAGCATTCTCATCCGATGAATGATCACGTACAGCCAATCTCTGAACAATTATATCCGAGGGTATCCTGAGAAACAATTAATCATAGGTTGAGTGTATTTTATGTTTAAGCCATCCTATTTAAAACGCAAATGACCGAAAAGTGTTATTTGGCGGAGGAAGCAGGATTTGAACCCGCGCGAGCCTTGCAACTCCTATCGGTTTTCGAAACCGACCCCTTCAACCACTTGGGTATTCCTCCAATGCCTATAAAGTATACCAAAAAAGCACCATACGTGTCATTAAGGAAAATAACGAAAAGACAATGTAAATTGTTTCATAGTTATTTACATGAAATTTAGCAATTGTGTAAGAATTGTGAATAATTTGTGTTGACTTTATGTCGATAATTTTATAATCTTATAGTAAGCATAAATAAGATGCTACTAAAAGGAGGAAAGATTAATGAAGAAAATTTTAGTAATATTAATACTAATCACGTCTTTGTTAACAGGTTGTGCCGCCAAAGTTTATAAAAATAATTATAACTATGTCTTCTCAAGAGACTTAATGGTTATGGATTATGTTTATACTTATCGTGCAACCGATCATGTTCACAATGCGAACTTCGTTGATGGGCTTCAAGAAAATGACGAGTACGGCAATTTCGTTGCTGCCTTGGCTACCAAAGTTGAACACAACGCTGATTACACTGTTTGGACATACACACTACGCAAGAATGTAAATTGGGTAACCAGCACAGGTGAAGTATATGCCACCGTTAAAGCTGATGACTTTGTTGCAGGTTTACAACATGCTACCGATTTCGGATCACTGATGTTGTATATCGTTTCAGGTTCAATTAAGAACTTAGGCGCATATGCCAATGGTGATATCACTGATTTCGCACAAGTTGGTATTAAAGCACTTGATGATTATACTTTAGAGTATACACTCAACAAGTCCGAACCTTGGTTCAATACTAAGACTACATACTCTATTTTGTATCCTATCAATAGAGAATTCTTAGAGAGCAAAGGCGCTGGATGTAAATTAGGGGATGCTGACAAAGCAACTTGTGAATTTGGGAAACCAGTTCCAGAATCAATCCTTTATAATGGTGCTTATATTCTTTCCAGTTTCGTTTCAAAATCTGAAATCAAATACACAGCTAACCCTAATTACTGGGATAAAGCACATGTATACATTCCAGAAGTTAAATTAGTTTATTACGATGGATCCAATCCGGCTTCATTATTAACCGGCTTCGAAAGTGGCGACTACTCACAAGCTAGAATTTATACCTCTAACTATGATGCTACTAAGACCAAATATCCAGAGAATTTGTTTGCGACATTAACAGGTTCAACAACCTATAACATGACATTCAACTTGGCTCGTACAGCTAAAACTTTCTCAGCTAAAACAACTGAAGAAGAATTTGCAAGCACAGCTAAAGCTATGTTAAACAAGAATTTCCGTTTAGCTTTACAATATGGTATTGACAGAGTTGCTTATCAAGCTATTTCAAAAGGCAACGAAGATTTAGCATTAGTTGCTATGCGTAATAGTTTGACTCCTCCAGAATTCCTCGTTGCTGATGGAAAGACATATGGAGCTATGGTTACTGAAGCATTACTTGCTATTGACCCTACCCTATATGCTGACTTCGACATCGCTGATGGACAAGACCCATATTACAATCCTACAAAGGCTGCTGCTTTCTTAGCTGCTGCTAAAACAGAATTAGGCGATACAGTTACATGGCCTATCCGTTTAGACCTTCCTGAAGATGGAACAAGTCAAATCGGTGTTGCCAGTGGTTTATCGATTAAAGAATCCATTGAGACTTCCTTAGGCTCAGACAATGTAGTCATCGATGTTGGACAATGGACATATGATGAATATGATGCCATCGCTTATGGTGCTGCTCAAGGTTCTGAAAGTGATTTCGACATTTCAACCGCTTCTGGTTGGGGACCTGACTACTTAGATCCTAAGACATGGTTAGACATTTACGATCCACGTGATGGTGATATGCTAACAACCATCGGCTTAAATGCTGATGGCGCAAAAACTCCAGAAATGGAAGCTGCAGTATTGGCTGTTGGACTTGATGAATATGTAGCTCTAATTGATGCTGCAGACGCAGAAGTAACCGACATGGCAGTACGTTATGCTCTATATGCTAAGGCTGATGCTTGGTTGATTGACAATGCTATTCAGATTCCAATCAATGCTGATGGTGGAAACCCTGTTTTATCGAAGGTTGTTCCTTTCAGTGCTCCATTCGCCTTAACAGGTATTGGTAGCTACAAGTTTAAATTTATGCAAGTTCAAGACGAAATCGTCACCATTGAACAACGTCAGGCCGCTTTAGATAAGTGGAATGCTGCACGCGCTAAATAAGAATAAAGCCTAAATGCTATGTAAGGGATTAGGACTAGTCCTAATCCCTTTTATACGCTTATCCATGGAGGATTATGTATGAAGAAATACATCTTATTGCGAACATTACGTTCGATTTTCTCAATTCTAGTCGTAGTAACCATCGCATTTCTGATGGTTTATAGTTTGATACCTAGACATCGTATTTTTAGTGGAGACCCTTTAATCCAGAAATTAGTCAGCAAACCAGATGAGTTGGCTGCGTATAAAATGTCAACCTTAGAGAATTTAGGATACATTGATTTTGTTGAGCAAAAAGATATTTGTAATGAAGTGGGTGGAGACTATACAGCCTGTATGCAGATAGGCTCTACTGCAACCGCTACATGGATTGCTGAACATGAAGAAAAAGGATGGACGATAGAAACTTATACTGTTAGAGGTACGATCTATGCATATCGTGATATTCCTCTACTAGAAAGACTGCAACGTTGGTACTCAAATTTTGTTTACTTTGATAACCCCAATGCGATTGTTGATGATTCCAATCCAAACTTAGTTAGAAAAATATACCTCTCGACCGATTTATCCGGAATACCGGCACTTAAATGCTCGGGATGTCAAAATAAATACTTAATCTATTTTAGTGGTGATTTCCCGTTTATTCATCAGAATTGGGTTATGTTTAATATGGGTGTATCTTATCCTGCATTTTCAGGAATACCCGTTTTAGAAGTTATTTCAAATACTCAAGGTGTATACAAATATAGAGATATTACCTTTGAAACAGGCAATACTCAAAGTTCACCAATCAATGAACACAAATGTAAGTATAAGGCAAGCAGCTCACTTGATCGTTTAGATAAGAACAAGTTCTTAGATAATTATGCCAATTGTTCATATAATCTATCGGATCCTTCGATGTTATCGATCTCATTCTTAATTGGAATCTTTGCTTTACTATTTAGTTATTTTGTTGGATTACCTGTAGGCATCGCGATGGCGAGTAATAAAGGCAAGCTGATTGATAAAATTGGTTTGGTATTTGTTACCGTTATGTTCTCAATTCCTAGTTTAGCGTTCATTTACTTCTTAACTTATGGGAATCTATATTTCTTAGGTCTACCGGATAAGTTTCCTACTTTGGGTTCTTTGAATCCCATCTCATATTTATCCCCAATCATTATTTTAGGATTATTGGGAGTCTCAGGTTTAATCGTTTGGGTTAGACGTTATATGATTGACCAAAGTACAGCGGATTATGTTAAGTTCGCTAGAGCTAAAGGTTTAAGTCAAAGAGAAATCTTCAATAAACATATTTATCGTAATGCGATTATTCCAATCGCTCAAGGTATCCCAGCTGCCATTATTGCTACCCTAGGTGGCGCTGTAATGACTGAAACAGTCTTCTCTGCACCTGGTATGGGTAAGATGATTCCGGATGCTGTATCTGTCTATAACAACCCGATGTTGATCGCCTTGACCTTCATCTTTACCGTTCTTTCCATCTTCTCAGTCTTTGCAGGAGATATATTCATCACGTATATCGATCCACGAATCAGTTTGGCGACTAAAGGAGGTAGAAAGTAATGCGTAATGAACAATTTACCTTTGTAACTCTAGATGAGTCCGCTTCTGAGCATATCAGTGCACCTCAGTATTCTTACTGGCGTTCAGTCTTTAGAAAGTTCTTCAGCAGTAAAGTAACCATCGTTATTATGATAGTTGCTGTAACGGTTGTGGGTTTCTCCATGATCTATCCTTTGTTTAGTGATTATAGTCCGGTTAAAGCACCGAACATTAATAACCTAGATATGTGGTTTAATAAGCCATCCTTGAAGTTCTGGTTTGGGACCGATGATAAGGGTAACTCCTTATTTGATGCGGTTTGGGCTGGACTTAGAGTCAGTATCTTAATCGCTGCGATTTCTACCGTCATTACGACCGTAGTAGGTGTTGCGGTTGGAGCCTTCTGGGGTTATTCGAAGAAGATCGATCGCCTTATGATGGAAGTCTACAATATTATTTCAAATGTACCATTCCAACTCTTAGTCATCATTATTATGTATGTTATTGGTCGTGGATTCTGGCAGTTAATCTTTGCCTTATCGATAACCAGTTGGCTTGGGACCGCATATTTCATACGAATTCAAGTTATGATTATTCGAGACCGTGAACACAACTTAGCATCTCGTTGTTTAGGTACTCCAATGTATCGGATGATCCTACGTAATATTTTACCGTATATGATTTCGGTTATTGTGACCTTGGTTTCAAGAGATATACCAGCTTTTATCTCTCTAGAAGTATTCCTTTCGTACCTGGGAATTGGGCTTAATCAGAGTACTCCATCAATTGGACGGATGATTTCATCATATAATAGCTTTATGATCAATTATCCATATTTATTCTGGTTACCAGTTGTTACCCTGGCTATCGTTACGATTTCGTTATATGTCGTAGGACAAGCATTAGCTGATGCTTCTGATCCTAAGACTCATATGTAGGAGTAAACCAATGGAAAAAAATGTAATTCTATCAGCTCGTGACATCGTTGTCAATTTCAGAGTTAGAAGTAGAATCCTAACAGCTATTCGTAATGTATCGGTTGATTTAATAGAAGGTGAAACACTGGCGATTGTTGGTGAATCAGGTTCAGGTAAATCGGTTTTAACCAAGACATTTACGGCTATGTTGGATGAGAATGGAACCGTTTCTCAAGGGAAGATTTTCTTTGAAGGACGTGACTTACTAACCATTAAGAATAATAAAGAATGGGAACAAATCCGGGGAGCTAAAATAGCCACCGTATTCCAAGACCCTATGACCTCCTTGAATCCAATCAGAACGATTGGCTCACAGATCACTGAAGTTATCATCAAACACCAAAAGAAGTCCAAGGGTGAGGCTAAGAATATGGCCATCGACTTGATGAATAAAGTTGGAATTGCGGATGCTGAAGAGCGCTTTGATGAATATCCATTCCAGTATTCTGGTGGGATGAGACAAAGAATCGTTATTGCGATTGCCTTGGCTTGTCATCCTAAGATCTTAATCTGTGATGAACCTACAACAGCCTTGGATGTTACCATTCAAGCTCAGATTATTGAATTGATTAAGAGCCTACAAAAAGATTTCGGTTTTACAACCGTTTATATCACCCATGACTTAGGTGTAGTTGCCAGTGTGGCGGATAAAGTAGCGGTAATGTATGCCGGTCAAATCGTTGAATATGGAACCGTTGAAGATATCTTCTATGATTCTAAACATCCTTATACATGGGCTTTATTATCTTCATTGCCTCAGTTAGGGATTAAGGGCCAATTCTTATTCTCAATTCCAGGAACGCCTCCTTCACTTTATAATGAAGTTAAGGGTGATGCATTTGCGCCACGTAATCCGTTTGCCTTGAAGATTGACTATGAAGAAGAACCTCCGTTCTTCCAAATCAGTGAGACTCATTTTGCGAAGACTTGGTTATTAGATCCACGGGCACCTAAGACTGAAATGCCTGAGTTTATCAGAAATCTACATGATAAGATTTCTAAGAAAGTAGCGGTTGGAGGTGATTTCTATGTCCAATAAAGTACTATTATCCTTAAGGGATGTTCAAGTAACCTTTGATGTAGGTCATAAGAAGAAGTTTGTTGCCGTTTCTGATGTCAATTTTGATATCTATGAAGGTGAAACCTTTGCCTTGGTTGGTGAATCAGGATCTGGTAAAACAACCATCGGTAGAGCCATTGTTAGAATTAATGAAACCTCACATGGTGATATTCTATATGATGGTAAGAAGATCAATGGGAAGTTATCTAAGGCTGATGATGTTGAAGTCATTCGTAATATTCAGATGATATTTCAAGATCCAGCAGCGTCTTTAAATGAAAGAGCGACGATTGACTATATCGTATCAGAAGGTTTGATTAACTTTAAATTATTCGAGAATGATGAAGATCGTCGCGCTAAAGTTCGTAAAGCTCTAGCGGATGTTGGTCTATTGGCTGAACATATGACTCGCTATCCTCATGAATTCTCAGGTGGACAAAGACAAAGAATTGGGATTGCTAGAGCCTTGATTATGGAACCTAAACTGGTTGTCGCGGATGAACCGATCTCAGCCCTTGATGTATCCATTAGAGCTCAAGTTTTAAACTTATTAAAAGAACTTCAAAATAAGAAGAACTTAACCTATCTATTCATTGCCCATGATCTATCGGTAGTACGTTTTATCTCCGATCGAATTGCGGTTATTCACTTAGGTAGAATTGTAGAATTGGCTGAAACGGAAGAGTTATTTAAACATCCTCTTCATCCTTATACTAAATCACTTTTATCTGCGGTACCTCTACCTGATCCCATTTATGAAAGAGGTAAGAAGCTCTTTAAGTATGATGAGTCTGTGCATGATTATTCAATCTTAAAACCTGGATTCATTGAAGTCAAAAAAGGCCACTTTGTTTGGGCCAATGAAGTTGAAGCGGATCAATATAAAAAAGAATTAAAGAAATAGAACGACGTTCTATTTCTTTTCTCGACAATTGAAATCAAATATCATTAGGAGTATACTTATACTGTTATTTAGGAGGTTGGGTAATGGAAACACGCATTATGGCTATTATTGAAGCAGACCTGCTCGCTCAAGAAAACCTCAAGCAGGCTGAATTAAAAGTTAATGAAGCCATCACTAATATCACTAAAGAAAAGGCCCTTGTCCAGAATGAAGTTTGGGACAGAGCTAAGAAGTTCGTTGAGGACGAAAAAGTCAAACTTAACCAACAACTGGTTAAAACCCAAAGTGAAAGTGAAAGTCAATATACTGACGCTCAAAAGGTTTTAGAAACGAAGTTTAATCAACAGAAGGAATCATGGCGTAAAGCATTGCTTGAACGCTGTATTCAACATGGTGAATAGATAAATGGGTTTTACCACTCAAGCAATGGCTGCTAAAGCCAAAGCGATGTATGGACATCATTTAACCAAAGAGAATTATACTGAGTTATTACGTAAGAAATCAGTTAATGAGATCGCTGCTTATCTAAAAAATGAAACAGCGTATCAGTCCATCCTCCAAGGCATCAATGATGCATCCATCCATCGAGGATATTTAGAGATGTTGATAAGACAGAGTTTTTTTGTTGATTTCATTGAATTGATTCGCTATGGGGAACCTAAGAATCATCAATTCTATCAATACGGCATCTTAATGATTGAGATTAAACAAATCTTGGTTAGTATCAGACAATTGAATGATCCAGAAAGAGAAAACCACGTTGCTCAGTTACCCTTGTTTGCCAACAAGATGACATCCTTCAATCTAGAGAAACTCGTTACAGTTAATTCATTTGATGATTTATTAGAAGTCTTAAAAGATACCGTATATGAACCTCTACTTAAACCACTTAAACCAAGTAAACTGGATGACTTAGATTTTGCTCAGTGTGAATTGGTTTTAAAGAACTATTACTATAGACGAGTCAATGAACTGATTGAGAAGGAATTCAAGGGGAAGATCAAGAAGCAAATCAAAGCTTTATTTGATACTAGAATTGAACTGGATAATATCGTTAAGATTTATCGTTTAAAGAAGTACTATAAATCTTCGCCAGACGATATTAAAAAAGTTATCAATCCTACGTTTGTTAAGATTCCTAAGAATACCTTATATGATTGGATAGAGCATAAAAATGCCGAAGAGTTTCTGAGTGCACTCAGTGAATCCGCCTATAAGTCAGCCATCAATAATCAAGATTTCGTCTATATAGAGTATCATATGGATGGGATTATCAATAATCTTAGTAAACATCTCATTCGTTTCTCAAATGAACCCAATATGGTTCTAGTAGCCTATCTAAGTGTCTTAGAAATAGAGATTCAGAATATTGTCGATATCATTGAAGGGGTACGCTATCATGTGGAAAGTGAAAAAATTGCCCGCTTGTTAATTTATTAGGAGGACCCTATGGCCATAGAAAAAATGCGTTTGATACGCTTAGCCGGATCGAAAGAGAATATTGAGAAGATACTGCTCACGACTTTTTCATCGGACGACTTACATGCCGAACTCGGTAGCCATGTGGTTAATGAGGGCAATGGAGGAGTATTGATGGTGGAAGATAGTACCTATGCGGATTATCTAAACCGAATAGACAACATCTATGATTCACTTCATTTGGGATTAGAAAGTAACTATGATGGGGTAAGCGAGTTCAGCATCGAAGAGATTGAACACCAACTATCACTGGCAGAGAAACAATATGAAAAGATCAATGAGCAGCATATCTCGCAGTCTACCTTAAATAAAGAAGACATCGATGCGATGATTGCCTTACGTCAGTATAATATTGCAGCCCTAAATGAACTTACCTATACAGCGGTTACCTTTGGTAGATTACCTCTGAGTAGTCAAAGCAAATTGAACTTACTTGAAGAGAAAGGCTTTGTCTATACCACGCTTCATAAGAATAATCATTATGTTTGGATCTTTATCGTTAGTTCTAAGGAAGACCAAAAGCTTACCAATACTCTATTAGAATCTCTCTATTTTGAAGTCATTCCGATTCCTAAGTTTGATGAGGAACAATTGGTCTTTGATTGTGAATCCGCTCTAGGAAAGATTTATGGTTTTGTTAAGCACAATGCGGAAGTTCGTAAATACTATAAGTATATGGCTCTATTTGATGAAACCTGTGTCATTACAGGCTTTGTACCTAAGGCTAAAGTTAAACGCTTTAAAACCATGTTTGGGGAGATGACAGATGTCGTCATTCAAGATTTCCCAGCTGAGAGTGAAGAAGGCTTAGAACCTCCTACAGTCTTAAAAAACGGTTGGTTTGCTAGACCATTTGAACTCTTCATTGATATGTATGGCTTACCTCATTATGGTGATTTTGATCCTACCTTATATTTCTCGATTACTTATTCCATTCTATTTGGTATTATGTTTGGAGATCTAGGTCAAGGAATGCTCTTGGTAGCGATTGGGAGTCTATTGGTATGGAAGAAGAAGATGGGTCAATTGGCGGCTGTCATCATTCGTTTGGGCCTCTTCTCAATGATCTTTGGCTTTGTGTATGGTTCTTTCTTTGGTGAAGAGAAGGTCCTTGACTTTATCTATACGGATTATTTAGGTATGGCAGGCAAACCCATTGAAGTATTGGATTCAGCCAATACCCAAATGCTCTTACTGAGTGCAGTAGGTATCGGAGCTTTCTTAATTCTATCGTCAATCTTACTGAATATCATCAATCGCTTCCGTAAGAAAGATTTCGCTGAAGCCTTATTCAGTCAAAATGGTTTAGCTGGTTTTATCTTCTATGGAACCGTCATCGCAGTAGCGGTATGTCAGATGATGTTGGGCATTCAAGCTTTAAACCTCATCACTGAACTGATTATGATTATTCCGCTTATAACGATTTTGTTTAGAGTACCACTTAAGAATCTAATGCGTAAAATCAGTGTTAAACCGCATGAAGGTTGGGGTGGTTACTTAACCGAAAGTTTCTTTGAGCTCTTTGAAGTCATATTGAGTTTCGTAACCAATACTATGTCGTTTCTTAGGGTGGGAGGATTTGTCCTCAGTCATGCGGGAATGATGTTTGTGGTTATCACTCTAAAAGAGTTGGTTGGTATGTATGGAATTGTTGTCTTAATATTTGGGAATATCTTCGTTATTGGATTAGAAGGCTTAATTGTTGGTATTCAAACGCTTCGTTTAGAGTATTATGAAATGTTTAGTCGTTATTTCGAAGGTGGGGGGAAGAAATATGTACCTACCACAACATTGAATCATTGATGAAAAGGAGAAATGTATGTTAACAATGATGGAAGTATTTGGACCTTTATTGGTCATCGCCTTGGTTTCTTTGCCGATTATTCCGATTTTATCTGGTAAAGTGAATGCCCGTAATGCACGCTTTAGAGTATTGACTCAAGTGAGTTTATTTGCGGCTGCCTTTATTGCTGTAATGGTATTTCAAATCAATGGGATGGTAACTCATGCTGCGGGTGAAGTTGCAGTCACATCGATTACTGGAACCAATGCTCAAGGAATTGGCTTTATTGCAGCTGCACTAAGTACCAGTGCTTCAGCGATTGCGGCTGGTTTTGCGGTTGCAGCGGCTGCGCCGGCTGCGATTGGAGCCATCAGTGAGAATCCTGAGAACTTTGGTAAAGCGATGATTTTCGTTGCTCTAGCTGAAGGGGTTGCGATTTATGGTTTATTAATCTCGATTCTAATCATCGGTAAGTTATAGACTATGAAGTTCTTTTTAATCAGTGATAATACCGATACCCAGATGGGCTTACGTCTTTCTGGGATTGAAGGCACGATCGCTCATACACAGTCTGAGGTTTTAAATGCCCTCAATCTAGCCATCGCGAACCCAGATATTGCGATTGTTTTGATGACGACTCTGTGTATCAACACCTGTCCTAATATTATTGCTGAATTAAAACTGAAGTTACAGAAGCCCCTAATTGTAGAAATACCCGATCGACATGGTTCAGCTAAAATTGGTGAAACCATCGATAAGTATATTTCTGAAGCAATTGGGATTAAGATTTGAGGTAAACCATGGAACAAGAAAAACTGGCTAAGATTCTATTGGAATCGATTTCGCATCAAAACACTGATCGTTTAACCAATCTTCAAAGTGATTTTGAGTTACAACGAAGACTTCTAATTGATAAATATCGTAAAGAAGCCAATGAAGAAGCCAACCTGTATATTGAACAGGAACTCTTTGAATTAAAGAATAATTTGATTCAAAACGAATCCCAATCAAAGTGGAAAATCAAGAAAGATCTATTTATAAAGCGGGGTCAATTGGTCAATGAACTGATGGATACTGTTTTTAATGATTTATTGGTTTTTTCTAAGAGTTCTGCATATCAAGTGTGGTGTGAGAAACATTTACTGAGTACGATTAAACTAGACCAAGGTTTAACTCAAGGAACTCTATTGGTTAAATCAGTCGATCAAGCTTTATTTAAAGATTTAGTTAAAACATTAAATTTAGATTTTAAGGTTGAATCACAAGACTCAATTCTGATTGGTGGTTTTATTCTAAAGGATAAAGCGGGTATGGTTAACTATGATGCGACTTTAGATTATGATTTGAAAGTTCAAAGGGAATGGTTTACAACCCATTCTAAATTGGATTTTTAGGAGGCTTATATGGCAAATGCGCTCATATTTTCGATCAATGGCCCGGTAGTTAAAACTAAGAACACCGCGGCATTTCAAATGTTGGAGATGGTCTATGTTGGCCATAAAGAATTACTTGGTGAAGTCATTGGAATCAATGATGCTTTCGTGACGATTCAAGTATATGAAAGTACAACTGGTTTAAAGATCAATGAACCAATCTTTAAATCCAATTCACCCTTATGTGCAACCCTAGGTCCTGGTATCTTAACCAATATTTTTGATGGTATACAAAGACCACTTAAAGAGATGGCTGAAAAAGATGGCATGTATATCTCAGAAGGTAGAGGCATTGCGTCTTTAAATGAAGATAAGACATGGGACATCCGTTTTAAAGTTAAACTCAATGATCAGGTTAAAGGTGGCGATATCTTTGCGGTATGCCAAGAGACATCCTTAATTGAACATCGCAGTATGATTCCCAATCTTATTCAGGGTAAAGTTGTCGAAATTAAACCAAATGGTACATATAGTATTACTGAAGAATTAATCGTGATTGAAGATGAACTTAAACAAAGACATGCCTTGACTATGGTTCAAAAATGGCCGATTAGACAAGCTCGTCCGGTATCAGAGAGACAATTGCTTTCGATTCCATTGGTTACAGGTCAAAGGGTTATCGATACCTTCTTTCCAATCGCTAAGGGTGGGGCTGCGGCAGTACCCGGAGGCTTTGGGGCTGGTAAAACCATGACCCAACATCAATTGGCTAAATGGTGTGATGCCGATATCATCGTTTACGTGGGATGTGGTGAAAGAGGCAATGAGATGACTCAGGTTTTAGAAGAGTTCTCTGAGTTGGTTGACCCTAAATCGCATAAACCTTTAACGGATCGCACTGTATTGATTGCCAATACGTCTAATATGCCTGTAGCAGCTCGTGAAGCCAGTATCTATACTGGAATTACCATTGCTGAGTATTATCGTGATATGGGCTACCATGTGGCTTTAATGGCAGATAGTACTTCACGTTGGGCTGAAGCACTCAGAGAAATCTCAGGTCGTTTAGAAGAAATGCCAGCTGAAGAAGGCTTTCCAGCCTATCTACCATCCCGTATTTCTCAATTCTATGAGCGAGCTGGATTCATGCGCAATCTCAATCAAACTGAAGGTTCAGTTACCATCATTGGATCAGTATCCCCTCAAGGAGCTGACTTCTCTGAACCCGTAACTCAAAATACCAAACGCTTCGTACGTAGTTTCTGGGCTCTCGATAAGTCCTTGGCTTATGCTAGACATTTTCCAGCCATTAACTGGAATTCATCCTATAGTGAATATCTCGATGATTTAAAGAAGTGGTATGAAGTCAATGTGGATCGTCGTTTCATGGGTTTACGCAATGAAATGATGAGTGTTCTACATGAAGAAACCCAACTGATGGAAATCGTTAAACTGATTGGTTCAGACATTCTACCCGATGATCAGAAATTGATTCTAGAAATCGCTCGTATCATTCGTGTGGGTTTTCTACAACAGAACGCCTTTCATCCTGAAGATACCTACGTACCATTTGAGAAACAGTTTAAAATGCTTCAGTTGATTTCATATTTAAAAGAACGCTGTGCGGTCTTACTGACTACCCATCGTACCATTTCAGCCATTGTGGCCACTGGTATTTTTGAAGAACTGATTAAGATTAAATATGACGTGCCTAATAGTAAGATTGAAATCTTAGATACGTATTTTGCGAAAATCGATCTGGCTTTAGCCAGTGTTCAGTAAGGAGGGTAAACCAATGAGTCGTCAATATGTCGGTTTAAAAGAAATCAAAGGCCCTCTAATCGTCTTAGATCATGTCAAAGATGTGGGCTTTGAAGAAGTGGTTGAGATCGCCCTCGATGATGGATCTACCCGCTTTGGTCGGGTGGTTGAAGTCATGGGTGAATTGGCTGTCATCCAAGTCTTTGAAGGAACCAGTGGTTTATCAAAGAGTAATACGAAGACCCGTCTTTTAGGTCATCCAATGGAAATTGCCTTATCTAAAGAAATCTTAGGTCGAGTCTTTAATGGAGCAGGTAAACCAATCGATGGATTGGGTGAAGTTTATGCCCAAATGAAAGCCGATGTGAATGGTCATTCATTAAATCCTGTAATGCGTCAATATCCTCGTAACTATATCAATACAGGTATATCAGCCATTGATGGACTAAATACTCTAATCAGAGGTCAGAAATTACCTATCTTTAGTGGTAGTGGATTACCCCATAATCAAGTGGCGGTACAGATTGTTAAACAGGCTCATATAGCCAGTGAAAAGGATCAGGATTTTGCGATTGTCTTCGCAGCCATGGGTGTAAAGAATGATGTGGCGGATTTCTTTAAACGTTCATTTGAAGAAACCGGTGTAATGGAAAAAGTTGTGATGTTTCTTAATCTATCCAATGATCCCATCATTGAGCGAATTCTTACTCCACGATGTGCTTTAACCGTTGCGGAATATTTAGCTTTTCATCAAGATATGCATGTCTTAGTGATCATGACCGATATTACTTCATATTGTGAAGCTCTGCGTGAGTTCAGTTCTTCGAAAGAAGAGATCCCTGGACGTAAGGGTTATCCAGGTTATCTTTATTCAGATCTCGCTTCTTTATATGAAAGAGCGGGTATTGTTAAAGGTAAGAAGGGTTCAGTTACCCAGATTCCAATTCTAACCATTCCCAATGATGATATCACTCATCCAGTCAGTGACTTAACGGGTTATATCACTGAGGGTCAAATCGTTTTAGATCGCAACCTGCATCAATTGGGGATTTATCCTCCAATCGGTGTTTTACCCTCGCTTTCACGTTTAATGAAAGATGGGATTGGAGAAGGGTATACACGTAAAGATCATGCCTCTTTAAGTACTCAGCTATTTGCCTGTTATGCCAAGGTCCAAGATGCCCGCTCCTTAGCGAGTGTCATTGGGGAAGAAGAACTATCGGGGATTGATCGTAAATACATGGCCTTTGGTCGTCTATTTGAAAAGTATTACATCGGTCAAAGCTTTAAAGTTAATCGCAGTATTGAAGATACCCTTAATCTAGGATGGAATCTATTATCCTTGCTTCCTAAGGTTGAATTGGATCGAGTATCCAGTCAACTGATTGAAGAGTACTATAATTATGACCAAGCCATTGCCCATTTTATGGCCATTCAAGGTGGTCAATTGGATGAAATTCTAAGAAAGGAATAAGATGGCTATCACTCGAATCTCTCCCACCAAGGGCAATCTCTTAGCAACTAAGAAATCACTTCAATTGGCTAAACTCGGTTATGATCTGATGGATCGTAAACGGAATGTTTTAGTGCGAGAAATGATGTTACTGGTGGATAAGGTTAAGAACTTACGTGATGAAATAACGATTGCATATGAGCAAGCGTATTTAGCTCTGCAACAAGCCAATATATCCTTAGGTGTGGTTGGAGAAATCGCTCAATCGGTTACGATTGAAACGGGTGTTAAGGTTGTCTATCGTTCTGTCATGGGTGTAGAAATACCCAATGTATCGATGGAAGAGACTAAAATCATCTTCGAATATGGCTTTGAAGAAAGTAACTCTAAGTTGGATGAAGCCACAGTTAAATTCATTGAAGTTAAACGCTTAACCATACTATTATCTGAAGTTGATAATGCGATTTATCGCTTAGCTCGGGCCATCCAAAAGACGCAGAAACGCGCCAATGCCTTACGTAATATTGTCTTACCCCAATTAAAAGATGAAGTGAAGTATATATCAGAAGCTTTAGAAGAGAAGGAAAGAGAAGAGTTTACGCGCTTAAAAGTCATTAAAAACAAAAAAGCTTCATAGGCTTTTTTTTAGGACAACCTTAAAATCGTACATATATAAAGGTGTGTATACCGAAGATCACTCATGTCAAAATGAACTGGCTAAATTCCATTTCCAAATATATCGTAATTTAACCAGACGCCAAGATTTTAATCTGCATATCCATCAAGTCAGTGATCATAATCTCAGCATCCTAGAGAGAAGTTATATTTATTACGTGAGACTTGTCTTAGAAGAGTTAAGTAAGGATGAAAGACGTATTCTGGTACGAGATTTTATTGAGAGCTCAGATCGCAATTGGTGGATGGACTATTATTCTAAATCAACTTATTATCGCTTAAAAAATGAAGCCATCAAGCACTTTCTGGATTGTCTACATAGTTTAAAAATGGTATGATATTTTAGGTAAAAGGCGAATTTAAACCTAAAAGGAGTACCTATGTTAAAAGGAATTGCGGCTTCAAGTGGCATTGTGATTGCCAAGGCATATAAGTTGCAACAACCTCATTTGGAGATTGTACGACGTCATGGTGAAGCAACAACTGAAATAGATAAATTACATGCAGCGATTATAAAAACCCAAAAAGACATTGAAATGATTAAGCTTAAAGCCACTGGCAAATTAAGCGATGAAGACGTAGCGATTTTTGATGCCCATCTCATGTTGACCTCTGATCCTGAGTTTACAGGTGAAATGGAAGCTATGATTAAACGGGATGGTGTCAATGCTGAGTTTGCTACTCAAGAAGTCAGTCAACATTTTATTCAAATGTTTGAATCGATGGAAGATGCTTACTTTAAAGAAAGAGCAGCCGACATCAAAGATGTATCCTTTAGGCTTCAATGTCATATTTTAAACATTACTCTACCTGATTTGAGTTTAATCAATGAAGAAGTGATCATTGTAGCCAATGACTTAACCCCATCGGATACCGCTCAACTCAATAAACAATTTATTAAAGGCTTTGCGACCCAAATTGGTGGTAGGACCTCACATAGTGCCATTATGGCTAGAAGTTTAGAGATACCGGCTGTTTTAGGTATCACTGGACTTTTAGAGTCAATCAAGCATAATGATCTATTGATCTTAGATGCTTTAGAAGGCTTGGTTATTATCAATCCAAACGATGCTGAAATTAAACATTATGAAGTTGAAATAAAGAATTATACCCAACTTAAAGCTCTACTGAGTGTTTTAAAAGATGCACAAAGTATCACCACCGATCAACACAGTGTTGAATTGGTAGCCAATATAGGTACACCCAACGATGTTGATAGTGTATTAAGTAATGGTGGAGAAGGGGTTGGCTTGTATAGAACTGAATTCTTATATATGGATGCTAAGAGTTTACCATCGGAAGATGAACAATACACTGCTTATAAAACAGTCTTAGAAAAGATGAAGGATAAACCAGTCGTTATTCGTACCTTAGATATTGGAGGCGATAAAGAACTGAGTTATCTACCAATCCCCCATGAGATGAATCCATTTCTGGGTTATCGGGCCATTCGTTTATGTCTAGATCGTAAAGATATCTTTAAGACCCAAGTTAGAGCCTTATTAAGAGCCAGTACATATGGACGTCTTTGCATCATGTTTCCTATGATTGCGACCTTAGATGAATTTAGAGAAGCTAAAAGCTTTGTCTTAGATACTGAAAAAGAATTGCTTGCAGAAGGGATTGAAGTCGCTCAGAAATATGAAATCGGTATGATGGTAGAAATACCAGCAGCTGCGGTCTTAGCGGATCAGTTTGCCTATGAAGCTGATTTCTTATCGATTGGAACCAATGACTTGATTCAGTATTCTATGGCTGCCGATCGAATGAGTGAAAAAGTATCCTATCTTTATCAACCATTAAACCCATCTCTATTACGTTTAATCAAGATGACGATTGATGGAGCCCATAGCCAAGGTAAATGGTGTGGGATGTGTGGAGAGATGGCTGGCGATGTATTAGCCATACCACTGTTAATTGGATTGGGTTTAGATGAGTTCTCTATGTCAGCTTCTAGTATTCTACAGGCTAGACAAATCGTAAGATCACTCTCTTATCAAGATATGCAAGGCTTAGCCAATCAAGCCCTCACCTTAAAGACTTCCAGTGAAGTCATTGACTTAGTTAAAAATAATCTTAAAAAGTAAAGAAAGTGTTCCTTAGGGAACACTTTTTATTGAATTAAGTACACTATTTCGTTAAGATATAGTGTATGAAACTCAAAGCCTTTAAAGCAGCCTTGCCTTATACCTTACCCATCTTAACTGGGTATTTATTTCTAGGCTTTGCCTATGGCATCTTAATGAGTGATAAGGGCTTTTCAATCATATGGACCATATTGATGGCGTCTTGTGTTTTTGCGGGAGCCATGCAGTTTGCGGCTATACCCTTACTCTTATCAACTTTTAATCCACTGCTTGTCTTTATGATGACCTTATTGGTTAATATCAGACATCTATTCTATGGTTTATCGATGTTGGATAAGTATAAAGATGCGGGATGGAAGAAGTATTTGATGATCTTTATGTTGGCGGATGAAGCCTTTAGTGTCAGTGTGGCAGCGAATGTCGATGAGAAGGTTAATAAACAATGGTTCTATTTCTTTGTCAGTTTAATCTGTTATCTCTACTGGCAAGCGGCTTGTATTGGCGGTCATCTGTTTGCAGTATTTATTCCAATGAAAATAGTGGGTTTAGATTTTACACTAACTGCTTTATTTTATGTGATGATCTTGAATCAGTGGGATAAGCTTAGTAATCGTAAGTATGTCCTATTGGGCTTTGGTTTAACCTTAATCGCGCTTATATTAGTTGGTAAAACCCAATTTCTATTGTTAGCTATGCTTATGATCTTATTGGTGTTTGTATTCATACCGGAGAAGCAACATGACCAATCTTGAAATGTTGATGAGTATAGGCTTGATGATGTTTGCCACTATGTTGACACGCTTTACTCCCTTTGTCATATTTCCTGATCATAAACCAGTGCCTAAACTGATCACGAACTTAGCTGATAAACTGCCATATGCATGTTTAGGAATGTTACTGATGTATGCTTTAAAGGATACTAAACTGACTGTCTATCCTTATGGAATCGCTGAATTATCTAGTCTAATTCTGATTACAATGGTTCATTTTTATAAAAGAAATGTCCTACTGAGCATCGGTTGTGGGGTTGGTTTATATCTATATCTAATAAATGTAATATTTCTTTAAAAAAAGTGATGTAAAATGCTTTTATTTTAAAAATACGGTGCTATAATAGGCTTATAAATAAGTATTAAACAAATCAGTAAACCATGTGAAAACATGGGGCACAAAGCCTGACGTCTAATGATAAACTCTATGACCGGTCGACTGCAACAACAGCAAACCGGTTTTTATATCGAAAGGGATGATTCTATTAGAAAAACGGGCAAGAAAAACGTATTGTAAAGTTATGGGTAAACCTTACGAAAGTATGGGACACAAAGTCTGGCGTCTAAAGTTTTAAACAACTATGACCGGTCGACTGCAAAACACAGCAGGCCGGTTTTTATATTATAGGCTGCTTGGAGTAGTATTGGATTGCACTAAATCATCACGGGTAAACCATATGAAAGTATGGGGCACAAAGTCTGGCGTCTAAAGTTTTTAACAACTATGACCGGCCGATTGCACAATCTATCGACCGGTTTTTCTATCTTAAGGTTGAGAAGCAATATGGTTTAGAGACAAAGATCCAATACCAATTAGAATACAGAGAAGAGAAGAGGCATATCCAACAATTATAATATTTGGGAATGTTTCTAAAAGGAGGTATTTATGAATAAATACTTAAGAGTATTACTCACTTGGATATTAGTTACCATCATTGCTCTAAGCAGAGGAATGGTTACACTACAAGCGCATGATGACGAGGACCACATTAATCCTCTTTATGATTTGCACTTTGATATTGATGGCAAAGCCAATCAAGGCAGTGGAATTGGAATTTATGAAATTCATGATTATACCCAACATGATGATACGGTTTGGCCTGAAGGTTTTAATTTAACTGAACATACACAGGCTAATGATTTTGTGGCTTTTTATGAAGCTCTTAATGGGGTTACCATCACAGCCGCTGATCGATCAGCTGAAGGTAAGTATTTTGATGGATGGGAATTCTTATCCATTCAAATCAATCATGGGGACATTAGATTTATTGGAATTACAGCTCATTGGACTTGTACTCCACCTAATACGGCACCTCAAGCCAATTCGGCTAGTTTTTCAGTTAATGAAGATGCCATCTATAATGGTCTTTTAACTGGTAATGATTTTGAGTTAGATCCATTAACATTCTCAAAGGTTACTAATCCAACTCATGGAACACTGACAGTCAATCCAAATGGTACATTTACTTATGATCATGATGGAAGCGAAACACTGACAGATAGTTTCACATTTAGAGTATTTGATGGTTTCCTATATTCGACGTCAGCCACTGTATCGATTACAGTCAATCCAGTCAATGATGCGCCAATCGCAGATGATGATTCGTTTACTGTAGCTGAGGGTGGTACTTATGGCGGGAACCTTACAGGTAGTGATGTTGATTTAGATCCTTTAACCTTTAGTGTTGATACCAATCCAACCAATGGATCGGTTATTATCAATCCTAATGGTTCATTCTCATATGTTCATAATGGATCAGAAACCAGCAGTGATAGCTTTACCTTTAAAGTTTATGATGGAACCGTTTATGATTATGCGACTGTAAGCATTACAGTCACTTCTGAAAATGATCCTCCAGTAACCTCGGGTGATACCATCACAGTCAATGAAGGTGCAAGCATCAGTAATCATCCATTTGAAATGAATGATCCTGAAGGCAATACCTTGGTTGTTTCAATCGAAAGCTGGCCAGTTAATGGACTATTAACCGATAATGGTGATGGAACCTTTACTTACCAACATGATGGAACAGAAACCACCAGTGATAGCTTTACCTTTAAAGTATTTGATGGTCAGTATTATTCTAATGAATCAACGGTCAACATCAATATTACACCAGTCAATGATGCACCGACATCCAATAACTTTGATTTCTATTTAGCTGAGAATGCGACAATCAATGAATTGGTATTTGGGAATGACTCAGATAGTGCACTCTTAACTTATGAGCGCATTGGTGATCCATCCCATGGCAGTTTAACATTCTATAGTGATGGAACCTTCACTTATATACATGATGGTTCTGAATCGACCTATGATAGCTTTACTTATCGCGTTTATGATGGTGCCTTATATTCTGGTACTGGTACTGTAAACTTATACATCAGTAATGAGAATGATGCACCAGTAGCCAATGATGATGCTTTCATAGTTGATGAAGGCTCACATTATGATGGAACTCTATCTGGCTTTGATGCAGATGGGGATGGATTTACCTTTGAGAAAGTAACTGACCCAAGCAATGGTTCAGTTGTGATTAACTCAGATGGAACTTATACCTATACTCATAATGGTTCAGAAACCACTTCAGATTCCTTTACGTTTAGAGTTTGGGATGGACAAGCTTATTCTAGTGAAGCGACTGTTACAGTAACCATTGATGCTGTCAATGATGCCCCAGTTGCCTTAGATGGTTTATTCAGTGTTGATGAAGGATCGTTCTTCAATGATCAAGTGATCGCGAATGATGCTGAACTTGATTTACTAAGCTTTGAAGTAGTCGTAGGACCAAGCAATGGTACCTTAGATCTACATTCAGATGGTACCTTTACTTATACGCATAATGGCAGTGAAACCATTTCTGATACCTTTACATTTAGAGCGTATGATGGTCTTGCTTATTCGAATATCGCAACCGCAACCATCATTGTCAATCCTGTCAATGATGCCCCAGTTGCTTATGATGATACCTTCTCTCTAAATGAGGGTGGAACAGTCAATGACTTCTTAACTGGTTTCGATATTGAAGGAAACCCATTGAGTTTCAGTTTGATTAGTTCACCTACTCATGGATATGTTGATTATGATTCAATTACTGGAGAATTCACCTACATTCATAATGGTGGTGAAACTTCACTTGATAGCCTTACATTCATAGTGAATGATGGCAGTTTAGATTCAGTCTCTGCCACAATCACATTTGAGATTACCAATACCAATGATGCCCCTCTGGCATATGATGGAAGTTTCTCGGTTAATGAAGGTGCCACACATAGTGGTACAGTAACTGGTAGTGATGAAGAATCCGCGATTACCTATGAATTGGTAAGTGGACCTGCACACGACGATGGAAGCTTTACTCTAAATTCAGATGGAACATTCACCTATGTGAATGATGGCAATGAGTTTACTTCAGATACATTCACCTTTAGAACTTATGATGGTGCTCTGTATTCTGATTCAGCTTCTGTATTGATTACGATTGTACCCGTCAATGATTTGCCCGTAGTCGTTGACGATACGATAATTGTTGATGAAGGTGACAGCTATGATGGTACTCTATTGGCTACTGATAATGATATGGATACTTTATCGTTCCGCATCATTACAGAACCAGTCAATGGAATCTTGACTTTAGGTGCTAATGGCTCCTACACTTATCTCCATAATGGCTCTGAAACAAGCACTGATAGCTTCACCTTCGTCGCCAACGATTCAATTGGTGATTCAAATATTGGAACGATTTCAATCGATATCAATCCAGTCAATGATGGACCAGTTGCATTGAACAGTGCATTTACAGTCTTAGAACTTGGAACTCGTAGTTCATCCGTAACTGGCACGGATCCTGATTCAGGCAGTTTAGTGTATAGCTTAATTGATGGTCCTGATCATGGCACAATCGTATTGGACGCTGCTGGACATTATACCTACGTTCAGACCGTTGCCAATGAAACAAGTGATAGCTTTACATTCAGTATCAGTGATGGCTTATTAACTTCTAATGTTGGAACCGTAACAATTACGATTACCAATACCAATGAAGCGCCTACTGGTATCCCTGAAGTGATTACCGTTGGTGAAGGTGGAACAGTCGGTGGAACTTTAGCTGGACTTGATCCAGATGGAGACGCATTGAGTTTCATTCTGTTGACAGATGTTGCCAATGGAACCTTGGTCTTAAACCCATTAACCGGTGCTTATACTTATACCCATAATGGTGGTGAGTCAACTTCTGATCTATTCACATTTAGAGTTTATGATGGTGAATTCTATTCAGCTGTTATATCCGCTCAGATTACGATTATCCCAGCTAACGACGATCCAGTCGCTTTAGATGGTGAAGGCGCTACTGATTTTGAAACCACCTTAACGGGTAGTGTTGCACCTCTGGCTAGTGATAGTGAGAATGATCCATTGACCTATAGCTTGGTTAATCCAGTTACTCATGGAACACTCGAATTCAATGCGGATGGCACATTCACCTATACACCAGAGGCTGGCTTCTTCGGTGAAGATAGCTTTACCTACCGTGTATTTGATGGTAGCGCATATTCCAATGCAGCGACTTATACAATCACTGTATCGGAAGAAGTTGTAGTTGAAGATGATCCAACACCTCTAGCAACACTCATTGATAATCTATGGTGGATTCTAGCTGCGTTGGCTGGCTTAATTCTATTATTCTTCTTCTTAAGACCTAATCTGAAATATACTTTATATACCAAAGATGGTAAAGAAAAGGTAGTAAGAAGACATCTGTTTAACAATGATGAAAGTAACTATGTTGTTAGTTTGAACAATAAGGGTTTATTAAACTTAATTCATGTGGACATCGTATTGTACAAATCATTGGCTAAGAAATTGGCTAAGCGTACCGTCGTATTCGAATTAATGGATAAACCAATCCATACAGTTACGATTCCTGAAGGTCAGGATGATGCGTACCATACTTCAGTCAAACTATAATTGAACTTAGAAAAGCACTAGACACCTAGTGCTTTTCTTTTGCTTAGACTAAATATCAGTTTTAACTTAATCGCTTAGTTTGAATAAACAGTCTCAATCGACTATAATTAAACCATGAGAAAATGGTTTATTATTCTAAGTTGTTCATTTCTATTGATTGCTTGTGGCCGGAATGTTAAAGAACCGGTTGTCATTCCAGTCATCAATCCATCAGAGTATCAAGTATCCTTACTGATGGTAGGGGATGCCTTGATTCATATGAATGTGATGAAATCAGCGACTGAAAGTGATGGGTCTTTGGATTTTACAGATGCCCTACAATTCATTAAGCCAATTGTAAAGAACTATGATTTAGCTTTCTATAATCAAGAATCACCGATTGCAGGTGACAAGTGGCCACTGGCTGGTTATCCTGTATTCAATACACCCCGCTTATTTCCAGATACGATGATCGACATGGGTTTCAATATGGTTAACCTTGCCAACAACCATACCCTTGATATGGGAGTAGAAGGGGCATTAAATAGCCTAGAGTATTTTAAAAGTAAGAATGTTTATATCAGTGGATCTTATAGTAGCCAGGCAGATCAAGATCAAATTCGAACCTTCGAGAAAAATAATATTACCTTTGCCTTCTTATCGTATGCCTATTCTTCAAACAATAAATCACTCAACAGTTCCAATCAGTATCTATTGAATCTATATGAGAAAGAAAAAGCTGAAGCTGATATCGCCAAGTATAAAGGCTTGGTTGATTTCGTGATAGTCAGTCTACATGCGGGAGCTGAGAATAGTTTTGATGAATCTTATCAAGCGGAGTGGGTTAAAGTAATTGCGGATGCGGGGGCTGATTTAATCATCGGACATCATGTGCATGTGGTTCAACCCATCCAGTATATTGGCGATACTTTAGTTTTTAATTCCCTCGGTAATTTCATCTCAAGTCAATTAGAAGAAAAACTCTTGGTTGAACTGATTGCGAGTTTAGACTTTATCAAGTATGTGGAAGGGGATAATATCACTACATCAATTGAGAATGTTAAAATTGATCTAATGTATGACTATTATAATCATGACTTTACTGAGTTGAGGGTTTATCCTTTAAAAGATATCCCTATTGATCTCTTACCCAATAAAGCTGCACTCTATACCAAATATATGAAGATCGTTAATAAATATAACATTGATCTAACGATTGGGGGCATATTTGATTAACTGAATTAAGTTTTATCGAATTCTAAAAGGCTGAGCGATTGGCCTTTTCTTTTTCCTAGCCTTAGCAATTGATGGTATAATAGACCAATATTATGGAGGTTAAGGATGAAAAGTAAACTAACAATCATACTGGCTTTTCTAGCAGTATACATATTCTGGGGTGGTACTTATGTCGGGATGAAGATAGCCCTAGGATCCTTCAATCCATTTGTGATGGCCAGTATTCGTCATTTGAGTGCGGGTCTTATATTGTTTACGATTTCACGCTTTCGTAAAGATCCACTACCTACTTGGATTGAATTAAAAAACAGTGCTATCGTAGGAATCTTACTATTATGTATTGGGAATGGTTTGGTGGCTTATGCAGAAAAAACAGTCCCATCATCAATTGCCAGTTTAATCGTAGCCAGCGTTCCTTTATGGATGACTCTCTTGAATTGGATGGGTCATGATAAAGAAAAACCAAGTCTAGTTCATATCCTTGGATTGAGTTTAGGCATCATCGGGATCATTCTTTTGGTTAGCCAAGGTTCAAGTGATAAAACCACTGGCTATGATATCATTGGAATGCTTTTATTATGTGTGGCTGCCTTAGCTTGGGCAACCGGTTCTATGTATGCACGTAAATCAAATATCCCTAAGGCTGCCTTGGTTAATGTCAGTACGCAAATGTTGGCAGGTGGATCTACCTTATTAGTCTTTTCATTACTTACGGGTCAATGGAATACTATTAATCCAAGTATGATTAGCACTAACGCCTTATGGGCGGTGGCTTACTTAATCATCTTTGGTTCTATTGTTGGGTATACGGCTTATATCTGGTTGATGCAACATGTTCATCCTACTTGGGTTTCTACTTATGCCTTTGTGAATCCAGTGGTAGCAGTGATTCTAGGTTGGATATTATTAAAAGAGACCCTGCATTTGCAGAGTCTATTATCAGCTTTGATTATTGTTGTTGCGGTATCTTTGATTACTTTAGCTAAGAAGACTAGATGAAGAGTTCCGCTATTTGGATCGCATTGGTAGCGGCTCCTTTACGTAATTGATCTCCACAAGCAAACAAACTCAATCCATTTTGAAAGACTAGGTCAGGTCTTAAACGACCAACTAGAACCAGGTCTTGATTACTGGTTTTATACGGTGTTGGTAAATCATGATTAGAATAGATGATACCAATGGTATGACTGAGTTTTTCTTCTGCTTCACTGACGGTAATGGGTTCATAAGTTTGCAGACTGATCGCAATAGAATGAGAGCGAAGCACTGGAACTCTAACACAGGTACAACTGACTTTTAAATTGGGTAAATGGAGTATCTTACGCGACTCATCTTGCATCTTCATTTCTTCACTGGTATAACCATTGGCTAAGAGATCAGCAATCTGTGGGATAATATTATGCAGGATTGGTTCACTGAAAATTGATGCATGTAATGCATGATCATGGCTAAAGTCATCGGTCTGATTGAGTAATTCATCGAGTCCAGCTTGGCCTGCCCCAGACACGGCTTGATAAGTCGCAGTAAACATATGGGTAATTGGACTAATACGAGCTAGATTATAAATTGCCATACAAGTGATGATGGTGGAACAATTTGGATTAGATATGATGCCTTTATGTAAGAAAGCATCATCAGGATTGATTTCAGGTACAACCAGTGGTACCTTAGGGTCCATTCTAAAAGCCGATGAATTATCAATAAACAAGGCATTGGCAGCTTTGATATATGGGGCAAAGTATACAGCCATTTCATTGGATACAGCGCCTAATACAATATCAACCCCTGTAAAGGCTTCAGGACAGGCTAATTCAATCATAAGGTCTTGGCCCTTATATTTCATAATGGTTCCAACACTGCGCTCTGAAGCCAATAGTGTCAGTTTAGTTAAAGGGAAATTGCGCTCTTCTAATACTCTAAGCATGGTTTTACCAACCACTCCCGTTGCGCCAAGTATGGCGATATGGTTTGTTTTCATTAGCCTGTAAACCTTTCGTATAATACTTTGATGGCTTTCTCATAGTCATCATTACTTACCCCAACAATGATACTGATCTCATCGGTTCCTTGGGTAATCATTCTAATGTTGATGTGATTCTCTCCCAATGCTTGAAAAAGTTGACCACTGATCCCAGAACGCAAACGCATCTTACGACCTACAGCGGCGATCATAGCGATGTTTTCTTCGATTCGGATATCGATTAAGTCGGATTGCTTTTTAATCTCAGCGATGACATCGTATAAGCGATCAGAGGTATGCTGACTACCCAATACGATTGTAAAGCTATCGATACCCATCGTCATATGTTGAACGGAGATTTTAACTTGGTCTAAGATTTCTAAGGTCTTACGAATGGTACTGGTGTCTTTGGCAATGTCTTCTTTAAAGAGGGTTAAAAAGATGGCACTCTTCTTACCCGCAATCCCGGTGATGAAGCGATCAGTTACAATCACATCTTGGTCAAAGTTTTGTTTAATGATGGTACCTGGATGTTTGGGTTCATTGGTGTTGCGAATATTGAGCGGGATATTATAAGCTTTTAATGGACTGATGGAATCTTCATGAAGAATATTAGCACCCATAAAAGCCATTTCTCTTAACTCAGCGATACTGATGGTAGAGATGGGTAAGGGATTCTTTACGATCTTAGGATCAGCCATTAAGATTCCAGATACATCTGTCCAGTTCTCATAAAGCTCAGATTTTAATGCGGAAGCAATGATAGCACCTGTGATATCTGATCCACCTCTTTGCATTAAACGAATCTTACCATTGGGAAGTGATCCATAGAAACCAGGGACAACAATCTTAGGCTTAAGCTTAATAATGGCTTGGATTGAATTGAAAGTTAATTCTTCATTGATACTGCCATCATAGTTAAAATGAATTAAGTCAGCGGCATCGACTGCTTCATAACCTAGATATTGGGCCATTAAGATACTTGATAAGTATTCACCTCTAGAAACCACATAGTCTTCTTCACTGTGTTTCATGGCTGAGTATAGATCGATGAATTGGGCTTCTAAATTGACATCTAAATCCAACTCTTCTTCGATTTGACTGTATCTTTCTTTAATCGTATGAAAGATATCATCATAGTTAACCCCATATTTAACATGGGCATAACATAAATATAAAAGATCAGTTATCTTATTGTCTTCATTATCGCGTTTACCAGCCGCTGAAACAACGACGACACTGCGCTTAGAATCTGCATAGACTATGTCTTTGACTTTCTTATACTGTTCAGCATTGGCGAGGGATGAACCTCCAAATTTAGTTACGATCATAGTTCTCCTTCAATGGCACATAAACCGATATGGATGCCTAAACTGCGATACTCTGAAACTTGATTTAAGATTGATTTTAGATCACTTAAATTGGTTAGATAGAAGTAGGTCTTGGTTTGCCAATGACGATGACTGATGGCTTCTATTTTACTTAGAGCTTGACTGCTTTGAATATAGAAACGTTTTAAGATTGTCTGAGTGTTAATCTTCACTGGATTTAATTGGGTGGGAAATAGATTATAGTCATTATCGGTAATGGCTTTAATATCATTGATGATATTAAGTGAAGTTGGTTCGCCTCCTGCTCCATATCCTCTTAGATAATAGCAATCTTTTTTGGTTTTAAATAGAATCCCATTCTCATTGCGATGAAACGTAGCTTGAAAACTAGAGGGTTTCAGAAGGGTTGGGAGCACACTGATGGATAAGGCATCCTTATCAATCATTATTTGAGCATTTAAGCGACAGATCATATTGAGTTGTTTAAACATCTCAAAATCAGTGGCTAAAAGAGATTCTATGCCTTCTCTTAGAATATCCGCTTCATAGATCCATTTTTCCTGACTGACTGCTAAAGCTAGGATCAGTTTACGTCCACTGTCTTTACCATTTAAATCATCACTGGGATCTTGTTCAGCATAACCCAAGACTTTCGCTTGAGCTAAAGCATCATTAAACTGGCTGTGTTCGGTTTCCATTTGATCTAAAATATAATTGGTGGTTCCATTAAGGATGGCATTGATGCTTAGTAAACCTTCAGCTTTAAGCTTATAGAGTTCAGGTAATATGGGAATTCCACCCCCACAGGCAGCACTAAAACGTAATGCACATCTATTCTCATGGGCTAAATTATTTAATTCTAGACCTTTGGCAATCAAGAGTGATTTATTAGAACTGATCACATGTTTCCCAGCTTTAAGTGCTAGACTGACATAATCATACGCTGGATAAACCCCATTTAAGACTTCTATAACGATATCGATGTCTGGGTTATTGAGTATACGGGAATAATCATCGATTGCTTTGGGATGACGATCCACTTGACTGGGTAAGACTAAAACAGCGGCTAGGCTGTGTTGCTGATCGGTTTCAATTCTTTTAACAACGGCAGAGCCTACGACTCCATATCCCAATACCGCTATGTTCATCTGAGTTCACTTTCTTGTGTCTTTATAATAGAAACACTTGTATCTATAATGAAAACATTGTATCATAGGTTTAAGATAACTTCAAGAGGAGAATGGGTATGAACTATACATCCAGTCGCGATAATCAAATTAGTGTAGACAGTGCCAGTGCCATTCTCAGTGGCTTATCAAGTGAAGGTGGTCTATTTCTCCCAAAACAGTTGGTTCATTTTGATCTATTGAGTCTATTGCCTTTAAACTACACTGCCATTCAGAATTTAATTCTAAAGAGTTTCTTTGATGATCTTGAGATTGATTATAATGCGCTAAACTTAGCTTATAATCGTAAATTTGATACCCCCGAGATTTGTCCCTTGGCTAAATTAGAAGACTTCTATGTTTTAGAACTCTACCATGGTCCAACCTATGCCTTTAAAGATATGGCTCTAACAGCACTGCCCTATCTAATGCAGGCAGCCCTACATCAACACAATCAAAGTGAAGATGTACTAATTCTAACTGCGACATCAGGAGATACAGGATCAGCAAGCCTTGAAGCGTTTAAAGATATCCCAGGCTTTAAGATCTGTGTGTTTTATCCATCCAATGGGGTTAGTCAAATTCAGAAACGCATGATGCAGACAGCTCAAGGCAGGAACGTTCATGTATGTGCCATTTTAGGTAACTTCGATGATGCCCAAAATGGAGTCAAACAAATACTCAATCAGGCTAATGAATCTAAGCTTAAACTCAGCAGTGCCAATTCAATCAATATTGGACGCTTAATATCTCAAATGGCTTACTATTTTAAAGCTTACATCGATCTGGTTAAACTGGAACAGATAAAACTAAATGAAAAGGTTAGTTTTGTAGTACCCAGTGGTAACTTTGGTAATATCCTAGCAGCATATTTAGCTAAGCAATGTGGTTTACCCATCTCTAAACTCATCTGTGCTTCCAATCAAAATGATGTTTTAACCCAGTTTATTGAAACAGGGGTATATGATCGCAATCGTCCATTTTTACCAAGTACTTCACCTTCAATGGATATCTTAATCTCAAGCAATGTGGAACGCTTACTATGGTTTATTACCCAACATGATTCTGCCAAGGTAAAAGGATGGATGAATGACTTAGCCACATCTGGGTCTTATATACTGGACTCGACTAGTAAAACGATTCTTCAAAATGATTTTAAGGCTTATGCCTGTAGTGAAAAAGAAGTCATCGATTCCATCCATCAGCACTCTGCCTATGATCATTATCTTTTAGATCCCCATAGTGCAGTGGCAGCTTGTGCTGCGTTAAAGTATCAAAATGAATTTCATAGTACTGAAAAGGTGATTGTTTTATCCACCGCTTCACCTTTTAAATTTCCAGCAACCTTGATGCAAGGACTCAGCCAACCCGTTAGTGCAGATGATTTTGAAAATCTAAAGAACTTGGTTCGATTAACTGGATGTGAATTACCTTATGGTTTAGATAAACTAGTCAATGAACCCATCATCCATTCAACATGTATTGAAACAAAGGATATGAAGGTATATCTGAAAGGACTACTATGATCACTGTTCAAGTACCAGCGACCAGTGCCAATTTAGGTGCTGGCTTTGATGTCTTAGGATTGGCATTTAAACTCTATGCGACGGTTAAATTCACTAGAATAGAGAAAGGTGTGCTCATCAGTGGATGTGATATTCAATATCAAAATTCATCCAATCTAGTCTATCAAGCCTATGCGTTAACGATGAAACATTTGAGACAATCTGATGATGGAATCATGATTGATATCCAATCTGATATTCCAATTGCCCGTGGACTTGGCTCAAGTGCAGCTCTAATCATATCAGGCATCATTGGAGCCAATACTCTATGTGATAAACCACTGAGTCAAACAGAATGCCTCAGTTTAGCCCTACAATTAGAGAATCATCCAGATAATTTATCTGCAGCTTTAATGGGTGGTTTGGTTGTCAGCGGGATCGAGAATAAGCAAGTCTTTGCTTATCCATTTCCTTTACATCCAGAGCTATGTTTTCTAGCTTGTATCGCGCCTTATGAATTATCTACCCAAAAGGCTCGATCAGTCTTACCTAAATCTTTAGCTTATTCAGATGCGGTATATAATCTGAGTCATATTGTATTGAGTATGCAAGCCTTTGCCAACAACGATGCCAATTTGATTAAGTTGGCTTTTCAAGACCGGCTCCATCAACCCTATCGTCAAGCTCTAATACCTGAATATGAGATGTTTAAGACCATCCTTGAATCTTATCCTAATTCGACGATTGTGATCAGTGGGGCAGGTTCAACCTTACTCATTATTTCCCATGATGCCAAAGAACTTAAGGCACTTCAAATAGAATTAAACCAAAAGATCCAGAACTTTACTTATAAAGAAGTTTTGGTGGATTATCAAGGGGTGAGGGTATGGTAAAGAATTATCTCATCGTTGATAAGCGCATCTTGCCTGCGTATTATGAGAAGGTGATTAAAGCTCGGGAATTGCTTGAGAGTACACAAGTCAAAGAGGTCAGTGAAGCAGTAAAGATTGTTGGAATTTCGCGGTCTACTTACTATAAGTATAAAGACTTTGTCTTTGCCTTAGATGAGAAGAAGGAAAGAAAGGCTGTTCTGTCTTTAGTCTTAAATCATGAGAAGGGGATTTTATCGCAGGTTCTCAATTTACTCTATCATTATAATGCCAGTATCATTACGATCAACCAGAATATTCCCATCAATCAACAGGCTGCTGTTTTATTATCGATTGATATCAGTGAGATGGATTTCCCAATTCCCAATATCATCACAGCCTTAAGCCAAATGCAGGGAGTTGAAAGTGTTAAGTTAATAGCCGTTGAATAATCACAAGAAAAGCGTATAATATAATTAAGAGGTGGCGTATGAAAAAAGATCTATTGGTTGTGGTTGATATGATTAACGGATTTATCAATGAGGGTCCTCTATGTGATACCAGTATTCAAAAGATTATTCCCGCTAATGTAGACTTAGTTAAGCAATTCTTAGCTGAAGGAAAAGATGTCATCGCTTTTAGAGATGTCCATGAACCCAATGCGATTGAATTTGAATTCTATCCACCGCATTGTGTTAAGGGAACCCTTGAATCAGAGTTGGTTGATGAGTTGAAAGTATTTCAAGATAAAATGCTTGTCATCCCTAAGAATACTACCAATGGTTTCTTTACCAAAGAGTTTCAAACTTATCTAAAGGACCATCCTAATTTGAGTGATGTTACAATCAGTGGATGTTGTACCGATATCTGTGTCTTTCATTTCGCGATTAGTTTAAAGACATATTCTCAAACCATGGATTGGCCACTTAAAATTCATCTGATTGAAAAGGCTGTAGATACCTTTGATGCTTCTTTCCATTCAAAAAAGGGTATGCAAGATGCCAGTCTACAAATGATGAAAGCCGCTGGTATTCTAATCGAGTAGTTATATAAAACACTTAAACTTATATCGATATTAATTAGCTAATTGTAATATGAAGTCGTCCACCCAAACAAAATAAAAAGCACCACGCACGGAATCCGAGTATCATTGAGTTGCGAAACTTGTGAGAAAGGGACCATGAATGATGCACCTCAATGATACAACGAGTCCGGTAAAAGGACAACACCTAAACTTAAGAGAGCGGATAGAAAT
>Ga0247840_10001519_pt1 | contig 45398 bp, 42 predicted proteins | sample LaCruzMarch2015__FD_192404 | JGI IMG/M metagenome (GOLD analysis project Ga0247840, IMG submission 192404) | Freshwater microbial communities from meromictic Lake La Cruz, Castile-La Mancha, Spain - LaCruzMarch2015_17m | ecosystem: Environmental > Aquatic > Freshwater > Lake | place: Spain... | reverse complement strand
CTGGGTAGTACGGCCGCAAGGCTAAAACTCAAAGGAATAGACGGGGACTTGCACAAGCGGAGGATCATGTGGTTTAATTCGATGACAAACGAAGAACCTTACCAGGGTTGGAAATCTAGTTGAAGAATAGAAGAAACTTTATTCGTCCGCAAGGACAATTAGACAGGTGATGCATGGCCGTCGTCAGTTCGTGGTTTGAATTGTTCCCTTAAGTGGGGTAACGAACGCAACCCTCGTTGCCTGTTTTAAATGTCAGGCGAGACTGCCCACGATTTTGTACATAAGCGAAAGTTTGTGCATAGAATCGTGGGAGGAAGGCGAGGATGACGCCAGGTCAGCATGTCCCTTTGATACCCTGGGCTACACACGTGATACAATGGCGCACTACAACGCGACGCAATACCGAAAGGTGGAGCAAATCGTTATAAAAGTGGCCTAAGTTCGGATTGAAGTCTGCAACTCGACTTCATGAAGCTGGATTCGCTAGTAATCACAGGTCAGCTATACTGTGGTGAATACGTTCTCAAGTCTTGTACTCACCGCCCGTCAACTCAAGGGAATTGGGGATACTCGAAGTCCGTATTTATACGGCCTACAGTAAATTCGATAACAGGGAGTAAGTCGTAACAAGGCACGGGTAGCGGAAGCTGCTCGTGGAAATTTTCAAATTGAACAACGTTGGTATGATTTATGTGAGTATTTCATACTGACTTATTGAGTCGATATTAAATGCCTCAATTGAGCATTTAAGTGTTTGCCTGAACATGCAACAGGATGACCTTCTCGGAAAGACGAGATAGATTGGCCAGTTTGATAGAAATATCTTACTGAGTTATAGAGCGGAACAAAAGAAAGAATAATAATCCCATGTCGCCAAAAGCTATACGGGACAAGTAGCAAAAAACGCCTTTAAATAAGGCGTTTTTTGATTACCTGTTTATTTTGGTATGGCTACCTAAAAGATTGCTTGACTTTTTAAATATAATATGATACCATTTAATTTCAAGTTGCGGATAAGTTCATTGAATAAATCAAGATGGCTGAAAAGCCAGAAGGAGAGTTCTAATGAAAAAGTTCATTAATTCCGTAATCAATTATCTCGACACACATAAAAGTGTTCGGGAAGCGCTGACTCAGATGCCAATCGTTCTGGTATGTGTGTACGCACTGGTTGTCGGTACGTCACTTCTGCAGGTGTCAGAAGGTATTGAGACACCGAGGATGTGGTTCTGGCATAACCCAATGAATTGGGTGGTTGCCTTCTTGATAGGTATGACGTTCACTTTTTTGGATCTTTATTTTGAGCAGAGAGATCAAAAAAAGATAGAAAAAATAAGAACGGAGTTCTATAACTTTGTTGATTAAGTGAAAGATAAGGGCGCAATAGACATGATAATGTTTGTTGCGCCCCTTTTATTTGTATTTTTAGGTTTTTTTTGCTATATTCTTGTAGATGCGATAGTAGATTGCTGGCCCCTCAAGATTACTTTCGGGACGCGCAATTTTTATAGTCGTTTCACTTCTTAAAAATTGCGCGCATAGCTCAGCTGGTAGAGCAAACGACTGATACTCGTTAGGTCCTAGGTTCGACTCCTAGTGCGCGCACAAATAAAAAAGGCATCTTTTTTATTTGTGGCGCAAGTAAGTGCTGGGTAGCACTTACGCCTAGGAGTCGAAGCCCGATTGAGATTTTTTGAAATTTCTTAATTATCAAAAAATCCAATTGGGATACTGGTCATGTAATGACCGAAACTCCTTGTGCGCCATCGCACAAATAAAATACCCGCTTCCCAGGCGGTTTTAATTAACAAAAAATTTAATGCATAATCCTAAAAAAACAAAAATAGTTTGTACTATCGGTCCAGCGACAGAAAAAGAAGAGATGCTCATCAAGCTTATTAAAAGTGGTATGAATGTCATGAGATTAAATTTTTCTCATGGTGATTTCGCCGAACATCAAGCTCGGGTGGATACTCTAAGAAAAATTATAAAAACTACTGATGCCCCTGTTGCTATTTTACAAGATTTGGCTGGACCAAAAATCAGGATTGGTATTTTTGCTAGCGGTAAGACTATTTTGAAGGCAGGAGAAACTTTTATTTTAACAACCGATGATATCTTGGGAGATGATAAAAGAGTTAGTATAAATTATCCTTTATTTGTCAAAGAGGTAAAGGTAGGGGACCCGGTTTTGCTTCATGATGGAAAAAAGGAATTGAAGGTGGTAAAGATTAAGGGCAATGATGTTATTTGTGAGGTAATCATTGGTGGGGAAATAAAAGATAAGCGTGGTGTAAATCTTCCTGGTTCGGATTTATCGATTAGTTCTATCACCGCTAAAGATAAGAAAGATATTCAGTTTGGATTAAAGAATAAAGTAGATTTTTTTGCTTTGTCTTTTGTCCGAAGACCAGAAGATATTTTGGAATTAAAAGCTATTTTAGAGAAAGCAAAATCCGGAGCAAGAATAATCGCTAAGATAGAAACCCCTCAAGCTTTGAAAAATATCGAGGAAATATTGAGATTAACTGATGGAATAATGGTTGCTAGAGGGGATTTGGCAATTGAAATACCAGCTGAGGATGTTCCTTTGGTTCAAAAAATGCTTATAAAGAGATGTAATGAACTTGGTAAGCCGGTTATAACAGCAACCCAGATGCTCGAGTCGATGATTAAATCCCCAGTACCAACCAGAGCTGAAGTTTCCGATGTGGCCAACGCAATTCTTGATGGAACGGATGCCGTCATGCTTTCTGAGGAGACAACCCTTGGAGATTTTCCGGTAGAGGCAGTAAAAGTGATGTCCAAAGTTGCTCACAAGATTGAACACGATTCACACTATAGAGATATTGTCGGTAGTCGAAAGTATTCTGATCCGATTAAGCGAAAATCTGACGCCCTAGGTAACGGGGCCATTGAGGTGGCAAAAGAAAGTAATGCTAAATTAATTATTGCTCTGACTGATAAAGGTTTTGCCGCTAGAATGATTTCTCGTTATAAACCGGAACAAAAGATTTTAGCTTTGACTCCACGAGAAATGACAAAAAACCAACTAGCATTAAGCTATGGTTGTGTCTCTATTGTTTGTAAAAAATTTGGTGAAGTATCTCATGTGGTAAAGGAAGCCAAGTCGCTGGCTTTAAAAAGTGGCTTAGCGGTCAAAGGGGATAGAGTTGTTTTGATTTTTGGTTTTCCGCTCGGAGAAACTTCTGGAACGAACACTTTAATGGTCGAGACTTTATAATTGAGTTATAATATCCAGCATGGACTGGATAATAGCTTTGTTATTTCAATATAAATATTTTATTCTTTTACCTCTGGCTATGTTTCAGGGTTCTTTGACGTCATTGATTTCCGGATTTCTTATTTATACTGGCTTTATCAATGCTGGTTTGGCTTTTATTATAATAATGCTTGGGGATTTTATTCCTGACACTATTTTTTATTATATTGGATATTATGGTCAAAATACAAAGCTGGTTAAAAAATATGTGCTAGATAATAAGTTTTTTTATGATCACATAAACGTAATTAATAAATTATGGTCTGACCATAGTCGCAAAACAATGCTTTTAGGTAAGATGTCTTATGGTTTTGCTGTTCCTTTTTTGCTTAGTGCGGGGATGGTGAGGATGCCTTACCGAAAATTTATCTCATATGCCATGGTGGTTTCAACTTTCCACTACGGAATTATTCTCATGGTGGGATATTTTCTCGGGAGTTCTTACGCTAAAGCAAGTTTTTATATGAATTTTGTTCAGTATGGTTTGGCACTTTTAGCCCTAAGTTTTTTGGTTATTTATTTTTTTGTACTAAGGTATGCCCGGAAAAAGATTATCGATTTAGTTGAGGCGGAAAACAAGGAAATAGAGAGTAAGCTAATTTAATTGTTTTATGATTTGGTCTGGTATAGTATTCTTTAGTTCACTCTTGGTGCCGCGGTGGCGAAATTGGTAGACGCGCTACGTTCAGGTCGTAGTTCCCGTAAGGGATTGAGAGTTCAAATCTCTCCCGCGGCACAAAATTTTCAGTAGTAAATTTTTCGAATAAAATATGAAAAATTCAATAAATTATTTTAAGGATAAGAAGATTGTGATAATGGGTTTAGGTCTTCTTGGTGGGGCACTCAATGATGCTATATATCTTTTAAAATGCGGCGCAAAGTTGATAATTACCGATACGAAGACAGAAAAGGAACTTGCCTCCTCGGTTAAAAACTTAAAAAGTTTAAAAAATACCCCTGGTAGTTATATATTACATTTAGGTGGGCATAGATTAGAAGATTTTTCCGCCCAAGGCGGACAGGCAAAAGCAGATTTTATTTTACAACCTGGTAATGTGCCAGTGGATTCACTATATCTTTTAGAGGCTCAAAAAAATAATATCCCTATTCATGAAAGTGAGTCATTGTTTATGGCAAATGCTCACAATATTAAAATTGTGGGTACTACAGGCACTAGAGGTAAAACTACGACGACACATCTGATCTATGAAATTTTAAAAGAAGCTTTTGGCAAGAGGGTTCACTTGGCCGGTAATGTAAAAGGAATATCGACTTTAGCTTTGCTAGATAAAATAAAGTCAGGAGATATTGTTGTTCTCGAACTCGATTCCTGGTGTTTGCATGGAATCGGAGAGATTAAGAAAAGTCCCCAAATCTCTGTATTTACGAATTTGATGCCCGACCACCTGAATTTTTATATGAAGGGTTCTGAGAATGAAGCTGAGGCGATGCAGAAATATTTTATGGATAAGGCCCAGATTTTTGCTAATCAAAATGAGAACGATTTTTTGATTTTAGATAAAGATATTAAAAAGATTATTGGAGAGAGATATAAAGATATACCAATAAAGAGTAAAATTATTTTAATTAAAAATACTTCTGAGATTAAAAGTTGGAAGTTGAAAATAAAAGGTGAATATAACTATCGGCATGTTTTACGAGCGAGGGAAGTAGCTAGGATTTTGGGGGTACAGGATAAAGTTATAAAAAGGGTGGCCGAAAATTTTGGTGGAGTGGAGGGGCGTCAGGATTTTGTTCGAGAATACAAAGGAATAAAAATCTACAATGATACTACCGCTACTACCCCAGATGCTACTATCGCCGCGCTCGAAGCACTGGGAACTAAAAAAACAAAAAAGGTTGTCTTAATTATGGGAGGTGCTGATAAAGGGCTCGATATGTCGGGTTTATTGAAGGAAATTCCTAGATATTGTAAAAAAGTCATTTTGCTTTCAGGTACTGGTTCAGAGAAATTGGAAGCCCTCCATTTTATTAAATCAGCTGATTTAAAAGAAGCAGTTAATAAAGCTTTAAGTTTTTGTAAAAAAGGCGATGTTTTTATTTTTTCACCTGCCTATGCCTCTTTCGGTATGTTTAAAAATGAGTTTGATCGAGGAGATAAATTTGTTCGAATAATTAAAAATTTAAAATAAGATGGAGAATATTTTAAAGCAGGCAAAAAAAATTCATTTTATCGGTATTGGTGGAATCGGTATTTCCGCTATTGCTCGGATGCTTCTTTTAGAAGGTAAGCAGGTGAGTGGTTCAGATCGTGATGCCTCAAAAGTGACTGATGAACTAAAGAAGGCCGGAGCTACTATTTTTATTGGTCAAAAAAAAGAAAATTTTCCGTCTGATTGTGATTTAGTTGTGTATACGGTAGCTATTCCAAAAGAGGATCCGGAGTTTGCAGAGGCAGTAAAGTCTGGTGTAAAGATGCTGACCTATCCCCAAACTTTGAATCTAATTTCTAAAGAAAAATATACTATTGCCGTTTCTGGTACGCATGGTAAAACCACAGTGACGGCCATGATTGCCAAGATTATGATAGAAGCTGGGCTTGATCCGACAGTGATTGTTGGTAGTTTACTCAAGGATATTGGTGCTAATTCAGATAGTAACTTTGTGGCCGGAAAGAGTAAGTATCTAGTGGTGGAGGCGGATGAATATAAAAAGTCTTTTCATAATTTGGAGCCATCAATTCTCGTTATCAATAATCTTGATGAGGACCATTTAGATTTCTATAAAGACTTAGCTGATATTCAGGATTCATTTTTACATTTGGCTAAAAAATTACCCAAGGATGGATTTTTAATTTGTAATACCAAGCTACCAAATCTTCAACCGATAATAAAAGAGGTGGGTTGTCAGGTGGTGGATTATGATTCAATTTCTCATGATCATAAATTATTGGTACCTGGGGAGCATAACCGTCAGAACGCCAAGGCGGCCAATGCGGTAGCCAAGGTATTGGGAGCTAGTGATGAGATTATTTTAAAGTCTTTAAAAAGTTTTAGCGGAACTTGGCGTCGATTTGAATACAAAGGAAAAACAAAGACTGGTGCAGTTGTTTATGATGACTACGCTCACAACCCACAAAAAGTAAAAGCGGCCTTGCAGGGAGCGAGGGAGATGTTTCCGGACAAAAATATTATCGTCGTTTTTCAACCTCATCTTTTTTCTCGCACAAAATTGTTACTAAATGAATTCGCCACGGCTTTTGTTGATGCTGATGAAGTAATTTTGGCACCAATTTTCCCAGCTCGAGAAGTTTTTGATCCAACAATTTCTTCAGAAATTTTAGCTTCGGCTGTCATTGCGAACGAAGTGAAGCAATCCAGAAACAAGAAAGTTAAGGCCTTCAAAGATTTTTCTGATATTGAAAAATATTTAAAAGTAAATCTCAAAACTAATGATATTCTTATTACTATGGGGGCAGGGGAACAGTATAAGATAGGGGAAAGTCTTTTATAGTTTTTAATTATAAATTATTTTCCATTTTCAAAAATCTGCAGGAAAGGGTATAATCTAACTATAAACTTTATTAATTAGTATAAAAAAATGTCCCACAAAAAAGGTTTTACACTTCTCGAAATCCTCCTCGTCGTAGGTATCATCTCCATCCTCGCCGGCATCGTGATAATCGCCATCAACCCTGGCCGACAATTAGCCACTGTCCGTAACACCGAACGTAAGTCTGACCTCAAGCAAATCTACAATGCTTCTATGCAGTACTATATAGACAATGAAGAGTATCCCGCTACTATCCCTACCTCTCTCACTGAAATCTGTGATACTGGTACCCTCGTTGGCCCACAATCCTCAATTACCTGTGGTGCTCTCATCGACCTTTCTCTCCTCGTCCCTGACTATATGACCGCTATCCCTGTTGCTCCCTCTGGTGCTAGCTCTACTCTTACTCTCATCACTCCTGTTTATGCTGCCGATGGAGGAACTGGTTATAAAATGGGTTTAAGTTCTAGTACTAATGGTAAATTGATTGCGACGGCACCACTCGCTGAATTGGGAACAATAATTGTGGTAGGAGCGGCTGTGGCTTCTTCCACTCCAGCGACTACCTACACAGTCACTTTTAATTCTAACGGTGGTTCGACTGCACCATCACCAATTACAGGTATTGCTTATGGAGCTACAATAATTCATTTACCTACAGCGCCATTTATTGAGGACTATGCTTTTACTGGTTGGAACACGCAAGCAGATGGTGGAGGAACAGAATTTACAGCAGTAACTCCAGTGACGGGAAATATTACAGTGTATGCACAATGGATTCTTGTTTGGGCTTTACCTGGTGCTCCGACAGATGTAGTTGCCTCAACTTCAACTTCAAACGAAGTTAATCTTACTTGGGTAGCACCATTAGATAGTGGTACTTCTCCTATTATTAGTTACACCATTTTAGATTATTCAACAGATAGTCCAGTATTATTTACTGGAAATTCTAATACCTTTGCTACAGTAACCGGTTTAGATAACGGTACTTCTTATCGTTTTACAATAAGAGCGACAAACAGTGAGGGTACGGGTAATGCTTCATCTGCATCAAATGAAGTGACGCCAACTGCTCCAGTCGTAGCTTGTACAGCAACAGGTGGAACGGAGACTGAGGTTGGTGGATATAAAATTCATACATTTACCAATGTTGGCCCAGATACTTTTACTGTGACATCTGGCTCTTGTGATGCCGAAGTATTGGTGGTTGCTGGCGGAGGCGGTGGTGGAGGAATGTTGTTTCATGGAGCTGGCGGCGGTGCTGGCGGATTAATTCATCATTTAAATTATGCACTTTCCCCAGGTGTGCTTGAATTAGCGGTTGGAAATGGTGGAGTGGGAAATGAAGGGGACTTGAGTGGTGGAAGCGGAGGTAATTCAACATTTGGAACATTGACGGCTATCGGAGGCGGAGGCGGAGGAGCAACTTCTTGTTGTTATCCCGATAATCCTGGAATTGCTGGAGGAAGTGGTGGTGGAGGAGGAACAAGAGGTCAATTTGGAGGAAATGGTAATCAACTAAGTCAATCCGGAGATAGTGGAACTTATGGGTTTGGTAACAATGGTGGAGACGGAGCACCTAGTCCTGGAGATCCAAATTATGGAACGGGTGGAGGTGGTGGCGCTGGCGGAGTTGGCAGTAATGGAACCGCAACAAATGGAGGTAACGGTGGGCCAGGTTTGCTGTTTAATATTTCAGGAACAGCAAATTGGTATGCAGCGGGTGGAGGGGGGTGTGCCTTCAATACCGCTAACTCAGGTATGGGAGGGTCAGGAATTGGTGGAGATGGAGCTTATGGACCAGGGGGTGGAGATGGAGCAGTTAATACTGGAAGTGGTGGTGGAGGAAGAGATCAACGCGGGTCAGAAAATAAAGGCTCTGGTAATGGTGGTTCAGGAATTGTGATTGTTAGGTATGCAATATAATTAGTAAAAATAAAAAAGCCCGCGGTAGTCCGCGGGTTTTTTTATTTTTTAATATTTTAAATTAAATAGTGTTTGAAAAGATAGTAGTTTTATGTTATCTTAACAACAGACAACAATATAGTTCGTCTGTCATGGAACCAATCCTTTCGCCAGTAGAATGATTGTCATCAAGACAGTTGTTTATACAGGAAGTATCCAAGGCGATGATCATGTTAGAAATAACCTATATTGTTTACCCTGACGGAACGATTCGTGTCATAAAACGCATCACCCGCTAGGACACTCAAGTCGAGTGTGAAGGACTCCTTTCTGAGGAGTCCTTTTTTTCTTGACTTTATATAAAGCTTTTGCTAATATACACGGACTAAGCTCATAAGAGCTTTTTATTAATGACGTTAGGCGAGAGGGATAGAAATTCTTATTTCTAATCTCCGAGCCGAGGAAATTAATATAAATAAGAATGTTTATATTAAAAAAGGCATAATTTCAAATGGCAAAAACATCAGTTAAAGCACGAGCCAAGAAAGATCCAAAATTTGCCTCACGAGTAGTGAGACGCTGTTTTCGTTGTGGCCGAAAGAACGGTTATATGAGAGATTTCGACCTATGTAGAATTTGTTTTAGAGAGTTCGCTAATCAGGGTAAAATTCCTGGCATTAAAAAATCATCATGGTAAACGATCCAATTTCAGATTTGATTATAAGAATCAAGAATGCCGGTAAGGCTCGCAAGGAATCTGTTTCTTTGCCTTATTCCAAATTAAAAGAGGCTATCGCGGTTGTTTTGGTAGCCGAAGGATATTTGAAGTCAGTTTCCAAGAAAAAAACTAGCCCGACTTTAGATATCGTTTTGAATTATCACAATGGCGAATCAAAAATAAAAGAAGTTGAAAGAATTTCAAAATTGTCCCGACGCGTATACAAAGGTTTTGAAGAAATTCACCCAACCAAAGGCGGTTTTGGCCAGACAATCTTTTCTACTCCAAAAGGTATTTTAACTGACAAGCAGGCTATCAGGGAAAAAGTCGGAGGAGAGGTATTGTTTAAGATTTGGTAGTTCGACAAAAAAATAAATAAAAAAATGTCAAGAATTGGAAAAAACATAATAACAATACCGGCTAAGACTGAGGTAAAAATTGAAGGAGATACAATCTCCGTCAAGGGTCCTTTAGGTGAACTTTCTCGTACCTTTAAACCTGGTATAAAGATTGAAGTAAAGGATGGTAAAGTCTCATTTTCTCCAGTCGCAAAAAATCCTAACGTTGATATGAATTGTCTTTGGGGAACGGTTTCTGCGCATGTAAAAAATATGATTCTTGGAGTAAACAAGGTTTATGAAAAGAAGCTTATCGTGGAAGGAATTGGTTTTAAAGCAGACGTCGTTGGGACTAATCTTGTTTTTAAACTCGGTTTTTCTCATCCTATCACAATCGCTATTCCAAAGAGCCTAAAGGTTACTTCCGAGAAGAATATTATTGTTGTTTCTGGTATCGATAAAGAATTTGTTGGTAGATATGTAGCGGAACTTCGAGCTTTAAAGAAACCAGAACCATATAAAGGCAAGGGAATTCGATATGAGAAAGAAGTAATCAAGAGAAAGGAAGGTAAAAAGACAGTGTAGCTCAAAGTTCATAAAGTTATAAAGTAAAGAAAAGATGAAAAAAGTAAATATTAAAAAACAAAAAGTAGAGAGAAGACACAAGAAGATCCGTGCCACTGTTTTTGGTACCGCCACAAAACCTCGTCTTTCTGTTTTTAAATCAAACAAATATATTTACGGACAGTTAATCAACGATGACAAATCCGAAACAATACTTTCTTTGTCTTCAATGAAGGTAAAAGGTAAGACTTTTATGGATCGCTGTACTGAGACCGGAAAAGAAATTGCTAAATTAGCTCTTGGTAAAAAGATTGAAAATGTTGTTTTTGATCGAGGTGGTTTTAAATACGTTGGACGAGTAAAAGCTTTTGCGGCAGGAGCTCGTGACGGGGGACTTAAATTTTAATTAAAAATATGGATACTGAAATCAAAAATACAAATACCACTGCTCCAGTTGCACCAACCGCACCTGTGGCCTCAGCTGCTCAAGTCGCTTCTGGACGACCTAGCCGTTTTACTCCAAAATTTGATCCGTCAAAGAGAGGTACTGATTCAAGACAGAAAAATCCTCGAAAGCCAGGACATAGAGATTCTCGTCCACGAAATGAGTTTGAACAGAAGATGCTCAACATCAGAAGAGTAGCTCGTGTCGCCACCGGAGGAAGAAGATTTTCTTTTAGCGTAGCGATTGTGGCTGGAGATAAAAAAGGTAAAGTGGGAGTTGGTTTGGGTAAGGCCAACGACACTTCATTGGCTATTGATAAAGCTCTTCGCAATGCCAAGAAAAATATGATTACTGTAAATACTACTAAGACACTTTCAATTGCTCATGAAGTTGGTTCAAAATATTGCAGCGCCAGAATTATGATTAGACCAGCCCCAGGTAGAGGAGTGGTGGCCGGTAGCGCCGTTCGAAACGTCCTTGATCTTGCTGGTATAAAAGATGTGACCGCCAAGATTCTTTCTGGTTCAAAGAACAAATTGAATATTGCTCGAGCGGCGATTGATGCTCTTTCCAAGCTTGGAAAAGCTCCCGTAAAGGTAGTTGCTCCAGTTGCCCCAATAGTTAAATAATTTTAAATATTATGCAGATACACAATATAAAAAGAAAAACCCCCAATAAGAAAGTTATGATTGTTGGACGTGGTGGTAAGAGAGGTAAGACTTCTGGCCGTGGAGGCAAGGGTCAGACTGCTCGTGCTGGACACAAAGCTCGACCGGAGTGGAGAGATTTTATTAAGCGTATGCCAAAGCTCCGTGGTTACAGCTTCCAGTCTATTTCCGGTGTAAATAATCCGGTTGTTTCTATAAATCTTGATTTGATTAATTCTGCCTTTAAGGACGGTGCTATCGTCAAGCCTTCAACTCTGTTTGCCGCTGGAGTTATTGAACAATACAAAGGTAAGAATCAGAATATTAAAATCTTAGCTAGTGGAGAGATAAAGAAAAAAATAACTTTAGTTGGCTGCGCTGTCTCAAAGGCCGCTCGTGAAAAAATTGAAAAAGCAGGTGGTACAGTTAAATAACTCTAAAGCTTGAGCTTATACGGATAGAAAGATAGAAAAAATCAGATGCAAAAATTTTTTGAAAAAATAGGTTTGATTATTAAGGATCCATCTTTGAGAAATAGGATTATTTTTGTCACGGTAATGCTCGTTATTTTCCGAGCTCTTTCGGCTATACCGGTACCGGGAGTGGATATCACTCGACTTCAGGCTTTCTTTGCTGGTCCGACCGGAGATATTTTTGGACTTTTCAATATTTTTTCTGGTGGTGGATTAAGCAATATTTCTATTGTGATGCTCGGAGTTGGTCCATACATTACTGCCTCAATCGTGATGCAGCTTTTGACTATGATTTTTCCAAAGCTCAAAGAGATGTATCAGCAGGAAGGTGAGGCTGGTAAAGCCAAGTTTACTCAGTATTCGAGACTCCTTACAGTTCCTCTTGCTTTGGTTCAGGGTGGGGGTTTCCTCTTGCTTCTTAAAAATCAGGGCGTGGTGACTCAACTTAATTCACTGGAAATGATTGCAAACGTTATGGTTATAATTGCCGGCTCGATGCTTTTGATGTGGATTGGAGAATTGATGACTGAGTTTGGTATTGGTAACGGTACATCACTCATTATCTTCGCAGGTATCGTCGCTTCTGTGCCGACTAGCTTAGCTCAGCTCTCAGTTACTTTCTCAGCTTCACAAATTCCAATGTATGCCGCTTTTCTTTTTATCGCTCTTTTGGTGGTTCTTGGTGTGGTTATTATTACCGAAGCGGAGCGACCAATTCCTGTTACTTATGCTAAGCGCGTCAGGGGCTCAAAAGTTTATGGTGGAGTATCTACTTATTTACCGCTTCGAGTAAATCAAGCTGGTGTTATTCCAATCATTTTTGCTTTGTCTATTTTGCTTTTCCCCCAGATGATTTTTCAGTATCTTGTGACCGTCTTTCCAGCTGGGATAATGAATAGTATTTCCACTCACATATTGGCCTTGCTTAAAAATGGTTGGTTCTATTCTATTTTCTATTTTATTTTGGTTTTCTTATTTACTTATTTCTATACCGCCGTTACTTTCGATCCACATGCTATTTCAGAAAACTTACAGAAGAACGGAGCTTTTATTCCAGGTGTTCGCCCTGGCCAACCAACCGCCGAGTATATAGGTAAGGTTTTGACCAGAATTACTTTGGTGGGGGCTATCTTTTTAGGTTTTATTGCTGTTATGCCTTTGGCGATGAAAGCGATTACCGGTATTCAGTCTTTGGCTATTGGTGGTACCGCCCTTCTCATCGTGGTTTCCGTAGTTATTGATTTGATGAAAAAAGTAGACGCTCAGGTAAGTATGAGAGAATACTAGAATAGGTTTCAGACTCTGGATGTAATTTTCTAGATTAAATAAATTAAAAATATCAGCACTCGCTGGTATTTTTTTTAATTTAAGGTAGATTATGTGTATGAATAAATTCTACGTAGTGGGAACACCAATCGGCAATATGGAGGACATCACTTTGCGGGCGATGCGGATTTTGAGCGAAGTAGATTTAATTTTATGTGAGGATACTAGGGTTACTCATAATTTACTTTCAAAATATCAAATTAAGACTCCAACCATGAGCTATCACGCTCAAAGCAAGCTGTCGAAGGCCGATAAGATAATCGAGATGTTAAATGAAGGTAAAAATATAGCACTAGTGTCCGACGCTGGGACACCGACTATTTCAGACCCAGGCTCACTTTTGATTTCTCAAATAAAATCGGCGTGCCCGGAAGTTGAAATTATAGCTATTCCCGGCCCGAGCGCTATTGTATCGGCTCTGTCTATCTCCGGTTTATCCGTTGCCGAGTTTACTTTTTTGGGTTTTCTGCCACACAAAAAAGGGAGGGAAACTTTATTCAAGGAGATTGCTGGATCGGAACGAGTGATGGCTTTTTATGAATCACCGCATCGAATAATGAAGGCTTTGGAATCTTTGAAAAAATTTGTCCCAGAGAGGAAGGTGGTGATTGCCCGTGAACTTACGAAGGTTTTTGAGCAGATAGTCTCTGGTACCCCTGAAGAAATAATAAAATATTTTACCGATAATTCCGATAAGGTAAGAGGGGAGTTTGTGGTTTTGGTGTCAGGAAAGTAAAAATATGTTATATTAAATTAGCTTTATAAAATCTTTAATAGATAAAAACATGGTAAAAATTTCTTCAATAACATCTCTCGGTTTCCTTGTTATGATTGTTTCATCTCGTTTTGTGGCTATTTCACGCGATTGGAAAGAGATTATTTTAGTTGTTTCGGGATTAGTAATCGTTATCCTTTCTTTTTTAATAAGAAAAGAACTTCATAAGGTCATTCGGATTGTACACGGGGTAGAAGAAGATAAAACTGACACTTATGTTGAAAATAATCCACAATAAATTTTTTTATACTGGTTTTTTATGCGTGACTGTTTTAGTCTTAGTTTTTTTTGTTTTTCCAGATTATCTACCGGCCACTTTTGTGATTAATCAACAAGCTAATTTAGCTAGCGCAGTTTCAACCCCTGTTGTTCCCGAAGCGCCAGCTCCCATAGAGAAAGTTGTAAAACACCAAAAAACCCCTGAGGCCGTTAAAGCAATTTACATGACCGCTTGTGTGGCTGGTACGCCTAGTTTTCGGGCAAAACTTTTAAAACTCGCCAACGAAACGGAAATTAATACCATTATGATAGATGTAAAGGATTATACCGGGACGATTTCTTTTTCTATTGATCACCCTTCGTTTGCCGATAATGTCGGTCCAGGTTGTAAAGTAAAAGATATGGTGGAGTTTGTCGAATCCCTTCACGATAATGGTATTTATGTGATTGCGAGAATTACCGCTTTTCAGGATCCTTATTTGGCCAAGGTTTACCCTGATTGGGCAGTGAAGACAAATAGTGATAAGACAGTAAATTGGAAAGATCGAAAAGGGATTAGTTTTATTGATGCCGGAAATAAGAATATGTGGAAATATTTGGTAGATTTGGGTCTGGAGTCATATGCGGCGGGCTTTGACGAAATTAATTATGATTACATTCGTTTTCCATCAGATGGAAATATGAAGGATATTTATTTTCCAACCAGTAATGATATTTTAGTGGCCAATGTTGCGGCTAAAGTGGTTGGCACTAGTACAGTTGAAGTTAAAAGTGGAAAATCAATTGTAATGCGAAGTTTCTTTGAATATTTGCATGAAAATTTTGAGCCAACAGGTATACCGATTTCCGCGGATCTTTTTGGAATGACTGCCACAAATTATGATGATTTGAATATTGGTCAGGTGCTTGAAGATGCTTTACTAAATTTCGATTTTGTCGCGCCGATGGTTTACCCATCACATTACCCAACAGGTTTTAATGGTTATAAAGACGTAAATGCTCATCCTTATGATATTGTAAAATTCTCAATGGATTTTGCCGCTAAAAGAGCGGTGGCGATCGGGGAGTCTCCACTGAAATTACGACCTTGGTTGCAGGACAATGATTACCCCGTACCTTATACACCAGCGATGGTTCGCGCGCAAATTCAAGCTACTTATGATGCCGGATTGACCTCTTGGATGCTTTGGGATGCTGGTAATACTTATACGCAAAGCGCTTTATTATCCGAATAAAAACTGGTATAATACTTTCAAATGTACGATCCAGAAAGAGTAACAACTTTTGCTTTTGCCGATTCCCGAAACAGGAATGTGGAGTTTGGTATTAAAGCCAAGGACCGTACTCGTCACGTCTATGTGATTGGAAAGACCGGTATGGGTAAATCTACTTTACTCGAAAATATGGCGGCTCAGGATATTGCCAATGGTGAGGGTATGGCATTTATTGATCCGCACGGTAAGACAGCTGAATTACTTTTGAATTATGTACCTGAACATCGTTTAAAAGACGTATTATATTTCGCGCCCTTTGATTTACAAAATCCTATTTCTTTTAACGTACTCGAAGATGTTGGTTTTGATAAGAGGCATTTGGTGGTTTCTGGGCTCATGTCCACTTTTAAAAAGATTTGGGTGGACGCGTGGTCAGCGAGAATGGAATATATTTTAGGCAATACTTTGCTGGCACTGCTCGAGACTCCTGGTAGCACACTTTTGGGTGTAAATAGAATGTTGGCCGACAAAGAATACCGAAAAATGATTGTCGACAATGTAAAAGACCCGTCGGTCAAATCTTTTTGGGTGGATGAATTTGCTAAATATACGGATCGATTTGCCGCTGAAGCGACTCCCGCAATTCAAAATAAAATTGGTCAGTTTACCTCCAATCCTTTAATCCGAAATATTATTGGTCAACCTAAATCATCTTTTGATCTGAGAAAGATGATGGATGAAAATAAAATAATCATAATTAACCTTTCTAAAGGCCGGGTGGGAGAAGCCAATGCCAATCTTTTAGGTTCGATGCTTATTACCAAGATTTATTTAGCAGCGATGTCACGTGCCGATGTGTCCGAAAGGGAATTACAGAAATTACCAAACTTTTATTTATACGTGGACGAGTTTCAGTCTTTTGCCAATGAATCCTTTGCGGATATTTTATCGGAAGCTAGAAAATACAAATTAAATTTGACTATTGCTCACCAATATATCGAACAGATGTCTGAAGAAGTGCGGGCGGCTGTCTTTGGTAACGTCGGTACGATGATTACTTTCAGGGTGGGAGCTTTTGATGCCGAGGTTTTGGAAAAAGAATTCGCTCCCCAGTTTACGGCGGAGGATTTGGTGAATCTGGGCATGTTTCAGATTTATCTCAAGCTTATGATTGACGGTGCCTCATCCACCCCATTTTCAGCGACAACCACACCACCAATTAAAGAGCCAGAAAGATCTTTCAGAGCTGAGGTTGTTGATATGTCTCGAAAACAATTTGCTATGAATAGGGCGGAGGTGGAGCAAGAGGTTATTGATTGGCACAAAGATAAAGGAGTAGTTACTGTCGCTAAACCAGTTTCAAGAGATTTTTTGAGTAAGAAAGAAGATAAAATTATACCGAAGTCTGTTTTGACTCCCACCCCAACCTCTCAATTAGTGATTGATAAAAAAATAGAGACAAAAATAGTAAGCCCGATAAAGGCGCCAGTGGTAAATCAAAATCCAAGTAGCGTAATCGAAAAAAAGAATATCCCACCACCGAGAGTTTTTGATCAACCGAAATATATAAAAAGAGACGAGACTCGACCACCAATGCCTATTAAACCAGATGATTTACCCGATGATGATTTTATCCCCTTAAAAGATTTAAAGGTTAAGACAGAAGCACCGATTGATAATTTAAACGTTAAGAATAGTAGTGTTAAGAAAGTGATGGATCCAAAAAGTCTATCTGATTTGCGAGCTGTTTTACAGTCATTTACTAAAAATAAAATATCTCCAACACCGCCGGTTAAAAAGGAAGAGGTGATAGAAAAGATAGAACCTATACTAACCAAGGAAAAGCCCAAAGCCACTAAAATTCCCGAAACGGAAACTTTTACTGGAAAGGAAATCCCCGAAGATAAGTTAAGACAGATGCTTCGAGTTGAAAAATAATAATTAATAAAAATAATAAGAAATATGAAAGATTTATTAAAATATTCAATTTGGACTGGAATTTGTGCGGTACTTGTAGTGCCGTTTATTGTGGCTAATAGTATGTTTTTCCCTTATATTACGGGCAAGGCTTTTACTTTTAGAATAATTGTGGAGATCCTTTTGGGTTTGTGGCTTGTCTTGGTTATGAAGGATAAAGAGTTTAGACCAAAATGGTCTTGGGTCTTGGGTAGCGCGGCTATCTTTACTTTTATTTTGTTAATTGCGGATATAAATGCCGTTGCCCCATTTAAGGCTTTTTGGAGTAATTATGAACGAATGGAAGGCTGGGTGACTTTTGTTCATCTTTTTGCCTATCTCTTGGTCCTAAGTTCCATGTTAAATAAGGAAAGTTTGTGGCTGTGGTTTTTTCGGGCGAATATAATGGCGGGAACAGTTATGGCGATAACTAGTATTGCTCAAGGAGCAAAGGAAGATATAGTGCGAATCGCAGGTCCATTGGGTAACCCGATATATATTTCTGTTTATTTTCTGTTTATTTTCTTTTTTACCTTAATCCTTCTATACAAGGATGTTTTGGCAAAAAAATTAACCGATTGGAATTTATTCAAGTCTGTTTTTGCTAATGTTTTATTTTATATTTATTTAGGTATATCAGCTTTATCTTTGTTTGTTGTGTATAGAACGTCTCGAGGAGCTTTATTGGGAGCAATTGGTGGAATCTTTATCGCCGCAATACTTATTGTGCTGTTTGAAAAGGAGAGAAAAGTTATCAAACATATTGCCTTGGGCGGGCTCGTCACAGTTATCACCGTTGTCCTGGTTTTTATTGCAGTAAAAGATACTCAGTATGTAAAAAATAATCCGACTCTTTCTAGATTTTCCGAAATATCTTGGAATAATGTAAGTGGGCAGGCTCGTCAGTTGGTTTGGCCAATGGCAATAAAAGGTTTTCAAGAAAAACCGATTTTAGGTTGGGGACAGGAAGGTTTTAATTATGTTTTCAATAAAAACTATGACCCACGAATGTATGGCCAGGAGAGCTGGTTTGATCGGGCTCATAATGCTCCATTGGATTTTCTTATCGCCGGTGGTATCTTAGGTCTTCTTTCTTACCTGTCTCTTTTTGGTGCGGCTTTGATACTTCTCTGGTCTAGGAAAAATAATTTAAGTATTACCGAGAAATCTTTGTTGACGGGACTTTTAGGTGGCTATTTATTTCAGGCGATCTTTGTTTTCGACAATTTGATTAGCTATGTCATGTTCTTTACCACTTTGGCTTACATTCATTCTCGCTTGGTGGAAGATCAGGAAGGTAAAAAGTGTTTCAACTATATTTCAGGTTTTATTGAGGATGAAGAATACCAAAATTATATTTTAATTCCAGCTATTGTTGCTGTAACTGTTTTTGGTATTTGGTGGATAAATGTTCCTGGTATTTCGGCGAATAAAAATTTAATTCAGGGTTTGAGACTTGTTCAATCTGGGCAGGTAACCGCTGGGTTAGAAAATATAAAAACTGCCTTATCGTATAAATCGATGGGAGATTCAGAGATCAGAGAACAATTACTTTCCTATACACCGTCAGTTTTAAATGCCAAAGAGGTTAGTCAAGAGATTAAACAGCAATACTGGACCCTTACCTATGACGAATTAAATAAGCAAATAGATCGAGTTCCAAATGATGCCCGATATTATATTTTGATGGCCTCCTTTCTCAATAATACTAATCAGGCAGACAGGGCTTTGGATTATGTGACAAAAGCCATAGAGTTATCTCCCAAAAAACAAGCGATGAGATTTGAATTTATTAAAACTCTCTATGTTTTAGGTAAGAAGAAAGAAGCTATAGCTGAAGCAAAAGCAACTTATGAATTGGATAAGAATTATGAACAAGCTAAGAATCTCTATATTGGTTTGGTAACTGAGGAGATAAAAAATGATCCTAGTTATAAGGGTGAAGGGGAGCAAATACTAAGTGAATTCGTCCCTAAAATATAGTCACTGATTGCAATTCCTCACTTACTTGCCCCAGCACCGAATTTTTAAGAGGTATTTGTGTTTTGTTTTGATTTAAAATATTGATACCCGTATTTGTTTCTTTGTCACAATGTGAAATTGGTGAGGGACGTCGTAAATATAGTCATTGAATACAATTCCTTATTTACTTGCTTTTATTTGAAGACTATGCTATAGTACCAGGGTGAGTGCTAGCAATGACTAGCTCAAACGAATGTCTGTGTAAAGCCCCACTTCGGTGGGGTTTTGCATATCTATTTTTCCCTTGCTAACTTTTAGCTTAAATACTATTATATACGAGTGCCTCTGATTGTTCCCGGTCACAGCCGGCGGTTGCACTCATATAAGACATTAGTTTTGGAGTTAGCCCCCGCCGGCGTTGATTGGAAACAATGAACTCCAGGGAGGTAAGATAAAACACCGGCAGTACAAGTCGGTGTTTTGTTTTGTGTGCTTAGAATTAAATTTTATGCTTTAATGTTCCTATGAGTATAGAAATTAAAGAAAATATTTTGTTGAAAGATTATACCACCTTTAAAATTGGCGGTCGGGCGCGCTATTTTACTGTAGTAAAAAGCCTTGAAGAAATGAAAGACGCTATTATTTTTTCGAAAAAAAATAGGCTACCCTTTTTTGTTTTAGGTGGTGGCTCAAATATTTTAATATCGGATTTGGGTTTTTCTGGTTTGGTAATCAAGAATGAAATTAAGAAAAAAGTTACCGTTGAGGCGTCAACTGATTCGAGTTTGGTCATCTTTGGCTCTGGAGAGAACTGGAATGAAGCGGTGGAGTATTCCATATCTAAAAATTTATATGGGCTAGAAAATCTTTCGGGTATACCGGGAACAGTTGGAGCCAGTCCAGTTCAGAATATTGGAGCTTATGGGCAGGAGATTAAAAACGTTATGTGCTCGCTTAAGGCGCTAGATACCGAAACGATGGAGGAGAAAATATTTACCAATTCTGACTGTAGATTTTCTTATCGAGACAGTATCTTTAAAATAAAAGAAAACAAAAAATATATTATTACAGAAGTGTCTTTTTTGCTAAAGAAGAATGGGCAAGTAAATATTGGCTACAAGGATTTACAGTTGTATTTTCTTATTAAAGGACTTCTTAAGCCTAGTTTGAGGGAAGTGAGTGACGCCACTATTAAAATACGAAGAGAGAAATTTCCTGATCTAAAAAATAATGGTTTAGCTGGTTCATTCTTCAAAAATGTGATTATGGCTGAAGAAGAGTTTAATAAATTGAAAGAAAATTTTCCTAACCTGCCTGGTTATGAGGAGCCAGACAAAAAAGTTAAAGTTCCTTTAGCTTGGATTTTAGATAATATTTGTCAGCTAAAAGGATATCGTGATGGAAATGTCGGTCTCTATGACAAACAGCCAATAATTTTAGTAAATTATGGAGGAGCGATGGCGGTAGATGTAATTAATTTTTCCGAAAAAATAAAAAAGATTGTTAAAGAAAAAACCTTACTTGATATTGAGTGGGAGGTGGAATTAGTAAAGTTTTCCAATTAGAAACAGTTTAAATTTAAAATAATAAATATTTTATTTCTTTAAAAATAAAAAGTTATCCACATATTTTAGTAAAAAATAATTTACATTATTTTATTTTTAATATACACTGACAACAGTTCAGCAATTTTTAATTTTAGGTCGAAAAAAGTTGCGGGCTCATTAAGAAGATAATTAATATTAAAAAGTTTTAGATTTTATATATTTGTAAAATTTAAAACTTTAAAACTACTATGGCTAAAAAAGCAAAGAAAGCAGTAAAGAAGGGAAAGAAAGTTGCAAAGAAAGGAAAGAAATAATTAATTTTATTCAAAAAGCACCACACTTGATTGACCTTGTGTGGTGTTTTTTTGTGTCCAAATATGTTACGATAGTCTCGTTATGTCATTTTTAAGTAAGATTTTTGGAGATAAATACGCCAAGGCCATCAAGCCTTTTTGGCCGATTGTTGCAGAGATAAATGCTTTGGAGGAAAAGATAAAAGCCCTTCCCGATCTTGATTTAAAGGCTAAAACTGAAGAATTTAGAAAGCGCTTGGTTGATGGTGAGACTTTGGATGTTATTTTACCAGAGGCTTTTGCTGTTGTACGCGAGGCTTCGAGAAGGACTTTAGGCGAAAGACATTTTGATGTGCAGCTTATTGGAGGGATGATTTTAAATAAAGGTGGTATTGCTGAGATGCGCACGGGAGAGGGTAAAACCCTGGTGGCCACACTACCAGCATATTTGAATGCTATTTCTCAGAATGGTGTTCATATCGTCACAGTCAACGACTATCTTTCCAGAAGAGACGCTGTTTGGATGGGGCAAGTTTATGATTTTTTGGGTTTGAGTGTTGGTGTAATAAATCATGAGTCTTCTTTTCTTTATGATACAAAGCATATTTCAAATAAAGAAACCGAAGAAAAAGAAGATAAAGAAAGAGATGAGCTCGGTTCTTTTAAAGTGGTTTATGATTTTTTAAAACCTTGTACTAGGAGGGAAGCCTATGCGGCGGATATCACTTATGGTACTAACAATGAATATGGTTTTGACTATTTGCGCGATAATATTGAATACGCTGAAAAAGATTTGCGTCAGCGAGAATACAATTTTGCGATTGTCGATGAGGTAGACTCAATTTTGATCGACGAAGCACGAACCCCATTGATTATTTCCGCGCCGACGACTGAATCCGGAGATCTCTATGTGAAGTTTGCGGATATTGTAAAATCTTTTAAAAAAGATGAGGATTTTACCGTTGATGAAAAATTAAAAGCGATACAGCTCACTGACAGCGGAATTTCTAAAGCGGAAAAAGCTTTGGGTTTGGAAAATATTTATACCGATGCGGGTATAAAATATGTCCATCATTTGGAAACGGCTGCCCGTGCCAAAGCTTTGTTTGAGAAAGACACAGATTACGTTATCAAGGATGATGAGATAATTATTGTAGATGAGTTTACTGGACGTTTGCAACCTGGCCGAAGATGGTCCGAGGGTTTGCATCAAGCAATTGAAGCCAAGGAGGGTGTAAAGATTCAGAAAGAATCAAGAACTTTTGCTTCTATTACTTTTCAAAATTATTTTAGGCACTATAAGAAGCTTGCTGGTATGACTGGAACAGCGCTGACTTCCGAGGAGGAGTTTTACAAGGTTTATCATATGGAGACTTTTTCTGTTCCGACAAATAGAGAAATCCAGAGAATCGATAAGAATGATTTGATTTTTCAGACGGAACACGGAAAATTTATGGCTTTAGCCCGTGAAGTAAAAGAGTTGCAGAAGAAAGGGCAACCGGTTTTGATTGGTACAGTTTCAATTGAGAAGAACGAAATTCTTTCGGCATATTTGTCGAAGGAGGGAGTAAAGCATAATGTTCTAAATGCTAAAAATCATGAAAAGGAGGGAGAGATTGTGGCGCAAGCTGGACATAAATCTGGTGTAACGGTGGCTACCAACATGGCTGGACGAGGGGTGGATATCAAGCTTGGCGGGGTACCTTACAATAAAGAAAAAGCAGAAGAAGTAAAAAGTCTCGGTGGACTCTGTGTTATCGGTACAGAAAGACATGAAGCCAGAAGAATCGACAATCAGCTTCGTGGGCGTGCTGGACGTCAGGGTGATCCCGGAGAAACTCAATTTTATGTTTCACTCGAGGATTCTTTGATGCGGATTTTTGCTTCCGATACGATTAAAAAATTGATGGGACGTTTTGGTTTGGCTGAGGATCAACCGATAGAAAATTCCATTATCACTCGTTCACTTGAAACAGCTCAGACAAAAATAGAAGGTTTCAATTTTGATTCACGAAAACACGTCCTTGAATATGACGATGTTTTGAACTATCAGCGAAAAATGGTTTATGAGAGAAGGCGGGCAATACTTTTAGGTGATAAAATTATCGTACGGGCTAAATTAGATGAAGTAATTGCTGCTGATGAAAACCTGGTCAGAGTAGTTGAGGAAAAGATTAAATTAATGGGTGAAGATGAGTTTTATCGTATCGCTAAGATATTAATGCTTCAGTCTATCGATATGTTTTGGGTGGACCATTTGGAGATTATGGATTACACTCGCTCGAGTGTGAATTTGCGTGCTTATGGTCAGCGTGATCCGCTTGTTGAATATAAGAAAGAAGGCTTGCGTTTATTTAGAGAAATGAATGAAGCCGTCAACGATCAGATAGTGAAAATTTTACCAAATATCGGTGCCGGTGCTTATGCTAGACAGGAACAAGAATTAAAAAATACACAAAAACATATGGTTATGGCTGGAGGAGGTGCGCCAGACAAAGAAGGGAATAAAGAAAATGCTGTCGTTGTCGGTAAAAAGGAGGATAAGGTTGGAAGAAATGATCCCTGCCCATGCGGTGCTAAAAAGGCCGATGGAACACCAGTTAAATATAAACATTGTCATGGAAAATAAAACTAAAAAAATATTAACTCTCTGTTTGGTTTGTCAGGACGGTAAAGTTCTTTTGGGTATGAAGAAGCGCGGTTTTGGGGCGGGTAGATGGAACGGATTTGGTGGAAAACTTTCTCCAGGAGAAAGTATAATTGAGGCAGCAAAAAGAGAAATATTTGAGGAAGCGGAAATAAAAGTGGAGAAGATGGAGAAAGTAGGTGAAGTTGATTTTGAATTCCAAGGTAATCCAGAAATTATGAATGTTCATATTTTTAAGGCCGATAGTTTTCTAGGCGAACCGTCTGAAACTGAAGAGATGAAGCCTCAGTGGTTTGATACGAATAGTCTTCCTTTTGTCGATATGTGGCCGGATGATATCCATTGGATGCCACTCTTTTTTGCCGGCAAGAAATTTAAAGGTAAATTTCTTTTTGGTAAAGGTGATATTGTTTTAGAAAAAGATCTGATAGAAATTGAGCAGATTTAGGTTTTTATTTATTATCAAAAATATCTAAAGGCCAGGTGGAAAACTCCTTTGACTATAATTTTTTATTAATTTATCATTGATATAGAATTTGTTTTTTACGTTTTATAAATGAAGAGGTAACTATTGAATGTTCCAAGTTGTGACGGTTATGGTTTTGAACGTTTGTTTTCAGGGGTCAGTTTCATCGATGTGCCGGCTATTTTTAGACGGCAAAGGAAAATTAAACTCGATGATGCTGTGCGGTACGTAATCAGATGCCAAAATAAATTTGGTTGGGATCCAAGGAGACCAAGAACCAAATTAGCCAGGGCTATCTATGATCGTGTCTCGCGCAAGCTGAAACTTCTGGGTAATAAGGAGGAATTACTTCTATGTATCTGCGTCGGCACATGTCTTGATTGTATGGGTATTGATTGTTTTCTCAAATGCGGTCGAAAGATAGTAACTATCGACCTAACGATTAGTCCTAAAGGTAAGATAAGTCCGCGAGCGGATGTGGTCATAACAAGGCAACATTTTCTTGATGATAAATATTACCAGATCGGGGATGAAATAGCGGTTATGCTTCATGCTATATAAATAGAGAATGCGAGGATTAAAAACCCTCGCATTTTTTCATTTCATCAGTAAAAATATATCTTTTCAAGACTTGCATTGTAGAATTTTATGTTAGAATAGCGACTGTTGTGCCCGTTTTACGGACACAATTTTTAATCATCTTAATAAAATAAATAATATGAAGAAAATTACAAAGGTTCTAGCCCGCGAAATATTAGACTCTCGAGGTAACCCAACTGTGGAAGTGGATTTAACCTTAGCGGACGGTTCTTTTGGCCGAGCGGCGGTGCCATCTGGCGCCTCCACTGGTAGCTATGAAGCGGTAGAACTTCGTGACGAAGATAAGAAAAGATACGGTGGTAAAGGTGTTTTAAAAGCCGTAATCAATGTAAATGCAGAAATAAAAAAAGCGATTGTTGGTAAGGAATGGGAACAGAAGACTCTGGATAAAAAGATGATTGAGCTCGATGGTACAGAGAACAAGGGACGCTTGGGTGCTAATGCTATTCTCGGTGTGTCTATGGCCTTTGCTCATGCGTCAGCGAAGAGTGATAAAGTTTCTTTGTATAAATATTTTAAGAAAATAGGTAAGACCGGAAATGAAGTTTGTTTACCCGTACCAATGATGAATATCATCAACGGTGGTAAGCATGCTGAAAATTCTACGGACCTTCAGGAATTTATGATTATGCCAGTTGGAGCTAAAACTTTCGCCGAGGCTTTGCGAATGGGAGCGGAAACTTTTCATACTCTAAAGAAAATTTTAAAAGGACGAAAGTTGAATGTGTCGGTGGGAGATGAAGGTGGATATGCTCCATCTCTACCAAATAATGAAGCGGCGATTCAAGTGATTATTGAGGCGATTGAGATGGCTGGTTATAAAGCTGGCAAAGATATTTCTATTGCTATCGATGGTGCTACTTCTGAATTGTTTGATAAGCAAAAGAATAAATATATTTTAGCGAGCGAAAAGAAAGAATTGACCTCGGAAGAGATGGTGTCCTTCTATGAAAATCTAGTTGCTAAATATCCGATTGTCTCTATTGAGGATGGTTTGGCCGAAGATGATTGGGCGGGCTACCAACTTATGACTAAAAAGCTTGGAAAGAAAATTCAGATTGTTGGCGACGATCTTTTTGTGACCAATGTGAAGAAACTTCAAGAGGGAATTCTAAAGAAAGCCGGTAACTCTATTTTAATCAAGTTGAACCAGATTGGTACGGTGACTGAGACTATCGATGCTATCAAGATGGCCAAGAAAGCTGGTTATACTTCAGTTGTTTCTCATCGTTCCGGTGAGACAGAAGATACCACTATCGCTGATTTGGTAGTTGGACTTGGAACAGGGCAAATCAAGACCGGTTCACTTTGTCGCTCTGAACGTGTGGCAAAATATAATCAGCTTTTGAGGATTGAACAGGAGCTTGGTGTGAAAGCAATTTTTCCTGGTAAGAAAGCATTTAGGGTTTAAAATAAAATGGAGAAAGTCGTCAAAAAAATAATTGCTCTGATAATCCTCGATGGTTGGGGGTACAGTGAAGAGAAGGAAAACAATGCCATTTATGAGGCAAAAACCCCGTTTTTTGACCAATTGTGGCGGGAATACCCACATTCATTACTGGAAGCCTCGGGCCTTGCTGTGGGGCTGCCTGAGGGGCAGATGGGTAATAGTGAGGTTGGTCATACTACGATTGGTGCGGGTAAAACAATCTATACTGATTTAGTAAAAATAAATTTAGCAGCCAAAAATGGTGAATTAGACGCGAATGATACTTTTAAAAAACTTTTTAATCACGCTTTAAAAAATAATTCTACTCTGCATCTAATGGGTCTCATTGGTCCAGGTGGAGTACATTCGCACAGCGATCATTTGTTTGAAATTCTAAGGGCTGCTAAAAGAGCTGGTCTAAAAAAAGTGGCGATACATGCTTTTACGGACGGTCGTGATACACCACCACAGAGTGCTGCTGAATATTTGAAAGATTTAGAAGAAGTTATTTCTGAAGTCGGTATTGGATTTATTTCTACGATGATTGGACGATATTTTGCAATGGATCGGGATAATAATTGGGATCGATTAGCTAAAACTGAAGGTGCTATTTTTAAAGGTGAAGGTATGCAGGCGGGGAACCAAAAAGCATCTGATGTCGCTAAATTATTTTATTCAAAAGAAAAAACTGATGAACATTTTGAACCGGTGGTATTTTTGGATAAAGAAGGCAAGAAGGAATTAATCGGAGATGGTGATTCGGTATTTTTCTTTAATTTTCGAGCTGATAGAGCGAGAATGCTTTCGGAGAAGATTATCAAGTACACCATGGTGCACTTTGACTTGTTCGGCACAATGGCTCAGTATGATAAGAATTTTGATTGCTTAGTGGCTTTTCGGCCAACGGAAATCGAAACTACTTTAGCGGCAGAAATTTCTAAAGTTGGTTTGAGTCAGGTGCATATTGCCGAGACGGAAAAATTTGCCCATGCTACCTATTTTTTAAATGGTGGTAGGGAGGAGCCTCACCAAGATGAAAAACATATTTTAGTACCGAGCCGTAAGGATGTAGCCACACATGATTTAGCACCAGAAATGATGGCCGAGGAAATTGCTAATAAAACTATCGAGGAAATAAATAATGGAAAAGATTTTATTTTTGTAAATTTTGCCAATGCCGATATGGTTGGTCATACAGCTAATAAGGAAGCGATAATAAAAAGTTTAGAAAAAGTAGATCAGGAATTAAAAAGAATAGTGAAAGCGATTACAGAAAAAGGTGGTGTGGTGTTTATAACTGCGGACCATGGTAATGCGGAGGTAAACATTGATGTCGAGACGGGTAAGAAGCATACTGCACATACAATCAACCCCGTGCCGTTTATTTGTACCGATAAGGCTAAGGAAGTAAAAGGTGGAACATTGGCAGATATTACACCCACCATTTTGGAAGTTTTTGATATTCCACAGCCAGATTCAATGTCTGGAAAATCTCTTCTGAAATAGATATCTTTGTGTTATGATGGCAGTATATAAAATTAAAGGGTAAAAAATTATGTTTAATTCAATTGTCCGATTTTTTGATAAATTAGAAGATAAGGTTCGAGGCCGCTTGAGCCACAGATCTATTGTTTATGCGTTAGTGGGGGGTATTTGTACTGTCCTATTTTGGCGTGGAATTTGGCATACTGGTGATATTTTAATGGAAAAAGGAGGTTTCCTAGGTCGGATGTTTTATGAGCCAATTACTGTTGTTTGGACATCAATCGCTCTTCTTTTAACTGGCTTGTTTGTTTCCAATTTTATTGGAGAAAGAATTATCATTTCAGGGCTTAAGAAGGAGAAAAAAGTGACCGATAAAACTGAAGAAGAAGTAAAAGAAGAAGACAAAGATATCGAAAGACTAGAAGGGAAAATTGATTTACTTATGAAGGAAATTTTTATTCTAAAAGATGAATTGGCTAAGAAAAAATAAGTTAGTCATCGTTCACGATGGGAGTTTTCATCCAGACGATGTTTTTTGTGTTGCTCTTTTGTCTATCTTGTATAATGGCGCAATAAAAGTCATTAGGACGAGGAATGAAAAGGAATTTCAAAAAGCAGATTTTGTTCTAGATATTGGTCTTGTCTATGACCCAGATCATAATCGATTCGATCATCACCAAGAAGGCGGTGCTGGTTTTAGAGATAACAAGATTACTTATTCTGCCTTTGGTCTTTTATGGAAGAAATACGGAGTGGAAGTTTGTGGTTCCCAAAAGATTTCTGATATTCTAGAGAAGAAATTGGTGGAGGTTATAGACGCTGATGATATGGGGCTCGATTTGAGCCAAAATAAAATCACTTACGTCTATCCTTTTATGATGACTGACGCTATATATTCAATGCGACCGACTTGGAAAGAAAATAGTTCTAATATAGATAAATTTTTTTTCAAAGCTGTAGATTTTGCTAAAGATATTCTTATAAGAGAGATAAAAATAGCCAAAGATAAAATTGAGGCCGAGAGTCTTGTGGACGATATATATTCCAATTCAGAGGATAAGCGAATTATTATTTTTTCTAAACAATATTTACCAAAAGATTTGTTGATTAATTATCCGGAACCACTTTTTGTTGTTTATAAAGAAATGTATGGAGAAAAGTGGAGGGTAACCACAATAGAGAAATCAGAAAATACATATGAGTGCCGCAAGAATTTCCCAGAAAGTTGGTGGGGTAAGAAGGATGAAGAGCTAGCAAAAGTTTCTGGTGTCTCCGATGCTGTTTTTTGTCGAAATGGTGGTATTTTTGCTGGTGCTAAAAGCCAGGAGGGAGCAATACAAATGGCAAAAAAAGCTTTAAATAATTAGGGTTTTGTGTTAATATCATCTTTATGGCATTTATTGATGAATTAAAACTACATATTAAGGCTGGAAAAGGTGGCGATGGTGTAGTCCGTTGGCTTCATGAAAAAGGCAAGGAATTTATGGGTCCAGCTGGAGGAAATGGTGGGCGAGGGGCTGATGCTTATGCTCGGGCTGTCCGAGATATTGGTATTTTGAATACCTACAAAAACTTAAAGGAAATTGTCGCTCCGAGCGGGGATAATGGTGGAAAGAAAAGTATGCATGGTAAAAATGGCGAAGATTTATATATTGATATTCCTGTCGGTTCAATTATTACAAATCTGCAAACTGGCGGAAAAGTTTTTTTGGATAAAGAAGGGGAAGTAAAACTTTTGGCTAGCGGTGGACGTGGTGGACAAGGCAATGAAACTTTTAAGTCATCAACTAATCAAAGGCCAGAACAGTGTACACCGGGAAAGCCGGGTGAGGAGTTTGATTTTTATATTGAAGTAGAGCTTGTGGCGGATGCTGGACTCATTGGACTACCTAATGCTGGAAAATCTAGCCTCATCAATGAATTAACGAATACTAAATCAAAAGTTGGGGCTTATCAGTTTACTACTCTTGAACCAGCGCTTGGAAATATGTATGGTTTTATTCTTGCCGACCTACCAGGATTGATTGAAGGTGCTTCTGAAGGAAAGGGTCTTGGCCACAAATTTTTGAGACACATTAAAAGGACCAAGATGCTTTTTCATTGCTTATCACTGGAAAGTGAAAATTTGTTGAAGGATTATAAAACCATCAGAAAGGAATTAAAAGATTATAGTGTTGAACTAGCCGAAAAAGAGGAGGTTTTGATTCTCACTAAAACTGATGTCGTGACAGAAAAAGAGTTGGTATCGGCAAAAAAGAAAATGTCGAAGTATAATAAAAATATTTTGACTGTAACTATACTTGATAATGAATCTATTAAAAATTTAAAAGATAATCTGATCAAGATTTTAAGAAGTAAAAGCGAATAATTAGGTAAAAAATTAGGCGGACGGTCTTATGAACCATCCGCCTATTTTAAAACCTCCTAAGTTTTTCCTTTAAAAAACTTGTTGATATGCAACCATTCAACATCAAGATGGAGTTCTTCGCTAATAGCGCGAGCAACTTCTTCGCCGTTGGTGTTGTCGTCACATACCCTGACGAATGGACAATGTTTTCTATTTCCGTCAAATACTACGGAGTTCATGATAAAAGTAATTACCACGTCCTTCCTGATTTCCGGCATATATGTGTCGATTACGTGCCAGATATCCAAAACGAGCTTATCGTGTAACCCAATCGGACCGTGCTCTAACGTGAAGCCATACAATTCAATATTAGGCATTTTCGTCTCCTCTGTTTTTCACTATCTGAGAACTTTATAACAAAAAAAGTCGCCCTGGTCAAGTGTAATAATGGCCTAAAATATAACTTTTTTTTTCGAATTTTCTATGTTATCATTTGTTAATCTTATGGAAAATAGCAACACAACATCTAAATATAAAGCGACGATAGGCCTCGAAATTCATGCTGAGATGAAAACTAAATCTAAGATGTTTTGTGCTTGTAAGAATGACCCTGATGAGGTAAAACCAAACTTAAACACTTGCCCAATTTGTATGGGGCATCCAGGTACTTTGCCAGTTATCAATAAGCAGGCGGTAAAAAATGTACTTAAAATGGGTTTGGCTTTAGGTTCCAAACTTGCCGATTTTACTGAGTGGGATCGAAAGAATTATTTTTATCCGGACATTCCAAAGGGTTATCAAATCAGTCAATATAAATATCCTTTGATTACCGGTGGAAAGCTAAATGGTATAAATATCACCAGAATTCATTTGGAGGAGGATACTGCTAGTTCATCACATGAAAGTGGGGATTTTTCTCTCGTTGATTTTAATCGAGCGGGCGTACCACTGATGGAGCTCGTTACGGAACCGGAACTTCATAATGGAAAAGATACGGCAGATTTTGCCCGAGAGCTCCAGTTACTTTTACAATATTTAGGTGTCGGTGATGCCAATATGGAAAAAGGCGAGATGAGAATAGAAGCGAATATTTCTGTGAGTGATACGGATAAGCTTGGTACTAAAGCTGAGGTAAAAAATATTAACTCTTTTAAGGCCGTAGAAAAAGCGGTTGCGTATGAAATAGAAAGACAAATTCAGGTACTTGAAAGTGGTGGAAAGATTGTGCAGGAAACCCGAGGTTGGAATGAAGACAAGCAAGCAACTTTCTCTCAGCGTATAAAAGAGGACTCGCACGATTACCGATACTTTCCTGATCCAGATTTACCTAAAATGATGATTTCTGAAATACCAGAATTTTCTGTAGACAATTTAAAAAAAGAGTTACCAGAATTGCCATGGCAAAAGAGGGAGAGATTTGAGAAGGATTATGGTATCAAGGAGGTGGATGTAGAAATATTTGTTCGTCCAGGAATTATCAGTAATTTCTTTGAAAAAGTTTGTGAAGATTTTAATGGAGATAGAAATTTGGTTAAGCTTGCCTCCAATTATATTATTTCAGATTTGCTTGGTCTGATGAAAGATAAAGATGGCTTAGGTCAGATTACTGATAAGAATTTTGCTGAGTTAATGAAGATGACAGCCACAAACAAGATTTCTTCTCGTGGAGCTAAAGATATTCTAAAAATGATGTTTGAATCTGGTGGCAATCCAATAGACATTGCGGAGAAAAATGATTTATTACAGAAGAGTGATTTGGGTGAACTTCAAAAAATTGCCGAAAAAATCATCCTCGATAATCCCAAAGTGGTCGCTGACTATAAAGCGGGAAAGGAAGTCGCTTTAATGTCGCTTGTTGGGCAGGGAATGAAGGCGACTAAAGGTTCGGCTAACCCACAGGTTTTGAAGGAAGTATTTTTGAAGTTATTGGTAAAATAAGCTACAATATATCTATTAATGTCTCAATCTAATGAAAAAATAAAAGTGTTAGCTAAGCAGGTGAAAAAGAAATCAGCTGGTATTGTGCATATCGGTGCCGATCATGCCGGATTTTCACTCAAAGAGTCACTTGTAGATTATTTAAAAAAACTAAATTACGAGGTAATAGATCACGGGGCACATTTATATGATGAGTTTGATGATTATCCAGATTTTGTGGCTCCAGTCGGACAGGCAGTATCTGATAGACCAAATATTGTAAAGGGAATTGTGATTGGTGGTTCTGGTCAAGGTGAAGCGATGGTGGCTAACCAATTTCCAAATGTCCGAGCGGTAGTGTTTTATGGCAACAAAATATTTCAAGGTTCAAATATCATAAAATTATCGCGGGAGCACAACGATGCCAATGTCCTTTCCCTTGGTGCTAGGTTTCTAACAACCAGTGAGGCAAAAGACGCAGTGAAGACCTGGCTCACCACACCTTTTTCTGGTGAGTACAAACATATCAGGAGAATAAAAAAGATTGAGAAGGTTTTAAGAGATGTGCGTTTAAGAAAACATTTTTAAAATGATTGAAATAATTCCAGCAATATTACCAAAAGATTTAGATGAACTGAGAGATCGTATGGCTCAGGTTAGTGGTTTGGCGCCATTAGTACAGATTGATGTCTGTGATGGTAAGTTTGTTCCTAGTAAAACCTGGCCATATGTTAAAGGTGGTATGACCGAATTTGAAAGAATTACCGCTGAGGATGAAGGCTTTCCATTTTGGGACTCTTTGGATTTTGAAGCAGACTTGATGGTAAAGAAGCCAGAGGAAGTAGTGGATAGTTGGATAAAAGCTGGAGCAAAGAGAGTAGTGCTTCATATTGAATCGTCAAATAAAATTTTACCTTTGATAGAAAAATTGAGGGAAGAATATGGTACTGCCAAGGATGAGGCTTTTGGATTGGAAATAGGAGTAGCTTTGAATATTCAGACTCCTAACGAAGAAGTCTATGAAATTTTAGATATGATAGATGAGGAGGGTAATTCAATAATAGATTTTGTCCAGTTTATGGGTATAGATAATGTGGGTTTTCAGGGTCAGGAATTTGATGATAGAGTGTTAGAAAAAATTAGTGATTTAAGAGGAGTATATCCAAACATTCAGATTAGCGTGGACGGGGGAGTAGGCTTTGATAATGCTGCTGACCTTATTTCTGCTGGTGCCACCAGGCTTATTTCTGGCTCAACCATCTTTGAAAGCGGTGATATAGCGGAAGCGATGCACAATCTGGCTAATTCGGGGGAATAAAAGACAGAATTAATCCTTTTTATTTTAGGGTTTGTCTGGTAAAATATATTCACCCGAGAAAATTTTTCCGGGAGGTGTTTTTATAGGTAAAGTAAGTTTGGTGATGTAAGTGTCGTATAATGGTAGTCCTTATTAATTAAAAAACTTTAACGGGTAAATGAAAACTTTAAAACAATACATTCTAGAAGCTGAGAAAAAAGGGATTGCTATTGGCCATTTTAATATTTCGAATCTTGAGACTTTGAGAGGAATTTTTAATTCCGCCAAAAAATTGGGTGTGCCAGTGATTATTGGTACAGCTGAAGGTGAGCAAAATTTTATCGGTACCAAGCAAGCAGTGGCTTTGGTAAAAAGCCTGCGTGAAGAATACGATTATCCAATTTTTCTAAATGCCGATCACCATTATTCTTTTGATAAAGTAAAAGAGGCAGTGGATGCAGGATATGATGCTGTTATTTTTGATGCTACTGGTATGTCATTTGAAGAAAATATAAAAGTTACTAAACAATGTGTCGATTATGCCAAGAGTGTAAATCCCGATATCCTTATCGAAGCGGAACTGGGTTTCATAGGTAGCTCATCAAAAGTATTAGAGGGAATTCCAGAAGGAGTAAAAATTACCGAAGAATTCTTGACTAAGCCTGAAGAGGCAAAAAGATTTGTGGCGGAAACTGGAGTAGACATGCTTGCTCCAGCGGTGGGGAACATTCATGGGATGCTCAAGGGCGGCAAGGACCCAGCTTTGAATATTAAAAGGATTAAAGAAATAAAAGAGGCGGTGGGAATCCCCATGGTACTTCACGGTGCCTCCGGAAATTCTGCGGAGGACATTAAGGCCGCTATTTCCGCTGGTATGTCTGTGGTTCATATAAATACTGAAATAAGAGTAGCTTTCCGAAAAGCCTTGGTCAAATCACTCCAAGAAAATCCAGATGAAGTGGCCCCTTATAAGTATATGAAAGATCCAATTAAGGCCGTTGAAAATATTATTGAGGAAAAGTTAAAACTATTTAGTAATTTGTAGTGTTAATGCTGATTCCAAAAAAATAGGGTAATATACAACCTCAATCATGTGGAATGTAACTAAGTAGTCGCTTAATTATATTCCATTATATAAAAAATAGAATATACTGACCAAATTTTGCAACCTTTTGGGTTCTGACCCGGAAGGTTGCTTTTTTTTTGTGACTGATATTATTACTAGGTTGGAATTAACAGTTTAATAAGTAAAAAGATGGAAAATAAATATTTCGGATATCAGGATTATCGTGATGACTTGGCAGAAAAGTTGAAAGTAGAACCCGATAAAGATGAGAGAAAAGAAAAGCTAGAAAAAGAAAAAAAAGCTCCAAAATACATGGCATCTAAATTATTGAGAGATGAAAGTCGGTCAGAACGGATGACTGAAGCAAAAGATAAAAAGGAAAAAATAGCACAAGAAAATTTTAAAACTATCGAGACACTCGAAGAAGAAGTTGTTGTGGATTTTCAGAAAAAAATTTATGATTTAAATAGTAGTTTAAAAGAAGAACAAAAAAAGGGTAATGCTAAATTACTAAAAAATGTTTTTTCTAATATGGAGAAGTCTGTTGATATACTAAAATTATTTATTACTTTTTTTAAGGAACATATGGAGGAAATAAATAAAAAAGGATTTAGAATTAAAATTGATATTAATGATATAAGCTATAAGTATAAAAAACCATACCTAGCTGATGTTCCAGGAGGTTACACTGGTCATAGTCCTATTTTAGGTGGAGTTTACCACCCTGGTTCAGACGAAGGTAATGCTGGGCGCATTCGTCTAGATATTGAGGGACCAAAAAATGTAAATTTTGTAAAATCTGAAAAATATTTTGAAAATGCTACGATATTTGATTTACCTTTCCCTGTTGAAACTAGTCCATATAGTGGAAAAATAGACCATAAGGTTAAGGAATTTTTGTCTGATATTGAGAAGGATTTAGTAAATACACCAGAAGAAATACCTGTTCATAAATTGTAAAGAGTAAATTTTTAGACTCCTATAATCACCGGGATCACCATTGGTCTCTTAGCGGTTTTCTGGAATAGATATTTACTGACAGCATCTGCCACAGCATTCTTTACATAATCAAAATCAATTGGTTTCATACCGGAAGCATTTTGTTCGATAGTCTTTTTAATTATATGCCTTGTCTCTGTTAATAATTCTTGTGATTCTCTAAGATAAACGAAACCACGAGAAATAATATCGGGGGATTTTTTTAGTTTACATGTGGTGGTATTGATACTAGCAATGATTACAAACATACCATCTTGAGCTAGCATTTGTCGGTCACGAATCACAACTTCTTGGACGTCACCAATTGAGAAACCATCCACCATCACCATACCAGAAGGTGCTTTCTCTTTGAGGACTTGTATTTTGTCGCCGTTGTGAATTTCTACAATGCTACCGTTGTCAGGAATAATAATATTTTCTCTAGACTTTCCAAGAGAAACCGCCAAGTCGGCACTCATCTTTAGCATGTAGTGATGGCCGTGAACAGGCATAAAAAACTTGTGTGGAATTTGCTTCTGAATCCAAGCAAGTTCTTCACGTTTACCGTGTCCACCAGCGTGAACGTCAGTATCATAATAAGTAATTATTTTAGAGTCATGTCGGTAGAGGTTATCTTTTAGACCAGTTATTGCTCTTTCGTTGCCAGGAATAACTGAAGAAGAAAGAATGATTGTGTCAGTCTTGTTTAGTTTGATTTGTTTGTGACTACCGTTAGCCATGCGCATCAAAGCAGCAAACTCTTCACCCTGGGCTCCGGTCGCCAAGAACATAAGTTTGTGTGGAGGATAATCGGCGATATCTTCGACAGCAATAATATGTTCGACATCAGCTAGTTTCAAAAACTTGATAACCTCAACATTGTTCTTCATGCTACGGCCCTCAATTACCAATTTTTTGCCATATTTTTTGGCCATATTGATAAAGTGAATGATTCTTTCTACCTGAGAGGCAAAAGTGGCAATAATAATTCTGCCAGTTACTTCACTAACAATTTTGTCGATAGTTTTGATAACCTGATTTTCTGAAATCGTCCAACCTGGTTTTTCGATACCAGTGGAGTCCATGGTTAGCAATAATACTTTTCTATCTTTGAAAAATTTGTATTGCTCGAATTCCTTTGGTGAAACGACTCCATCTTCATTTTCTACGCGTACGTCGCCAGTATTTACGATATCACCAAAAGGTGTTTCGATGACCACTCCAGTCGAATCAGGTATTGAGTGGGTAAGCCCGAAGAATTTTATTTTTAAATCAGGGGTGATTGGCAAGAAACCATCGTCTTTACCAGCAATCTTAATATTTAATTCTGGCAAATGGGGGAATTCGGTTTGTCGTTTTTTTATAAGAAGTGCACCGAACTCGCGGGTGTAAATAGGTGGGTTGCCAAGTTTTTCGATGAGATAAGGGATACCACCAATATGATCCAAGTGGCCATGAGTGATTACTAGGGCGCGAATTTTACCCCTTCTTTCTTCTAGATATTTGGTGTTTGGCAAAATATAATCAATACCAGGGGTCTCCTCGGTTTTGAATTGAATACCCGCATCGATGACGATGATGTCATTTTTATACTCAATGGCAGTCATGTTTTTGCCAATTTCTTCTACTCCACCAAGAGGAATAATTCTTAGGGTATTTTCTTTTAGTGAGGGCACCACATCCTCAAATTTCTTATGCATACTAGTGCCGTGTTTCTTTGGAGGCATTGGACGGCGGTTGTTGCTCTTTAAATGTCTCTTGGCATTGTGTTGTAGCCCAGGCATGGAGGACATCTGATGATGCACTGGCTTTTGAGGGTGAGAAACATTTCTCAAAATTGAGCTATCAGCATGAAATGGAGCGGAGCGTCTTCTTTCGTTGTTGTTATTTGTATTGTTAATAATCATTGTTTTGCTTGTCTCGTATTATCGAGAAATGTCCTCAAAGTTAATTAAGGGATTAAGCTATTAAAATTATAATACTAATTATCGAGATAAAAAGTTCCATATTTTGTCAGTTTCAATATACCAATTGTGCACTTCCTCGAATCTCTCTGAACGGTTGTTTATAAGACCTGATTCAAAACCCAGGATTTTTCCTGGTAAAATATAAATAAATTCTGGGGAATAGATAAAAATTGCTGGAACGTCATTTTTAATTTCTTTCTCAAATAGAGCATATTTTTCTAGTCTCTCGGTCTTATCAGAAATCTGTCGCGCATCTTCTAGTAGTTTGTCCGCTTTGCTATTTGTATACATGGCGACGTTTAACCCAGTATTTCTCTGTGAAGAATGCCAGAAAGCAAAAAGATCTAGGCTGCGGTTTACGATTTCACCGAAAAGTAGGGAATCATATTTTCTTTGGCTGATAACACTTTGGTTTAAATCGCTTGGTTCAAAGGTTAGTATTTCTACTTGTGCTCCTAGTAGTGTCCAATCTTCTTTGATGATATCAGCGACTCGTTTTAAATCAGTTGTATTTGAGGTTGATACTGAAAAAGTTAGTCTCTGTGTCTCTTTTTTACTTACTTTCTTTTCCCAAATTCCATCGGTTTCATTTTTCTTCCAGCCGGCTTTTGTTAAAATCTCTTGGGCCTGTTTTATTGCTTCTTCTTTGTTGTAAGTAGATTCTCCTTTTGAGTCCAAGCTTGTACCATCGGGTAGGGGGCTATCGATTTTTTTGCCATAGCCACCGAGGACTTCTGAGACAATGCGGTCTTTGTCGACGGTCATATTTAAAGCGGTTCGTACTTCTTTGTTTAAAAATATTTTCGCTTGGTTTTGATTGAAAAATACTCCAAAAACTCGTGGTAGAGAAATTTTCTCAGCATCAACTTCGTTTTTATTTTTCAAGATATCAATGTTTTGTGGGGCGATTGAACTGGTACTTTCGATTTCTCCTGATAGGTAGGCATCAGTTAAGGCTTTTTCATTGGAATAAAAATTAAATTTTATTGTCGAAATAAAAGGTTCACCGAGGGCGTATTCACTAAATGACGCCAACTCATAATAATTTGGTATACCTAGATTGCTTTTTTTAATCAAATTGATTTTGTAGGGGCCTGATCCTATCGGTTCTATATTGTAGGAACTAAAGGTAAATTCGTCCGTGGTGGCATTGTTCCAGATATGTTTTGGTAATATACCAAGTGTGGTATTTTCCAAAAATGGTGAGTAAGGCTGGTTGAGTTCAAAAGCTATTTCATTCTCGCTTATTTTATTAACAGTAACTCCAGTCCAACTAGTTCTTTTGGGGCTACGGAGAGCGACATCCTGGGCCATGGCAACGGTATATTCAATATCATCGGCGGTTACTTTTTGGCCGTCATGAAAATAGACACCATCTCTCATTTTAAAAGTATAAGTTAAACCATCAGGGGAGATAGTGTAGCTTTCGGCTAGATCCGGTATTAAATCGCCTTGAGCAGTGGCACGCATTAGACCCGAATAGACCAAATATGTGAGGTCGCGATCTGCATCAGATAATTCAAGAAGGGGATTGATAAAGCGCGGTGAACCTATCTGACCTTCGCTTAGAGAACCACCATGAGCGGGTACCTCAGTTATAAAATGTAAATTTACTTTCCAGAATAAAGATAAGCTAGAAGTAGCTAAAATAATGGCGAGAATTATATAAATAGTTTTTTCGGTTAGACAAAAAGACCTGACTATTTTCTCCAAATAATTGGACTTGGTTTTATAGATATTTTTAATATTTAACATAAATAAAGACGGTCAATATATAAGACACAAAATAAATGATTTTTAAAATTAAAGATTAGATACTATTTTACAAATAGGATAAGTAGAGCAGAAATGACAAAAAGAATAGCTATCGCTATTGTAAAGTAAAAAAGATTCTTCTCAAAACCTCGTCTGGTGTGAAAACCGGCACTAAAATTGTCGTTGCCTCCAAAAGACCCGCCAACGCCTGCCTGTGATTTCTGTATGAGAATAGCGGCTACGAGTAATACTGATAGCGCTATTTGGATGTAAGGCAATAATGCCGTTAAACTTGTCATTCCGCCCATTATAGCACAGAGCGGTATAATTGCAAATGATATTTATCAACCTTTACACTAGATACTCGTACTAATGTATGGTATACTCATTGCCAGTCGGTCCGTTTGAGGTTTAAAGAATTTAGATTTAATACAAAAACGGCATTAGCAAAATTATTTATTAATTGTTCCGGAAAGAGGTTTATAAAACTTCAGAAGGAATTAATTTTCAATTTATTTATGACAATTATTTATATCTTAAGCGGTATTATAGTCGTTTTAGCCATTTGGACGATTTTTTCTTATAATCATTTTATTGTTCTTATTAACAGAGCAAAAGAGGCTTGGTCAGATATCGATGTTCAGCTCAAGAGGCGATATGACTTGATTCCTAATTTAGTGAATACCGTCAAGGGTTATGCTACTCACGAAAGCTCGACTTTTGAGAAGGTAACTCAAGCACGAACAGCAGCTATGGGCGCAACCAACGTTGCTGACAAAGGTAAGGCGGAAAATATGCTTACTGGCGCTTTGAAATCTGTTTTTGCTTTAGCTGAATCTTATCCAGACTTGAAAGCTAATCAGAATTTTCTAAGTTTGCAAACAGAACTATCAGATACTGAAAATAAAATTCAAGCATCTCGCCGATTCTACAATGGTAATGTCCGAGATTTGAATATTGCAGTTGAGGCTTTCCCTGGCAATATAATCGCTTCAATGTTCCACTTTGCTAAAATGGAATTATTTGCTCTCGAAGAGGAAGCAGCAAAGCAACCAGTCGAGGTAAAGTTTTAGTTCTAATCAATAAATAGTCTTTTGTAAAAATGAGCGACAAAATCGCTTATTTTTGCTATTATAGGAGTAATTATGAAAAATATTGCCAATATTTTTTTTCTTACACTATTAATCCTGGCTGGTTTTTTTGTTAGCCCAAAAGTGCAAGCTCAGAGTGAAGAAGTGGGGTTGAACTCCTCGGAATTTATAGAATCTTTCATTACTCAGATAAAAGTAAATACCGACAATTCGATTAACGTAACAGAAAACATTGTTTACAACACTGGTACTGAAGAAGAACATCACGGTATATATCGAGATATTTTTACGACTTCTTCTCAAGACAGAAAGATGTCTTTTGAGGACATTTCTGTTGAAGATGAGTTTGGTAATTATTATCAATACACAACTTCTAAAAACGGAAATACTTTTCAAATAAAAATCGGTGATCCAGACACTACTTTTAGTGGTCAAAAAATTTATATCATAAAATATCGGGTAACTAGAGCAGTGGCTCAACTCAAGGACGTTGATGAAATATATTGGAACGTGACCGGTAATAACTGGAATATGCCAATATATGAAGCCTGGGCCATTGTGACTTTACCGGTGGCCACTTCTGGCTTGCAGGCCGCTTGTTATTTTGGCGAAATGGGAAGTACCAATCAATGTGAGCCAGAAAAAAATGATGACGGAGTTTATCTGTTTTCGGTATATGAAGGTCTTAATTCTTACGAGGGTCTGACGGTGGCGGTTGGTTTTTCTAAAGGAGTGGTGATTCCATACACACCAGCCGATGATTTTAGGGATTTTCTCCTCAAATATTTAGGTTGGCTTATTGCTATTCTTTTGCCATTGCTGACACTGATATTTTCTTTAAAATATTGGTATAAAAACGGTAGGGATCCAAAAGGGACAGGAGTGATAGTGGCGCAGTATGATGTCCCGGAAAATCTAACCCCAATGGAAGTCAGTGGAATCGTAAATGAAAATGTCAGTGCCACACATATTTCGGCGGAGATAATTTATTTGGCGACTAAAGGTTATTTAAAAATAAATCAATTAGAAGAAAAGACTCTAGGTTTTTTTAAAACCACTGATTATGAATTGATAAAGCTCAAGGATTTTTCTGATTTGCCAAATGACTTTGATCAAAAACTCTTGAAGGGATTATTTGAATCGAGCAAGGGTACAGTCAAACTGTCTGACTTGAGGTATAAATTTTCAAGTACAGCTGAATCGGTCATTACCAAGTCTTTGAATTCTCTTGTTGGTAAAAAATACTATAAAAATTTAGGCAGAATTAAATCTGGACCAGCTAGGTTGTTTACGATTTTGTTTGTGGCTATTTGGGCGTCAGGTTTTTTTGGAATTATAACTGGTGTGGTATTTTTTCCCGATAATCCCTTACCTATAATTCTCGGCATATTTGTGTCAGTTATTACTTATGGAATCGTTTCGCACTTTAATCCAGCCAAGACGGTCGAAGGAGTAAGATTGAAAGAATATCTACTTGGTTTGAAGGACTACCTTTGTATTGCGGAAAAAGATCGTTTAGAATTCCACAATGCGCCAGAGAAAAAACCTGAAATTTTTGAAAAATTATTGCCTTACGCTATGGTTTTGGAAGTATCAGATATTTGGGCGAAAGAGTTTGAGGATATTTATACCACCCCACCTAACTGGTATTCCGGTTCGTCTAGTGCCGCTTTTAGTGCTGTAGATTTTAGCCATAATTTGTCTAGTTTTAGTTCGTTTGCCTCATCTTCATTATCAGCTACACATAGTAGCGGTGGAAGTGGAGGAGGTGGTTCGTCTGGCGGCGGTGGTGGAGGAGGCGGTGGCGGTAGTTGGTAAAGTTTAATTTTTATTGTATAAATATTTTATGGCAACAATTTACACACAGCAAGATAAAAATATTAGGAAGACTTGGTTATTGATGACCACCTTTTTGGTGATTATTATTATACTCGGATATTTTGTAAGTTATTATTATAATAGCCCAGCTATTTTGTATGTGGCGATTATTTTTAGTCTTTTTATGAATATTATGAGTTATTGGTTTTCTGATAAAATAGTTTTATCAATGTCTGGTGCCAAGGAAGCAAAACATGATGAATACACAGATCTTTATCATATAGTTGAGAACCTTTCAATAACGGCGGGCTTGCCGATGCCAAGGATATATATTATCGAGGATCAAGCGCCAAATGCTTTTGCGACCGGGAGAAACAAAGATCATGCCGTGGTAGCCGTGACGACCGGGTTACTGCAAATATTAAATAAGGTAGAACTCGAAGGGGTAGTGGCTCACGAGCTTTCTCATATCGGCAATAGAGATATTTTACTGCAGACAGTTATAGTGGTTTTGGTTGGCTTTGTTTCTATTTTAGCCAATATATTTATGAGAAGTGGTTTGCGGGGTAGAGATAATAATAAGGCGGGCGGTATTTTAGTAATTGTGGGTATAATTTTTATTGTTTTATCACCAATTTTTACCAAGCTTATTCAATTGGCTATTTCTCGAAAAAGGGAATTTCTAGCTGATGCTTCAGCTGTTCTTTTGACCCGTTATCCTGATGGTTTGGCTGGAGCTTTGCAAAAAATATCCGGAGCAAATATCCCCATGAAAAACGCCAACAGTGCTACGGCTCATCTTTTTATTTCTAATCCATTTGGTTCAGTTGGAAAGAAGGTTTCGGGATTATTTAGTACACACCCACCGATTGACGAGAGAGTGAAAGCTATATACAACAAATAAACAAATGTACGAATAATACGAATCGGTCAACGAATAAGAATAAGAAATAAAATTTGTCATTGCGAGGAGTAATACGACGAAGCAATCCAGCGATTAGTTACAAAAATCTAGATTGCTTCGCTCCGCTCGCAAAGACAGAAAAAATCTGAAACTCGAAAAGTGTTATCACAAGTTAAGTGAAGCAATCAAGGATTAATAATTAGTTTTGAGTAAATGAACAAAGACAAGCTTAAAAAAATTGAGGAAAAGGTTACCAGTAAGATAGATGACAAAATTCTATCTTTAAAGATTTTTGATGAGCCTCGTCCTGACTATGTGGCAAAAATAACTATTTTTGATAAATTTTTTGCCGCAACAATTTTAAAATTATTTCCAAATTTTGTCCGACCAAATTTTTTGACGGTTTTTCGCTTTATTTCTGTACCATTTGTAATTTTCTTTTTAATGTATGAAAATTATGAAATTGGGCTTTGGCTTTTTGCTATTTCGGCTTTTACTGACGCTTTAGATGGAGCGATTGCTAGGACCAGACATCAGATAACTGACTGGGGAATAGTGTTTGACCCTCTAGCTGATAAACTTTTAATCGGTAGCGCATCACTTATAGTTATTTCTCGCTTTGTTAGTCCAGTTTTGGCGGGAGTGATCGTTTTTATTGAGATTCTTTTAGTTGTTTCATCTTATATTAGATTCAAAGGGGAGATTGTTCCAGCGAAATTTGTTGGTAAGGTTAAAATGATTCTACAATCAATCGGGGTTTGTATTTTATTATTAGCGGCAGTTATTCATTCGCCCATTTTAATTCTAATTGCGATTTATACTTTATATCTATCAATCTTTTTTGCCTTGCTTAGTCTTTTTGTCTATCGATCGATTTAGAGGTGGTCTAGTGTATATTTAGTATTTTACACTAGATTGTGGTATAGTAGCCTTATGTCGGCTGTTTTAAATTTAAAATATCCAAATAGAAGCCACCGCAAAGAGATTATTTTACCTAAGGAGTCAAATTATTTGGCAGAATTTCTGGGTATTATGATGGGTGATGGTGGAATTAATAATTTATGGCAGGCCAATATAACCTTAAATTTTATAGCAGATGCAAAATACAGCAAGTATGTCACTAGTTTATGTAAAAAGCTTTTTGGTGTATTACCAGCGGTAAGAAAAAGGAAAACAAGCAATGCTCTGGTTATTTCACTGGCCAGTACTTCGGTAGTAGATTTTCTTGTGTCACAAGGTCTTCCTCGTGGGAATAAATTGGAGCATGGTTTAAAGATTCCTGGGTGGATTTTTAAAAAGAAATCATATCAAGCATCTTGTCTAAGGGGTTTAATAGATACCGATGGTTGTATTTATATTCATAAGCACATAGTAAGTGGTAAAATTTATAAAAATATTACTTTATCTTTTTCAAATCATTCGCCAGAATTGTTATCATACGTCGTATCTACACTTGAAAAATTGGGAATCATGGCATATATTACAGGTAGAGGTACGGAAGTTTGCGTTTATCAGGAAGATTTAGTAGCTAAATATTTGAAAGTAGTTGGTACTTCAAATATCCGAATCGGGGCAGTTTATAAAAAATGGAGAGATGCGAGAGTGGTTTAATCGACAGACCTGGAAAGTCTGCGTGGGGCAACCCACCAAGGGTTCGAATCCCTTTCTCTCCGCGAGTACAAAAATGAGCATCATTTAGATGCCATTTTTTGTTCGCGGAGGGTAGCAAGCAATTTGAATTGCTTGCGTAAGGGATTCGAAACCCTTTTTCCATATTTACGAGTAATTCTTATTATGAGGAAATGGGAAAGGGATACTGCTCCTGTAAGGAGAGAATTCGCCAAAGTTAGAAATAAGAGTCAGTTGTAATTAGCAAGAATAAAAATTCTCTCAGTGTTTTAAAGTTACTCCTCAATTGTTATTCGAGAAATATCATCGGGGAAAAATACTTGCCAAAAAGGTGTAAAGTGGGCATCTAAACCAGAAACTGATTCCGCGTATTTTGATTCAATTTCAGCTATTTCGGTCCATTTTTTACCAACCAAACTAGTTTTGATTGTCTCTGGATCGTAATTCCATTTTATTATGACTTCGCCAGACAAAGATATTTCTAGCTCCTTTTCAAGCCAAGGGGTGGTTGAAGTGGATTTTACATCAATAATAAAACTTTCTGGAATAATGATTTTTACTGGAAGATTATTGAAGTCTGAGATTTTTTGAGAAGCCAAATAAGTAGTGAACTTATTTTCATTAAAAATAATCGAGTTTAGGGTGGCTTGCATACCAACTTTTACTCTCGAGTCATCGTTTTCTTCTGACAGGGAACTGGCCCGGACCCCAAATTTTTGACACCAATCTTGTATAATTTATCAATCTAGTTAATATACAAGATATATGAAAAGACAAAAAATCGCTCCTGAATTAAAGGAGCAAATTATCAATCGTATTAAGAA